>Ga0075019_10000029_pt1 | contig 87523 bp, 67 predicted proteins | sample ColStrG_CSR_2013_FD_71473 | JGI IMG/M metagenome (GOLD analysis project Ga0075019, IMG submission 71473) | Freshwater sediment microbial communities in response to fracking from Pennsylvania, USA - Cold Stream Run_MetaG_CSR_2013 | ecosystem: Environmental > Aquatic > Freshwater > Creek >...
GCCTCCACCCAGGCCGAGCCCGTCGAATTTCCATGGCATACCACGTTCATCTGCCCCCCTAGCCTTACCCTTAATGGGGCCGGTGGCTGGGTAATGGTCACCATCGCCATCGTCGTACAGCCCGCTGCATCCGTCAACGTCACCGTATATATCCCCGCCGCCATGCCTATTGCCGTTTGCGTAGTCTGCACATTCGGCGTATTCCAACTATAGCTATACGGTGCCGTTCCCCCTGTGGCCATCACCGTGGCCGTACCCGTAGCGGTCCCATAACAGGATACCGGCGTCTGCGTCGAAATCACCGCCGATAAAGGCGCCACTGGTTGACCCAGGGTCACACTATCGGTCAAACTACAACCCGAACCATCGGTAATCGTTACGGTATACGTACCCGACGATAAGCCGGTCGCCGTCGCAAAGGTCTGTACCGGACTGGTGTTCCAGGCATAGGTATAACTACCCGAACCGCCCGAAGCGGTCACCGTCGCTACCCCCGTCGCATTCCCATAACAGAGAATCTGGGTCTGGATCGTAATATTATCCGATAATGGAGCCGCCGGCTGGTGAATCACCACCTTCTTGGTCAGCGAACAACCCAGGGAATCGCTCACCGTCACAAAATAAACCCCGGCTATTAATCCCGAAGCGGTGGCCGTGGTTTGAACCGGACTCGTCGTCCAGCTATAGCTATACGGAGCCGTACCCCCCGAAGGGCTCATCGTAGCCGAACCCGTCGCATTCCCATAGCAGAGTACATCCGTTTGCGAGGAAATACTCGCCGATAGAGCCTGAGGCTGGGTAATGGTTACCGTAGCCGTCGTGGTACAATGATTCGAATCGGAAACCATAACCGTATAGGTACCGGCCTTTACATTCGAAACCGTAGCAGAGGTCTGAACCGGAAGGGTGTTCCAGCTATAGGAATAGGGGGAAACCCCGCCTTGTGCAACCACCGTCGCCGAGCCCGTGGCATTACCATTACAGAAAACATTGGTCTGGCTGGAAATCGAGGCCGTTAACGCTGCTGCCGGTTGGGTGATCGTTACGCTTGTCGTGGTCGAACAATTATTGGCGTCCTTGACCGTCACCGTATAGGTTCCGGCAGCAAGGCCTGTGGCCGTTGCGGTGGTTTGAACCGGGGTAGAATTCCAACTATAGGTATAGGGTCCGGTGCCTCCGGCTGGACTAGCCGTAGCCGCCCCAGTTGCATTCGCGAAGCAAAGTACATTGGTCTGGCTCGAAATCGAGGCCGATAAAGCCGCTACCGGTTGGGTAATCGTTACACTCGCTGTGGTCGAACAATTATTCGCATCCTTAACCGTCACCGTATAGGCTCCGGCAGCTAAAGCTGTAGCCGTGGCCGTCGTTTGAACCGGACTCGTATTCCAGGAATAGGTATAGGGCCCGGAACCTCCGGCTGGACTGGCGGTAGCCGCTCCTGTCGAATTCCCAAAACAAAGTACATTGGTCTGGCTAGAAATCGAGGCCGTTAAAGCCGATGCCGGTTGGGTGATCGTTACGCTTGCCGTCGTGGAGCAATTATTCGCATCCTTGACCGTCAAAGTATAGTTTCCGGCAGCTAATCCTGTCGCCGTAGCGGAGGTTTGAACCGGAGTCGTATTCCAGGAATAGGTATAGGGCCCGGTACCTCCGGAAGGGCTTACGGTAGCCGCTCCCGTTGCATTCCCAAAGCAAAGTACATTGGTCTGGCTGGAAATCGAAGCCGATAAAGCCGCTGCGGGTTGGGTGATCGTTACGCTGGCCGTGGTGGAGCAATTATTCACATCTTTTATGGTAACTGTATAGGTTCCGGCAGCAAGTCCTGTAGCCGTAGCGGTGGTTTGCACCGGGGTAGAATTCCAACTATATGTGTAAGGGCCGGTACCTCCGGCTGGACTAGCGGTAGCCGATCCGGTTGCATTCCCGAAGCAAAGGACATTGGTCTGGCTCGAAATAGAGGAAGATAAAGCCGCTGCTGGTTGGGTGATCGTTACGCTGGCCGTCGTAGAGCAATTATTCGCATCGGTAACCGTAACGGTATAGGTTCCAGCTGCTAATCCTGTGGCTGTAGCCGTGGTTTGAATCGGGCTGATATTCCAGGAAAAGGTATACGGCCCGGTGCCTCCGGAAGGACTAGCCGTAGCCGAACCCATTGCATTCCCAAAGCAAAGGACATTGGTCTGGTTCGAAATCGATGCCGATAGGGCTGCCGCCGGTTGGGTGATCGTTACACTCGCCGTGGTAGAGCAATTATTCACATCTTTTACCGTGACCGTATAGGTTCCGGCAGAAAGGCCTGTAGCCGTAGCCGTGGTTTGAACCGGACTCGTCGTCCAGCTATAGGTATAAGGCCCGGTGCCTCCTACTGGACTGACCGTGGCCGTGCCGGTGGAATTACCAAAACAAAGCACATTGGTCTGGCTCGAAATCGAAGCCGTTAAAGCCGCTGCCGGTTGGGTGATCGTCACGCTGGCCGTGGTCGAGCAATTATTCGCATCCGTTACGGTAACGGTATAGGTTCCGGCAGCTAAGGCAGTTGCCGTAGCCGTGGTTTGAATCGGGCTGGTATTCCAGGAATAGGTATAAGGTCCGGTTCCTCCAGACGAACTGGCGGTAGCTGCTCCCGTCAAATTACCAAAGCAAAGGACATCGGTCTGGCTCGAAATCGAGGCCATTAAAGCGGCCAATGGCTGACTTAAGGTTATCGTACTCACGGCCGAAGTACAGCCCAAACCATCCTTGACAATTAATTGGTAGGTGCCGGCAGGTAAGCCATTAAAAGTCCCTGATCCATAATAGTTCGATCCATTATTAATCGAATAGGTATACGTTCCATTGCCTCCCCCCCCTACTAGCACAATCGAACCATTCGCTCCTCCATAACAGGAGATGTTCGTCAAGGTCGTAGAACTGATAGTGACCACAGGATTGATCGTGATCACCGCACTTCCATTCATGTTTTGGGTACAGCCTGTCGTAGTATTCGTGGCCAAAACGGTATACGAACCGGCAGCAGTCACCGGGAAATTCAAGGAAGAACCTGTCCCCGCCACCATCGATCCCGTATTCACCCCACCTATTTGTAATTGATAATTTACCCCCGTCTGCGACCCACTCAACACAATAATCGTACTGGATCCACTGCATATGAGGGCTGTGCCACTGACCGTATACAAGGTTGGCAAAGGATTGACCGTTATCGCGGCACTCCCCGACATGGTTTGACTACAGCCCGTGGTTGAATTGGTAGCGATGATCGTATAGGTCCCTGCTGTACTAACCGGGAAATTTAAACTCGACCCCGTTCCCGCCAATAGGGAACCCGTCGTGACATTGGTGAAAAATTGTGTGGAAGGAATAACTACGGGATTCGAAACCCCAGGATAAGACCAATATAAAATAGTTTCGGCCTGTCCATTGGTTTGGTTATACGCATATCGAATCGGGTAAGACTGACCCGCCACTAAACTTATCGTTCCCGTGAGGGGGCCTGGCGAGGGGCCTGGGTAGGAATAACCATAATGATTGATAATCGTAACCCCGTTTACCGTTAAGTATCCGCCATCATCGGCGATCAGCGAGAACGTATACATACCCGTTACAGGCGCTATAATATAGCCCGTCCAAATTGCCGTCACATTCGTCAAATTTACCCCGGAAGGAAAGCCCGTCGATCCCCCATACCCTAAATAAATATCATCAATATTGCCCTCGGTCTGGGTGACAACCGGAGAGCCTGAAGGCGTCAAATTCCCCGAAGCCACTGTAGAATTATAATATTGAACCGTAAGGCCCGGGGTACCCTGGATTAATTGATAATTTACCCCATTGTCCGATCCACTCAAGGTAATATTGGTACTCGATCCAGCACAGACGGCCGTATTCGAACTACCTACCATATAGGTATTCGGTAATGAATTGACTGATATAGGAAGGCTTCCCGACATCAATTGGGTACATCCCGTGGTGGTATTCGTAGCCAAAACCGTATACGTACCTGACGTATTGACCTGAAACGTTACAGGAAAGGAAGTGCCGTTCAAGGACGGGCCAATAGCCACCCCATTATTAAGTAATTGATAATTTACCCCCGACTGCGTACCGGATAACAACACCGTCGTAGAAAAACCAGAGCAAACTACATTGGAAGGACTGCTAATCGAAAATACGGTAATAGCGGATGATTGGGTAATCGTGGCACTGGCCGTCGTCATACAATTCCCTGCATCCGTTACGGTAACCGTATAAGTTCCAGCAGCAAGTCCGGTGGCCGTTGCCGTCGTTTGAACCGGAGTCGTATTCCAGGAATAGGTATAGGGTCCGGTGCCGCCAGAAGGACTTACTGTAGCCGCTCCCGTTGCATTCCCAAAACATAGCACATTGGTCTGGCTGGAAATCGAAGCCGTTAAAGCCGCTGCCGGCTGGGTAATCGTTACGCTCGCCGTAGTCGAGCAATTATTGGCATCCATTATGGTCACCGTATAAGTTCCGGCAGGGAGTCCAGTAGCCGTAGCCGTCGTTTGAACCGGACTCGTATTCCAGGAATAGGTATAGGGCCCGGTACCTCCGGCTGGACTAGCCGTAGCCGAGCCTGTCGAATTCCCAAAGCAAAGCACATTGGTCTGGCTCGAAATCGAGGCCGTTAAAGCCGCCGCCGGTTGGGTGATCATGATACTCGCGGTTGTGGTACAAGCATTCCCATCGGTAACGGTACAAATATAGGTGCCCGCCGGTAATCCCGTTGCCGTAGGGGTCGTCTGTACAGGACTTGAATTCCAGGAGAAGGAATAGGGATAGGTACCTCCCCCCGTCGATATGGTGGCCGTTCCGGTGGAATTTCCAAAACAAAGTACATTGGTATGGGAAGTAACACTGGCCGATAGGGCTGCCGGTTGGGTTAAGGTTATACTCGTGAAAAGGGTACAACCATTCCCGTCTTTAATATAAATGGAATAGGTGCCTGCCGATAGGCCATTAAAGATATTCGAGCTTTGGTAGGTAAGACCCCCGTCATCCGAATAGGTAATGGTACCCGTTCCCCCAGATCCATGGGCATTGATACTGCCATTGCTTCCCCCATAACAGCTTATATTGGTGCCCGAAACAGATAATCCCAGGGCAAAGGGCTGGCTAATCGTCATTGGGGTATTGGTCGAACTACATCCTCCATTATCCACCACCATAATATTATAAGGGCCAGGGGCTAATCCGGTGAAAATATTGGAAGCTTGATAGCTGGTGCCATTATTGATGGAATAGGAATAATTCCCATTGCCACCCGTGGCATTGATCGTGATCTGACCCGTAGAATATCCACTACAAAGCGGATTTACCTGGGTATAGGTAAAGGTGATAGGGTTTGCCGTCGAAACGGTAATCGTTTGCAGGGCAGAGGTACAGCCACCGGCATCTTTTACTATGACGGAATAATTCCCGGAAGACAAGCCAGTAAAAATATTGGAAGCCTGGTAGCTCGCACCTCCGTTATCGGAATAGGATAAGGGAGCGACCCCTCCCGAAGCATTCACTGTTATTTTCCCGGTACTGGCTCCGGAACATCCGGAGGGACCTATGCTGGTCGTAAAATTTATAGAAGGTGCAGGACCGGTTACCGTAAAGGACGTGGTATAAAGACAGCCATGAGCATCTTTGATATAAATGGTATAGGTTCCTTCGCCCACGTTAAGAAAACTACCACTTTGATAGGTGATACCATCCAGGGAATAGGTATATGGGGGAGTGCCATTTTGTGCATTGGGATATAAATGTCCATTGGCCAATCCATAACAGGAAGGGGCCTGACCAACAAATGGACTTGCGGTTAGGGGAAGGGGACTAAGTAGATAATAGGAATTTGCCACGTCCAATAAGCAACCCTTGGCATCGACCACATAAAGATTATAATTGGATCCGGTGGCAAGACCGGTAAAAATATTGCTGGATTGATAACTAGAACCGCCATTAATGGAATATTGGTAGGGAGGGGTCCCACCATGCGCATTATTGAAAATAATAGAACCATTGCTCAATCCGGAACAACTTGGTTGGATTTGAGAAACCGAATCAACACCTAAAGCCGCATTGGGTTGGGTTAGGGTAAGAGGATACACCGAGGAAGTACAGCCCAATCCATCTCTTACCAGGGTGGAATAGGTACCCGCACTTAATCCTAAAAAGGTACCCGAGGAATAATAGGTGGTTCCGTTATCAATAGAATACATATAGGAACCATTTCCCCCAGCTCCGGAAAGAATTAAAGATCCATTGGTTCCCCCAAAACAGGAAACATTATTCAGGATACTGGAGGCTAAGGTAACACTCGGATTAATGGAAACTTGGGCATTCCCCGACATAGTTTGAACACAGCCAGAGGAAGAATTGGTGGCTAGAATGGTATAGGTACCTGCCGAAATTCCGGTAAAAATCAGGGGCGAACCCGTACCGGCTACCGGTGACCCAGCATTTACCCCGCCCAATTGTAATTGGTAGTTTACCCCAGATTGAGAACCCGATAAATTTATCGCGATGCCAGAACCACCAGAACAGTACGTTCCCCCTCCCGAAACAGTATAGGTGTTCGGCAAGGGATTATTTATTACCGTAATGGTCGATTGCGAAGAAGCACAGGAACCATTTGAAATGGTCCATACAAATTTATAGGTACCCGGAATTAAACCGGTAACAGAGGTTAGGGCTGAATCGGGTTTCGCAATAGTTGCTGTATTGGGACCTGAAAATTGGGTCCATTTCCCTATCCCAATTAAGGGCCTATTCCCGGCAAGGTTTGTAGAGGTTTGGTTACAAAATGTTTGATCGGGGCCTGCGTTTGCGGTGGTAGGGCTTGCATATACATTCACAATCATGCCCTGTCCCTGACCACATCCTCCAAAATTTATCGTCCAAATAAATTGGTAGTTTCCCGGAACGAGTCCTGTTATGGTTGCATTTGGGGAATGGGGATTCACAATAGTTGCAGCTGGTCCGGAATACTGGGACCAGGTTCCTGTGCCATATATCGGGGTATTACCTGCCATGGTGGTGCTGGTAACATTGCAAAGGTTTTGATCGGGGCCTGGATTCGGAGTGGTATTGGCCTGACAAATTATGGTATCTAAAACACTGGAAGAACAATTGCCATTTGTAATCTTCCATTGAAGCACATAGGTTCCTGCTATATACCCTTGAATAAGAGAACCTCCTGAATTTGGACTTTGAATAGTGACCGTATTAGGTCCTGAAATCTCGGTCCAGGTTCCTGTCCCTATACTGGGAGTATTCCCGTTTAAATAGGAATAGAGTGTGGTAACACATAAATTATTCGAAGATTTTGCCACGGTAGACGTTGTGGGCGGCGGTACCACCGTAATGGTTGAACTTCCATTCATGTTCTGGGTACATCCCGTACTGGTATTGGTGGCCACCACCGTATAAGTGCCAGCGGCAGAAACCGGGAAGTTTAGAGCAGAGCCTGTTCCTGGAATAATTTGACCGGGGCTTATATTGGTATAAAACTGGCTTGCAGGAATAACTGCTAAGTTAGGCTGACCCGGATAGGACCAGGAGAGTATGGTTTCTGCTGCTCCTTGTCCTTGTAAATAAGCATATCGAATAGGATAGGCCTGTCCTGCCGTTAAATTTATGGTACCTGTAAACGGACCAGAGGTGCCAGACCACCCCCAAGTAAAATGATTAATGATATTAACCCCGTTAATGGTTAAATATCCCCCATCATCAGCAATTAAGGAAAAGGTATAGGTACCCGTAACCGGGGCAATAATATAACCTGTCCAAATGGTTGTAAAATAGGTCGTATTGACCCCAGAAGGAGGACCGGTAGCGCCACCATAATACGAGTAAACATCATTAATATTGGGTTCTGTTTGGGTTATAACAGGAGATACAGGAGGGGTTTGATCTCCGGTGGCTCCTGTCAAACTATTATAATTATAATAATTGGCAATAAGACCAGGAGCACCCTGGATTAACTGGTAATTTATACCAGCTTCCGATCCGCTTAAGGTTATATTGGTACTGGAACCCGTACAAATGTTCCCCGTATTGCCGACGGTAAATTGGGTAGGTAAGGGGTTTACCGTTATCGGTATACTGCCATTCATTAACTGGCTACAACCCGTAGAAGCATTGATAGCCTGGATGGTATAAGTTCCTGCTGAACTTACCGGAAATGTGATGGTAATATTAAAGCCTTCTCCAGGAACCAACGAACCATACGGAGCTCCATTTAATAGTACTTGATAATTAACGCCTTGGTCGGAATTAGGAATGGATAAATAAGCGGTTGAGCCCGAACAAATGGTATTTGTCGAGGTGGTAACCGGATAAATATTGGGTAGGGGATTTAAGGAAACGCTGGCCGAACCCGACATAATCGTCTGGCAGCCGGTGGCATTGGTGGCAATGACCTGGTAGGTACCGGCCCCAGTAATATTGGTAAAGCTTATGGGGTTCCCGGTTCCGGCGACGGTTTGACCGCTAATATTGGCCGTAAGAAATTGACTTGCGGGAATAATTTGGGTGGATTGACCCGGGTAGGACCATTCCAATTGAGCCTGGGTGCCTCCCAGACCCTGATAATACTCTAAATTAATAGGGTATATCTGTCCAGCCGTTAAATTAACCAAACCACTGCTATCAGTGGCAGTTACATGGTTGGACCAATCATTCAGCACTAAATTTCCATTAATCCAAAGCCTTATTCCATCGTCCGAAAGGGTTTTAAAGGTATAGTTGCCACTAACCGGAGCTATAATATAGCCTGTCCACCGGGTTGAATAGGCGGTAGGATATACTCCTGAGGGTCCAAAGCCTCCCGTAGAATAGGGATAATTTACGTTCGGTTCCACCTGGCTCGCTACCGGGGTTCCAGCAAAATCCACATTATTCCAATATTGAGCGGTTAGACCCTGTTGCTCAAATTGATAATTAACTCCGGTCTGCGAACCACTCAGCTTAATAGTAACTCCTGTTCCTCCTGAACAATAGGCTCCTCCCCCACTAACCGTAAACGTACTGGGTAGTGAGGTCGAAGTCGTCGTCACACTTCCATTCATTAGGGTGGAGCAGGTGGTATAGGAATTCGAACCCACTAGGGTATAAGTACCATTGGCAGAGGCGGGAAAGGATAATTCAGCTCCAGTTCCTACAAGGATTGTGCTGGTGGGTACCCCATTTAAGTATAATTGGTAATTAATTCCATAATCCGATTTTGACAGGGTAATATTTCCATGTCCCCCAAGGCAATATGCTCCACCCCCTCCAACAGTATAGGCCGTGGGCGGGGCAGAAATAATTAATCGTTGATTGGTAGTTAATGCACCCCCATCATAGGTATAAAATACCGTATCGACCCCTGGGGTGCTGGTAGCCAGGTTAATTTGCCCGGTACTTGGATCCAGGGATAAACCTGTGGCAGAAGTACTGAAGGTTCCTCCCGGCAAGCCTGTTATGGTAGGGCTAACGGTTCCATTATTGGTACAGAGAAAACTGGCTGGATAAGAAATGGTGGTATTGGGGATGGTAAGCAGGGTATAATACCCATTGGCAATTTTGGAGGCCGGAACCGCAAAGGAGACTGTAAAACCGTTCACCGTTCCGGCATTCACTAAAATGGAATTGGTTCCGGAACTAAAACTACCATCCGAAGAATTAAACAATAAGGCATAGGTAGCCCCAAAGGCAGGGCTGGAGGCATTATAATCCTGAAAATTAAAATTCAAGCTGATATTTCCGGACGCATTACCTCCGTTCTTCATTATATACCAGGATCGGTTCCAATAACTTAGATTGCTGCCTATACCTGTCAGATTCTTTCCTGTTAAAACCGTATTGGCCTGTCCATTATGCGCCCCCATGATATAGCCGGGATTGGAGGCATTGAGGAAATCTGATGCATTGGAACCACTGCTAAAACCCAATCCATCGGTCGATCCATTCAAGGTGTTTTGAGGGTTGGAAAGAACGAAATCAGAACTATTGGTATACCCAATCCCCACCAGGTTTTGATTATAGCTTGTACTCGTAGGTGGTGTAAATTTGGTGGAACTAATGGTGGTTCCCCATTCGGTAGCCAGGTAATTTTCTAATATAATTCTTTGGGTAGTGGATAAAGCCGTGTTAAAAAACAAGATTTCCGAAAGGATTCCGTCAAAATAGGAGTCAGAGGTCCAACTACTTTTGCCTATATAATTCTGCGTTCTGGTAATAGAATTCGGAATATAGGTTATGGAAGATCCTAATTGTCCCGTAGAGGATTGAGGAGAACCTGCGGAATAAAAACTAACAGTACTAGTATTACCGGGGGTACCTCCGGCCTGAACAGACTCAAATAAATTAAAGGCTAAAGGATTTATAGGATTCGTGGTGGTATACGTTTGAGCATACCCTCCAACATATCCCTCGCTGAAAAAATTATTCGTATTATAATATCTTCCGTAATCAATATTACTACTCTGCTGCCCATTTCCAAAACAAATAACCTTGTTCCAATTAGAATTGGTGGGAAAAAAGCTAAGCATAGCCATATTGCTTTGTCCTGAAGAAAAGGACATGGAAGCGGGGAGAGAAGGAAGGGTTAAAAATTGAGAATTGGTACTACTGTATAATACTGCCGGCCGGGCATTCGGTCCTGCGTTGAAACTATATACCGGCATTTGGGAGGTAATGGATTGGGAAAAATTATAGCCGTTTCCACTTAAATCATTCCATTGGCTTACCTGGTTACTGGCATTATAGGTTAAAGAAGAGGCTTTATTAGCGTTGAGCCAGATTTGAAGATTGGAATTCCCTAATCCACCAGGATAATACTGACTAAAAGCCCTATTATTTCCAAAAAAATTGATGAATAAACCTAAAGAGAGAAAATAGAGATATCGTATCAATTTTCTTTTTAGGCTCATATTCTATTTCAAAATTCCTGCAGGGATAGTTTGATTTTTAAAGGAATTCTAATTTTGGATTCCTCTATTCAAGCTATTTTTTACGTTTAGGAAATAGATATGTTACAATAGTCAAGGAAAGGAAATTTTTATTATCCATTCATAAAGCCCTGACAAGGAGATTAAAAAACCCAATGGATTGGAAACCATGGCATTTGCGCAAATTAGCAGGAAGGAAATTCCAATAAGATTGCGTTCTACCTCCCGCAGGGCGATTTAAAGGGACAAAATTCGCAGGTTTTTGTATTAGGGGTTTGGGTAAAGGGAATATTGGGATTGAAAAGGTTTTCCAGGCTTTTCTTCAAATTTTTTTCAAAATTCACCAATTCATTTTCTAGAAAAGCTCCGGCAAGGGCAATGGTATTTTTACCATTCGCTTTTAAATCCGGGTATTGCTCTAGCTCCTGTTTAGCATTAGACTTTTTAAACCGGGTATCGGGAATCAAGCTTCGCACCGTATATAAATTAGGTTCGGCAATAGGTATTTTTAAAGCTATACGGGCTATATAGGAATAAAACAAGGCCTGTATAAGGGCCTTATTAACCTTGGCCCTATCCGGATCAAAATTATCTTCCAGGGAGCTATATTTCGATGCCTCTTTCCCTGTTTTATAATCTACTAACCTGTACATTCCCTCTCTAAAGTCCAACCGATCTAAAATCCCTTTAAGGATTATTTTTTGATCCTTATTTTGAATTTTAATGGAAAATGGGGTAAAGAAATTTTCAGTGTATTCCAGGAATAACACCTTAAAGGGTACCAGTTTCATATCATGATGGAGTATTTTTTCGGCATACTCCTGAATAATGGCCAGGGCAATTTTATCCTTCCCATTTAATATAGAGGAATCATTCTGATTAGGATAATTTATAGTAAGAAAAGACTGAACGCAAAGACTTTCCAAGGCTTTCATCTTCTTTTCAAGGAAATCCTTATCGATTTCTATTCCATCCCCAGTACTCTCCTTATAAACTTCGAAAAGTACCAAATGCAGCACTTTTCCTAATTGCTGGGCATCCAGACTTTCCGTCAAGGTCTCCTCTTCCTTGATGCCGGCTATATATCGAAAATAAAATTGTAAAGAGCAGCTTAAATAGGTGGTAAACCGGGAGGCAGACAGAATGGAGGGATTTTTTTCGGATGAACGAAAATACTTTTCCAATTCCTCCCAAACTTTCCCCGTCTTTTCCACACGAATGGATTTAAGTTCCATGGTTTGGAAATTGGGGGCATAATTAAAATGTTGAATCTTTAACCCGGATTCATATTCTATTTGACGCAGAAACCGGCTTGGCTCACCCGAATTATTCTCGTCCTGGATGGAATTATAGAGTATAGAAATATCCTGGCTACGATGAAAAAGCCTATAAAAAACATAGGCTACTAAAGCTTCCTGATCTTCCTGCACAGTTAATCCATAAGCTTTTCGAATGGAATGAGGTATAAAACTCTCACCTTTTAATGGTTTGGGAAGAAAGGTTTCTGAGGCCCCCAAAATATAAAGGTCCTCAAAATCAAGTGCCCGGGTTTCCATTAATCCCATAATTTGTAATCCCTGAAGGGGCTCTCCTTTTAAAGGCACAGATAGGGATTTCAAAACTTTTTTCAGCAGCAGTAGGGTTAAAGAAAAAGGGATTCTTTGATTTTCAAAGGTCAATTGATCGTTGAGCTTGACCAATTCCTTAATGGTGGCTGTTGCCAGTTCCCAATCCAGACCCATTAAATTCCCAGCGGAAAAATCAATCCCAATCTCTATCCACTCAATTAAATCTACTATTGGATAGAAGGATTTGGAAGAATCCTTTCCTAAAATTTCCATAATAGGAAAAGCTATCTGGAAATCGGCCCTTGTAATTTCTTTTTGTCCAATCGATAAAATCCATTCCCTGAATTCCCTCTTCTGATCCCTATCTAATGGAGACAGGGCATGATCCAATACCTTTTCCAAATCCTTCATTAAAAAAGTATCTCTTTTTTGTATCCCAATTTTCTCCTGAAAATCTAGCCAAATCTGAATAAATCCGAATAATGGGGAATTTAATAAGGAATACCCCATAGTTATATTCAATAGTATTTCCTTCCCCTTTTTATCCCTTGGCAGAGATTGCAAAACCGGAATTAATAGGTTTTCATCCGCCAGAACCAGGGCGGTTTTGGAAATCGAATCCTGGGGAGTATTGGAAAGATTCTTCATTAACTGGGGCAGGAACTTTGCCTGTGCCACCCTACCTTGAATGGCATAAAGGCTTATCTTCTTTTCCTTTTGCCTTAAAAACGCATTTGGCTTACCCAGGGCATTCTCCAAATTAAATTTCTCCAAATTCCTGCGCAAGAACCTTCCGGCCTCCTGAAATTCATCCTCGATATAATATTCATCCACATCAAAATAAAATAGAGCCCTGCCCTCCTTTTGCCATTTCTGAAACAGGATGGATTCTGATTTACTCAAGGCATTAAAGCCTATAAAAACCAATTTGCCTTTTTGGTAGGGGTTTAGAAATTGGGGAATATCCTCCTTTCCTTCGGCTAAATTGCGATAAAGTTTGCCCTGAGTACTAAGTCCCTTTTCAATTAAAATCTGATGGAACCGGGTATAAACCCTTTCCATCTTATTCCACATTCGAATGAATTGTTCCTGATGCCCCTGCATTTTGTTGGGAGAGAAACCTGACCAAAATCCTTTCAGGAACGCCAATTGTTCTTCATCCAGGTTTCCAAAATCGCGGTCAATGATGGCCAAATCTCTAAGATCCTGGTAAATCTTTTGTACCGGTATTAAATCCTCGTCCAAACCGGAAAAATCGGCCAAAATAGTCTGGCCTATATGATAGAACCGGTCCATGGTCAGCGATTCCCATTCTCCAGGTTCAAGACAATCCTGAAAAGCCTCCCAAAGGGAGAAAAACTGGCTTAGATTATCGGCAATTTTTAAATGAGAAGATAAACCAAAAAATTCCTGAATGGTGAATAAATCGGGACTCCAAACGGGTTTCTCCTGATGGGCTGCCAAATAGTTTTGCATAAAAACAAGGGGTCTTTTATTGACAAAAACCAAGGCCGAATGCGCCAATCCACCCCCTAATTTTATCGTTAAATCTTCTACAACTTCTTCTAAAAAGCTCTTCATTTCCGCCTTCAGGAATTAAAAACCTCTATTAATTGCTCCTGGAATCCATAAAAAAGATAAGCACGTACCCCTGGATATCCCATTTGTTTTAATAAGTCCGCATACCCAAGAACCTGGGTTTTATGTTCCCTTTCCTGGTTTTGGGTAAACTTATAATCTAATACCAGGGTCTCCTGGTCCTTGAATAAAATCTTATCCGGCCGGTAAACCGCTCCTTTTCCAGCCAGTATCGTTCTTTCCCTGTACACCGACCCGGTATTCTCCATTAATCTTTTTAGCTCCCAATGGTTCATAATTTTTTCCAGCTGTATTTTTAGTTCATCGGTTTGGGAGGCTAAAAAAAGACCTTCATTCCTTGATTCTAATAGAACCTTATCCAAATCCCTGATATCCTCCAGTTTGGATAAGATTTGATGGAGCAGGTTTCCATTTTCTGCCGCTTTATTCATTCGGAACCGGTTTTTACTATCCAGACTATTCATAGATTCTTTTTCACTCAATAAGCCTGAAACGGAATAGGTTTCCAAATCAAAAATCTTCGAAGGGATTCCGTTAATTGGCTCCTGCTTAGAGATATCACCCCATTCAATCTTCACCATTTGCTTCTCCTCCTTTTTCAATAAACCCATTCGGATTAAAGAATAATAGAGAATGTTCCCCATATTTTTACTCTCCTCGAAGGTTTTCATGGCATTTTTAGAAGGTAGGGAACTGGTTATAAAAATAAAGTCCCTGGCCCTTGTTAAGGCTACATATAAGGTGTTTAAGGAATCCAGATAGGTATCCATTAATTCCTTGAAATAGTCTTTCGAAACCAGAGATTTTGATAATTCCTGGGTAAACTTTACCGGAACCAAACCTAATTCCTCAAATTCGGTATTACGGGTAGATATCCAAATATCATTGGCGATTCCTTTCAAACTCCAGTCTCCAAATGGAATAAAGACGGCCCGGTAGGCCAAACCCTTCGCTTTATGAATCGTGGAAATTTGGATGGCATTCGGGCTATTCCCCGACGACAAACCCTTTTCTTTACCTTCCTGTTCCCAATAATCCAGAAAGTTCCGGATACCTTCCTCTCCATATTGAGAAAAATCAAGTATAAGATCCCGAAATCCCAGTAAAAAAGGTTTAAACTCGGGATAATGGTTTAAACGGAATGCATCCATCAAATATTCTATAATCTCCCCCAGGGGTAGGGAAATCAGTTTTGATTTATTTTGGTAAATCTTTTCTGGAAGAAATTTCTCAAGTTCCTCTATATTATTTTCTAAAATTTCTTCCTGGGGAAAGCTTCGGTTTTCAATATCAGCCAAAAGAATCAAGCAGGAGCAAAGGTTTAATTTCGTTTTTCCCGAAAAATCATTTAGATAATAAAGGCAATGGATTAAAATATCGATCACCTTTTGTTTTCCCAGAATAAGGGCATCACCAGAAACCACCGGTAAATTTTTTTCCAATAAGGCATTTAAGGCCTTTTTCACCTGATCATTGGTTTTAACCAAAATGGCCATATCGGAGTAAGTATATCCTTCTTCCTTTATTAATCGCTTAATTTCCTGGATATGGGCTTTCAGGAATATATTTTCCTCCTCATCTTCCTCATCCTTATTTCCTTCCTCCCCTGACGAAAGGAACCATATCTTCACCTTTCCCCCTTCCGGCACATTCTTTGGCGCCTTTTGATATGCTTCTTTGTAAATATTAGGGAATAAATCATGGTAACGAAAATTATTCCACCATTCCTTTATTTCGTTATCCGGATGATTCCCAATCTCGTAATTTAATATATCCTTCAATACCTCCGGTGCCATAGTAAACAGATTATTGTTAAAATCAATAATATTTCTATGACTTCTGAAATTCTCCCCTAGGGAATCCTGTTCTATATTTTCCTGCCCTAAATCCTTTTCTGCCTTATGATATAATAATTCATAATCTCCATTTCTCCATCGATAAATGGATTGTTTTACATCCCCTACGATCAGGTTTTGTATTCTATTCCCAAAATGGGTCGAAATGGATTCCTCCAATAAGGGCATAAAATTATTCCATTGCAATTGGGAAGTATCCTGAAACTCATCCAACAAATAATTCCGGAAACGATTCCCAATTTTCTCCCAGATAAACGAGGGATTGGTCGATCCTGGAAGGGTTATCCCCTCCAATAAGGTTTGCGTATCGGTTATCAATAAATCACCCGATTCTTCCCTGTATTTTTTCAAAAGACGGATCAAATCAGGAAATAACCGAACATAGGGAAGGTTTATAAGGATTTGACGGTTCAGGAAATAGGATTTTGATTCCTTTTCGTAAAAAACCTTCATCTTTTCCAGGTAGGGATTTAAAATCGTATAAATTTCTGGAACTTCTTTCCCTGGCTTAAACCATTCCTCCCTATCATCCACCAATACGAAAAGGTCCTCCAACTTCTCCAAATCCCCGTGCTTTAAATTCTCCTGGAAGTTCTTTTTAAACTTGAATACCTTTGAACTCGACATTCCTTTAAAAACTTCCGGTTCCCAGCTAAATCCTTCCAGGTCTTTTTGGGCATCTTTTAACAGGAAATCGATTTGTTCTAAAAATTGAGCGTTTTTATTTCGGCCTTTTCGAATTAATTGATCAAAGACCTCTTTGTAGGTGGAATTTTCAGGAAAATGGTTCAAGACATTTTCAAAATGCCGAAAATCTTCCTTGAAAACCTGTTCGGCCAAGGTAGAAAAGGTTTTCCGGTAATCCCAGGAGGTATCCTCTCCTATTCGATCTAAAACAATATCAATAAAATGGTTTAAGAGATCTGAATTGGTATCCAGTTCCTTTTCCAAACGGTATATCAATTCCTTTTTTACTTTTTCCGTATTGATCTCAATCTTGAACCCAGGTTCCAATCCCAATTCAAAGGCGAATCCGCGAATGACCTTTTGAACAAAGGAATCAATAGTCATAATAGAGAAATGACTATAATCATGCAAAATTCGCCGGAAAATTTTATTCGCCTTTTCCCTTATGCCTTCAGGGCCATATTCGGGGAATTTCCCAAGAAGGATATTGGAATAAGGACTTTGAATATCCCCTTCAGCCAATCGCTTTAGCTCTTCCAGTATCCTGGATTTCATCTCTGCGGTAGCCTTATTGGTAAAGGTTACGGCCAGAATATCCTTGTATTTGGTTTCTTTTTTTTCTGCAAAAAGAAGTTCCAGATAATAGGCAGTTAGGGTAAAGGTTTTACCGGAACCTGCCGAAGCCTTTAAAATTTTTACGGGTTTTTGACGTATAGCCATTCCCGGAAATCTAGGGTTTTTTAAAAGGAATTTCCTATGGATTCAATATCTTTTTTAAAACTTCGACCGTTTTATCAATTTCTTCCCGGGTATTAAATTTGGAAAAAGAGAAACGTACGGATGGCCTATTAGCGGATACTCCAAGGGCCGTTAAAACATGGGAACCCTGATCGGAACCGGACGAGCAGGCTGAGCCTCCGGAAGCCGATATTCCCTGTATATCCAGGTTAAATAATAGCATTTCCCCCAAATCCGATTCCGGAAAGGAAATATTTAATACCGTATATAAGCCTTCTTCTGGTTTTTTTGCCCCATTCATTATGGTATCCGGAATCTCCTTTAGGATTCTATCGGCCATATAGGTTTTTAAGGCCTGAATGGATTCCTGGTGACGGGTTCTATGGGTTTCTGCAATTTCAAAAGCCTTATCCAAGCCCATAATCCCTAATAAATTTTCGGTACCTCCCCGCATATTTCTTTCTTGCGATCCTCCGTGGATAAAAGGATGTACTTTAACCGTATTTCGTATATAAATAAATCCTACTCCTTTAGGCCCATGGAATTTATGCGCTGCAGAGGCCAGGAAATGCAGTTTTTGTTTTTGTAGATCATGCGCATAATGACCCATGGTTTGTACCGTATCCGAATGAAATAGGGCATTATGCTCGGCCGCCAGTTCACCAATGCGGTTAATATCATTCAAGGTGCCAATTTCATTATTGGCCTCCATTAGGCTTATCATGGTTTTCGGTTTCCCCTTCAGCATTTCCTCTAATTGGTCATTGGAAATTTTTCCTTCCTTATCCAGGTCCAATAAACTAAAGGTGATTTTTCCTTCCCGGGATAAATTCTGAATCGTATGCAATACGGCATGGTGCTCGATGGGACTGGTAATAATATGTTTAACTCCTAAATCGGATACCGAAGTTTGTATGGCCATATTATCGGCCTCCGTACCTCCTGAAGTAAAAAATATTTCGGATGGGGTACAATTCAGGTAACCCGAAATTCTTTTCCTTGCTTTTTCAATTACCGACCGGGATTCCCTTCCCAGGGCATGAATGGAGGAAGGATTTCCATATACATCTTTCATACCCCTGGTCATTACCTCAATGACCTCCGGATCCATGGGCGTTGTCGCCGCATTATCCAGGTAAATTCTATGTGTATTCATATTAGGGATGCATCAATCCTTTCAGGTCGGCTATTAATTGATCTGCCAGCATTTGAGCCGATTCCATACTGGTCGATTCAGCGTAAATGCGCAAAATGGGTTCTGTATTCGATTTTCGCAAATGAACCCATTGTTTACCAAAATCTATTCTAAGCCCATCTGAATCTAATATGGGCTGGTTTTTGTATCGTTTCTTAATTTCCAGAAAAATAGGCTCCATATCCAACCCTTTAGGCAAATCCAATTTATTTTTGGATAAAAAATAATTGGGATATGTAGCCCTTAATTCGGATGCCTTTAAACCTGTATGGGCCAGATGACTTAGGAATAATGCAATCCCTACCAGGGCATCCCGTCCATAATGGTAATTAGGCAGAATAACCCCTCCATTTCCTTCCCCGCCTATGACGGCTTCTACCGATTTCATCTTTTCTACCACATTAACCTCCCCAACCGAGGAGGCAAAGTATTTCCCCCCATATAATTCGGTTATATCCTGCAAAGCACGGGTGGAGGATAAATTGGAAACCGTATTTCCTACCTTATTTTTCAACACAAAATCTGCGACCGCTACCAGGGTGTACTCTTCACCAAAAAGGTTCCCATCTTCATTCATAAAAACCAATCTATCTACATCGGGATCGATGGCAATGCCAAGGTCAGCTTTTTCCCTTATTACTGTTTCTGATAATTCGGTAAGATTTGCCGGTAAAGGCTCTGGATTATGGGTAAAATGTCCATCGGGGGTACAATTTAATTCAATAATATGCTCAATTCCCAATGCCTTCAGCAAGGCAGGGACAAATAGGCCACCGGTGGAATTCACCGCATCGACCACTATGGTAAACCCTGCCTTCCCTATGGCCTCTTTATCTACCAGGGGAAGGTGTAAAATATCCTGAATATGTATATCCAGGTATTGGTGATTTATCTCCACCCCACCTATAGAATCCACTTCGGAGAAGGAAATGGATTCCTGGTCGGCAATACGGAGAATTTCCTGTCCATTTTTATCGGATAAAAATTCACCATGGGAATTCAATAATTTAAGGGCGTTCCACTGCTTTGGATTATGGCTGGCGGTCAGGATAATACCTCCAAGGGCTTTTTCCCTGGTAACGGCTATTTCAACCGTTGGGGTGGTGGACAAACCTAGGTCTAATACCCGAATCCCCATCGATACCAGGGTTCCACAAACCAAATCCCGAACCATCGCTCCGGAGATTCGGGCATCCCGGCCTATCACAATCGTCCTGGATTCAGATTTATTTTGTTCTTTAGCCCAAAAGGCATATGCTGCGGTATATTTTACTATATCTATTGGACTTAGGGAATCACCGGAAGGACCTCCAATGGTGCCTCTTATCCCAGATATCGATTTTATCAGGGTCATATAAAATATTTCCGCCAAATTTAAAATAATTCATGAGCCCTATTATCTTTATTTTTTTTAGCCGTCGGGGTTAATCAATACCTAATCCCATTCAAATCCTGTCTGAAGTCATGTCCACAAGCTTACCCCATACCCCAGTTTCCTGGGAAATAAAATTTAAAGAAGAAATTCTATTAGATCATATTCTTGCCCATCTCCATATTCCATCTGGAAGTAAAATTCTTGATCTTACCTGCGGATCAGGAGAAACCACCGAATACCTAAGTATTAAAGGCTATGAGGCTATTGGGATAGATGTAGATATGGAAAAAATCCGGCATGGGCTATTGATGTATAAAAACCTATCTCTTTACCAGCATGATATGCAGGACATATTTTATGTTCATTTCTTTCATCTGGCCCTGGTTTTATATACCGACGAGGTATTTATTCGGAAACCGAACGAGAATGGATATATTTTGAAAAATATATTCACCTGTCTTGCCCCCGGTGGTTTTCTGGTCTTGGGATTAAAAACCGAAGGAATGGCTTCGATTCAGCCCCTTATAGATAATGTTCTTGGAAAAGATTATCCTGTGGAACAGATATCCCTAATACCGGCCTCAGAATCTAAAGGAACCCGATTGCCAAATCATTTATTGATTTTTAAAAAATAAGGACAAGCCAAAACTATTAAATCAATTCGCATTGGATTTCTGGCAAATATTAAAAAACTGGGACCTCCAGGCATTCCATTTTATTAACGAAAAATGGGCAAATCCTTTATTCGATTCGGTTTTGCCCTGGACACGGGAAAAATGGATCTGGGCTCCCCTTTACATTTTATTATGCTATTTCTGGATCCGAAAGTACCATTGGAGAGGGGTTTATCTCATTTTAATCTTAGCCCTAACCGTAGGAATATCGGACCTCCTGTCTGCCCACCTTATTAAATTTTATTTTCACCGATTGCGCCCCTGCCAGAACCTGGAATGGGTGGGGCATTTGATTAGACGTATTGATTGTGGTTCAGGATTTAGTTTTGTTTCCAGTCATGCCTCCAATCATTTTACCCTGGCTGCCTTCGTATCGCTTTATTTACGAAAAGAATATCCTTATTGGGAACCCCTGGCTTATTTATGGGCGGGTCTGATTGCCTATTCTCAGGTTTATGTTGGGGTACATTTCCCGCTCGATGTTTTGGGTGGAGCTTTGCTGGGCTTAGGTTTGGGATGGACCTCTGGTTACCTAAGTATTCGTTTTCTAAAAATATTTCCTTTATCCTCGAAGTCGGTCTAAGTACTCATTTAGTTTTTCCATCTCTTCGATTAATAAAACCCCCTGAAACATTTTTTTAGCTTCATAGGAATTTTCAATTTCAGCCAAAAGATCCAGGCCCTTCCTGGTAATGGATATGTCCACGGCTCTTCTATCATTTGGACAAATTTTTCTTTCCACCAATTCCTTCTGCAATAATCGATCAACAATCCTGGAGGTATCGGACATTTTATCCAGCATTTTATCTTTCAATAGGTTTACCGTAGCTGGCTTACATTGACCTCGCAAAATTCGGAGGATATTATACTGTTGAACCGTGATATTAAAAGGATCAAAGGTTTTTTTTAGGTTATTATTAATCCAGTTATAGGTAAAAACAATATTAACCAAAGTCTTTTCATGCAGGCAATCAAATTTTTCGACAACAATTTCTTTTTCTAATTCCATGGCGTTTGTAACCTATCTGCTATAATACCAATTTTTTTCGAAAATGTTTTATAAAAGTCGAAATCGGGAATTTACTTTCTTCAAAACCAGGCCAATAGCAAAAGTAGATGCTTTCCTAAGTTATACTTCCTTTTCAGGTATTTGTTTCGAAGGAAACCAAATCGAATATAAATATAGGGCCTGTTCTATAAGACTATGTTTATCGTCATTATATAGGATAAAATCTGCTAGTTTCTCCTTTTCCTCTTCCGGCATCTGATTTCGCATTCTTTCCTGAATTTTTTCTTCTGATAAACCATCTCTGGCTTTTACTCTTTCCATCCTTATTGCATAAGGAGCTGAAACCAGCACGTTAAAATCATTTTGTACATGGCTCTTACTTTCAAATAAAATGGCGGCCTCTTTTATACAAAAGGGAATCCTTCCCGGAGATTCCTTCTCTAACCGGGTCGACCATTGATCAAATTCCCGAAAAACAGCCGGGTGAACCAGGGAATTCAAGGTATTCAACTTTTCTTCCTGACCAAAAACCTGTCCTGCCATTTTTTCCCGGTTAAGTTTCCCGTCAGGGGTATATATATCCTCACCAAAATGCAATTTAATGGCCTTAATTAGATCCTGGTCCTGGTTCATAAGGTTCCTTGCTTCCCAATCAGAATTAAAAACAGGAATTCCCAATAACCTATAAATATGGCAAACCGTCGATTTACCACTGCCAATTCCTCCGGTGATTCCTATTCGTAGCATCTATTTATATATTAAAAAGTCCACAAAGCCGGGCTTCTTTTTTATAATTCGAATAAAATCCGGCGACCGGTTTATCTCAACCTTTAATTTTCCAATGCCGGGATTTTTTTTCCAATCGTTCAAATTAACCCTGGCCTCGAATAAATCTTCCTTTACGGTAGAATAATAACTTAGGGGAACCAAATACGTAATTTCAATTCGGGAAGGTATAAGGGTTATACTATTTCCTTCCTCATTATTTTGAATTTTAATAGGAAGGCTAATTATATTTTCAGTAAACCTATCCACATTTATCTTTATTCGGGCGTGATCCGGTTCCAACCGAATTTCAGGTAAATGCTTATCGCTAAGTACTATAGAAGTATCGATCGACTTATTTACATTATTTAAAAGAATATTGGGCAGTTTCCAGGATCGAATACCGGCAACCAAAGCCTTTGGTCCGCGAATCAGTACCGAATCAGGATACATCCTGGCAGGATTGGAATAATAAAACTGTTTTTGAAAACTAGCCTGAAAACCTATTTGAAGGGGAACCTTTTTTGCTAATGGATAAATTCTTTGAAGGGGAATGGAATCGGTTAATATTTCTTCCACCTGGATTCCACTGGGCATCTGGGCATTGATTTCTTGAAAATAGGGGTGCAAATGGATACTGTTCCGAAATTTGAAATTCCCAGAAATGCGTATGGGGCTTTTATCCTGCTTTCGGATATATTGGGTTAGGGATAAACCATTTCCCCGTATTTTCACCCAAAATATTTTTATGGGCAAGGGTATTTCCTTCTGGTTTTCCTTTTGGACAATTAATAGGGATAAACCTGTTTTAATGGAAAAATCCCTGGAAAAATAGAATAATAGCCAGAGTAAAAAGGCAAAAAATAAACTGCCTAAAAAAACACCCCCGTTTCTTGGTATAAATGGAAACAGGGGTGCATTTTTTGCCATAAAAAGGCTATTGAATACCTGTATTAACTAGGATTTGGAAACCTCCGTACTAGCTACTTTTGGCTTATTTAAAGCTTCGGATAATTCCATGGAAATGGCCGATTTCTCCATTTTCACCCGTACATTATGATCAATTTCCACCATAAAAAAGGAAGGATCTACTTCTGTGATCTTTCCATGTATGCCATGATTGGTAATGACCCGATCCCCTTTTTGAAGTTTATCTAAAAAGGTTTTTTGGTCTTTTAATTTTTTCGATTGGGGACGAATCATGAAAAAATAAAAAACCGCAACGATCGAAACGATCATTAAAATATTCGGTAAGGGATTTTGACTCCCTCCGGTTGGAGTAGCCATTAATAATAGAAGATTCATGAATTATTTATTTTTAGAATTTACCACTCCCTGCAAACGCACCATGTGAACACGGGGAATGGTGTTTGCAAAAATGGTAATATTTTTGAATTGTGGGCCAAACTTTCCTTTTGAATCAAACTGAATGGTAAAACTACCCGTATCAGAAACCGCTACAGGGTTACTGGTATAACTAACGGTGGTGCAGCCACAGGAAGGGACAATCTTCTTAATAACCAATGGAGAATGCCCTACATTGCGAAAATGAAAGGTATGGTGCACTATATCCCCCTCGCTAATATTCCCAAAATTAAAAGCAGAAGCCTCTTTTGAAAATTCAGGGGCCTGAATGGAATCTTCATGGGTAAAAATTTCCACCCCATGTAAATTATGGGGATCCAGTATGGATGACTGCGCTTGGGGCTGTTGGTTACAGGCCATCAACCCCATTAGGCTCGTTCCTACGAGAAGAAAAAAGAAAATAATTTTTGTGGAAAATACTTTCATAAGAAATTTAAGATTCGTTTAAATTGGAAAGAATATCAAGATATCTTTTATTACAACAAATATAAGGGGATAAAGAAAATTTTAATCCAATAATCCTCTGCCGGATTTAATGATTTTATTATCGGCTTTAAATTCAATAAGGATTTTGTCCAGTATCCCATTAATAAAGACCTTGCTTTTAGGGGTACTAAATTCCTTAGAAATATCGATATACTCGTTTATTGTAACTTTTACGGGAATAGAACTAAAATTAAGGAATTCGCAAATGGCCATCTTCATTAATAAAGTATCCATTAGGGCAATTCTATCCATTTCCCAATTCTTGGTTTTTTCTGAAATAAAGGATTCAAAAAGAGGATCATTATCGACCGTTAACTGAAATAAATCCCGGATAAATTGTTCATCCTCTTTCCAATTGGAGGTTAATTCCAGATATACCAAATCCTGGCCTTCCTCGGCCGATTTAATGGTCTTATTTACCATCCCCTCTATAATATCCTTATCCACCGACCAATTAATATCTCTTTCCTCCAAATATTGCTCCAGTCCAACGTTCTTGGTCATTATTTTTTTGAAAAGAAATAGAATTAAATCTCTATCCATTTCAAAAGGAGTTTCGGGAGATTGTATATAGGCATCAAATTCGGCCGATTTTCTAAACTCTCTGTAAATAGAGCGTATCATTTCGGTATTATCCGGATTTTCCTCCGGATTAATCCCCATTTTTTTGATCCATTTTTTTAGGTTAGCATCCTTTCTTAGCTTTTCTATGAACTTATTTTGGGAAACCTTTAAATTGGAATGGGTAGAATCAGGACGTTTTATATGTCTGGATTCTCGTTCGGCTGAATCGGATTCCGAAAAATCTATCACCTGGTATAAAAGCGCCAGAAGGTAAAAATAGATCTCATGAACCTTGGTAACCTGATTCATTAATTGCTTTTCATAGCCTGGTTTGTCTGATTTTTCAGATTGATGAAAAGCATAAAGAGCCTGTAGTACTTTTACTCTTAAATGACGTCGGTTTAACATTAAGGCGGATGGGGCTTATAAAGAACGGAAAGGGCTTAGGGAAATTCTGTTAATTTATGGAGGTTTAATAGAACGATTTTATTTTTCTAATGTATTCAATTCGTTTGGTTGCAATTTCAAAGGCAGCTGTATGGGTAGGAATACTTTCGGTTTTTGACTTCTTAAATATTTCCCGGGTTACCTCATATATTTTTTCGGTAAGTTGTTCTGCTTTGTTTCGATTATATCCTGCTATTTCGGAATAGGCATTGATTAATCCTCCGGCATTGATTAAAAAGTCCGGAGCATATAGAATTCCCTTGTCAAAAAGCATCTGTCCATGTATTTCCTCGTTCTCTAATTGGTTATTTGCCGATCCGGCTACGATGGAACATTTCAGACGATTAATATGGTCGGTATTCAGGGTTGCACCCAAAGCACAGGGGGCATAGATATCAATATCCAAATCATAAATATGATTATTGGGCATGGGCTTGGCAGCAAATTTTTTAGATACCGCCATCAGGCGTTCATCATTCAGGTCGGAAATATAGACCTTGGCGCTATCTTCCCGTAAAAGACGGACCAGGTTTTCGCCTACATGACCCACACCCTGAACCACTACGGCCTTTCCTGCCAGGGAATCATTCCCCCAAAGCTCCTTGGCACTGGCTTTCATGCCCATATAAACCCCAAACGCGGTAATAGGGGCCGTGTCGCCACTCCCTCCCAGAAATTCCGGAATACCTACTACATGTTTGGTTTCCATATGGATAAATTCCATATCTCGGGGGCCTGTACCTACATCCTCACCCGTAATAAATTCTCCATTTAAATTCTTAATAAACTTTCCATACCGACGCATAAGGGCTTCGGATTTCATGGTACGGGAATCGCCAATAATCACGGCAGATCCTCCCCCACAATTGATTCCGGAAATGGAACATTTAAAGGTCATTCCCCTGGAAAGTCGAAGCACATCTTCCAAAGCCTCTTCCTCGCTTTTATACGACCACATGCGGGTTCCACCAATGGCCGGCCCCAGGGTCGTATCATGAATGGCTATTATGGCTTTTAAACCAGTTTCTTTGTCGTTACAGAAAACGATACTCTGATGGCCACTAGAGCCTATCTGGTTAAATACGGAAATAGATTCTGGATCAGCTTGTCGAACTTCGACCATGTTAAAAAGTATTATTCATGCTTTGGTCAGCAATTTAGGGATTTTTTGAATAGGAAAGATCAATAAACCTTATCTTTGGCATAGATGAAGGAATTGAAGTTTCTTAACAAATACCTCCAAAAGTATATAATTCGATTGCTTTTGGGATCATTTTTTGTCATAATATCCAATATTTTTCTACTTTTTCCGGCCCAGATAATACGGATAGCCTTTGATTTAGTCAATGAAAATATTAATTCATCTTATTTATTGAATTCTTTTTCTCTTCAATCCGATTTCAAAACTTTTATTGGAGGCATGGCCCTGGTATTAGGCGGTCTTTTTCTCTTATTGGCACTTATTCGGGGCATATTTCTCTTCATGATGCGGCAAACTATTATTGTGGTTTCCCGTCTTATCGAATTTGATTTGAAAAATGAAATTTATGCCCATTACCAAATCCTTTCCCTGGCCTTTTACCGGAGGGAAAATACGGGCGACTTAATGGCCAGGGCCACCGAAGATGTAAGTCGGGTACGGATGTACCTGGGGCCTGCTATTATGTATACCATCAATACGGTAGTGCTTTTTGTTTTATTAATTGGCACCATGCTTCGCATTAATTTGGAGTTAACCTTTTTTACTATTCTTCCTTTACCTTTCCTGGCCCTATTGATCTATAAGGTAAATTCCATTATCAATTCCCGATCGGAACAAATACAAACCCAGTTATCCAAACTTTCCAATTTCGTTCAAGAAACCTTTTCCGGAATTCGGGTGATAAAATCATACCAGAGAGAAAAAAGCTTTCAAACCCATTTTGAGGAAGAAAGTGAATTTTACAAACAAAAATCCATGGGGCTGGCCAGGGTACAGGCTTTGTTTTTTCCGACCATGTTATTATTAATAGGCCTTTCTACCACCTTTGCCGTTTTTATTGGAGGTATAGAAGTCAATAAGGGATTGATCAGCCCAGGTACTATAGCCGAATTTATCCTCTATATCACCCAATTAACCATGCCCGTTACCTCTCTGGGCTGGGTTACCTCCCTGGTTCAAAGAGCTGCAGCCTCCCAGAAAAGAATCAATGAATTCCTAAAGACCAAACCAGATCTGGTATCCATAACCGATGAAATTTACCCAATCCGGGGGGAGGTAGAATTTAAAAATGTCTCCTTTACCTATCCGGAAACCGGAATTAAGGCACTCGAAACCATTACCTTTAAAATCTCTCCGGGACAGGTATTGGCCATATTAGGAAAAACCGGATCAGGAAAAACCACCCTGGCTAATTTACTGGTTCGAATGTTTGATATAAAGGAAGGGGAAATTCTTCTTGATGGTAAAAATATAAAGGAATATAACCTTCAAAATCTTCGTTCGAGTATTGGATTTGTACCACAGGATGTATTTTTATTCTCCGATACCATCGAAAACAATATGGCTTTTGGATTGGATACCCTGAACACCAAAAAGGTGGAGGAAGCTGCCAAATCGGCCCTCGTGTATGATAATATAATACAATTCCCTAAAGGATTCCAGACCTTTGTAGGAGAAAGGGGAATAACCTTATCCGGGGGGCAAAAGCAAAGGGTCTCCATTGCCCGTGCGCTCATTAAAGGTTCCCCAATATTGGTTTTTGACGATTGCCTTTCGGCTGTGGATACCGCTACCGAAGAAAATATCTTGAAAAACCTGGGAAAAATTAAACAGGGGCGAACCTTCATTTTAATAAGCCATAGGGTTTCGACTATAAAAAATGCCGATTTCATATTGGTCATGGACCAGGGAAAAATTATTGAGTCAGGAAATCATGAAAGCCTAATGATGGAACAAGGTTCTTATTATGAGCTTTTTGAAAAACAATTATTAGAAGCAGAAAAGGTTTAAAAAGCCCTGTAAAACAAAAACAATTTGGTTTTTTGCTCTCTTTAACTCTATCTTTAGCCGAGTTTTAAGCAAAATATTCTTTACAAAAAATGGGTGATTACGATAACAAGGACAGAGAAGAGGTTTATTCAAAAAAGGTACGTGCCGGAAAAAGAACCTATTTTTTCGACGTTAAGTCAACAAGGTCAAATGATTACTATCTGACCATAACAGAAAGTAAGAAAAGACTGGAAGATGGTGTTTTTGTAAAACATAAGATTTTCCTTTACAAGGAAGATTTTGAAAAATTTTCTGAAGGACTCCAGGAGGTGGTTACCTATATCAAAAATAATCAGGAAGTGGTTGAGAAAAGATATGAGGATTTTGAACCCCTTAAAAAAGTTGAGGATGATGATTTCAGGTTTGATGCCTAAAAATATACCCGGTTTTCTACCCTGGTTTTCTATTAGGAATCTTTTGCTATCAGGAATTCTATTCCTTTTTTCCTCCTCCTGTTTCCAGGTTCAGGATCAGCCTCCTCCCCCCCCTGCTCACCATCCACATTATTATAATGGAAAAAGAAACCATTATAATCAACGTATAAGCAGCCAGGCCCCTGAATCCAACGCACAGGTAAATGCTTCTGGTGCCATTCCGGAAAAAGTAACGACGGTATTACAGTATATAGTATCTCATGGAGAGGCGATGCCGGGTTATGTAGGGGGAAGAAAATTTGGAAATTTTGAGCATAGACTTCCTCAAACCAATGCATCCGGACAAGCTATAGAATACCAGGAATGGGATGTTAACCCCCATGAAAAAGGGGTAAACCGGGGTACTGAAAGGTTAATCACCTCCACACAAGAGAGGAAAGCCTATTTTACCCAGGATCATTATCAGAACTTCACGGAAATTCCCTATCCCAATCAATAAACCAGGAATCCAAAGGAATCAGGAGATTATCCAAACATGGAATTCCCAATAAAAACGAAAAGCATATGATCGAACCTTTTAAAAATTCTTTTATGATTTTTGAGGAGGGGTCAAAATACCCGGCCGAAAAAATTGAAAAGGAATTAGTTTTGGAAGGATACCGACTGGCCGATATGCTTAGTCTGCATAAATTCCTGAAAACAGGCTTAAAACTTCCCTCCTATTCGCATCCAAATTTGGATTCCTTAGATGAAATTCTTAATGACCCTGATTGGTTGGAGCAAAATAGCGGATTTCATTTAAGAATTCTGAATTATCCCCAGCTTTTACACCAGGAAACCAGGGAAAAGAAAATAGCCTTTATAGGTATTTTAGATTCCATGGCCAATTCCCTGGGTTATAATGCAATTTCTATACAAAATTGCCAGCAAATCAGGGAAGATTTAGCCCAAATGCATATAGCTTTTCATTCGAACCCTGACGAGGAATAAACCAGTATCCTATGAGCCTACAATGTGGAATTGTTGGATTACCCAATGTTGGTAAATCCACTTTATTCAATTCATTATCCAATGCCAAAGCGCAGGCAGCCAATTTTCCTTTTTGTACCATTGAACCCAATATTGGGGTTATTACTGTTCCGGACGAAAGGCTGAATGCCCTGGCCGAAATTGTAAAGCCAGAAAAGATCGTTCCCAATACCATTGAAATTGTTGATATAGCAGGACTTGTAAAAGGAGCCAGTAAGGGAGAAGGATTAGGGAACCAATTCCTGGGAAATATCCGAAATACGGATGCCATTATCCATGTTCTACGGTGCTTCGAAGATGATAATGTGATCCATGTGGACGGGAATGTAAACCCTATTCGGGACAAGGAGATCATCGATATTGAACTTCAGTTAAAAGACCTGGAATCGGTAGAAAAGAAAGTTCAGAAAACAGAGAAAATTGCCAAGGTAAGTTCCGACAAGGAAGTAAAAAAGAATTATGAAATCCTGGTAAGCTTAAAGGAACATTTATTGAAGGGAGAATCGGCCCGATCACTTACCCTTACTGAAGAAGAAAAGGAAAGCCTTTCGGATTTAAATCTAATTACCATAAAGCCGGTAATTTATGTTTGCAATGTTGGGGAAAAAGAAATCCTGACAGGAAACGACTGGACCCAAAAAGTAGAAGAAATAGGGAAAAAAGAGGGTGCTCAGGTTTTACTAATTTCCGCACAAATGGAATCGGAAATTGCGACCTTGGAAACCTACGAGGAAAGGCTCATGTTCCTGGAAGAATACGGTTTAAAAGAACCTGGGGTAAACCGGCTTATTAAGTCTTGTTATTACCTCTTAAACCTATTAACCTATTTCACCGCAGGGGTACAAGAAGTTCGCGCCTGGACCATTACCAAGGGCATGACGGCACCACAAGCCGCTGGGGTAATCCATACCGACTTCGAAAAAGGCTTTATCCGGGCCGAGGTTATTCGTTACGAAGATTATATCCAATACAAAACCGAAGCCGCCTGTAAAGAAGCAGGTAAACTAAAAGTGGAAGGAAAGACTTATCTCGTGGAAGATGGAGATATAATGCATTTCCGCTTTAATGTCTAAAAATCGGCCCAAAACGAAGACCAAAAAGGTCGCTTTATTTTACCCTATTGTATGAAACGGTGAATGGCTTCATAGGCATTATCCTGAAAGGAAGTATTTTTGAGATCCATATAAAAACTGCTCTGGTCAACCAGATCTCCTGATAATTTTCCCTCTTTGCTTGCATAAAAAACACCGCTTTTATATCGCTCATCCGTAAGGCCATCTACAAAGCGCCTGGCCCCCACTTCCAATGGATGCACCATTTCTCCAATTAATGGAAATACAATAGGCATCATCAAATTCTTCACCATAAATTTCATAAAAGGAGGTAAACTTTCTGGTGCATTCGTTCCGCCTGTGTTCCCGGGACTTATAACCACAAATTTGAGATCAGGATATTTTCTTGCCATGGATAGGGTCCATAGGGTGACTACATATTTGACATATCCGTAGGCTTGAATTGCTTCGAACGTATTACCAAAATAGGATCCATTAAGTACCGAAGTAAATTCCTCCACAGAGGAAGTTTTCATGGATACCGGTTTCATTCCGAGCATTTTTACTCCGGGTACCGCTTCCGCACTTACGGTTAAAACGGTTTTTTTTAATAAACTACGTTTTATTAATTCTTCGACTAATAGTACATTCCCTAAAATATTCGTAGCAGCTAACTCATTCATACCGGAAGTCGTTAAATTCCCGGCCGTTTTTCCAATGACTCCACCCGCATTTAAAATGACTGCATCAATAGGTTCCTTTATTTTTTCTACTGCTTTTCTTACAGAGTTTGCATCAGAAACGTCCCCAATCAGAATTTCAAAAATCTTTTTTCCCGTTTTCTCCTCAAGATCCTTTTTTGCGGCCTCCGCTTTCCCTTGATTTCGACAAAAAAGAATTATCCTTTTGGTCTCATTTTTAAAGGCTAGCTGGCGGGCAGTTTCTTTCCCGAGACCTGCATTAGCCCCGGTTATTAATATACTTTCGTTCATTTTTCCAAGATTTTTGGTGACTAATTTTTGTTCTTTTCAGGTATTATTTATTTTAATTTCTTGAACAGCTTGATCTTTTTTGGAATTCAACGTAAAGCCCTTGCTCTATTATGTTGCCCTCTTTCAAAACCAGGAAGTACAAGACAATTAAATTGAACTAGTTTTTCCATTTTTTGGGGCTTTTAGGTAAAACGTACATGGTAAAACTAATTTAATTCGATTGTGCAATAGTACGAATATCGAACCAATAAATCAAAAGGAAACCCATTTTAATTCCAATGTCCCTGATCCACTATGCATGGATCGGTTAATAATTCGCTTAAACAAGCAAAATTCTTTGTTGGGATTCGAGGCCTGGTCAAAGATTCCATCCAGAAATTAAACAGGGGCTCTAAGGCTTCCTTAGTCTATTATTTCTTGCTGGTTCGTTGCTTACTTCCGGAACCTATAAGAATGGTTATTTTTTACGAAATGATCAGCAAACGATTTATGTGCTTAATTAACAAAATAGTCCTTATTGTTGAATGGAAGCGGCAAGTTGGGCAAGATTTTCAATAAGTTGTTCCTGGTCTGATTCACTTAAATGGCCTAATACCTTTTTTGCCATGATCTCCTTTCGGTTTTGGAATTCTTTATAAGCCCCTATTCCTTTTCGGTCAAGTTCTACTTTTACTACACGCCTATCGTCATTAGAATTATACCGTAAAAGAAATTTATTGGTCACGAGCTTATCCACAATGGTAGTCAAGGTACTCAGGGGTGCTTGAATATAATCCGCTATATCGCTCATTTTAACGCTATTTTTTTCCCCGATATAGGCGATAATAAATAACTCTTTTTCGTTAAGGTCACCGCAGATTTTACAACAATGTTCGGACTCCCTTTTTATCGCATTACTCAAATGGTACAGGACCGATATGAATTTTTCACCTTTTCCCTCTTCTATTTCCATATTAATCTTTTTAAACCGGGCTTTAAATTTTGAAAGGAAAATTTCCCCCAACAAAAATAGGCGATTAAATTTATTCCTTATCCATATCCAGGGTGGAAGACAAATTGCCGCGGAATCCCAGAAAACCCCTCATTAAGGAATCATTCGTAACCTTGTTGTCATTCAACCGGTATCCATATTAAAAGCCTATTTTTCCATAAATGGATACAAAAACTCATGTTTTATAATTTTTATTGCTTAATACGGCAGGGGATTGATTTCGTCTTCGAAAGGCTTGTCGGTTTCCTCTTTTTCAGGAACCAGCCGGGATAATAATGAAATCAGGATTCCGAGTAAAAGAACCACTATAAACCCGATTCTGAGGGAGAATACCTGGGCCAGGAATCCGATTATGGGGGGGCCTAAAAGGAAACCTACAAAACCTATTATGGTAACGGTCCCTAATCCTTTACTGGCCGGAATCGATTTAATTCTTCCAACGGCACTGTATACAATGGGAACTACGGTGGCGCAGCCTAATCCTACCATACCGAAGCCAATAACGGCTACATAAAAGTTTTCAAATACCACTACTCCGGAAAGGCCTAAGGCAATCAGGATGCCGCTCCACATCACGGTTTTGGCTGTACCCATCTTCCCAATAATCCATTCCCCAAAAAATCGGACCAGGGCCATGGAAAGAGCAAAAACGGTATAACCGGCAGCACTTAATCCACCCTGAACATGGATTTGGGAATGTAAATATACCCCGGACCAGTCCGCCATAGACCCTTCCGAAAGCATCACGCAAAAAGCAATAAGGCCTAAGAAAAGTACAATCGGCGGGGGTATAAATTTCATTTTGTTGAAGCTCTGCTGCATTTCTGCACTGGGCTTAAAATCTTCCTTTAATAGGTTCCTGCCATAGAAAAAAACCATGAATCCAATAAAAAGTGAAGAAATTAAAAAATGATGGAGGGGAATTATATTCAACTGGCCTAAAATTCCTCCTAAAAAAGCTCCAGCCATATTGGCCACCGAGAAAAAACCATGAAAGGAAGACATTATATTCGCCTTCATATTGGCTTCCAGGTTAACCGCCTGGACATTCATGGCAATATTGGTAATATTCCCAAACAATCCATAAACCAGAAGACTGAGGCCCAAAAAGATTACGTTTGGACTCAAACCAATACATATGAGGAATACAGCCTGGCTATATATGGAAAATAGGGTAATTTTATAACTGGGGTATTTTCGGTTAATGAAATTGGAGATAGGAATGGAAATAACTGCTCCTATGGGTATACCCAATAAAAGCAGACCCAGAATCCCATTATTAATACCTAATTCATTTTGTATAAAAGGAATCCGGGACGCCCAGGAGGCAAATAAAAATCCACTGCTAAAAAATAATAGGGAAATGGAAATTCTGTTCTTAAAGAATACATTTTCTTCCATAAGCCAAGATAATACCCTAAAAATAAAATTTCAAGGAAAGAAGGTAACGTTATGGGGAGAGATTAAACCAACTGTTCGGCAATTTCTTCCCAGCTGGTATTTAAAATTTTGAGCTGGTTTTGAATTTGGGTATAATCCTTGTTTAACTGGGCCAGTTTTTCCGTATCCGTATAATGATCGGGATTGGAAAGATCCGCTTCTATTTCTTCTTTCTTTTTTTCTGCTTCCCCTATTTCCTTTTCCAATTGGCTCAATCTTTTTTCCAATCTCCTGGTTTCATCCTGGGCTACCGGCTTCCCATTGGCTGGACTGTTTTGATGCCCATTTTGATTTCCGTTTTGGCCTTTATCCTTTTTATCGTTTTGGCTGGTTCCATTCTGTCCTTTCGAATTATTTTTGGCTTCCGCTGGGACAGGATTCGGTAAAGGAACTGGGGCTGGAGGGGGGTTATCTTGCTTGTTTTTCTTTCTTTCGCTATCCCAAACCTCAAACTCATCATAAGTACCTGGGTAGGACTTGATTTCCTTGTTTTCAATAAACCATATTTTATTGGCTACCTGGCTTAGAAAATACCGATCGTGGGATACAATAATACAGGTACCTTCAAATTGTTCTAAAGCCTGAATTAATATATTCACCGACTGAATATCCAGGTGGTTGGTAGGCTCATCCAGGATCAGGAAATTGGAATCCGAAGTAAGTGTTTTTGCCAGGGCAACCCTCGACTTCTCTCCTCCGGACAATACCTTAATCTTTTTAAATACATCATCGCCGGTAAAGAGGAAGCAACCTAAAAGGGTTCTTAATTCCGTATCCGAATAGGTAGGGGCAAAGGATTGTAATTCCTGCAATATGGTATTTTCCAGGGTTAATGCTTCCAACTGATGCTGGGCAAAAAACGTTTTAATAACATTAAAGCCCAATTGGGACTTTCCTTCGAAACTTTCAGTCCCTGCAATAATTCGTAACAAAGTACTTTTCCCTTTTCCATTGGCACCAATTAGGGCAATCTTATCCCCCTTTTCAATTTCAGCCCCTGTATTATGCAATATTGGGAGGTTTGGATAAGACTTATTAATATCCTCCAATAGGGCCACCGAGCGCCCGGAAGGTCTGGAAAAGCGAAACTTAAATGATACAGTAGGGGCATCCGATTCCACATCCTCTACCCTATCCATTCTATCCAGGGCTTTTATTCTGGATTGAACCATCTTGGCTTTGGAGGCCTTGGCCCGGAATCGTTCAATCAGCTTTTCTTCCTGCTTGATCTTGGATTGTTGGTTCTTAAACTCCCCTTTTTGGATTTCCTGCCGTACAGCCTTTTCCTCTATATAAAAGGAATAATTCCCTGAATACGAAAATAAATTTCCCGATCGGGACTCCACGATCTTTTCTACGGTCCTATCCAGAAAATACCGATCGTGCGAGACAATTACAATGGCCCCTTCAAAGGTGTTCAAATAGTTTTCCAGCCATTGAATGGAGGGTAAGTCCAAGTGGTTGGTAGGTTCATCCAATAAGAGTAAATCGGGCTGCTGTAATAATATTTTTGCCAGCATCACCCGCATTCTCCATCCCCCGGAAAACTCTTTAAGGGGTTTAGAACTCTGCTCGGGAGTAAAACCCAAACCCGCTAAAATCTCTTCGGCTTTGTATTGGATTCTATATCCATCCAAGGCTTCAAATTCTTCCTGGTATTTGCTTAATTTCTCCAATATGGATTCTGAAAAATCAGTCTCCATTTGTACTAATATTTCCTGAATCTTATCGTGCAATTCATTCTGCCTTTCAAATGCCTCCATGGCCACATGCAAAATGGAATGCTCGGATTGATAGGATAATAAATCCTGGTTCAGATAACCTATTTTTAAATCCTTGGTTTTCGAAACATTCCCGGCCGTAGGCCTATACTCTCCGACCAGGATTTTTAATAAGGTAGACTTCCCTGTTCCATTCGCACCAATGAGTCCAATCTTTTCCTTAGGTTTTATATGCCAGTTTACCTGATCATAAAGAATTCTGGACCCAAATTCAAATGTTAATTCATTTAATGCAATCATACTGGATTATAAATCTTCCTCTTATTTTTGCAAAATTACAAATCCCCCGGCGTATTAAAGAGGTGGATCCAAATTAGCTTTCCCAACCCTGCATGTATTTTTTCATAAAACAGATTCTTTTCCTTTTTGATCCGGAAAAGGTTCATTATTTCGTAATGAACCTTCTTCGAAAAATACTTAAAATTTCCTGGATGCAAAAGGTCATTTCGAATTATTACCATCCGGGTCCGGATAAGGGCATTCGGATTTGGAATATTGATTTCCCCAATCGGATAGGTCTTGCAGCAGGATTCGACAAGGATGGGGCCTATACCAGGGAGCTGGCTAGCCTAGGTTTCGGATGCATTGAAATTGGCACCATTACCCCCCTGGCACAAAGCGGGAATCCCAAACCCCGATTGTTTCGAATACCGGATTCTAATGCCCTGATTAACCGAATGGGCTTTAATAATAAAGGAATGGATAATGCCTTGAGGAACCTTTCAGAAATAAGGAACAGGAATTTTGTATTGGGAGGAAATATTGGTAAAAATAAGGACACCCCAAATGAAGAAGCCCATACCGACTATATAAAGACCTGGGAGGTTTTATATCCCTGGGTCGATTACTTTGTAATAAATATTAGCTCGCCCAATACCCCTCATTTACGGGAACTTCAGGAAAAAGAGCCCCTGAAATTATTATTAGGAAAAATAAAGGCAGAGACCATTCGCCAGCATAAAACAAAGCCCATTTTGGTGAAAATATCTCCCGATTTAAGCCATGGCCAATTGGACGATATTTTAGAAATTATATTGGAAATTGGTATGGATGGTATTGTGGCGACCAATACCACACTAAGCCGGGCAGGCATTCAGGAATCCTCCACCCATGACAAAGAAACTGGGGGTTTGAGTGGAGCCCCTTTACGAAATAAATCGACCGAATTTATCCGATATATTCATACCTATACAAATGGCAAATTACCCATCATTGGCGTAGGTGGAATTTTCTCTGCCCAGGATGCCTTAGAGAAAATAGAAGCAGGCGCCAGTTTGGTTCAATTATATACCGGCTTTATTTTCCAGGGCCCTGGACTTATCAAAGAAATAAATAAAGCCTTAATGAACCAGGCTACCGCTTAACTGCAATAAATTAATCTCAGAAATTTTAGCATTGAATTTAGCCTGTACCAATCGGTTCAGGGAGCTTTCCAAGCTTTGTACGGCCGTTATTAAATCCAATTGGGTCGAGGCACCCAGCCTATATTTCTTGAGGGCGATATTAAAGTTTTCCCTGGCGAGGAGGACATTTTCTTCCTCCAGTTTAAGGGCATTCATAAAATTTTGAAAGGATTGAAACTGGTAAATCAGATTGGCATGAACCAGGCTGAGCTGATTTCTATAATTTAACTGGGCCCTATCTATCAATACCTTTGCGTTTTTATACCTGATAGAATAAAACTTCCCGTTAAATATATTCCAACTTAGGTTCAAGCCTATTTCAGGTCCTATATTTCGGTTTAATAAGGCATTACCTAAAGCGGGGTAATAATTGGCATTTTCTGAATTGGAATAATAATACCCGGCAAAGCCCTGCAATACAGGGAATAAATCGGCTTTTCTTTCCTTCGACGCAATAGTCTGAATTTGGATATTGGTTTTTGCCGTTTTCAGGACGAAATTATTCATATCGGCACTATCCAATAATTTTTCCAGACTGGGATTAAAATCGATTATTATATCGGTATCAGCTAGTCGAAAGGGAAGATTGGGATCCCGAACCATAATTTGATTTAAAAAAATCTTGGCGCTATCAATACTAATCTGCTGGGACAATAATTGAGATTGCTGTTGATTTCGGTCCACCTTGGCCTGTAAAAGATCGATCTTACTTCCGCTTCCTATTTTAAATTTAGTTTCCGCAATTTTAATCCGTTCATCGTCAATGGAAATAGTCTCCTTTATCACTTTGAGTGACTTCTCGGCGGTAATTAAATTATAATACGCCCTCATTACCTGCTCGATGATACTTTCCAGCTGGATTTTTACATTGATCTCTCCCTGTTTTACCAATTGATTGAACCGGGCCTTGGTAGCATAGGGTTTAAATCCATTAAAGAGGGTATAGCTCAACGCAATATCGCCTACATAATTTCGGCTTATTACCCCGTTTACCTCCTTGGTTCCCCCTAATAATACCTGCTTAACCTGGTTACTTTCCACATTGGCTCCGGCACCCATGCTAATAATGGGTAAGGCACCGGCATTTCCATAGGTATTATTATTACGGGAGATCGATAAGCTATCTTTTGCTAAAAGAATATTGTAATTATTTTTAACAGCCAGAGAAATGGCGGTATTCAGGTCCAGAGTTTCCGAATTCTGGGCGAATGCTCCTGAACCCATGCATAAGCCAATAAAAATTAAAAGGTATTTTCTTCCCATATTAAACGAGCCTGGCCTCAAATTCTTCTGTTTGAAGACGATCGATTTCCCCAGGCATAGGGCTGGTGGGTTTATGTTTTTTAGATATCAATAGATACAAGGTTGAAATGATAAAAAGCGTTAATAGCAAGGAAAAGGTTAATCCTCCTATAATGACCACTCCCAGACCAATCCGGCTTGTCGAACCAGATCCAATGGAAAATGCAATCGGTAAGGCCCCTAATACCGCCACCATACTGGTCATTAAAATAGGGCGTAAACGACTTACAGAGGCCTCCAGAATGGCTTCATAAATAGGCTTTCCCTTTTCTTTTAACTGATTGGCAAATTCCACAATTAAAATACCATTCTTGGTTACCAAACCTACCAAAACAATAATACCAATCTCACTAAAGATATTCAGGGTCTGATTGGTATACCATAAGCTAAACAAAGCCCCGGATAAAGCTAAAGGTACTGTTACCATTATAATAAAAGGGTCAATAAAGCTTTCAAACTGGGCAGCCAGAACCAGGTAAATCAAAATCAGGGCGAGTACGAAAGCAAATAAAATATTAGAATTACTTTCATCATAATCCCGTGAGCTACCCGTCAGGGCTGTGGTAAAGGTTGGGTCTAGGGTTAATTTAGCAATTCTTCTCATTTCCGCTATTCCATCCCCAACCGTATAGCCTGGGGCCGGGGAAGCAGAAACGGTAGCGGCCTCAAACCGGTTATATTTATACAAAGCCGGAGGCTCTGATAATTCTTTAAGACTAACCACATTATCCAACTGGATCAATTTTCCTCCCGTTCCATGAATATATAAACTTCGCAAATCGGCCGGTCGATCCCTGTTCGCGCGGTCCACCTGACCAATAACTTGGTATTGACGACCGTTTTTAAGAAAATAATCATATCGCGTTCCCCCAAAAGCCAATTGTATGCTTTGTGCAATATCATTAACCGATATTCCCAGGTTCTGGGCTTTTACCCTGTCAATTTTTAAATCCAATTCCGGCTTATTGAATTTCAGGTCTACATCGGAAATGGTAAATACCTTCGACTTTTGTACTTCAGCCATAAAAAGGGGTAATTTCTCTCGTAATTTTTCAAAGTTTATGGCCTGAAGAACAAATTGAACCGGCAAACCCCTGCTAAAACCTACCGAAATGGTTTGCTGTTGAATAACAAAGGTCTTGATATCATTATTCTTTTGAAGATCCATGGTGATTTTTTCGGCCAGTTGCTGCTGGGATCGTTTCCGCTTATCGGGATCGACCAGGACTACCCGTCCAAAACCAGTATTGGCATTGCCGGTTCCGGCAAATCCCGGGGAGGTAATCCCAATAGAAACTGCTTTTTCGGGTATGGAATCCTCCACATATTTCTGAACTTTTCGCATACTCTGATCCATAAAATCAAAGGAAGCACCTTCCGGGGCCGTCATACTAAATCGTACGGCACTTCTATCGTCCAAAGGAGATAATTCCGATGGAAGAATTTTACCAAAAATGATTATAGAACCAATAACGACGGCGAAAACAGGAATTAATAACCATTTATTTTTCAAAAAACCTATTAAGCCTCTTTCATAAGTATCGTTTAAGGCCTTAAAAAAGGGTTCTGTTCTTTCATAAAACCGGCTCTTTCTTTGATTCTTCCTATTCATATAGGCATTGAGCATAGGGGTCAGGGAAAGAGAAACAAAAGCGGAAATCAATACCGAACCGGCCACCACCACCCCAAATTCTCTAAATAATCGTCCAATAAAACCTTGCAGAAAAATGACCGGAAGAAATACGGCTGCAAGGGTAATCGAAGTGGAAATAACAGCAAAAAATATCTCTTCAGAACCTTTATAGGCTGCTTCAACGGGGTCCATCCCTTCTTCCACTTTTTTATAAATGTTTTCGGTCACGACAATACCATCATCCACCACCAAGCCGGTGGCCAATACAATGGCAAGCATGGTTAATATATTGATGGAAAACCCGCATAAATACATGATAAAAAAGGCCCCTATCAGGGAAACCGGAATATCGATCAGCGGACGGAAGGCAATGAGCCAATCCCGAAAAAATAAATAGATGGTAATAATAACCAGTAAAAGAGAAATTAAAAGAGTTTCCTTAACCTCATCAATAGCCTTGGTAATGAATACGGTATTATCCAAAATCACCCTGACTTTTAAGTCTTTGGGAAGATCTTTTTTAAGCTGGTCTACTCGCTTATAAAATTCCTTGGCTATTTGGACATAATTGGCACCGGGCTGGGGCACCAGTGCAATGCCTATAAATTGTTCACCGGACTCCCGAAAAATAGTTTCTTCATTTTCTGCCCCCAATTCTGCATACCCTATATCCTTGAATAATATGGTTCGATCACTATCCTGACGAACAATCATATTATTAAAATCTTCCACGGTATTGAGCCTTCCACGGGTATTGACCACCATCTCCGTATTATTACCCTCAATTTTCCCACCTGGCAATTCTTTATTCTGGGCAAGTTCAGCCTTTTGTATATCCTGGGGAGTAAGTCCATAGGCTGCCATTCGGGTTGGGTCGAGGCGTAAACGCATGGCGTATTTTTTTTGCCCCCAAACCTGTATGGTGGCCACATCGGAAATGGTCTGTAATCGTTCGCCAATAACATTTTCGGCATAATCATCCAATTCCTGGGGATTTCTGGAATTGGAGCTAATTCCCACGGCTAAAATGGCATCGGAATTCGCGTCGGACTTGGTTACCGTGGGTGGTGCATCCAGATTGGCTGGCAATTGATTGGTTACCTGGGCTACCTTATCGCGCACATCCGAAGCTGCCGTTTCCAAATTGGCATCCAGATTGAATTCTACGGTAATATTACAGGAACCCTGGCTGGAAGTAGAACTAATGGTTCTTATGCCCTGTATGCCATTAATAGATTTTTCAAGCGGCTCGGTTATTTGGGATTCAATAACATCGGCATTGGCTCCTGTATAAGAAGCCCTTACATTTATAACCGGGGGATCTATGGCAGGAAATTCTCGAACGCCCAGAAAAGTATATCCTAAAATGCCGAATAAAACAATTACAATGGACATCACGATGGCCAGTACCGGTCGTTTTATACTAATCGAGGATAAACTCATAATGCTTCATTAGGAAACCTTTGGAGGCTTTACGGCCTGTCCAGGTTTTAAACTTAATAATCCAGTTGTTATAACGGTATCCCCTACGGAAAGTCCCTGCGTAATTTCCACCTTGGTATCGGTTCTTACCCCTGTTTGAACAGGAGTCTGAAGGGCCACGCCATTATGAAATTTAAACACCGTCGCTCCCTTTAAAACAGGAACCAGACTTTCGGTCGGTACCATTAGGGCTTTGGAGGTAGAATGTACCACCAGGGAAACCTTGGCAAAGGTGCCCGGCAGAAGAAAATGATTATTCGAATTTTTATACAAAGCACGAAGGGATAGGGTACGGGTATTTACATCAATTCTGGGTTCAATAGCCACCACTTTTGCGCTAAAACTTTCATTAAAACCTTGAACACTAAAATTTACCGGATCTCCTACTTTTACTATACCCGCATATTGTTCCGGTATGGAAAAATCTAGTTTCAGGGGGTCTATTTGTTGAATGGTAGCAATCTTGGTGCTTTGGCCTACATAGGTACCCACGCTTACATAGCGTAGACCTATCCGACCGTCGAAAGGGGCTAAAACCTGCGTTTTGGAAATAGCTGCTTTGGTATATTCTATATCGGCCTTGGTGGATTCAACGGTGTTTTTGGAAACATCGTAATCCTGCTGACTAATCCCATTTATTTTCAATAATTCCGCTTGCCTTTGTTCATTTTGAATGGCTAGCTGCAAATTGAATTCTAATTTTTTAAGGGTAGCTTTTAGGTCCAGATCGTTCAGCTTGAACAATAACTGACCCTTTTTAACGCTTGAACCTTCATGAAAGTCCAATTCCGTTATTTTGCCCGAAACCTCAGGCTGGATTTCTACTTCTTCATTCGCTTTTAAGGAACCACTGGAGCCCAGGGTATTATCAAGATTCTCCTCATGGATAACCATTCCATCCAGCGACAGTAGTTTCATTTCCTTTGGCTTTCCAGGCCCTCCTGCATCATGATTCTTTGCAGGAAACAAAAGAAATTTAGCTAAAAGGAAACTGCCCAGGAAAACGAAAACAAGGATAATTCCCAGAAATTTTTTCATGGCACAAATTAATAAAACCTATAAAATCAATAGGCGATTTGAAAACTCTAGCAAATAAGTTACAGGAAAGGATTTGAAGGCGATATACGACTTATTTCAATCCAGCAGCTTTTTTAGCCTCTGCAATCACTACCCGGTTTTTTGAAACCAGGCTATTTACCGATTCTTCAGAACGGTTCTGGATTTCAATATTGGTACCCATTTTTTTAGTCTGGGTTTCTAATCTTGAAACAGTTTTGTTTAATCTGTCTTTTCTCTTTAGTCTTGTAACGGCCATCTTATTCTAATTGGAGGTCAAGAGCGGATTCGAACCGCTGTAGAAGGTTTTGCAGACCTCTGCCTAGCCACTCGGCCACTCGACCCTATAAAAATGCAAAGATAGTAAAGGAATTGATTCTTTCACAAGGAAAATCGGGAAAAATAGTTTTCTTTTCCTATTGCTGCCTTTGTCGGATAAATTCGGAACATATTATACCCCCGGCAACCGCCACATTCAAGGATTCGGCCTGACCAAATCCTGGAATACGAATTAAATTCTGGATATAGGATTGGACATCCTCCGAAATTCCCTTCGACTCATTGCCTAAAACCAGTATTTCCAGATCCGAAATATTCTCTTGGTATATGGATCCCCCTGTTAAACTGGCCCCGTAAATCCTCCTCTTACAGGTAGATAGGTATTCCCTTATATCCCCTTCCCTGATGGGAATTCTGATAAAGGACCCCATGGAAGATTGAATCACTTTTGGATTATGCCAGCTTACCGTTCCTTTAGAACAGAAAATCCCTCCAAAATGAAACCAATCTGCTATCCGAATCAAGGTGCCCAGATTTCCGGGATCCTGAATCTCATCCAAAACGAGTACAGGTCCTTGCATTTCCAGGAAACCATAATCCGGAATTTCCACCAGGGCTATGACAGAAGGGGCTGTACTGTGCATACTTATTTTTTGCATTGTATCCCTTCCCAAAGAAACCATTTCCGTATTTTTGAGTCCCTTGGAAAATAATTCCATGGATTCTTCAGAAATATCTTTATTTACATAAACTTGCCTTATGGATAGATTTGAAAGAATAAGCTCAGAAACCATTTTTTCTCCTTCAACCAGAAAAACATTATTATCTAAGCGCGACTTTTTTTCCTGTAACGACCTTAAGAGATTTATTTGAGATTTTGATAACATTCATTCAGGATAAGAAAAAAGTTTTTCTTAGTGCTTTTCTAATTATACCCTTGTTTTTCTCCTGCAATCCAACCAGGTATATTCAGAAAAATCAAGCTTTGTTGACAAAAGTAAAGATTTTAGGGATTTCCGGTGAGCTAAACGATAAAGCTATCACCTATCTCAAACAAAAACCCAATAGGAGGTTCTTTCTAGCCTTATACAATACCTTTAATACAGAAAAGGGTCATTATAAAGATTCTACAAAAATCCGAAAAGGGATAGGGGAAGAACCTTCCATCTTTGATTCATCTCTAACCCGCCAATCGGCCGATGAAATCAGGAAATTCTTAAGGGGAAAGGGCTATTTTGATGCAGCGGTGACCTATGCGCCAAAATATACCCGGAATAATAAAAGGGTTAGTATAACCTATAGCGCGGTTCCGGGAAAACCGTATTTTATTTCCTCCTTTTCCGATTCCATAGCAGATTCCAACCTAAAAAAACTGTACAATAAGAATTTGGCCTATTCCAATATTCATACTGGATTGATTTATGATGCTGAAAATCTGGAGGCCGAGCAAAGTCGTTTAAATGATTTATTCAGGGAAAACGGATATTTCGAATTCTCCAAACAATATATCCGGTTCCTCGTCTTCGACACGTTACGTACGCATCAGGTTCATTTAGGTTTGATTATAGACAACCCAGATTCCAGTCTACATAGGACCTATATCCTGGACTCCGTATTCTTTACCATTCATTCCGATCATGATTCCAGAACAAAAATTCTTCCCCATGATACCTTGAAACTGCCGGGAAAGCGCTTTTTTTACGATGAATACCAGAAATTCCATCCAAAAATTATTCAAAACGCCCTTTATTTTAAATCGGGGGATATTTTTCGGAATTCCGACCAGCAGATTACCTATCGGCGATTGGCCCAATTGGGGGTTTTTCGGCAAATCCGTATTGAATACCAGGATCATGGTAAAGATTCTATTCCCAAATTAAATGTCCTGGTAGAAGTAACGCAAAGTAAAAAACTATCCATATCCATGACCGGAGAGGGAACCATCAACTCCAGTTTTTATGGATTAAACACTAGTTTCATTTATTCTGACCATAATTTTTTAAAAGGAGGGGAACTTTTTGAATATAAAATTGGGGGAACCTTGAATAATAATTTTCCAAATCAATCCAATATCTACAACCGGACCGAATTTTCCACTCAGGCAAGTTTACAATTCCCCCTTCTTTTGCTTCCTTTTTATCATCCTATTATGGGGAAACATGGAGACTTACCCCATACAAAAATATTGGTGGGATATAATTATATAACCCAGCCATTTTTTAACAGACGAGAATATTTGGCTAGTTTAAGTTATCAATTTCAGGATACCCGGGCGAAGATTCATACCGTTACGCCCATTGAATTAAGCTTTTTGAGAGCCTACCTGGATCCCAGGATCCGATTACAATTTGATAGTACAGGTAATCAAAGCAGGCTTCAGAGTTTTACTTCGAGTATTATTGCTGGTTCGGCCTATAATTATGAACAAAATGGTTATTTATTGCGCAACCACCAGGATTTCATCTATTTCAACGGGCATTTGGAATTAGTAGGGAATACCCTTAGCCTCATAGACCGATATTTAGCCCCAAAAACTTCCTCGGCAAATGGAAAATTACTAGGACTACCCTATTATAAATTCATCAAGCCTGATCTGGATTTCAGGTGGTATAAAACCTTAGGAGCGAATGGAAATCTGGTGGTTCGATTTGCTCCGGGACTTGCCTATTCCTATGGCCGAACCGACTCACTGAAATCAGTACCCTTCGACCGGCAATTTTATGTAGGAGGGCCTAATTCCATTCGGGCATGGCCAGCCCGGCAATTGGGACCCGGCTCCTATTTAAGGCCCATCCCAATCTCGAATTCAGCCCATGGGGATACCCTTGCCCAATTTGCCTCTGAATTAAGAGCCTTGGATCAAACCGGAGAAGTGAAATTGGAAGGAAATGTGGAATATCGTTTTTTAATCACCTCCAATTTTTTCGGAAGGAAGCTTTCAGGAGCGGCATTCGGAGATTTTGGAAATATCTGGCTATCAAGAGCAGATAGTACCCGCCCAGGGGCAAATTTTAATTTTAAGAATTTCGGTCGTCAAATCGCCATTGGAACCGGTTTTGGAGTCCGCTACGATTTAAGTTTTTTCATATTCCGATTTGATGTTGGGGTTAAACTATACGACCCCATTTTCAGCAATACCGATGGTTGGGTAATTAAACATTATGGTTCACAGGCCTTTAGAAACCAATACCTGAATCAATTTGGCGGACTTAGTTATAAAGGAAATGGGAGTCTAGTTCCAAATGTTTCCAACTATCGTTGGGTGACCTATAATTTTGGTATTGGATTTCCTTTTTAGTTATGCCTTTTATAAATGCATATGGAAGGATAACCAATCATAGATATGCTTTAAATAGGTAATTGGGTCGAGTCCCTTATTAAAGAAAAAGAAAAGGAAGACCAAAACGATCAGGAAAATTATCATTTTCCTGAATAAATAGCCTAAAAATATAAGCCCAATGGGGACTGCCAATAGCCAGAAACTGGAAATCTTCTGAGGATAAATGCCTCCTCCCCACTGAACCAAAAGGAAAATATTCGGTTTGGTAAGGCTACCGCTTTGCGGCTTTAAGGATAAGAAAGTGGAATTTTTTAGGTTTCCCGGACATTGAGACCTCCCCAGGATAAATACAAGATTATGCTCAAAGCCGTTTATTTCTACGGGATAGGATCCATTAATCCCTTTATCCTCATTCCCCAGGGAATCCTCGGCTATTAAGGTAAGCTTTGTGTTATCAAGAAAAGTGGTTTTCACCCCCAATTCCTTAATTCTTGTACCTTCTCCTACCCTAAATGAAACAAAAGATGTGTACACATTATTTAACCCGCTCGCAAATACTACCAGGGGCATAAAAAAAATGAATATGGGAAGAAACCCCAGGAATAGGAATTTAAATTTCAAGGCTTCTCAATGGGTTTGTTAACGTTTCTAAGATAGTAAATTCTGTCTTAAAAGAAATTCCAATTGGTCATTGACCCGTAACAAATCCTTGGTTAACTGCATGTTCTGCTGTCTTAACCGGTAAATTTCCGTGGCATTATTAATTAGACTTCGAAGTTGGGTTTCATCCCAGGGCTTGGAAACGTAATGATATATTTTCCCCTTATTAACCGCATCAATAACTGCCTGGATGTCCGCATATCCGGTCAATAAAATTCTCATTATTTCCGGGAATACAGGAATAATGGATTCCAGGAATTCGACCCCTGTTTCCAAAGGCATTCTTTGATCGGTAATAATTACTTCGATGGAATTCTCATTGAGAATTTTCCTTCCTTCATTTGGTGAACTGGCCAGATAAATATCAAAATCACGGCGAAAGGCCGCTTTAAAGGAATTTAAATTATTGCCTTCATCATCTACAAAAAGGATAGCTGGTTTATTTTCTGCCACAACGTTATTTTTTGATGCGATATTGAAATATACTATTTAAAAATGATATTCAAAACAAACACAAAATTTAAAAATAAACCAAATGCAAATGATTTGAATAAAATGCTAAAAATAGGAAAAAAATTGGTTTTAAGTTAATTACTTCCTTAGATTTACATTGGATGCTTGGAACAACCAAAAACCCTAATTATTAACCTTGAGAATAAGCCTTTTAAAATGATAAAAATTCGTGCGTTCAGGGCTACGGATGACGAAGAAACCTGTTTGAAATTTATTGACGGGCATAGGAGATTGCTAGAAATTCATTTTGGCATTGCAAAGGTAACCTCAAGCAATGCAGAATGGATTAAGAACCCAAATGTAATAGTAGTAGTTGCGGAAGATGAAAAAGGGGACAAGATCTTTGGCGGTTGCCGCATTCAATTGGCCGATGGTGTGCATCCTTTGCCCATTGAGGAAGCCATAGGCAAATATGATCCCTCCATCCATTCCTCTATAGACCACCAAACCTGTGAATTAGGTGGTTTATGGAATTCTATGGAAGTACAAGGTATGGGCATTGGGGCCATTTACCTGGTTAGAGGATGTGTGGTCATCACCTCCCAAATTCCCACCAATAAAATGTATTTATTATGTGCCCCGGTCACCGTGAGAATGGGTAAAAGGGTAGGTGCCGTAGTGGATACAAGCCTGGGAAATAATGGACAATTTTATTATCCAAAAGAAGATTTTATTGCCACTGCCATGATCCATACAGATTTGGATAAAATGGCTACAGCCGACGAACCCGAAAGAAATATTATTCAGGAACTGCGAAGAAATCCCATTCAAACCCGTTTAGAAAAAGGTCCTAAAACGGAACTGGAAATTAGTTATAACCTCTCTCTGGAAAATATTATTGCGCTCAAATAAATTCCAAATTAAACCCCTTGCCCTCATATGAATTCTTTATCCTTAGAAGCCTTGTCCCTGGAGGCTACCCAATCAAATTTAAACGAATACAAGCCCCGGTTTTTTAGAATCGTATATCCGGCAGAAAAATCCGCCTTAATGGATTTGTTAAGGGCTAAACCCCATATCCAAATCCATAATGAAATTGAATCCCAGCTAAAAGATCTGGTTAAACTTAGAAATCCTAAAAAAAACCTTAGCCCTGAACAGAATAGGGCTTTGGTCATAGAGCATATAGGATCGATAGATTTTGATCATTACGGGGTTTGGGTATATTATCCCTGGTCCTTTCGATTGGTACATATTTTGGATGAAAAGGAATTCACCGAGGTTCGAACCAACCGGAACATTTATAAAATAAGCCCGGATGAAATTATAGAATTATCCAAAAAGAAGATTGGTTTAATTGGTTTATCGGTGGGTCAATCGGTAGCATTAACCATGTCTCTGGAAAGAGGATTTGGCGAACTGAGAATTGCCGATTTTGATGAGCTGGAACTCACCAATTTAAACAGGATTCGTACCGGAGTACATAATTTAGGGATTAATAAATCTATTTCGGTTGCCCGGGAAATTTCTGAAATTGATCCATACCTGAATGTTAAATGTTTCCCGGATGGTTTGCATGAGGCCAATATGGAGGCCTTCTTCCTGGAAGGAGGAAAATTGGATCTGCTTATCGACGAATGTGATGGCTTTGATATAAAAATTATATGCCGTCAATACGCCAAGAAATATGAGATTCCCGTTCTCATGGAGGCTTCGGACCGGGGTATGATTGATGTAGAGCGATTTGACCTGGAGCCCAACCGTTCCCTATTGCATGGACTAATTGATCACCTGGATATTTCTAAAATAAAAACCCTTAAAACCAACGAGGAAAAGGTACCCTATCTCCTACCCTTTGTAGGCATTGATACCATATCCAATAGGGCTAAGGCCTCTATGCTGGAAATAGGGGAAACCATAACCACCTGGCCCCAATTAGCCTCTGCTGTAACCCTGGGCGGGGGTATTACGGCCGATGTAGCCAGAAGGGTGCTCCTAAATCAATTCCATGATTCTGGGCGGTATTATGTAGACGTGGAAGAATTGGTGGGACCTAAAAAGACCCAATTAAACACGCTGGATAAAGATAAAATAAGTCCCAATGCCCATTTAAACCGGGAATTCCTGGATGCCTTAATCGCACAGGCTCCCATTCCAACGAATGCAGGAATTTCTCTTTCTCCATCTCAATTAAAAGAACTATCCGATAAGGTTTTATTGGCCCCATCGGCAGGGAATAATCAACCTTGGGTCTGGCTTTATAAAGATCCTTATTTATATCTTTTTCATGATAAAATCCGATCCCAATCTTTTCTAGATATCCATCATTTTATTTCACAGACAGGTTTAGGTACCTCTATCGAAAATTTAGAGCTAAGTTCCCGGAAACTGGATCTGGAGGTGAAAACAGAATATTTTCCATTGGGAGATCAGAACGATTTAATTGCCCGATTTTCTTTTTATCCGGGCAAAAAAGGATATGATTCTTTATATGATTTTATAGGTCAACGTTGTACCAATAGAAGAATAAAGACCCCGGTTCCATTGGATGCCCATAAATTAGAATCCCTGATTCATTCGGCCCAAACCATACAAGGGGTTCATTTAACCTTTGCTCATAGTCCGGAGGATCTTCGATTATTGAGCTCCATTATTGCCTTTTCAGAAAGAGAGCGTTTAATGGATCAGGAAGCACATAAAGAATTCTTCCTACATGAATTGAAATGGACCGCCGAACAGGCAGAAAATGATAAGACGGGGATTGATTTAAGAACCACCGATTTAAGCTTATCCGATATTGCCGGTTTACGCATTACAAAAAACTGGGAAGTTATTGAATTATTGAAAGAATGGAATGTAGGCAAGGGATTGGAAAAACTAAGTCATAAGGTGGTGAATGGGGCTTCAGCAATTGGACTTTTACGTATCCAAAATTCTACACCGGAAAAATATCTTTTAGCAGGTAGAGCCGTACAAAGAACCTGGTTGGAGGCTACCCGCAACCAGGTATCTATGCAACCTTTACTGGCACCTATTTCGTATATTGAAAAAATGCATTTTAATGGGAACCATCTGGATTCCTCCATAAAAAATTCCTTAATGGAACATGAAATGGAATTAAGACGTATTTTTAACTGCAATAAAGAGGAAACATTGGTCTTTTTATTCCGGGTTTTTGAAGCCGAAGAGCCTCCAGTAAAATCCTATAGAATGGATAGGGAAAAATTATTTTTCAATGATTCTGAATTATATACGGACCAAAAGGTTCAGTCTTAAATTTACCAAAAAACAAGGCAAGACTTATAATTATCCAATTTTCGGTGGAATTTTAGCCCTATGGTTTTTACTATGGGGCTCCCCTTCCTATGCCCAGCAGGCGCAGGCGCCCTTGGTGATAAGGGATTCTAACCTGACCACCATCAATATTCCTCAGTGTTTTGGTTTCATCGATACCTCTAATTCTATGGGTATTGAAAACATTCGATCCAAAGCAAAATTTGCCTTACGGGACCAATATATCCCAAATTATGGTTTTCAGCGCCATGCCGTTTGGACCCGGTATATTATTCAAAATCAATCCTCGGAAGATGACTTTTATTTGGGAATCAATAATTCCCTGCTGGATTATGTTACCCTTTACCGATTAGACGGGAAAAAGATAGATTCCTTTTCCATAAATATTTCCAAACCCTTCCGATTTAGGGAAGTCCCTCATCAAAATTTTTCCTATGCCTTCTCTTTAACCAGGGGAAATACCGATACCTTATACCTGAAAACCCGGGGAGAAAAGCCGGTAGTACTTCCTGTTTTTATCTCAAATGATAAATTATTATACCAAAGCTGGAATTTACAAGATTCCCTGTTCGGACTCTATGCAGGATTGATTATTGTCATGTTTATTTACAATTTCTTTCTTTTTGTTTCCCTTCAGGATAGAAGCTATTTATTTTTCAGTCTCTATGTGGTTTTTGTGGGATTAACGCAGGCCCATTTATTGGGATATGGTTTTCGTCTATTCTGGCCCTTTAGTCCCTATATCGAATGGCATGCCGCCGCCATTATTCCGGCTTTGGTAGGCATTTTTTCTATCCTTTTTATCAGAAGTTTTCTGGACTCCCAAAAACAATCCCATACCCTGGATGAAATCCTGGTTTACTTAATGGCCATTTATGGATTAATCATTATCGTGGATCTTGTCAATTATACGTATTTAGCCCAGTTGATGGTTCAGATTAATGCCTTCCTGGCCTCCCTCGTTACCCTTATAATAGCCTGGCGACTGGCGTTAATGGGATCCAGGAAGGCCAAATTCTTTGTTATTGCCTGGGTATTATTTCTGATTTGTGTTTTGATTTTCGTTTTAAAGAATTTTAATATTTTACCGGTTGTTCCCTTTCTGAAGTACATCTTAGTAATTGGTTCCAGTATCAGTATTACCCTGCTTTCCCTGGCCTTTGCCGATAATATCAATACCCTCAAAAGAGAAAAAGAAGAATCCCAGGCCCAGGCCTTGAGAGAGCTAGGAAAAAATGAAATCCTGATAAGGGACCAAAACGTATTATTGGAACATAAGGTTCAGGAAAGGACTGCCCAGCTACGCTATACCATGGAAGACTTAAACAAAACCATGGATGATCTAAAGGAGGCACAATCGGCCCTGGTCGATTCCGAAAAAATGGTTTCCCTGGGGCAATTAACAGCAGGGATTGCCCATGAGATTAATAATCCTATAAACTTTGTTACTTCCAATATTAATCCATTAAAAAGAGATATTGAGGATGTTTATTCCTTATTGGACCTTATGGATAAGAAAAGCGAAAGTATGGACGAAGTACATAAAAAGGAAATTGAAAAGGCTAAAAAAAGCCTGGATATTGATTTTGTAAAGGATGAGATAAATTTGCTTCTACGGGGAATTGAAGAGGGAGCCATACGTACCTCGGAAATTATTCGGGGATTAAAGAATTTTGCCCGGGTGGATGAGCAGGATTTAAAAGAGATTGATTTAATTGAAGGAATTGAGTCTACCCTATTATTATTACGTAATAAAACCAAAGGGGAAATTCATATTGAATTGGATTTACAACCCATTCCTTTAGTTCATTGTTATGCCGGTAAAATGAACCAGGTATTCATGAATATTCTATCCAATTCCATTTATGCGGTAGATAAATACCATACTAATGGAGAGGGTACCTTATCCATTCGTACCCGCAATTCCGGTCCCAATCAGGTAGAAATTCGGTTCAAGGATAATGGACCGGGGATTCCCGAAAATATAAAATCCAAGATATTCGAGCCCTTCTTTACTACCAAGCCGGTTGGAGAAGGTACTGGATTAGGCCTTTCCATCGTCCATACCATTATTGAAAGCCATAAGGGTCAAATCGTTTTAAACAGTTCACCGGAAACGGGTACAGAATTCCTGATTACCTTGCCCATTACCCAGTAATTTATATTATTTTTGACCGTTGGCAACGAATAACGCATTAATAAAAATTCTTTACGTAGATGATGAATTGAATAACCTCAATTCATTCAAAGCGACCTTCCGAAAGGAATACCATGTTCAGGTAGCTTCCTCTGCTGCAGAAGCCCTGGAATTGCTGGGTCATGAGGTATTTCATATCATCATTTCAGATCAGAGAATGCCCGGAAAAACCGGAACGGAATTCTTTGAGCAATTGGTCGATTTATATCCCGAACCCATTCGTATTTTACTCACCGGATATGCCGATATTCAGTCCGTCATTGACGCAATTAATAAAGGAGAGGTATATCGATTTATTGACAAACCTTGGGATTATCAGGCCGTCCGCGTAGCTATTAAGAATGCTTTCGAAATTTACGAAACCCGTCAGCTCATTAAAAAATATAACGAAGAGCTTTTAAAAGCCTACGATGAGCTGGATAAATTTGTTTATAGTGTTTCGCATGATTTACGAGCCCCCCTCACCTCCATTCTGGGTTTGGTAAAATTGGCTAAGGGCCCAGAAAATCTGATCAAATCCCTTCCTTTGAGTGATGACCTTGATTATTTGGAGATGATCGAAAAATCGGTAGATAAACTGGATATTTTCATCCGGAACATTATTGATTATTACCGAAGTACCCGAATGGAATCCCTGGACGAGAATATTAATTTCCAGGAATTGCTTCAAAATACCAAACAAGAACTGGAGTTTTTCCCCGATTACAATCGGTTAAATATTATTTTAAAAATTAATAATGGAGAGAATGCAGCGTTTAAAAGCGATCATTCCCGTCTTCGAATTATTTTTAACAATCTGGTTTCCAACGCGATTAAATACCAAAAAAGAGAATCGACCGATAGTTTCCTTTTCATTACCGTCGATATAAGCCCGACCCAGGCTACCCTGGTATTTTATGATAATGGTATTGGTATTAATGAGAAGCATTTATCCGAGATTTTTAAAATGTTTTTCAGGGCGAATAATATCAATGCCGGGTCCGGAATTGGTTTATATATAGTCAATGAGGCCGTTAAGAAATTAGACGGAAAAATAGAGGCCCAATCTGTAGTAGGAGAAAAGACGGTTTTTACAGTTACCCTGCCCAATCGATATCATTAAGCCATGCAATCAAAAAAAGCCTCGGAATCCCTAACCGTGATGAACGAGATGGTATTGCCCAACGATACCAATGTATTGAATAATTTGCGGGGAGGAATGCTTTTGCATTGGATGGATGTTGCAGCCGCTATCGCTGCCCAGCGCCATTCCAATCGTATTGTGGTAACTGCTTCGGTCGATAATGTATCCTTTCAAAAACCTATCCTATTAGGCGATGTGGTGAGTATTTCGGCCCAGGTAACCCGGTCCTTTAAGTCCTCCATGGAGGTTCATATTTCTGTTTATACCGAAAATATCCCATCAGGCACCCGGGCTAAATGCAATGATGCCTTTTATACTTTTGTGGCCCTTGATGAGAATCGCCATCCCGTACCGGTACCGGAAATCGTTCCGGAAACAGCCGAAGAAATAAACTTCTATGATGGAGCACTAAGACGCCGGCAACTCAGGCTCATTCTTGCCGGTAAGATGAAACCGGACGATGCTACCGAATTAAAAGCCCTTTTTGATAACTAATCCTTTTCTTTTTCGCTCATTTCTAAAATACGGTCAAACTCCTCTTTTTTAAGAGGCATTACGGATAACCGCCCCTGTCTTACCAGGGCAATATCTTTTAACCGGGAATCGGCTTTTATATCTTCCAGGGAAACCGGGTTCTTTAAGGGGTGAACAGGCACTAGATCGACCACCACCCAATTGGCATCTTCCGTGGTAGGGTCCTGGTAAAAGGTCCTGGTCACCTTGGCTAAGCCTACTACCGATTTCCCCTCATTACTATGGTAATAGAGTACCAGATCCCCCAACCGCATTTCCCTTAAATTATTTCGGGCCTGGTAATTCCGTACTCCATCCCAATGGGTTCCCCCATCGGCAACAAATTTTTCCCAGGAATATTTATGAGGCTCGGACTTAACCAGCCAATGATTTGGTTTGGACATGCAATATTTTATAAATTAATTCTTTCAGTATATCGGCATCAGTAAGATTAGGGCCGGTTTCCACTCCCTTAGACTGTAAATCGGCCAAGCGGATACCGGAAATAATTCCAGGCAGGGAATATAAAGGGAAATTTTGAGCAGCCGATTCATATTGAGATAGGAAATAGGGGTTGACGCCCAATTTTCCGGCAATACTTCCCTTATCCATCCCTCGCATATAATGAAAGGCCAACACCTTTGAAAAAAAAGAGCCCAGGAATCCTATAATTACGACCAGAGGGTTTTCCTTGGGGTTGGCGCAAAAATAAAATACCATTTTATACACCTTTGGAATATCCCGTTTTGATAGAGCCTGCCCCAATTCAAATATATTATAATCCCGGCTTATGCCAATATTGGTTTCTATCCGTTCATAGGTAATTGGTTTACCCTTTTCCAGCCCTACCATTAATTTACCCAGTTCCCCGGAAATTCTTCCCAAATCATTTCCCAGGTAATCGGTTAATAGGTAAGCGGTTTTTGTATCCATGGTATAGCCTTTATTTTGGGTATACTCCTGGATCCAGGCGGGAATCTTGTCTTCGTATAGCTTCTTGGATTCGAAGCAAAGGGCCTTTTTTACCAGAACTTTCGAAAATTGGGTTCTTCTATCCAGTTTTCCGTATTTATAACAAATAACCAAAATGGTAGTAGGAACCGGGTTCTCGGCATAGGAGATCAGGCTTTCAATCTTGCTCATAGACTGCGCCTCCTTCAAAATCACCAATTGATACTCCGCCCCCATGGGATATTGCCGGGCGGTATTCATAAGCGCTATGGGATCGGTATCCCTTCCATAAAAAACAGAGAAATTAAAGGACTTTTCCGATGGTTCCAATACGGTTTCCTCTAATTCACCAGAAAGGGATTCGATAAAATAGGGCTCCTCCCCTTCCAAAAAATAAATAGGATGATATTTTTTCTTCTTAATTTGTTCCAGAATCTCTGAATAATGCATATTTCCTTTTCTATACGATGGTCCAAATACCGCTGAACTGGCCTTCCTATTCCTTTAAAACCAAAGATATGGAGGGAAAGCCCTTTATTTTTGATCCGGTAAGAAAAAAGTACGTTTCCTTAAGCCCAGAGGAATGGGTTCGTCAACATATTCTTTATTATTTGCTGGAAGAAAAGAAATATCCGAAAGGGCTCATCCGGATTGAAAGTGGACTAGATTATAATTCCATGAAAAAACGATCCGATATTTTAGTCCTGGAAAATTCCGGTAAAGCCCTTATCCTGGTGGAATGCAAGGCCCCGGGGGTGAAAATTAACCAGGACACTCTGGACCAGGCCAGTCGGTATAATTTTCATTATCATGCCCAGGTGCTGGTTTTATCCAATGGGATTCAAAACTTATTCTACCGGATACTCTGGGATGAAAAAAGGACGGAACCCTTAGGGGAAATTCCGGCATATACCCGATAATCCAAGACCTTATACAGATTACAGGGATTTTAAACTCTCTTCCAGAATACGGATTTTTTCTTCTGCATCCTCCTTTTTCTTCACCTCCATTTCCTTTACCTCGGCTTTGGCTTTAGACATGAACTTTTCATTCCCAAGTTTGACCATTACCGAGGCCAAAAACCCTTTTGTATAGGTCAATTCTTCCAGGATTCGGGTTCTTTCCATTTCCTTATCCAGCTTATCCTCTATCATTAAGTAAAATTCGGTATCCCCATAAGCTAAATTAACCGCTCCTTCAGGTTTGGACGCCAATTTATTTAACTCGGTAATGCCCGCCAATTTTTGATAAAGACCTGCATATAGGCCCAGGTCTTTCTTGGCGGTATAAGCCAGGCTTAATCCCTGTTTCATAGGAATTTTATAGGTATTACGGGTATTTCGGATTTCGGTAACCGATGGTTTCAGCACTTTCTCCATGAAAGCTGCCATTTCCATAAATTCTTCGTTTTCTACCTTATTATCCCCCAACCAATTCTTTAAGGGATGAATCTGGGCAAATAGTATGGATCCGGATTTTGGGTCTTGATTTTTTATATCCTTCTTTTCCGGAATGGAATTCCATAATTCCTCTGTAATAAAAGGCATTATGGGATGCAGTTGCATAAGAAGAATCCGGAAAAAGTTCAGGGTTTGGGCATAGGTTTCGGGATGGACCCCCTCCTCCTCCCTTGGTTTCACCATTTCGAGGTACCAACCACAAAAATCATCCCAGGTAAGACGGTATAGAATCATCAAAACCTCTGATAATTTATATTCTGCGTATAATTGGGGTAATTCCTCCGATTTTAATTCCAATTGATTCCTAAACCAGGCCATGGAGGCTTTTTCATGATCCGGGACCTTAGTCTTAGAAATATCTATCCTATCGTTCCAGGATTCAATTAATCGAAAAGCGTTCCAGATTTTATTGGCAAAATTTCTTCCCTGATGTACCAGGGCCTCGTCGTATAATAAATCATTCCCGGCAGCCGAGCTGAGCAATAATCCCAGGCGAATGGCATCAGCCCCAAATTGTTCAATTAAGGCCAGGGGATCGGGCGAATTTCCCAGGGATTTTGACATTTTCCTGCCCAGCTTATCCCTTACCATTCCGGTCAGGTACACCTTTTTAAAGGGAACCTCCCCGGTTAAATCCAAGCCTATCATGGCCATACGGGCTACCCATAAAAATAATATATCATGCCCTGTTACCAAATCATTGGTGGGATAATAATATTTAAAGTCTTTGTTTTCAGGATCCTTAACCCCATCAAAAACACTTACTGGCCATAACCAGGAAGAAAACCAGGTATCCAACACATCCTCGTCCTGACGGATAGCCTGCGTCTTCATTCCTTTTTCTTTAAAAAGAGCGATGGCTTCTTCCCGGGTCTTTGCTACCACCCATTCATTCTCCTCATTATACCAGGCAGGTATTTGCTGACCCCACCAAAGCTGGCGGGAAATACACCAATCCCTTATATTTTCCATCCAATACCGATACGTATTCATATACCGGTCTGGAATCAAATCAATTTTGGTCTCTCCTCCCGGATTATAAAATGCCTTTAAGGCAGGTTTGGAGAATTCCTCCATTTTCATAAACCATTGGGTAGAAATTCTAGGTTCTATTACGGAATCCGTTCTTTCAGAAAATCCAATTTGAGAGGTATAATTTTCAGATTTCTCCAGGAAATCATGCTCCTTTAAATCCTGAACAATTTTTTTGCGGGCAATAAACCGATCCAGACCGGCATAGGCCCCCCCCTGGGCATTGAGTGTCCCATCCTCCTCTAATACATCAATAATAGGAAGGCTATATTTCTGCCCTATTTCATAATCGGTAAGGGAATGGGCCGGGGTAATTTTTAAACAACCCGTTCCAAAATCCATACTGACCATGGGATCGGTAATGATGGGGATTTCCCTATCAAAAAGGGGAATTCTGGCCATTTTACCTTGTAGGGAAATGTATCTGGGATCGTCCGGATGGACACAAATGGCCACATCGGCCATAATAGTTTCCGGACGAGTGGTGGCAACTAGTAAATGACCCTCTCCTTCTACCAGGGGATACTTAAGAAAATGCAAAAATCCTTGAACGGGCTTTACAATTACCTCTTCATCGGAAACGGTTGTTTTACCAGCCGGGTCCCAGTTTACCATTCTGGCCCCCCTATAAATAAACCCTTTATTATATAAACGGATAAACTGATCGATTACGGCTTCTGAAAGCAGGGGTTCCATAGTAAACCGGGTACGATCCCAATCACAGGAAGCCCCCAGTTTTTTCAATTGTTCCAAAATAATACCCCCGTATTTCTCCTTCCATGCATAGGCCATTTCCAGGAAGTTTTCCCGGCCAATATCCTTTTTGGTCTTGCCCATTTCCTTCAAAAGACCTACTACCTTGGCTTCGGTGGCTATGGAGGCATGATCGGTTCCAGGTACCCAGCAGGCATTTTTACCCGTCATACGGGCTCTTCGAACCAACATATCCTGAATGGTATTATTCAGCATATGACCCATATGCAAAATACCGGTCACATTCGGGGGAGGCATCACGATGGTAAAAGGTTCTCTGGAATCCGGGGTGGAATGGAAAAATTTATGGTCCATCCAGTACTGGTACCATTTCTTTTCTACCTCGGTAGGATCGTATATTTTAGGTAAGCTCATAGAATTTTCAAAGATAGGTTTTTGATTTGGAACCAAAACCAGCTTGGGATTCTAGTAATTTTTGTTGTCCTTTGCGTTATGGATGGGAAAATTACCCTGTTACCAACCCTCGATTCCAGTTTAACTTTCTATAACCAGGAAATTCACCAAACCTATCATTCCTTAAATGGAGCTTTGCAGGAAGCCCGTCATGTATTTTTGGAAAATGGTCTTGAATATTTTCTTCAAACCTATCCAGATGCCCAACCATCCATTCTGGAAATTGGCTTTGGTTCCGGGTTAAATTTCCTGGTTACCGCCGATTATGGGGAAAGCAGATCCATACCCATAAACTATACCGCTTTGGAGCCCTATCCCCTCATGAAGGAATTATTTTCTGAAAGCCATCATAATAAATGGATTCATCATCAAAAAATATGGAATCATTTATTGGAATCCTTTCCGGAGCCTTTTATTGAACATAGTTTATTACCCATTTCGGAATTCATTAAACTAGAACTGGTAAAAAGAAAAATCCAGGATTTTGATAGTACCAAGCAATTTGACCTGGTATTTTACGATGCCTTTGCTCCTGGAACCCAACCGGAGATGTGGTCACCGGAAATTATTCAGAAAACCTGTTTATTTATAAAACCCGGAGGCATGTTCATAACCTATAGTATTACCGGGAACCTGAAAAGAATATTCCGGAACCTGAATTTTGATATCGAAAAGCCCAAGGGGGCTGCCGGTAAAAGAGAGATGTTCCGAGCCGTAAAAAACGTTTAAGAAGAAATTATGGAAAACAAAACCCACCAGGATGCTGCCCAGGAATTCATTCGCTTATTAAATATCATGGATGAATTACGGGAAAAATGTCCTTGGGATAGAAAGCAAACCTTCGAATCCCTTCGGCCCAATACCATCGAGGAGGTTTATGAGCTTTCGGAATCCATTTTGGAAAAAGACATAAAGGCAATGCCCAAGGAAATTGGCGACGTTTTATTGCATCTGGTCTTTTATGCCAAATTAGGTTCCGAGACCGGTAATTTTACCATGCAGGATATTCTATCTGGTTTATGTGAAAAACTTATTTACCGTCATCCCCATATATATGGGAGTATTCAGGTAGAAAACGAAGAGGAGGTAAAGCAAAACTGGGAACAGTTAAAAATTAAGGAGGGGAATAAATCCGTTTTAGGCGGGGTACCTAGCTCCTTGCCAGCGCTGATAAAGGCCTCCCGAATTCAGGAAAAGGCATCCGGAGTAGGATTTGACTGGAATAAAGGGGAATTGATCTGGGAAAAAGTGCAGGAGGAAATGGAAGAATTTCATCAGGAATTCATCCAAATTTCAAATCAGGAGAAGGAAAATACCAGCAAAATCGAAAAAATGGAAGCGGAATTCGGGGATATTCTTTTTTCCTTGATTAATTATGCCCGATTCCATAAAATAAATCCAGAAAACGCTCTGGAAAAAACGAATAAGAAGTTTATTAAGCGATTTTCCTATGTGGAAGAAAGGGCTAAGGCCCTGGGTCTTCCCTTACATGCCGATAATCTGAATGCCATGGAAAAGTTTTGGCAGGAAGCGAAAACAAAAGCCTGAAGAAATTCGGTTTCAAAAAATCCCTGAAAAAATGTAACTTTGTATCCCGTAGCAAAAGCGGGAACTATTGCCTTCCAGTGCTGAGTCAGGCCCCTTCTACAAAAAATCTTCTTAAATTCTATAGGGTATGACTAAATATATTTTCGTCACTGGCGGGGTGACTTCCTCATTAGGTAAAGGGATCATTTCAGCTTCATTAGCTAAACTTCTACAGGCCAGAGGCTATAGGGTAACCATTCAAAAATTTGATCCTTATATTAATATCGACCCTGGTACTTTAAACCCTTACGAGCATGGTGAATGTTATGTCACCAACGATGGGGCAGAAACCGATTTAGATTTAGGGCATTATGAGCGTTTCCTAAATGTGCCCACTTCCCAGGCCAATAATATTACTACCGGCAGAATTTACCAGAATGTCATTTCCAAGGAAAGAGAAGGAGCGTATTTAGGTAAAACCGTACAAGTGGTTCCTCATATTACCGATGAAATAAAAAGAAATATTCGGATTCTAGGTGAAAACAATGAATTTGATGTTCTCATAACGGAATTGGGAGGTACGGTGGGCGATATTGAATCCCTTCCCTATATCGAGGCCGTTCGACAATTCCGTTGGGAAATGGGACATAATGATACCCTGGTTATTCATTTAACCCTGATCCCATATTTAGCTGCCGCAGGGGAACTAAAAACAAAACCGACCCAGCATTCGGTTAAAATGCTATTGGAATATGGAATCCAGCCCGATATCCTGGTTTGCCGTACAGAAAGACCTTTAAGCCAGGATATCCGTAAAAAGATTGCCCTGTTTTGTAATGTAAATTCCAATGCGGTTATTGAATCGATCGATGCCAGCACGATTTACGATGTACCCTTATTGATGCTGAAAGAGCAATTGGATAAAATTGTTCTTTCCAAATTAAAACTTCCCTTAAAATCGGAACCCGATCTGGAGAAATGGAAGGAATTTTTAGGAAAATTAAAAAATCCCACTTCCGAGGTTCATATTGCCGTGGTAGGCAAATATGTGGAATTACCCGATGCCTATAAATCTATTTCCGAGTCCTTTATTCATGCCGGAACAAAGAATGAATGCAGCGTGAAAGTGAGCTATATCCAATCGGAAAATGTCAACGCCTCGAATGTGGCCGAAAAACTAGCAGGCATTCATGGGCTATTGGTGGCTCCGGGATTTGGGAACCGTGGTATTGAAGGTAAAATTGAGGCCATCCGTTATGCCCGGGAAAAACTTATCCCTTTCCTGGGTATATGTTTGGGAATGCAATGCGCGGCCGTTGAATTTGCCCGAAATGTTTTGGGATATACCGATGCCCATAGCACCGAAATGAATCCGGATACCACCCACCCCGTTATCTATTTAATGGAAGACCAAAAACAGGTAACCCATAAAGGAGGGACCATGCGCTTGGGCGCTTATCCCTGCGATTTGAAAAAAGGATCCAAGGCTTTAGGTATATATGGTAAGAATAGCATACAGGAACGCCATCGTCACCGCTATGAGTTCAATAATGCCTATGCAGAAATTTTCAACGAAGCAGGCATGATTACCTCCGGAATTAATCCGGAAAATAATCTGGTGGAAATTATTGAAAACAAGAACCATCCCTGGTTTGTAGGGGCTCAATTCCATCCGGAATTAAAAAGTACCGTCGACAATCCTCATCCCCTTTTTGTTAAATTTGTCGAAGCGGCCAAACAATACCAATTGAACAAGAAAAAAAAGATTCAGGAGCCGGTTAACTAAATTTATTCCCACTTTAGCATCCTGAAAAGCAAGTGATCATACAGAACATCGAGAATGGATAGAAATTCCTATACAGGTTTATTTTTAATTGCAATTATTTTAATAGCCTTTACCTACTTTAACCGCCCTTCCCAGGCGGAATTAAACCGGGAAAAAAGATTTCAGGATTCCATTGCCGCCCTGAAGGCAGGAAAAAACCCTGGTACCGTATTGAATGGGGCTAAGCCAGCAACGGTAATCGATACCACCAAAAAAGTTTTCACCGGACCTTTTTCCGAGGCTAAATCCGGTACGGCCGAAATGGTCAACCTGGAAAATGAACTGGTAAAAATCCAGATATCCACCCTGGGCGGTAGAATTGCTTTTGCCCAATTAAAAAGCTTTAAAACCTATGCGGGTACCCCACTTATCTTAATGACCGGGGATCAAAATCAATTTGGACTAAATTTAAAGGTAGACAACCAATCGTTCTATACCAATGATCTTTATTTTAAACCCAGTGTTAAAATGCTGAGGGCCGAGGGAAAAGATTCTTCTTCGGTAACCCTGCGATTAAATTATTCCGATCAGAAATTTATTGATTATATCTATACCCTTTACGGGAATTCCTATACCCTGGGCTTTAAAATAAAGGTGGTAAACCTGGAAAGCCAGATTGCGCCCGATACCCGTTTCCTGAGCTTGCATTGGAAGTCGGATATCATTAACCAGGAAAAGGATGTAAAAGCCGAGTTTATGTACACCTCGGTATATGTAAAAGATAATGGGGGGGATATCCAAAACCTGAATGAAACAAAGGATGAAACCAAGAAATTTGATAATCCAATTTCCTGGGTTTCCTTCAAACAGCATTTCTTCTCGGTTGCCTTATTGGCCGACCAGCCTTTTCTAACGGCAGAAGCCAATAGCACCACCCTGCTCAATCCCAAACTGGTAAAAAACATGGATGCCACCATGACCATCCCCTTTGCCCATAAGCCAGAAAACGATTATGGTATGCGGATTTACTTAGGTCCAAATAAATTTACCGAGCTAAAAAAGGTAGGAGCCGATTTAGATAAATCCATTCCCTTAGGATGGGGTCCATTAAAATGGATTAATCGTTATGCCGTTTTACCGGTATTCGATGCCCTGGGCAAACTGAACCTGAACTATGGAATTATTATTTTAATCCTTACCATTTTATTAAAACTGGTTTTATTCCCCGCCACCTATGGATCTTATCTTTCCACAGCCAAGATGCGGGTCATTAAACCGGAAATGGATGAAATAAAAGCGAAGATTGGGGAAAGCGATCCCACCCGTCTACAGCAGGAGTATATGAAGCTTTACCAGAAAGCTGGTATTAACCCCTTGGGTGGATGCTTGCCTCTTCTTCTCCAAATGCCCATTCTTTTTGCCTTTCTTCGGTTTTTCCCTAATGCCTTTGAGCTACGGGGACAGCGCTTCCTGTTTATGGAAGATTTATCCACCTACGATTCAGTTATTCACTGGAATTACGACCTCCCCGTTTTGGGCAACCACTTAAGTATTATGTGCGTTTTAATGGCGGTTACTACCCTGATCTATTCCTTATTAAATAGTCAGCAAATGCAAGGTGCCGGAGCCCAGTATAAATACCTAACCTATATTCTTCCTTTTGTTTCCATTGCCTTTTTAAATAATTTTTCGGCAGGTTTGAACTATTATTATTTCTGTGCCAATATTATCACCTTCGGACAGCAGGCGCTCATTAAGAGCTTTGTCAACGACGAGGAAATACACAAGAAAATTCAGGAAAACAAGAAGAAACCTGTAAGTAATAAACGCTCTAAATTCCAGCAACAATTAGAGGAAATGGCGAAGCAGAAAAAACTGGAAGCGGCAAAACCAACAGGAAAAAAATAAGACGACAGGAAATGAGAAAACCTTCCGAAATTCATTCGGAAGGTTTTTTCTTTTTATTCTGTCTCTATCCTCTATTTACTGAGCTGAATATCATAGGTAATCACGGCTCCGGCCCTACGCAAGGTTTCTGCCACGGAGCAATATTTGGTCATGGATAAATGAACTGCTCTTTCCACCATAGATTTTTCCATTTCCCCTTTAATGAAATAGGAAATATGGATTTTTGTCCATAAGGCAGGTTCTTTGTTCTCTTCCCTTTCCCCTTCTATGTCCAGCTTAAAATCCAGGATCTCTAGTTTTTGCTTGGTAAGAATTAAGGTAATATCAATGGCGGTACAGCCGCCCAAGGCCATTAAAAGGGATTGCATGGGTCGAACGCCTAATCCTTCCCCCAGAGAGCTCGGGGAGGAATCCAATTGAATGGCTCTTCCGTCTTCATTTACTGCCTCAAAATGGCAGGCTTTATTCATTCTCTTAAGTTGCACTTTCATGGCGCTTAATTTAGGATGTTTTTGCAACTATTTATATTTCCATGAGTATAAATATGAATAAATGATATATCATGAATAAATCGGCTTCATCTATCATTCTAAATCATCTGCTCCAGGATTTAACCATTTTTTCTTTCCTTGCCCTTGCTTTTGGGGTATTTTTTGCCTTCTTTTTAGCGGGAGCTAAGCTCCTGGAATTAAAGCAAATGGACCGTTGGCCTGCCCTATTCGCAATTTTGCCCTTTTTCTGGCTTATTGCAGGGATTTTCGATCCTCAGCCCAATAAAGCCAGAGAGCTTACGAAAAAAATGTCCATTATTTTTGGAATCCTGAGCCTGGGGGTGATCGTCCTGGCTATTCGAATTCTTTAATTCGAATCAGGCTTTTAAGGACTTGAAGGTAGATTTATCCAATCGCATCAGGACCATATCCTGATAGCCCTTTTCGGTTTTCAGGTATTCCTTTTCGAATCCATATATCACAAAGCCCAATTTATAATAAAGATTCCGGGCCTCCAGATTTCTTTGAATTACATTCAAGCGAATGGATTCCAGCTCCGGAAACTGGGCAAAACCATATTCGATGATTCTTTTTACCAATTCATACCCAATATCCAGGTTCCGATACGCCGGTTGAACAAATAGGGAAGAAAGTTCGGCCCTATGGCTGGTCTTGATCCGATCTTCCTTGCCCAGGCATACCAGGGCTATCAAATCATTTCCTTTAAATGCCCCATAGGCTATTTGGTTTTTATCCCCTGCTTTTAGCAGTTTTTCAAACCCCAATTCCCCTTTAGCCGATTCTTCCATATGACTGGAAGCATAGGAATCCGGCTCGGTTAAGAGGGCTTCCAAAAGCAATTTCCTGTATATGGAACTATCCCCTTTTTGTAGAATTCTATAAACTATCTCGTCCATAAGGTTTGATATAAAAGGTATTTAAGTTTTTGTTCTTCTGTACACAGCATCCCCGAAAATACAAAGACCTGCATTTACCAGAACCAGGGAAAAGGTACCATAAAAAAACCAATCCTGGTCCTGAGATTTATGAATACCTGCATCAATGGCCATGGAGATTCCGGCCCCTACAAAAATTAAACCCAGAGGGGCCTCCCACATCCAAATTTTTAATTTACGAATCATAGTATTTCCAATTTACCTTATTTTATTGAAGCGTAAAGCGGAATTATCCCAGAATTTCTAAATAATTTCCTTCCATGAAAATATTTACCTGATATTTTTTCTACATTAAGAATAAATTAACAATTCCATTCCTAACATTCCATTTGATACCAAAATGAAGAAATATTTTCTCCTTCTACTCCTAATGATCCTTGGTACTTTTACCAAAATACAGGCGCAATCTAATTTTCCTGCCGATAGTGCCTATTTTGCCGAACATTATACCTTCAAAACGGTCAAAATGAAGATGCGCGATGGGATTAGCCTGTATGCCGAGCTCCATATCCCAAAGGATATTTCAAAATCCCATCCTTATCCTTTTCTAATGGAAAGAACTCCCTATAATGCAAGTTCTTCTTCCAAACGAATTACCCGGACCGAGGCCCTGATGAAATTAGCCAGGGAGGGCTTCATATTTGTATTTACCGATGTACGGGGCCGTTGGCATTCGGAAGGAACCTATATCAATGAACGGCCGGAAGGACCCAATCCGGATAAAAAGAAGCAAAAGGAAATCGACGAAAGTACCGATACCTACGATTCCATCGATTGGCTATTGGCCAATGTGCCGGGTAATAATGGAAAGGTGGGAGTTTGGGGAGTTTCCTACCCTGGCTTTTATGCCACGGTTGCTGCCATGAGCAATCACCCGGCCTTGAAGGCGGTTTCTCCCCAGGCCCCGGTTACCGATTGGTTTGCCGGCGATGATGTGCACCATAATGGAGCCTTTTTCTGGATGGACTTTTTTACCTTCTTTCCCTTTTTCGATAACGATGATCCTACTGGAAAAACCTTTCATCCTTTCGGGGTACTTCCTTTTAAGGAATCGGATAATTATGATTATTTCCTGAAAAAGGTAAAAACCCCCTTAAATGCCAATACTTCTTTCTTTAAGGATTCTATCCTGTTCTGGAATGATATTTTGAACCACCCCAATGGAGATGCTTTTTGGAAAAATATGAACCCTTTAAATAGTGTGAAGGAGATTAAACCGGCCCTGCTTACCGTTGGTGGATGGTACGATGCGGAAGATTTATATGGGACTTTAAAAACCTATAAATCCTATAAAAACCTTACGCCCAATACGGAAAATAAAATTACCATGGGACCCTGGTTTCATGGAGGTTGGTGGTCCAAAGGGGAATCCCTGGGCGATACTCATTTTGGTTCTGAAACCGGGGTCTATTATATAGACAGTATTTTTCTTCCTTTCATGAAGTCCCATTTAAAAGGAAAAGGAAATGATCCCCTGGCCATAGCCACCGTTTTTGAAACGGGAACCAATCTCTGGAGGAAGTTTGATACCTGGCCTCCTAAAAACACCCAGGATAGAAGTCTATTCCTGGATGCGGCCGGAATCCTGACGACGAATGCCCCTCAAACTGGTAATGCCTATTCGGAATACCTTTCCGACCCCGCCCATCCGGTTCCCTACCAGGGAATCATTTCTTTCGAAAGAACCCGCGATTATATGGTCGATGATCAGCGTTTTGCCGATAGAAGACCGGATGTGATTACCTTTGAAACCGAGCCCTTGTCGGAAGATATTAGAATGGCAGGTCCTGTTTCTGCCGATTTATTTGTCAGCCTGAGTACTTCGGATGCCGATTTTGTGGTAAAATTAATTGATGTTCTGCCAAGACCGGAAAAAGCAAAAAATGCCGGTAGAACCGGTGATCCAGGGAAGACTAGTCCGGAACAAGGCTATGAACACCTGGTTCGGGCCGAGATTATGCGCGGGAAATTCCGAAATAGTCTGGAAAATCCGGAACCTTTTACCCCTGGTGCCATTACCCCGGTAAACTTCGACTTACCCGATCTTTTCCATACCTTTCAGAAGGGCCATCGCATTATGGTGCAGATTCAATCGTCCTGGTTTCCTTTGGTGGACCGGAACCCTCAGCAATTCCTGGATATTAATAAAGCAAAACCAGAAGATTATATCGCATCCCAGGTTCGTATTTACCGCGATAAGGAACATCCTAGTCATATAGTGTTCCATGTTTTAAACTAAAACAAGCCCAGGTCAAAAAACTAAAGAAAGAAATAAAGCTAAAAAACCAATATTAGAATAAAACCAGGGCCATGGTACAAAAACCTGATTTATGGAGCCTTATCCAAGATTTAAAAAAATCGGATAAGGCTCTGCAAAAAAGGTCTTTCACCCTAATAAAAAGAATTTGTGAAAAGGAGCCGGATGTACTGGCTCCTTATTTTGATGAATTTATAGGCTTATTGAAATCCGATTATCATCGAATGCGCTGGGGTTCCATGCAGATCCTGAATTTGATAACGGAATTCGCCTTAGAAAAAACCTACAAAAATTTATCCGTACTGGAAGAAACCGCCCAAACCGGGGGAATTGTCGAAAAAGATCAATGGGTCTCCATCCTGATCCAACTCGGTAAAAAAAAGGATTATTATCCCCATACCTTTCCCCTCCTCCTGGAGCAAATCTGGCATGCTCCTACCAACCAATATCCCACCTATATGGAAAAGGCCACCCAAATAGTCCAAAAGGAGGACCATGAAATCCTGATGCATATCCTTAAAAGCCGCTGGGACGAGGAAACCACCGGAGCCAAAAAAGCCCGGATCGAACGGGTTCTTAAGAAATTATCATCATTAGGCTAGTCGGCCTCCCTAGTTAACATTAAAAAAAATCAAAAGGTTATTTAGACGATAATTCGGAAAAATGGTAATATTCCCGTCCAGGCTCTTTTAAGCCATATTGGGTATATTCATCCTTCCCCATTTGGTGGCAACCCATGCAATCCATTCTGGAGGCCACCATAATGACTTTCTGTGAATGGAACTGGGCAGAGGACCGGGTAAGGGGCTTATTAAACTCATGTACATTCTCTTCCGCATGTACGATTCTATCTTCCAATTCCGAAGCATAAGGCCAGTCTTTATAGTTAGGCGATAATTTAGCTACCTGGTATACCTCCACTCCTTTTTTCCAATTCCCCGATTTTACCAGCATATCCCCCATATTCATAAAGAAGCCTTCATAATTATGCGGAGCAATCCAGGTATTCCAACAAGCACGGTGAATTTTTGGATCCGTATTGGATTGTAGGAGACGAGTCATTTCCGCATAATCCATATGGGTAAAATCCAGCTTCTTACAGGCACAATCTTCCAGGGTTTCCCATTGCCAGGCCAGGGCTTCCTTGAAACGAACCGAACCGGAATCCTGCTGACTCAGCGGATAACCCAGGGTGAACTTATTAAACTGGGGCCATTGATGAATAGACTCCTTCCCGTCAAAATAACCATCCACCACATCCTTCTGGTTACCGCCAATATTTCCCAACACGATTTTGGAATCCCCCATAAAGCCTAAAATTCGGGGATCGTCGGCATTCAGGGAATAGGATTCCTGAAAGAACTTTGAACTTAGGATGAAGTCTTCCAGAATACCCGATGGCGTTTTTTCCAACCGCTGTGTTTCAGAAAATCGCCATATATGGGCAAAACCCAAATGGTCTATGACTTTCAAATTCCCTGGGTTTTCCAAATAGGCCGCATTCAATAATTGAATCACTTTGCCGAGGCTATCATAATTTCCCTGATGGAAATTTTCCCAGAAATACCGGTTGGCATATTGAGACAAGGGAGATTCGGATTCATTTAATTTCTTCCCAGCGGTAGAATGAACGGCCATATAATGACAGCTCAATAAAAAAATAGAGAATACAGCGAGAACCAAGGCTTTTGTTTTCATGGATTGGGTATGGAGATTTTTACGACCATGATACGAAGGTATTCTACCAATAAAAACCAGAAAAATCTTAGGGATAAACAACAAAATCCAGGGATAAAAAGCAAAGAGAGGGACGAAGGGAAAGAGGAAGGGACGAAAAGAATGAGAAAAATGGAATCAGACCCCCATGGTTTCCCATTCGGATACCACCGATTTAAACTTCCTCCCTACCGGAACTTCCAGGGTATGATACCGGATTTTAAACCGATAGCCCTGGGCATTTCCCGAAACAGCTTCCACCTGCATTAAATTCACTAGAAAGGAACGATGGCATTGGCGGATAAAATGGGTTTCCCGAAAGGATTCAAGAATTTGTTCCTGTATTCGGGATAAGGTATTTCGAAGGGATTTCTTAAAAAAACACCCTGCATCGGAGTACACTAATTCTACATAATTCCCTTTTACCTCAATATATAGAAGATTCGAATGCATGACCTCCAATCGGTCCTGTCCATTTTCCGACAAAAAAACTAGGGGCTTTTTCTCCTCCAATACTGGAATACTGGTATGAAAAGGAATCGCACCCGCCAGGGAAGTATATTTTCTTAATTGGTATATATAATTTCCAAATACCAATCCGGAAACCGGAAAAATGCCTAATAAAAAGGTTTGTAAAATCATGGTCCAAAATCCCGGACGAAACGGAGAAGCAGGAGTGGAAATTACCAGGTAATAATAATTCCCTATGGCAATGATTAAAACCAAAAGAAGTAAATCCAGAATCTCCTTTCCTAAAGTCCAATTCCGGGAATCAAAATAGTTGGGAAATAAAAGGGGGATTAACCAATACCGAACCAGCATAATCATAAAGCTTACCAAACCAAATCCTGCCTCAATCCAAATCTTATTGGGAAGCTGAATATCCGAAATTCGGAAAGGCTGAAATAGGATTAGAAATAAAGCAACAAATACACCCACCCCCAAACTCAAAAAAAATTGAAACAAAAAGGAATCCTCCCGGGGATAAGGATCAGATAATTTCATGTCCTAAACTAGAAAAACAAAACGGAAACAAGGCCAAGGTATTCATTCTAAAATTTCAGATATTTATTAGACATACCAAATAATCAGCCCTATGAAAAGCATTGAAATCATTTCCATTCCCGTCACCAACCAGGATGCCGCCCGAGATTTTTATGTAAAACTTGGCTTTACGGTTCAAGTCGAAATGCCCTATGGACAGGGCAAATGGATCCAATTATCCTACGGAGAAACCGCCACCATTACCCTCACTACCTGGTTCGAAACCATGGTACCCGGCTCGGTAAGAGGATTTGTCATAAAAACCGACACCTTAGACCAGGATATCGAAGAACTCACCCAAAAAGGCATAGAAGTAGGAAAAATAGACCAAACCCCCTGGGGACGCTTCGTCGCGGTTAAGGACCCTGACGGAAACATCATTAGCCTTCACCAATAAATAAGGGCCCTGGAAAAAGCCTCTGAACCCACCATTTAAATTAAATCAAAGATAATAGAGGTAATTTCAGGCTGACTGGATTTTAAAGGATATACCACCCGCAAAGCCTGCAAAATTTCCTCCCTATCCTTCTCCGATAGCCTGGCAATTTTAGCCTGCGCCGTTGGAGGCGATTTGATATAAAAAGTACTTAAGGAAACTTGGGAAGAAGCCAAATCACCTACATTTTCAGCCATATAGGAAACCGAATCCACAAACAAATCCGATAAATCAGGCCGCTGACGAAATGTCAAAACCTTCATTAATCGTTGCATAGTAGCGTCTTCCATTCGAATTTATTTGAATGTTAAAATATTGGTTTATAATGGCTTATTGTAAACTTATATTTGAATTTCTTACAATTTATATTTTAGAAAATAAAGTTAAAAAATCTTCAATTCTTTTAAAAAGGTTGAAAACACCTTATTTTACCCCATCAATAATAGATATTTTGGCAAAGTATACTTTACCTATTTCATATGTCCCTTTCAAAAAAATTAACCGTCTTATTTCTGTTTTTTTGTTCCTTATCGGTAGCCCAAACTGCTAACTATAAGGTATTGATCCATAATAATGGCTATGTAGGAAAAATAAATATCTCTGGGACAAAATTGAATTCAGTCCTTTATTTTTTCTATTTAAATCATGATACCGTCCTAAACATAATACCAGATAACAATGGAAAATATCGTTTAAATACCGGGGCAACCATTGGTGGTGAAAATAATCCTGAAACCTCTGATATATATATTTATTTCAACCCATCTGGATCAGGGCAAATTGATTCCATATATCCACATGAATCGGCCACATTCGATAATCCTTCAAAAAGTATTAAATTAAATACAGCGTCTATAACTATTAATCCAGGATTATATAACCGAGAATGGATACCATCCATAGGAAAAGATCCTAATGAGACCTATGGTTATTATTTAGGCAGTAAAAATTTAATATTTGTAAGGGGCCTAACCTATACTATTGATCATTTTGCCCCCAGCTGCTTGGTAGGGAGTGGACCAACAGGAAATATTTATTACGGTTGTTCCAATTTTTATTTTAATGTAGACGAGAACGGGAAGGTAAAATTACTTGACTATAATAAAGTAAACGCTGAAGCCATTGGCAATACTCTAAAATTTAAAACCGTTTTACGAACTATTTCGCCAAACGAAATTTCAAATGGCCTTCCTCTTTCTATTCCAGGGAATATAAAATATAAACCAATAACCCAGGACACCCAAGTACTATTCATAAAAGGCACCCTAAATCTGGTCTATTGGTTTGACGCCCAAAACATTGAACATTATTATTACTTTATTCCTCTATAAAGTATAGGAATTAGAAGTTCATAAACCTATATAACGAATGGGGACTTTTTTTTAAAATGCACAAAAAAAGCCCTAAATCATTGATTCAGAGCCTTATTGCTTAACTAAATAAGATTTCTCTGGGGAATACTTTAACTGAAAAGTATGTAAAAGTAGTCCGGCTTGGATTCGAACCAAGGACCGTCGGTTTAGAAAACCGATGCTCTATCCAGCTGAGCTACCGAACCATTTTTTGTGAGGGCGAAATTACGGTTTTTTGAGAAAGGATAAAAATTTATTCCAATAGTTTGTTCTATTCCTAAACTATCCCCTTTTTATACCTTCCTTTAACTTATTTTCCCTTATTCTTATCCTTATTCTCTCCCATTACTTATTCCTTTTCCTCTCCCTGTTCCTTTTTCTGGTTCCGGTACTTATGCTTTCCTAGGTTTGTTTACTCTGAATTTTGGAGTTGGTGTTTATGCCCATTTTTGGAGGGTCTTTTGACCCAGGGTTATGTGGATAACCCTGTTAACTTATTGTTTTTCTTTTGGTTATCTAAATCCCTATTTTCTTATAGGGATTTGGGGTTTTGGGGTTTTCATGAGAAATGCTAAATTGCTATACACTATTAAACCTAAACCTATGAGCGAAATAATTACCCCTTTCGATGCGGGAAAAATGATTGGTAGATTTGAACAATTGGTAGATGATTTTCCAGATGTATTCCCTAAAAAAACCTTATCTATCACCTTTTCTAAAGATTTTATTGCGGCATTTATCAGTGAAAACTGTACCGAGGTAAAATTCAATTTTGCCATTTCCTATGATGAAAGACTTACCCTGGTACTGGAAAAACAAAATAGTTTAGCTGGTTTTGTTCAAGGTGCTGCTCCGCATGCGGCCAGTCCGAATGCTGCTGGTGGCGGGGGAGGTGGAGGTGGAATTTATGGAAATGGGGGCGATCCTCTACCTTGATCTTATTTGAAAGACGTGGATAATGAAGAGCACACTCTTAGATCCCCTAATTCAAATACCAACGTATTCCATTATCGTTCCTATCATTATTGGTGTGATACGGTTCAAAAAATTGGATACCTTGGTTCAAACCTTGGTGCTATTTTTGTTTATAGAGCTTGCCGCTGAAATCGTGGCCAATATTGTTGGCTATCTATATAATCAAAACGGAAAGATTTATGCCTGTTACTTTATTTTGGAGGGGGTTTTCTTTGGCTATTATTTTTACAAAATCCTACGGAGTAAATTTGCCAGGAACTTTATTCTAATATTTGTTCCTATTTACTTCCTGGTAGGGGTATTTAAAGTGGTCACCTGGAAAACGCAAACCGTTTGGTTGCCGCAAATCAATGAAATGGAGACTGGATCCATAATTTTATTATCGATTATCTATTATTACAGGCTTCTGAATTCAAATGTGTATATTAAGCTTAGTTCGGATCCGGATTTTTGGATTGTTACTGGTATTGCAACTTTTGAACTGGGGTCTTTCCTACCCTATGGGTTTCTAAACTATCTCCATTCTCATTATTTGCATAAAATACCCCTCTGGGATTATTATATCATAGCCGTTTCCAACTTATTCATGTACGGACTATTTACTATAGCTTTTTTATGTCCAACGAAGTCCAGGATATTGAATTAGTTCTCGTTTTTGGATCGATATTAGGATTACTATTGGTAAGCCTCATTGTGATTTTTTTGTTTTTTTATCAAAGAAGGTATTTTGAGCAGGAAAAGACCATTTTGGAAATAAGGGAACAGGCTACCAAGGAGATATTAAAAGCGCAGTTAGAGATTCGAGAAAACACCTTAAGAGGGGTAGCCCGGGAGATTCATGATAGTTCCGGTCAAATACTATCCCTTATTAAATTAAACCTGAACCAGGTTCTAACAGGCGCTAAAACCAATGGACAAAGCCATGATCTTTTGGTGCAAACCAAATCCCTGGTAGTCGATGCGATTACGGACTTAAGAAATCTTAGCCGGAGTCTTTCCTCAGATACTATTGAAAAATTGGGGTTCGAAGTGGCTTTGCGAAATCAGTTTGAAAAAATTAAGAAATCGGGCCATTATAAATGCTCCATCCTAGTGGAGGGCGAATCCAGACGCCTGGAATTGGAAAAGGAGATTATTCTTTTTCGAATGACCCAGGAAATTGTTCAAAACATTTTGAAACATGCCCATGCCCTACAAATCCTGACCATTCTTCGTTATGAACCGAACCAATTTATTTTAACGATAGTGGATGATGGCATTGGATTTAATTATTATGAAACCGTTCATTCCCACGCTATAGAAAAAGGGAGTGGACTGGATAATTTAGGAAATAGGGCCCAGTTAATTGGAGCAAATCTTCAAATATTGACCCATCCGGGCGAAGGAACCCAAATAACTATTCGTTTGCCTATTTAAAGTTTTTTAATATTGTATTACTATGGAATTCGTTAAAATTGGTTTAGTTGATGATCATAAGCTTTTTCGCAGAGGGCTCGCCTCCCTTGTGAATTCGTTTACGGATTATAAGGTTATCCTGGAAGTAGGGAATGGATTAGAGCTTTTAAAAAATTTACCCAATCGGATTCCCGATATTTTATTGCTGGACGTGAATATGCCGGGAATGAATGGTTTTCAGACCTTAGAAATCTTAAAGAAAGATTATCCGGGTATCCGGGTAATTGGTCTTAGTATGGATGACAATGAAAATACCATTCTCAAAATGATTGGGATGGGGGCTAGAGGTTATATCCTTAAGGATTCCGAACCCAACGAATTAAAGGGGGTGCTGGATTCGGTCTGGCATAAAGGATATTCTTATACCGAATTCATTACCAATAGCCTAATTTCTTCTTTACAAAACAAGGACTTTAAATCGGATACCGAAGCCAGTACTATTGCCCTAAATTCCAGGGAAATCGAGTTTTTGAAATGGGTATGCCAGGAACTTACCTATAAAGAAATAGCCGATAGGATGTGTTTATCTACCCGAACCATTGATGGGTACAGGGATAATTTATTTCAGCGCTTAGGGGTAAAAAACAGGGTCGGCCTTGCTTTATATGCCGTACGCTCTGGAATATACGAACTATAAGAAATTTAGGGACCAATTTCAATCCATTGGTCCCTTTCTTTTCCTGATTTTATTAGTTGTTCGAAAGAATTTTCTTCTTTTCAGCCTCAAACTCTTCTTTGTTCAGGATTCCCTGATCATATAATTCTTTTAATTGCTTCAATTTAGTGTATTTATCATACCCTTTACTGTCCTTGGTAGTGGTAGCATCTTGTTTTTCGGCTGGTTTTGGACTTTCGACAGGATGTATAGTAAGCAGGGAGGATACGCTATGCGCTGGTTCTGTTGTTGTTGGAGCTATAGTCGTTGGAACTGTATTGACTATGGCAGGAGTAGTTTCCGCCGAACTAACTGGATTGGAGGTATTCAGGGAAGGTTCCGTAGTTCTAAAACTGGTGGCAGGCGTTGGTAAGGGCTCAGGCTTTACCGTGGCAGGGACTTCTGCCGGAGGATTTGCCGCAGGGAGGGTATTTTGGCTAACCGGAAGGGTAGTGCTTACCGAAGGCTTGGTTATTGGGGTATTGATGGGTATTATAGGTGCTGCATTGGAAGCATTCATTACCGGCTTTATCATGCTTGTATCCTTTTTTAGGATATTGGTTTTTGCGATGGTTTTTACGCTATCGGTAGTAGATTTTGGCTTATTAACGACCCATTTGGATGAATCCAATTTAGTTTCCGGCTTTTTTGACCAGGGGAACCGTAAGGGAGCGGCAAAAATCCCCGATTTGGCAGGATCGGATTTGGCCGTGGAGGAAACAGGATCGGAACTAGGTCTTGGAACAAATACTTCCCCCCTATTCAATGCCTGATCAATATCTATGGCCTGGTTTAAAATGCCCCCTCCCACTATTACAAATACTTTTGTGGTGGAGCCGGATTTTCGCTCATAAAATTTTCTCACTTTAAATTCTTTACCAGATTGATCCTCCGATACCCCTTTTGGTAGGGAAGGGGCAGAAGTAGATTTTAAGGAAATTTCACTGAATACACTGGTAAAATTTTTTTGACCATTATAGGGTTTACCCAACTTCATATAACTCCCAATGGTAATCTCTACTTTATCGGTAGTAATAAGTGTATTTCCATTAATGGAATAAGATTGAGCATTGGAAACCAGGGAAATAAACAGAGAGAACGCAATTAAGATGGACTGAAAATAACGCATGTTAAAGAAAATGAGTGAAAGTTTAGAAATCAACTACGAGGCTTGTAGGTGTATCAAAATTATAATCAGGAACTCAAAAATAGAACATTCCTTTTAAACCTACAAGCATTTTTACGGTCTTAAAGAGCAATTTCATCATTTGGCATAGAAATTGAGACCATCCAACCTGACAAGAAAAATCTTTGTACGATGATTTACGAATTTTGTTTCATAAATAATTTTCAAATCAGTTGAGAGAGATAAAAGAAAAAACGCTCATGAATACATTAAATACAAACCCGATTCCCTATTATAACCATTTCCTGTTTAAGGAATCGATCGATTTAAAAAATAGTTTAATCCAGTCTGCCAAGGAATATAAATTGGTATCTGGAAAAATGAAGGAAGTTTTGAAAAAAATGAACCGGTTAGACCATTTGGATCTGGAAGAAAACAATAAAAGCAGATTAAAGGAACTTCAGACCCGATTGGAAAATGCCTTCAGGGACTTAAGAAGTCAGGATGATTTATTGTTTGATTTGCAAAAAAGTCTTCAGTCCAACAAGGTTTATGATGAATCCTTCCAAAAATCTATCCGGATATCCTGCAAGGAAAACCTAAAAAAGATGGATTATTATTTGGAACATGGCATCCGAACCTTGAACAAGGCTGAACTTTTCCTGGAAGAAAATGGAATGGTTTCCAGTTCCGAAAATATCCTTGCAAAGACGAATCTGGATTGGATTTTTAGTCTTCCCTCTTTATTATCCCCTGCGAAAAGAATCGTACGATAATCCTTACTATTAAAAAAGAGGCTGTCTTATTTTTAGGCAGCCTCTTTTATTATGTGGTTACTTTATACGTCGCAAGTAATAAAAGCATTCATCAGGGCTTCCAGCTTATCTTTTGATTTCGGTATAAATTCCTGAGAAACACTCCCTTTATAGCCTGTTTTTACTATGGCACGCAAAACGGCAGGATAATTAATCTCCTGATCCTCGTCCAGATCATGTCGTCCGGGTACCCCGCCGGTATGATAATGGGAAATATATTTATAATTCTGGTTTATAGTGGAAATTAAGTTCCCTTCCATGATTTGCATATGATAAATATCATAAAGCAATTTGAAATTATCGGAATTGATCCGCTTACATAATTCTACCCCCCAGGCGGTATGATCACATTGGTAATCTGGATGGTCTACCTTAGAATTCAGCAACTCCATGGTAATGGTAACCTTATGCTTTTCAGCCAGGGGAATAATTTTCTGGATCCCTTTTAAACAGTTTTCCAACCCTTCTTCATCGGATATTCCTTTTCTTTGACCAGAAAAACAAATTAAATTATCAAAACCAAAAGAAGCCAGTTTTGGAATTAATTCGGAATAATTCTTGATTAGCTGATCATGATAGGCCTCATGATTCCAACCCTCATTCAAACCAATTTCGGCCCCATTGGCTATACCGAGATCCATACCCAGGGATTTTAGAAGGGGCCAGTCTTTCGGACCGATTAAATCAATGGTATGAATTCCCATTTTTAATAGAATATTACAAAAATCGACTAAAGGATATTCCTGATAAATCCAATAACAAACAGAATGCTGGATATTGTGCTTCCAGGCCTGGGACATAGACTCCTGCATAGGTTGGGGTTTATTTTTTGACGTTTTTAGGTTTTTCAGCATTTCTGGACTAACGAATAATCCCATGGCCATAGCTTGAATGGCTTTTTTTCTGCTAATAGATGGCATTGAAATAGGTTTATAAAAGGTAAAACAGGAAGCCTGATAAAAGACTCTATTTAAATTTATAAAAATTACCTAGACCCTAACCAATTTCATTAAATAAAAAAAGCAGCCGTCATTTCTGACCGGCTGCTTTCTAAATGCTTTTAACAAAAGAATTACATTTTATCCATCTTTTTGGAACCAGTATCTTTCATTTTTTTCATTTTGTGTACCTTTTTCTTCATTTTTCCGGTATCGGATAAAGAATGAGAAGGAACGGAAGCAAATGAGGACGCAAATAGGACCATTGACAGAGCAATTAATGATAGCTTTTTCATATTATTAAATTGAGGGTTTAATTAATCCCAATATAACAGAAAAAACAGAGAAAAAGTATTGGATTTAAAGAATTAAAGTGAATTCCGTCCTCCTATTTGCTTGATTTTGAAGTTCTGTACAACCCGTATCCGGACATTTAAAAATTGGCTGTGAACTACCAAATCCCTGGGCCTCCAGTCGATTCGGGTCCACTCCCTGGGAAATCAGATAATCCCGTACATTATTGGCCCGGGCTGCCGATAAAATAATATTTTTACTGGCAGTACCTTTATTATCGGTAAAGCCCTTAATCAGCAAACGCTGGCGATTACTCTTTTTCAGAAAATCGGCAATTTGATTTAAAATAGGTAGGGATGCATGGATTATGCCCGACTTACCCGTCTGGTATTGAATACTGAATAAGACCAGATTCTTTCCTACCCAACGGTCGGAGGAATCGGGCTTAAAGAATTTAACCAGGGTATCCAGAACCTTTGGATTGGTCCTTTTCAAATAAACGAAGGAGGATTTTAAACTATCTGGTATATTATCCTGTGCTCCTTCGGTAAAAGAATAAATATCATCCTCCCCAATTCCCCCATCTCTATTGGAAGAAAAGTACCCATTCTTTTTACCATCATCACTAAAGCTGATATAGAAATCATCTTTATTGGAGTTTATGGGTCTTCCTAAATTTACCGCATTGGTCCAATGGTTGTTTTTATACGTAGATTCAAAAATATCCAGGCCTCCGAAACCAATTTTTCCATTAGAGGAATAGTATAGGGTGCCATCATGATCCACCGTAGGAAATACTTCATCCCCGGCCGTATTAATTGAGTCTCCTAAATTTTTCGGGATCCCAAACATCCCTCCACCTAAAATATCGACAGAATATAAATCCATGCCCCCCTTGCCCCCGGGCATATCTGAAGCAAAATACAAGGTTTTCTCATCCTTGCTTAAAGCAGGGTGTTCCACCGAATAGGAGCTCACATTATTAAAATAACAGGGAATAGGCTTTTGCCATTCACCACCTACTTTAACGGAAACAAAAATCTCATTATTAAATGTGGGTTCTTTAAAATGAAGGGCTGTATTGCCAGAATAATCATGTCGTTTTTCGGCATTGGCCTGGGTAAAAAACATGACATCCCCCTTCTTATTCAATACCGCTGGTCCAGTATGGTATTTTGAATTGATGGTAGCATTCAACATTTCCTGCTTACCAAATCCTTTATTCTTATCGAGAGTGGATTTATATAAATGCCAGAACGGTTCATTGGTCCAACCGTATAAACTATCTTTTTTCTTGTTTTCCCCTGGCGCGGCAACCGACGATCTATTGGAAACAAAGTAAATATCATTCTGGTTAATGGTTAACCCAAAATCAGAGAACTTAGAATTCAACTCCTTAACATTTTTTACATTAATAAACTTGGGGGTATAATTTAATCGAAGGGCTTGATTACAGGACTCAATTTTTAAATTCTTTAGGTCTGTATCCTGACGGGTATGGGGTGCATAAAGAACGAACTGGATTTTAGCTTCCCTGTATTTTCCATTATATTGAAGGGATTCCCCATAAAAGAAATGGGACATATTGGGAGCGTTATAATTCATCACCGTTTGATGATACCAGTATTCGGCGTTATCATAATCCCGGATTTGTCGGTAACAATCGGCAAGCAATAAAATATTATCTACCGGGTTATTCGGATTATTCAAATCCACATTATGCAATAGGCTTTTATAAATAGGAATAGCCAGGGCATAATTTCCTGTCTTATATAACCGATCGGCATTTTTTTTCCGGTCTGGTAATTGCTGCCCACGACTTTGTAAAAATATACCTTGAAAAAGGATCAGAAAAAAACAGAAAATGAATCTCCTGTTTAAAATGGATCTGGACATATGGATACTTTTTTTCAAAATTTACGTAATTAAGGCTGTTAAAAGAATCTTGGACACGCTAAATGAGGATGTTTAGAATAAAATGTATACCCTAAGGATATCTCATGGCTTCCATTGCTAATATTATTGAGGGCGTTCAGGGAATAATCATAACTATAGCCAATTCGAAGTCTTTGACTTAAATAATACTGCAATAAAATACTAAAGGAGTCATTGGAAATTAAATCACTTTGCAATTGCGAATTATTAAAAATTCTTACCCCGGTACGTAGGGTAGTACCCACCCAAAGTCTATCTCCCATTAACAGGAAAAGATTTAGGTCCAAATTGGTGGGACCTTTAAAATCTTCCCGTATCAGTATGGAGGGCTTAAACTGTAATTCGGAGTTTAGGGTAATAAGTCCTCCCGTTTGAAAATAATAATGGCGGGCGGTTTTAATGACCAGGTAAGAAGGATTATAGGTTTGAAAATTGGAAAAGAGATCGGTTCCCGATAGGGCAATAAAGAACTTTTCATTTGCATAAAATACCCCAGCCTTTAGGTCGGGCTGGATAAGGCTTTTGGTAAGGGTTGCCGCCGAAGGGTCTGCATCGACGGTTACTAATTTATTTCCATCAATACCATATTGATTAATTCCTGCTGCCAATCCGAAACTAAGGCGGGCATATTCTCCCAGGATTAATCTATAGGAATAGGAAAAATAGGCATTCAAATCTGTTTGGGCACCTAATTTATCCTGCAATACCTGGAAACCAAGACCTACTTTTTCATTTTCGGTTAAACCATCAATAGAGGCTGAACTCGTTTGGGGTGCACCGGTTAAACCAGTCCACTGGGAACGATACATGATATTCACATTGGTGACTTCCTTATACCCCGCATAGGCAGGATTAAGGGCCAATCCGTTAAAAACAAACTGGGTAAATAAAATATCCTGCTGGGCCTTGACTTTTCCAGGAAGCAGAAAAGCTAAAAGAACCAAAAAGATGCATAAATTATCCCTATACATAAGAAATTTAGTCCTAGTACGGATTCGATCCTTAATGGTTGCTAAACTTTTCCAAAATATGGAAGAGAATTATTCCTTCTTAATCTTTATCACTCTGCGGTTTCGGCGAATAATCCATTGGTTTCCAAGTTGATCACGTATTAACTGATCGCCAGATAGGATCGCTTTGGGTAGAAAAATACGTTGAATGGTTCCATCCGTCTCTTTTATCACTAATAAATTCCTGGAATTAATAAATATGGTATCAATGCTCATTTCTCCAAAAGCATTAAACAATTCATTATGGTTGGCTATACTATCCTTTAAAATTTTTATATCATCAGAATTAATATCATCCACTATTAAATTCTGCTTAATGGTCTGGCTTGTATCTACCGAAATCCTATTAGACGAACTATCCGGAACCTGAATAGGTTTGCTTACAGGCTGGATGGGGATAAGAAGCTTTGGTGCATTCCCAACCGGCACCGGATGGGATTCCTCCAATGTAGCCCCGGTTCCCAGTCCAAAAATCTTTAATTCCGTTCTTCTATTTTGGGCATGTTCTTCTTCGGTACAATTTGCACTAACCGGACAAGGAACCAATGGCTTTTTTGACCCCACCCAAGAAACATCCAGTCTTTTCTCGCTAATTCCAAAACGCTTTAAATGCTCAACTACCGATTCTGCTCTTTTTTTGGAAAGTTTCAAATTATAGGCATCCTTCCCCCTATTGTCGGCATGACCAATAATTTGAAGCTTCGTATCAGGATGGTTTAATAAAATAAGCGCAACGGAATCGGCATCTTTTTGGGAGGCATTTTCCAGTAAATATTGATCGAAGGAATGTCCTAAATTATTAACATTCAATTTTATCGCTTTTTGGCTAGGCTTATTCACTACCTGGGCAACATTTTTATTCGAATCGGCTTTCCTCAAAAGATTTCGATAGGCCAGGGAGTATTTTCTTAAATAAGCAGCACTATCTTTTGGGAAGGCTTCTAATTGAAACCGGGTATATTGAACACTGTCTTCTACCAGCTGTCCTTCTACCGGTTCCAGGGGGGGTAAGGGGCGAATTTGAAGGAATTGATAAATATCATCCGACCCCAGGCCTCCATCCCGATTACTGGTAAAATATCCCCCTATGGTATTTCTCGCCTGGGCCAGAAAACCAAAATCATCTTTGGAGGAATTTACAGGAACACCCAGATTAGCTGGTTTCAACCATTTGGTTTTTTCCCCATGGGTTCTAAAAATATCCAGTCCGCCTAAACCCATCAAACCATCGGAAGAAAAGTATAAATCTCCATTAGGCTGAAAAACAGGGAATCGTTCATTTCCTTCCGTATTGATAATAGGGCCTGCATTATGCGGAGTCCCAAATTGACCTGGAGGGCCAAGTTCCACATAATAAATATCGGTTCCACCCAATCCACCGGGCATATCGGATATAAAATAAAGTGTTTTATCATCCGGACTTAAAGCGGGATGTCCCACCGAATATTCCAGGACATTATTAAATGGAACCGGTAGGCCCTGGGACCAAACCCCGTTCACTTTCTGGGAATAGTAAATTTCCAACCTGTTTATAAAGTCCTTTATTTTACCCCTGTCTTTGGTTAGCACCAAAGGATCTACTTTTTTGGCTACGGTATAAAAAACCAAATCCTGGGCCTTATTAAAAACCATAGGGCCGGAATGAAATTTATTCTGAAAAATCTTATCAAAGGGGGTAATAGTGGTTTTGGTCTGAAAACTATCCTGCTCCAGATAATACATCCTTAAATACCCTCTATCGGTCCAATGATAAATGCTTTTATATTTATTTTTATCCTTGTCATTATTGGAATTGTCAATCCGGTCGGAAATAAATATTTTACCCTTTTCAAAGGGAATTAGTCCAAATTCAGAACCCTCACTGTTTATTTCTTTTGAATTGCTTACTTCAAAACGATTTGGTATTAATTTGGCGATACTATCGGCCATAATACAAGAGAATATCCTTCTTTCGGTTAGTTTAACCTCATTTTCATCGACTGGCTTGGTAAGGATATATTGCTTAATGGCCTTATAATATTTACCGTTAGATTGTAGCGATTCGGCATAATAAAACCGGATCTTGGAAGGGGGAGTGCCCATATCGATGGCTTTTTTATACCATATTTCAGACTCAGAATAATTTTGAATATGGCGATAACAATCCGCTATGGCATAAATATTTCGTCGGGTTGGTTTCTTTTTATTGTAGCGCAATAAATAACCCAGTGCTTCTGAATAATCGAGTTTATTATACGATTCCATACCCTTTAAGGAATCGGTGGGCAATTGCTGGCCTCGGACAAGGCCTTTGAAGCCCATGAAAAAGAGGAATATAAAAAAGAAAATTCCTATTTTTCGGAAGGTATAAAAAGACCCATGGCTAAGAATTTCCAGGGAGGAAATTTCTTTTTCAAAGTTTGATTCGCTGGAGGTATTTTTCATTTTTAAAAATATCTTGGGCTTAACATTGGGGCCTTCCTTTTCTTTAAAGTATAGCCGATAGAAAATTCGTGGGTGCCGTTATTCACATCTTTCAGTAGACTGGTGGTATAGTCATAACTATATCCCAGTCGAATTCGATCGGAAACAAAAAACTCCAGCATCAAACTATACGCATCTGAATTATTTAAATTGGTTTGCAAATTGGATTTGGTAAATAGTTTGGCCGCGGTTCGAAAACTACCTCCTACCCATACCCTTTCGGATAAGAGAATAAATAGGTTCATATCCACATTGGTAGGGCCCAGAAAATCTTCCTTAATTAAAATGGAAGGTTTGATCACAATATCCTGGGTTATGGGAAACAAAGCCCCTCCCTGAAGATAATAATGACGGTTTCTATAAATCACCAGGTAGGCAGGGTTACTTCCCTGAAAATTCGAAAAGAGATCGTTTACCGAAAAAGCGGCGAAGTATTGGGGGGTGGCATAAAACACCCCAAAGTTTAAGGTGGGCTGGATTAAATTAGCCTGTAAACTTCCCAGATTTTCTGTTTTATCTATAGGCACCAGTTTACTTTCATCAATTTTATATTGATCCACTCCAGCCCCTAATCCAAAACTTAACCGGGAACGATCGCCCACCCGTAAGCGATACGAAAAAACGCCCAAAGCCTCCAGGCTGCTTTGCGCACCCAATTCATCTTGTAAAATCATTCCACCTAAACCAATTTTCTGGTCCTCGGTAACCCCATCCATGGAAAAAGCTGTGGTTTTGGGTGCTCCGGTTAATCCGGTCCATTGGTCACGATATACTAAATGGAAATTCGTAGCCTCTTTATATCCGGCATAGGCAGGATTAAGGGCCATTCCATTAAAAACATATTGGCTAAACTGGACATCCTGTTGGGCCAAGGCCCCACTAGGAAAACAGGTAATTAAAAAAAAAATGCATATAAGTATGGAAATTCCTGGTCTTAAATCAAGTTTTCCAAAACCTATAGACTTAATCTTCATTCTGAACAATTCATTTTCCTTTTTATGATTAACCAGGGAGCTAACCATAAAATCTTTTTGTTTTATTGAATTTTTTCCCAATTCAATATTTTCAATTTTTGTTTATTTCAATACGGGCAATTTATTTTATTTCTATAAAAAAGGCCTTCTCGAATTAAACTATGCGGTTTACAACCTGCTTCTATACGAATGCTACCACAAGAAAGTTGCGGGTGGTCTTATTATATAAGGGACTAGGATATAGAGTGATTTCCATTTCTCGAAAGGGCAAGTCTTTTTTTTAACGATATCTAAAGTATTCCCTGGGGTTTATGGAAAGGGTGCTCCAATTCCCTTATTTTCCACTTCGAATTAAGGTTGTGTACCCTCCGTATTTCTTTTCCACCCCATTTATTCTAACCTTAAGCATATAATAATAGGTCCCTTCATTTAAGCTCGCCCCATCCCATAGTTTCCCGCTTTGCATATAGCCTATTGCATGATAAACCTGGTTTCCCCATCGATTAAATATTTCCAATTCATTATCCGGATAATCTTCCAGTCCCTTAATCATAAAGGCATCGTTGTTCCCATCCCCGTTTGGAGTAAACAGGGTGGGGAAAAATAATTGGGCTCCTTGTTTTACTATAGTTACTGTCGAAATATTGTTGGAAAGAATTGGATCTGTTTCCTGGCAGGAAACCCTGGCTTTATTCGTAACAGGTCCAATTTGTGTTGAATTTACCACCAAGTTTAGAGTTTGGGTATAACCATCTGGTATAGTGGCCATGGTCCAGGTAAATACATTGGTCGTAGAATTATACTGGAATTGTCCTGCGTCCACATTGGCGGCCACAAAGTGCATTCCTTCGGGCAAGCTATCCACCATAAGTACCTGTGTGGCCGTTTGAGGTCCTGTATTGGTTACGGTTATCCTGTAGGAATAGGTATCCGTATTGACAATTTCCGGTGCGGTTTTATTAATGGAAAGATCCACCAGGGGAAGCCCCGTAGTAATGACGATACTTCCCGTATTCGAACATAAGGGAATGGGGTTCGTATTATCGCAAACCGAATATTTTATATAATCTGTACCAGAATAACCTGGTTTCGGGGTATAAATTAACTGTCCCTGGGCATTTACCTGTAGGGATCCATAAATAGGGGCATTCTGAATGGTAACCGAACCTGGATTAATATTACCCAAATCTTTGGAAAGAATATTAATTATAGCCTGGGTGTTTTGGGCCGTTATAATAGTATCATTTCCTGCATAGGGATAGACCGTAATTTTTATCGGGGCTTTTTGGGTAGATCGGTTTCCATAGCGATCGGCAATGGTATAATAATTCGTAGCAATACCTGAAAATCCTGCCATAGGAGTGAAAATTACATTACCCAGACTATCTACCCGGTAGGTTCCCACTCCCGGAATCAATCGTTGTCCTTGAATTCCAGGACTCAGGGTATCCAGGTCCACACTGGATTTAGCAATAGCATAGGTACCCGGAATATCATTGGAAAGGATGGATCCTATAGAAATAGAATTTCCGGCTGCTGTACTTGCCGAATCGGCCATTGGGATGGGTAATACAGGATTATTTATGGTAACCTGTACCGGTCTAATGGCCGAACATCCGTTTGAATTAACGGCCAAAATATAATACGTGCCGGAACTTGGAACCTTGGTAGGGTCTTCTAGAATCTGGCTTCCCAGGGAATCCTGGAAATAAACAAAGGTTAAATTAGGATCGCTGCCGGACTTTATGGCAGCATTGGTTAAATCGATGGTATTGGGTTTATATACCATTGGAGGGTTATGTACCACAAAAACAAATGGATTTGGTTGGGTGATGGTTACCGAGGCTGTAGTTGTACAGCCCCCGAAATCTATTACCTGGACCGTATAATTTCCGGGCATTAGATTTGAAGCCGTATTCCCATTCTGAACAGGATTGGTACTCCATACATAGGTATATGGGGCGGTCCCGCCTTGAGCGGTCACGGTAGCCGATCCATTATTTTTTCCAAAGCATTGGATATTTGCTATAGAGGTTATACTGGCCGATAAAGCTGCTGCTGGCTGGGTAATCGTTACCGATGCCGTGGTAGTACAGCCTCCCTTATCCGTAATGGTGACTGTATAGGTTCCTGCGGCTAAGCCTGTGGCCGTAGCCGAGGTCTGAACTGGTACCGTATTCCAGCTATAGAGATA
>Ga0075019_10000037_pt1 | contig 79137 bp, 66 predicted proteins | sample ColStrG_CSR_2013_FD_71473 | JGI IMG/M metagenome (GOLD analysis project Ga0075019, IMG submission 71473) | Freshwater sediment microbial communities in response to fracking from Pennsylvania, USA - Cold Stream Run_MetaG_CSR_2013 | ecosystem: Environmental > Aquatic > Freshwater > Creek >...
CGGCCATGAGCTTCACTATCGCGAAAGCCATGGTGCTGCAAACCGCAGGCAAACATTATCCCGCGCCGCTGATGGCAGTAAAAACCATTGAAGCCGCAGCCAGTCTTGGCCGCGATGACGCGCTGAAACTTGAAACCGCAGCGTTTGTGCCACTGGCCCAGTCTGATGAAGCACGCGCGCTGGTGGGCATCTTCCTCAGCGACCAGTACGTAAAAGGTCTGGCGAAAAAGCGCGGCAGCGAAAGTGGCGCACCCGCTCAGGCGGCGGTGCTGGGTGCAGGCATCATGGGTGGCGGTATCAGCTACCAATCTGCCTGGAAAGGCGTGCCGGTCAGAATGAAAGACATTAATCCGCAGGCATTAACGCTGGGGATGAACGAAGCCAGCAAGCTGCTCAATAAACTGCTGGAGCGCGGCAAAATCGACGGCAATAAACTCGTCAGTGTAATCGCCACAATCCAGCCCACACTGGATTACGCCGGTTTTGAACAGGCCGATGTGGTAGTGGAAGCGGTAGTAGAGAACCCGCTGATCAAGGCCAAAGTGCTGGCTGAAACCGAACAGCATCTGCGTGAAGATGCGATTCTGGCCTCCAATACCTCGACCATTCCCATCAGCCAGCTGGCGCAGGCGCTGCAGCGCCCGGAAAATTTCTGTGGCATGCACTTCTTCAATCCGGTGCCGCGTATGCCGCTGGTAGAAGTGGTACGTGGCGAAAAAACCAGTGAAGCGACCCTGAGTAAAGTGGTGGCCTGGGCCAGTAAAATGGGTAAAACACCGATCGTGGTGAATGATTGTCCCGGCTTCTTTGTTAACCGGGTGCTGTTCCCCTATTTCGCCGCTTTCAGCCTGCTGCTAAGCGACGGCGCAGACTTCCTTCAAATTGATAAAGTGATGGAAAAACAGTTCGGCTGGCCAATGGGCCCCTCATGGCTGCTGGATGTGGTGGGCATCGATACCGCACATCACGCGCAAAGCGTAATGGCTGATGGTTTTCCGGATCGTATGAAGCATGACTATCGCGATGCGATCGATCTGCTGTTTGATGCCGGTCGTTTTGGCCAGAAAAATGGCAAAGGCTTCTGGCGCTGGGAAGAGGATAAAAAGGGCAAGCTGACAAAAGTGGCTGATACCGAAGTGAATACCCTGCTGGAGCAGGTCTGTCAGCCTAAGCGGGTCTTCAGCGACGAAGAGATCCTCAATCGCATGATGCTGCCAATGCTGAATGAAGTAGTGCGCTGCCTGGAAGAGAAGATCATTGCCTCGCCAGCTGAAGCGGATATGGCGCTGGTCTATGGTCTCGGCTTCCCGCCTTTCCGTGGCGGCGCTTTCCGCTATCTCGATACCCTGGGCAACAGCACTGTGGTGGATCAGGCCCGGCGCTATAGCGCGCTCGGTGGCTTATATGCCCTGCCTGCGCTGCTGGTGCAGAAAGCGCATCAGCATGAAAGCTGGTATCCCGCCGCCAAACCGATTGATGAAGCCGCGCTGAAAAGCGCCTGAGGGCAAAAAGATGGAAAATGTGGTGATTATTGATGCGGTGCGCACGCCAATGGGACGTTCAAAAGGCGGCGCCTTTCGTCACGTGCGCGCTGAAGATCTCTCTGCGCATCTGATGCGCGAACTCCTGAGCCGCAATCCGGCGGTGAACCCGACATCACTGGACGATATCGTCTGGGGTTGCGTACAGCAGACGCTGGAGCAGGGATTTAATATTGCGCGTAACGCCGCGCTGCTGGCCGAAATCCCGCACTCAGTGCCAGCCACCACCGTCAACCGACTGTGTGGCTCTTCAATGCAGGCGCTGCATGATGCGGCCCGCGCCATTATGGTCGGTGATGCGCAGTGCTGTCTGATCGGTGGCGTGGAGCATATGGGACATGTGCCGATGAATCACGGCGTCGACTTTCATCCCGGTCTGGGCCGTACCGTGGCAAAAGCAGCAGGCATGATGGGCTTAACGGCTGAAATGCTGGCGCGGATGCATCATATCAGCCGTGAGGAGCAGGATGCGTTTGCCCTGCGTTCGCACCGGCGGGCATGGCAGGCCACCCAGCGCGGGGACTTTGCAACCGAGATTGTCGCCACCTATGGTCACGACAGTGACGGTATTCTTAAACGCTATGACTTCGATGAGGTAATTCGCGAGGAGACCAGCGCCGAAGGGCTGGCGGCACTCAAACCCGCCTTCGATCCGGTTAACGGCACCGTCACGGCGGGTACGTCGTCGGCGTTATCAGATGGCGCGGCCGCCATGCTGGTCATGAGTGAATCACGCGCCCGTGAGCTGGGGCTGACACCGCGCGCGCACATCCGCAGCATGGCGGTGGTGGGCTGTGATCCTTCAATAATGGGCTATGGACCGGTACCGGCCAGCAAACTGGCATTAAAACGGGCGGGACTGAGCGTCAGTGATATCGATGTGTTTGAGCTGAACGAAGCCTTTGCCGCGCAGACGTTGCCCTGCATCAAGGACTTAGGTTTGCTGGAACGGATGGATGATAAGGTCAATCTGAATGGCGGCGCGATTGCGTTAGGTCATCCGCTGGGCTGCTCCGGCGCACGCATCAGCACCACGCTGCTGAACATTATGGAGCGACGCGATGCCCGTTTTGGCCTCGCCACCATGTGCATCGGCCTGGGTCAGGGCATTGCGACCGTATTCGAGCGTCTGTAATACGTTGAGTCTTACTTTGTCAGATTTACCCGCCGTGAACCGGCGGGTTTTTTCTGTCTGCTACAGGCTGCTAAAGGGAATCAGATAAAGGCAAACGCATCGCCATACATCTGTGACTCCACTGCGCCACGCTCGGCACAGAAACGATCGCGGGCAATCTTCGCCATCTCAAAACGTCCGGCGATGTAGATCTCATGCTCGCTGAGCGTACTGAAGTCCTGCATCACTGCCGTCAGAACCGTGCCTGAACGGCCCTGCCAGCCTGCTTCGGGCTGCTCGACCACCGGGATCACCTTCAGGTTCGGGTGCTTCACCGCCAGCGCATCCAGCTCTTCCATATCATAAAGATGCTTGAGTTCACGTCCGCCCCAGTAAATGGCGATATCACGGTCTGGCTGTTCCGCCAGCGCAGTTAGGAGAATCGAGCGGGCATAGGAGAACCCGGTGCCGCCTGCAATCAGAATCAGCGGCTTACTGCTCTCTTCACGCAACCAGGCATCGCCGTGCGGTATATCAACCGTGATCTGACGATCGTTACGGATACGATCCATGACGGCCATGGCATAGAGGTTCAGATCGGACGCGCCGATATGCAGCTCAATAATATCTTTTTCCATCGGCGTTGAGGCCAGTGAGAATGGACGCTTGTCACGCTCATCCATCACTACCATCAGGTACTGTCCCGCGCGAAAACTGAATTCCGCTTCAGGGATCAGGCGAACGCGATAGACCGTGTCGGTAATCGCCTCAACCGAAGTTACTTTACAGCTTAACGTTGTCATGCGTTCCCTCTGTCGGGTCGTCTTTGTGGTTGTGCTCGCCATCAACGCTGTGGCGGCTGATCAAAAATACCTAGCTCATCCCAGATAGCATCAATGCGCGCGGTGACCGCCGGATCTTTGACGATGGGGGTACCCCATTCGCGCTGCGTTTCACCTGGCCACTTATTGGTTGCATCCATCCCCATCTTCGACCCCAGCCCGGAAACGGGCGAGGCGAAATCGAGATAGTCGATAGGGGTATTTTCCACTAATACCGTATCCCGGGCCGGATCCATACGCGTGGTGATCGCCCAGATCACGTCGTTCCAGTCACGCGCATTAACATCATCGTCACACACAATAACAAATTTGGTGTACATGAACTGCCGCAGAAACGACCAGACGCCAAACATGACACGTTTGGCATGTCCTGCGTACTGCTTTTTAATCGTCACCACCGCCAGACGATATGAACAACCTTCAGGCGGCAGATAGAAGTCTACGATCTCCGGGAACTGCTTCACCAGAATCGGCACCAGCACTTCATTCAGCGCCACACCTAGCACCGCAGGTTCATCTGGTGGCCGGCCGGTGTAGGTGGAATGATAGATAGCCTGATGACGCTGCGTGATATGCGTAACAGTAAAGACCGGGAAGCTATCTACTTCATTGTAGTAGCCGGTGTGGTCGCCGTAGGGGCCTTCTGACGCCATGTCACCTGCTTCGATATAGCCTTCCAGCACGATTTCTGCACTGGCGGGTACTTCGAGATTGTTCGACAGGCACTTTACCACTTCGGTTTTATTACCACGCAGCAAACCGGCAAACGCATATTCTGACAGCGTGTCGGGCACGGGCGTCACGGCACCGAGGATGGTGGCGGGATCGGCACCCAGCGCCACGGAGACCGGAAAAGGCTCACCCGGATGCGCTTTAGTCCACTCCTGAAAATCGAGCGCGCCGCCACGGTGCGACAGCCAGCGCATAATCAGACGGTTTTTGCCGATCACCTGCTGCCGGTAGATGCCGAGATTCTGCCGCTCTTTATGTGGGCCGCGCGTCACGGTCAATCCCCAGGTAATCAGCGGGGCCGCATCGCCAGGCCAACACTTCATCACCGGAATGCGCGTCAGATCGACCTCATCGCCGCTGAACACCACTTCCTGACAGGGTGCATTGCGCAGGCGTTTGGTCGGCATGTTCAGAACCTGCTTAAACTGCGGCATCTTATCGAACAGATCGCGGAAGCCTTTTGGCGGCTCCGGCTCTTTCAGAAAGGCCAGCAGTTTACCCACTTCGCGCAGGGCGCTGACGTCCTCCTGGCCCATGCCCATTGCCACGCGCTTTGGCGTGCCGAACAGATTGCACAGGACCGGCATATCGTACCCTTTCGGGTTTTCAAACAGCAGAGCGGGGCCACCGGCACGCAGCGTACGATCGGCAATTTCGGTCATTTCCAGTTCAGGATCGATCGACTGGGTAATGCGCTTTAGCTCACCGCGCTGTTCGAGCAGCGCGAGAAAGTCTCTTAAATCATGATATTTCATGCGGCTTTAGCTTTCCGGCCAGAGTGAATCGGCCATTATAGGTCTGATTAAGCGGATATGCTGAGGTTTATATGGCAGCCTCACAGGCAGACATCAATTTCCAATCATCTTTGCTGCTGCCATCTGGCATGTTAAGAAAAGTCTCAGTTTATTTTCTTTACAGAACGCTTTACCCTGCCCCTGCGCTATAACTCTGGCAGCAGGTTTGCTATTCTTAGCGTCCATTCAATGGGAGCAGTTATGGAATCCTGGTACTTACTCTATTGCAAACGTGGACAGCTATTGCGCGCGAAGGAGCATCTGGAGCGGCAGGAAGTGCATTGCCTCAGTCCGATGATCGCTCTGGAAAAGATCGTGCGCGGTAAGCGCACCACGGTAAGTGAGCCACTGTTTCCAAATTATCTGTTTATTGAATTCGATCCGGAAGCGATTCACACCACGACAATCAGCAGCACGCGCGGTGTCAGTCATTTCGTGCGCTTCGGCACCACTCCCGCGACCGTGCCGTCGGCAGTGATTGAAGCGCTCGAGACCGACGTCCCGCAAATTCTGCTTGACCCTGAGACCCCCCAAAGCGGCGATGAAGTGGTCATCATCGAAGGGACGTTTGAGGGGCTGCGCGCCATTTTTGCCGAACCAGATGGTGAAACGCGCTCGATTCTGTTGCTTAATTTGCTGAACAAGCAGGTGATGCGCAGCGTTGATAACAAGCAGTTCCGCAAGATTTAAGCCAGTCTGAACAACGTCCGCGCATTATGATCGATGCGAACAGCCAGTTCCTCTACATTCTCACCCCGCCATGTCGCCACCTGATGCACAATATGCGGTAAAAAGCAGGGTTCATTCCGGCGTGAGGTCGGACGCGGGCGCATGTCGCGCGGCAGCAGATAAGGCGCATCGGTTTCCAGCAGCAGGCGATCGGCTGGAATCAGCGGCAGCAGTTCGCGCAGCTCCATGCCACGACGCTCATCGCATACCCAGCCCGTAATCCCCACCGATAATCCCATTGCCAGACAAACTTCCAGCTCGTCACGTGTGCCGGTAAAGCAGTGGATCACCGCACCCGGCAGTTTTGGCAGCCAGGGCGCAAGCACGGCAGCGAAACGTGCATGGGCTTCACGGCAGTGCAGAAACACCGGCATATTGAGTTCTGCCGCCAGAGCCAGCTGCGCGTCAAACGCATACTCCTGCTGCTCATGAGCCGACAGGTTTCGATTGAAATCGAGTCCGCACTCACCGATAGCAACCACATCCGCTTTTTCGGCCAGGCGACGCAGGGTGCTGGCGATTTCCGTTGACCATTCGCTGGCATGATGAGGATGAACGCCCGCGGTAGACCAGCAGAACCCTGGTTGATCTTCAGCCAGTCGCTGAGCCTGCTGACTCTCCAGCGCATTAGTGCCGGTAATAAGCATGCCGGTGACGCCCGCATCACGCGCGCGTTTAACCACCTTTTGCCGGTCAGAGGCGAATTGCGTGCTGGTCAGGTTCACACCGATATCAAACATAGTTTTTCCCACAGTTTATAAACAAAAACCGCCCAACAGGGCGGTTTGGATTGATCGCTTCCCGCCAGTGCGGGTAAAGCTGTCAGCATCAGGAGTCGGTGTTCTCTTCCTCATCCTGTGACCAGCGGCCTTTACCCACATAGTAACGGGAAAAGAATACGCCGACTTCAAACAGGCAGTACATCGGAATAGCGAGCAAAGTTTGGGAAAAAACATCCGGCGGTGTGAGCAGCATCCCGACGACGAAGGCGCCCACCAGAATATAGGGACGTTTCTTCTTCAACTCATCCGGGCTGGTGATCCCAGTCCAGCATAGCAACACAATCGCCACCGGCACCTCAAACGCCACGCCAAATGCCATAAACAGCGTCATGACAAAATCGAGGTATTTGGAGATATCTGTTGCTACGGTGACGCCGATCGGTGCTGTCTTGGTGAAAAAACCAAATGCCAGCGGGAAGACCACGAAATAGGCAAAAGCTACGCCAAAGTAGAACAGAAAGGTGCTGGAAAACAGCAGCGGCATCACCAGCTTGCGCTCATGCCGATATAGCGCCGGAGCAACAAACGCCCAGACCTGATAGAGGATCACCGGCACCGCAAGAAACACCGACACAATAATGGTCAGCTTAATTGGGGTGAAAAACGGCGATGCCACATCGGTCGCGATCATGCTGGATCCCACTGGCATCTGACTGATCAAGGGTGCCGCGACCAGCTGATAGATGTCGTTGGCGAAGTAAACCAGCATCAGGAAAATGGCTAATACGGCAATGATGCAGTTCAGTAGTCGCTTACGCAGCTCAATCAGGTGACTGATGAGCGGTTGGGTATCTTCAACGGCCATTATCGTTCATCACTTGCAGAAGAGGAGGATGTGGAATAACGCGCAGGATCGGCTGACCTGGAGATGTCGCCAGCGGGCGCCTGTGCCGGTGCGCTGGCCATAGCGGTTGGTGCTGCGGCAGAGGATTGCACCGCCGGACCTGATGAAACTCCTGAAGAAGCCGGTGCCGGAGCAGTGGCGACTGCAGAAGGTGCAGCAGAAGGTTGCACCGTCGCACCTGATGAAACCGCAGACGGCGTCTGTGCCGGGGCACTGGCCTGGCGTTCTGCAGTAGCCGGTGTCGCCGAAGGATCCGCCGGCGCAGGCTCAGATACCGGATGAGCCGCGGGCCTGTGCTGAGCCGAATGGATGGTGTTAGCCTCGTCTTCCTCTTTTTCAATGTCGATGCTCTGACTGACCGAGCGTTTCATTGAATCCGCAGTTTTACGCAGCTCTTCCATCGACTCTTTTAGCTCAGGTGAGAGCGTGCCACGGCCTGCTTCTTCCACCTTTTTCAGGCTCTCCTGCAACTCCTGAAGCTTGAGTTCCTGCGCCAGTTCATGTTGTACATTGGCTGCCAGAGAACGAATCGCCCTAATCCAGCCGACCACGGTTTTCACCGCAACCGGTAAACGTTGCGGGCCGAGTACAATCAGCCCGATCACGAACACCAATACCAGTTCACTAAAACCAATATCGAACACGGTTTACACCTGCTTATCGTTCTTGGTTTCTTCTTTGTTAGCCGAAGTGTGCTGTTTGTCAGCCAGCGTTTTGGCAGCGAAGTCAGCGTCCTGCTCTTTCGGTTGATCCTTTTTATCATCCTCGTCACTCATGGCTTTTTTGAAGCCACGAATCGAAGAGCCTAAATCGGAACCCAGATTACGTAATTTGTTGGTACCGAACAGAAGTACAACAATCACGGCAATGATTAACAATTGCCAGATACTGATACCGCCCATGAGATAGCCTCTAATATTCTGTGAAAACGATGAGGTAATGCACCACAGAGTGCCCTTTTTAACCGGGCCTGAGCCAGCGACATTACCTTTTTTTAGACTGACGTGACAATCAGTTTGTCTTACGCCAGCCGATTAACCAGGAGACGATTCCCGCTGCCATCAACACTGCCGGGAAAAAGTCCCAATCCGGTCGGGTGAGCAGCACAGCCGTTCCGCTTAACAATAACGTTGCACCGACGCCAAACAGGTAACGCGCCTGATGGTGACGGACGCGCTGCGCATTCAAATCGCCCACTAATTTATCGACGCTGTGCCGTAAAAGCTTGTGCTGCCGCATACTGTCGTAAAAGAGTTCTGGCAACTCAGGTAACTTTTCAGCCCAGAATGGCGCTTTTTCTTTAACCGCACGGATAATGGCGGGCAAACCGACCTGATCCTTAATCCACTCTTCCAGAAATGGCTTGGCTGTCTTCCACAGGTCGAGCTGTGGATAAAGCTGACGGCCAATGCCTTCAACATAGAGCAGCGTTTTTTGCAGCAGGACCAGCTGCGGCTGCACTTCCATATTAAAGCGGCGTGCGGTGTTAAACAGGTTCAGCAACACATGCCCGAAGGAGATCTCAGCCAGCGGCTTTTCAAAAATCGGTTCGCAGACCGTACGGATCGCAAACTCGAAATCTTCGACGTTGGTATCGGGCGGTACCCAGCCTGAATCAACGTGCAGCTCTGCGACCTTACGGTAGTCACGATTGAAAAAGGCGATAAAGTTCTCTGCCAGATAACGCTTATCTTCTTTGTTCAGCGAACCCACGATACCGCAGTCAATGCCGATGTATTGCGGATCTTCCGGATGTTCATAGCTGACAAAAATGTTGCCCGGATGCATATCCGCGTGGAAGAAGCTGTCGCGAAAGACCTGGGTAAAGAAGACCTGCACACCACGTTCTGCCAGCAGTTTCATGTTCACGCCATGACGCTCCAGCGTGGCAACGTCTGAAATTGGGATGCCGTAGATGCGCTCCATCACCATCATAGTTTCGCTGCAGTAGTCGGAATAGACTTCCGGCACATACAGCATGCGGCTATCTTCAAAATTCCGCCGCAGTTGGATGGCGTTGGCCGCTTCGCGTAACAGGTTCAGTTCATCAAGCAGGGTTTTCTCATAATCACGCACCACCTCGACCGGACGCAGACGACGGCCATCCGGCAGCAGACGCGGAACCCAGCGTGCCAGGCGATAGATCAGCTTCATGTCCGCTCTGATCACCGGCAAAATATCGGGGCGAATCACTTTGATCACGACTTTCTTGCCGTTTGATTTCAGCGTGGCCGTGTGCACTTGCGCAATTGATGCCGAAGCCAGTGGCTTAATATCAAAATCATCAAACCAGGTTTCAATCGGCGCGCCCATCGAGGCTTCAATCTGCGCTTTCGCTTTGACGCCATCGAACGGCGCAACACGGTCCTGCAGGATTGCCAGTTGATCGGCGATCTGCGGCGGGAAGAGATCCCGGCGCGTCGACAGCATCTGACCAAACTTGATCCAGACCGGTCCCAGCTGCTCCATCGCCATACGCATACGTGCGCCGGTCGGTTCATGCTGATGCAGATTCGGGATCCAGAAAACAGAGCGACGCCACAAGCGAAACAGGAAAGTGAGGCGTGTCTGAGGAATCAGTTCATCAAGGCCATAGGTCAGAAAGACCTTCATGATCAGATATAAGCGGCGGATCTCACCAAAACTCATTTTGCCTCCAGCTGCGCCAGACGCGCATCAAGCGCCTCAAGCGAACGTTCCATCGCGTCAACCTCCTCAGAAAACCAGGCTAATTCCAGCGAGCCAGGCGCAACACGCCACTCTTCGGTCATGGCCTGTCCGAGATAATTCTGGCGACGCTGCACCCCGCCTTTGAAAAAGCGGAAGGCCTGTTGTGAGCGCTGACTGATGCCCTGTGCAGCGATATCGCCAACCCAGGGAGCCAGATATTCTGCCGGATCCAGCTCAGCCAGGTCCATCAGCGCGGAGAAATGCTGCACCACCTGGAGGTCACCTTCAACCTGCAGCTCACCGCTGCGGATCAGCGGCGTCAGCTGCTGGCGATCGCGCAGCTTCGGCAGAGTTTTCAGCGAGGTGATCACCGTGCAATCACTGCGATCCTGCCAGTCCGCTAACACGTCCAACTGCTTTTCACTAAAGACCAGCACCAGCGGATGAGAGAACTCATTCAGGCGCAGCGTCAGCACTTTGCCATTCAGGCGTTGCCGCGCTGGTTTAAGGCCACGATCGCGATAGAGAATACGGTTCAGCGCCGTTTCCAGGCCCGCGGTAATCAAGGGCGTCAGGTTCATTACCATTTCACTCAGAACTTAAATCCACGATGCAGCGCTACGATACCGCCGGTCATATTGGAGTAAGTGGTATTTTCAAAACCAACATCGTTCATCATCGCTTTCAGGGTCTCCTGATCGGGATGCATGCGGATCGATTCGGCCAGATAACGGTAGCTCTCTGCATCCTGGGCCACCAGTTGTCCAATGCGCGGCAGAATGTGGAACGAGTAGGCGTCATACGCTTTGCTCAGCGGATCCAGTACCGGCTTAGAGAACTCCAGAACCAGCAGGCGTCCGCCCGGCTTAAGGACGCGGAACATAGAGGCCAGTGCCTTCTCTTTTTCCGTGACGTTGCGCAGCCCAAAGGAGATGGTGATGCAATCAAAGTAGTTATCGGGGAAAGGCAAAGCTTCTGCGTTGGCCTGCACATAACTCACGTTGCCTACCACACCCTGATTGCGCAGCTTTTCTCGGCCCATCGTCAGCATGGAACTGTTGATATCCGCCAGTACAACCTGACCAGTTTCGCCCACCAGGCGAGAGAATTTAGCGGTCAAATCGCCGGTCCCCCCCGCCAGATCCAAAACACGCTGGCCACGACGTACACCGCTGCTGTCAATGGTAAAACGCTTCCAGATACGATGAACGCCAAACGACATCAAATCGTTCATCAGGTCATATTTTGCCGCTACGGAGTGAAACACATCCGCGACTTTGTCAGCTTTTTCGCTTTTGGCGACCGTCTGAAAGCCAAAATGAGTGGTTTCCTGCTGTGATTCATCTGCCATCGGTTTTACCTGCTCCACAAACAATACTTCCCGAAGTGTATCAGAGTCACGGAAGTCAGGCACGCTGCGCCCGTACTATTCGTGGAGGCGTCTCACACGCTTCTCACTCTCATCCGCATCCCTGTCATCACCTGCATCGTCATCCGTCCGGTTTTCCGGCATGGCGCGTTCGGCCAGCTGAGGATTGATTGGCCGTTTAATCTCCACACCCAGCGTACGGAATCCTTCAGTCTGCGCAATCAGGTTGCCGCGCCCTTCTGCCAGCTTTTTCATTGCCTCGCGATAGCTGTTCTGCGCCTTATCCAGGCTATGACCAATGCCGCTCATGTCATCGACAAACAGCCGCATCTTGTCATAGAGCCGCGTTGCCCGATCGGCAATACGCTGCGCATTGCGGCTCTGATGCTCATAGCGCCACAGGTTATTGATGGTACGTAATGCCACCAGCAGCGTGGTGGGACTGACCAGCATAATGTTCTGCTGCAGCGCCTCGCCAATCAGCTCAGGCTGGCGGTCAATGGCCAGCAAAAAGGCGGGCTCAACCGGGATGAACATCAACACATAATCCAGCGACCGTAAACCGGGCAATTGTTGATAATCTTTTCGCCCTAACAGACGGATGTGCGCCCGCATAGCGCTGACATGCTCCTGGATAGCCTGCTCACGCTCGATCTCATCATCCGCATTGAAGTAGCGCTCATAGGCCACCAGGGTCATTTTGGCATCCACTACCACATCTTTGCCCTGCGGCAGACGCACAATCACATCCGGCTGCATCCTGCCCTGCTGTTCTGACTGAATGCTGACCTGGGTTTCATATTCGTAGCCTTCACGCAGCCCGGAGGCCTCCAGTACGCGACTCAGCACTACTTCACCCCAGTTACCCTGGATTTTATTGTCGCCCTTCAGCGCTTTGGTCAGATTGAGCGCCTCCTGCGCCATCTGCGCATTCAACTGCTGTAACTGCCGGATTTCATGGGTCAGGGTATGCCGCTCACGCGCCTCTGCGCCAAAGCTTTCATGAACCTGACGACGGAAGCCATCAAGCTGTTCACGCAATGGGCCAATCAGCCCGTCCAGACTTTGCCGGTTCTGTTCATCGACGCGACGGCCGCTGTTTTCAAAAATACGGTTGGCGAGGTTTTCAAACTGGGCACTAAGGCGTTGTTCGCTGTTAGTCAGCAGGCGCTGTTTCTCTTCCGCGGCGAAACGGGTCTCTTCAAGGCGAATGGTCACCTCGCGCAGCTCCGCTTCCTGCGCGCTGTTGACCTCCAGCTGATTGCGCAGTTCACGATTAAGCTGCTCACTTTCATTACGCCAGTAATCAAGCTGCTGCAGTCGCTCATTGGCGCCGCTCAGTGCCCCATGAAGCTGACGAAGCTCCTGTTCACGCTGTTGCGTCTGCTGCTGAAGCTGTTCGATTTGCTGCTGCTGACGCTGTTGCGCCTCTTCCAGCAGACGGCGCTCGGTCTGAAAACTGGCGACCTGATGGCCGGCACGTAACTGTGCCAGTATCCAGCCAATCCCTAACCCGGCAAGTGCCAGACAGACGCTGATGATGATGTGCTGATCCATGATTTCCCCGCGACTCTGGCTGCTGAGGAAAAAGGTAGAGTCGCACTGTATGAATGTCCAGATAATTTTGCAAGACTCAGCGCCCTACAGTCCCACCCCTGTCGCTTTCCCGCCTGCCACTCATCAATCAGAAAAAACGGCATTGGCCGCAGCATTCACCCTTTTTCACCTGTGCCAGATAGCGCCAGGTCGTCTCTCCGGAGGTGATTGCTACGCGCTGTCTGCTGCCCTCAGCGGCGCCAGGCCATGACGCGCCACCTCGTCCTTTTTATCCAGCCAGCCGCACACGTCGGTTAAACCCTCCAGCCAGGTTTCAAAGGCCGTAGCCTGCACTGCGGGCGGCGACTGATAAATCTTCTGGTAGATTTTATCCAATTTCTTGTACTGGCCCAGACGCAGCAGGCAGAGCGCGTAGTCGCTCAGCACCTATATCTGATTGGGCATAAAGCGCAATACCTCTTCACAGCATTGGGTGGCCCTGCGTAGTCGCCCTGTTGCATGGCGGCACGGAAACGTTCGGCACCGCGTTCCAGCCGGGCATGGAGTGCGGCAGGATTAGCGCCAGGGGCAGGACGTCGGACAGAAATGGTATTGCGCATAAAAACGCTCAGGTTTCACTGATACTACGCGCCGCTAACGACCGGCAGCGGGTTTTGAGTCCGGACAAAAAACCTGCTGCCAGATGCGGTCGTTATAGTAAGCGACGCGCCGCTTCGACCACAATCTTCACTGCATCATTTTCTGTCTGTTTCATAGTGACCGCATCCGGGATCTCTTTCTGAGTACGGTTCACAATGACGCCCGCCACCATGCCGGCGCGCAGACCCTGGCTGGCGCACATGGTTAACAACGTAGCGGATTCCATCTCATAGTTGAGAACGCCCATCTCCTGCCACTCTTTCATTGATCCCTTAAAGCGACTGACAACGCGACCCGAGACGGTGTCGTAGCGCTCCTGGCCCGGATAGAAGGTGTCAGAGGAGGCGGTGATGCCGATATGCGTTTTGGCACCGCAGGCTTCAGCTGCGGCAACCAGTGCAGTCGTGCAGGTAAAATCCGCCACTGCCGGGAACTCCATCGGCGCAAAATGCAGGCTGGCTCCGTCCAGGCGAACTGACGCGGTGGTCACCAGCACATCGCCGACATTGATATGCGGCTGGATAGCGCCAGTGGTGCCGACTCGCAGGAAGGTATCTACGCCAAGCTGTGCAAGCTCTTCGACCGCAATCGACGTAGAAGGGCCGCCAATGCCGGTTGAGCAGACAACGACGGGCTTACCATCAAGTTTTGCCAGCCAGGAAGTAAATTCACGGTGTGAGGCGAGATGCGTGGCATCTTCCATCAGTCCGGCAATTTTCTTCACACGCTCCGGATCGCCCGGCACAATCGCCAGGGTAGCGCCCTGCAGATCGGCTTTAGTCAGGCCAAGATGGAAAACGTCAGACTGTGTCATTTTCAGACTCCTGTTGAGGGAAGGTAGCGCGCCACTTTACGCCAGCACGCCCGATAAATATGTGACAACATTCACTTAAGAAAATGAAAGTTACATTTCGTGGAAGCAAAAATGCGATCTATACCACAAAATCACCTCTTCCTGGTCCGGATAGCCCTCGGTGAGGCTGTGTCAGGGACAGCGCAGTGCTAAAGAGGTGGATGATTATGTTCGCTGTTGATTCTGTTACCCAACACCTGGCGCATACACTTTCCGGCCAGGCTATAGTTACGTGATTGCGCAAATGCTTGCACGGAGAGAATAATGAAACCCAGTGATAATATGGCACATAAACCGGCGACGGACGGCTTTGCCCCTGCCGTGCAACCCACCGCCTCCACCACCATTATTACCGATAGCCCGGCCATTCACGCGGGTGAAACCTCAGTGCCCAGCCAGGGCGAAAACATGCCAGCATTTTTTGCAAAACCGCACTCAGCAGAAGGCCCGTTGCCTGTCGTGCTGGTGGTGCAGGAGATCTTTGGTGTACATGAACACATCCGGGACATTTGCCGTCGTCTGGCGCTGGAAGGTTATCTGGCGATTGCACCTGAACTCTATTTTCGCGAGGGCGATCCGGCTGAGTATCATGATATCCCGACGCTGTTCACCGAGCTGGTCAGTAAAGTGCCGGATACCCAAGTGCTGGCCGATCTTGATCATGCTGCCAACTGGGCCGCACGTAACGGCGGTGATATCCGTCGCATGGGCATCACCGGTTTTTGCTGGGGTGGCCGCATCAGCTGGCTCTACGCAGCGCATAACCCGCAGCTGCGCGCTGCAGTGGCCTGGTATGGGCGGCTGACCGGCGAGCGCACGCTGAAGCAGCAGAAGCACCCTATTGATGTCGCGGTCGATCTGAGTGCGCCGGTATTGGGCTTATATGGCGGTCAGGATGAAGGCATTCCGCTGGAGAGCGTCGAGCAGATGCGTCAGGCGCTGCATGCCGCCAATGCGACCGCAGAGATTATCGTCTATCCCGAAGCCGGACATGCCTTTAATGCTGACTACCGCACGAGCTACCATGCTGAATCTGCCAATGATGGCTGGCAGCGGATGCTGACCTGGTTCAGGCAGTATGGCGTTGCATCGCAGTAACATCACGCATGCTCGCCGCACAGACTGCTGAACAGTCGAAATCTGGGTCAATCTGACCGTAACGGAGTAATTCAGGGAACATGGGCAGAAGAAGAAAACGTCCCGCGCTATGGACAAAAAACGCCGGGAACGTTTTTGAACAACGCAACGCGTTGGCCAGGCTACGGGCGCGCCCCAGGGATGAGGTGCATCATCGCGCGTGCTGAGCAGCCAGAAATTGGCTTAAGCGTCTTTCGAATCTGACTATGTTTCCTTCGCAAGCTCAATTTCACAGCGGATCGGGGCAATATTTGTCAAAAAACAGGGGCGCTTCTGCGCCCCTGTTTTTTCGTCACTCGACCAAATTTCCTACACCGTTTCACCTCGCAGCTTTTTCGCCGCCGTCACCATGTTCGCCAGCGCCTGACGCGTTTCCGTCCAGCCACGCGTTTTCAGACCGCAATCCGGGTTCACCCATAGACGCGATTCCGGGATCCGCTTCGCCGCCTTCCGCAACAGCGTTTCTATCCACTCCACGCTGGGAACGTTAGGCGAGTGGATATCATAGACGCCAGGGCCGATTTCATTCGGATAGTCGAGGTGTTCAAACGCCTCCAGTAGATCCATGTCAGATCGCGAGGTTTCGATAGTGATCACATCCGCATCCAGCGCCGCAATCGAGTCCATAATGTCGTTGAATTCGCAGTAACACATATGGGTGTGAATCTGGGTTTCATCCCGCGCTACCGCCGCATTCAGCCGGAAGGCCTCCACCGCCCAGTTCAGGTAGGCGGCCCACTCAGACTGATGCAGGGGCAGACCTTCACGCAGGGCAGGCTCATCAATCTGAATAATCCCGATGCCTGCTTTCTCCAGGTCCTCCACCTCATCACGCAGTGCCAGCGCGATCTGTTTCGCGATGGTTTCACGTGACACATCTTCACGCGGAAATGACCAGCAGAGGATGGTCACCGGCCCGGTCAGCATTCCTTTTACCGGCCTGTCGGTCAGCGACTGTGCATAGCGGGCCCACTCAACGGTGATCGCCTGCGGACGACTGACATCGCCGATGATAACCGGGGGTTTCACACAGCGTGAACCGTAGCTCTGAACCCAGCCATTCTGGGTGAAGACAAATCCCTCCAGATGCTCGCCGAAGTACTCAACCATGTCGTTACGTTCCGCTTCACCGTGAACCAGCACATCCAGCCCTAGCCGCTCCTGCTCAGTAATCGCCTGTTTGATATGTTCAGCGATACCGGTGCGATAATGGTTGCTGTCGAGACGGCCCTGTTTAAAGTCGAGGCGCAGGCTGCGAATTTCAGTAGTCTGCGGAAAGGAGCCGATGGTGGTGGTGGGCCAGGCCGGCAGATTAAAACGCTGACGCTGTAGAATTGACCGCACCGGCCAGGCGCTCTGACGTTCACTGTGCTGAGGCGTGATGGCCTGCAGACGCTGGCCCACAGTCGCATTATGCACGCGACGGGAGTGCGCACGGGCCCGCACCGGTGTACTCCAGGCTTCCAGCGACACCACATCATTGTTATTCAGTGCCTGACTCAGCAACGAGAGTTCAGCACATTTCTGCAGCGCAAAGGCAAACCAGCTTTTGACTTCGTCATCCAGACGGGTCTCGACGCTCAGATCGATCGGACTGTGCAGCAGCGAGCAGGAAGAGCCGATCCACAGCTGTTCACGCTGGGTGGTCAGCGGTTGCAGACGACTGAACCAGCTGCTCAGATCGGCACGCCAGACGTTACGTCCATTAATCACGCCAAGCGACAGCAGCCAGTGGGCGGGCAGCTGCTGATTCAGTTGCTCAATATCATCGCGGCCATGCACCAGATCGACATGCAGGCCCTGCACCGGCAGCTCACGAATCACATCAATGTTCTGGCCGATACTGTCAAAATAGGTAGTCAGCAGCAGCTTGCTGTGGCCTTGCAGCGCGTCATATGCCGGTTGAAAGGCGTCACGCCACGTCTGCGGCAGTTCCAGCGCCAGGGCAGGTTCATCAATCTGTACCCATTCGATGCCGCGCTTTGCCAGTTCCGCCAGCACCTGCTGATAGACCGGCAGAATTCCCTCCAGCAGCGACAGACGTTCAAACGGCTCACCTTTCACTTTACCCAGCCACAGATAGGTCACTGGGCCCAACAGCACCGGCTTGATTTTGTGGCCCAGCGCCAGCGCCTCATCCACCTCGTCCAGCAATTGGGTCCAGGTCAGTTTAAATGTCTGGCCCAGAGTAAATTCCGGCACCATGTAGTGATAGTTGGTGTTAAACCATTTGGTCATTTCAGCCGCTGCTGCAGGCTCGCCGGAAGGTGCGCGACCGCGCCCCAGACGAAACAGGGTATCGAGGTCAACGGTTCCTGCTTTGTTCTGATGACGCACAGGCACATTGCCCAGCAGCAGGCTGGTCGTCAGCACATGATCGTACCAGGCAAAGTCGCCGACCGGCAGCAGATCGACACCGGCCTCTTTCTGTTGTTGCCAGTGCCGGGCACGAAGCTCGCGGCCCACCGCCAGTAACGCCTGCTGGGTGCTGTCGCCCGCCCAGTAACGCTCCAGTGCTTTTTTCAGTTCACGGCGCAGGCCAATACGGGGAAAGCCAAGGGTATGGTTCAGGATAGTCATGTGTGGTTCTCCAGATAATCTTTCACTTTGGCTTAAGGGCAGCCAAAGATGTTTAGCCGTCCAGATGTTTACACTGCTATACTCTGCGGGTACTGTATGTTGCTCAAGCGCAATATGTTCATTTTCGATGTGAAGGACTCTCATGATCGAACTCAAGCACCTGCGGACGCTACAGGCTCTGCGCAATACGGGGTCGCTGGCGGCAGCGGCGGCCCAACTTCATCAGACGCAATCGGCGTTGTCTCACCAGTTCAGCGATCTGGAGCAGCGGCTGGGATTCCGCCTGTTCGTGCGTAAAAGTCAGCCGCTGCGCTTTACGCCTCAGGGTGATATTCTGCTGCAACTGGCAGAGCAAGTGCTGCCGCAGATTCAGCAGGCATTGCAAGCCTGCCATGAGCCGCATCAAACCACGTTGCGGGTGGCGATAGAGTGCCATAGCTGCATTCAGTGGCTGACCCCCGCGCTGGATAAATTCCGTCAGAGCTGGCCGCAGGTGGTGATGGATTTCAAATCGGGCGTGACCTTTGATCCTCAACCCGCCCTGCAACAGGGTGAGCTGGATGTGGTGCTGACCTCCGATATCCTGGCGCGCTCGGGTCTGTTCTACTCCCCGATGTTTGATTATGAAGTGCGGCTGGTGCTGGCAACAGATCACCCGCTGGCGCAGGTTGAGCAGATTTCGCCGGAAGATTTAGCCGATGAAGTGTTGATGATCTATCCGGTGCAGCGTCAGCGTCTGGATATCTGGCGTCACTTCCTTCAGCCTGCTGGCGTCAGTCCGGCACTGAAAAGTGTGGATAATACTCTGCTGATGATTCAGATGGTCTCGGCGCGTATGGGGATTGCCGCATTGCCGCATTGGGTGGTGGAAAGTTTTGAGAAGCAGGGTCTGGTGGTGACCCGCACACTGGGTGATGGCCTGTGGAGCCGTCTTTATGCGGCCGTGCGCGAAGGGGAGCAGCGTCAGCCGGTGCTGGAGGCATTTACCCGCTTTGCCCGTCAGCACGCCTGTGAGCATCTGCCTTTTGTGCGCGATGCCGCGCTGCCCGGAGCAGTGTTGCAGCGGTAATTCGACGGGCACAAACCTGCGCGTAGGCGGGCAAAATCCCCTATAATGCGCAGCCTGTCGACTGACCATGAGAAGATCTCACCATGACTAACAATGATATTCTGCGCAGCGTGCGCTACATGCTCAACCTGAGCGATGCCAAAATGGTGGAGATTTTTGCGCTGGCAGAATGTGACGTACCGCAGGCAGATATTCAGGCGTGGCTGAAAAAAGATGACGATGCCGCGTTCCGTCCCTGCCCCGATGTGCTGATGGGTTATTTTCTGAATGGCCTGATCTTTTACCGTCGTGGCAAAAGTGAAGATGCGCCCGCGCCGTCGATTGAGCGCAAGATGACTAACAACATCTTCATGAGAAAGCTGCGCATCGCTTTTGATCTGAAAACTACCGACATTCCTGATGTCCTGAAGCGCGTGAACTTTACCGTTTCACAGGCTGAGATTGGCGCGATTTTCCGCAAACCTGATCATAAGAACTACCGCGAATGCGGCGACCAGATTCTGCGTAACTTCCTGAAAGGGCTGGCGATGATTCAGCGTCCTAAGAGTGAGAAGCCTGCCTGATATCCTGCCATCCAGTCGGAAATGGCGAGTTGCTGCGTAAAAACGGCGTAAATCCATCCCTGGAGCCTCCAGCGCCGCATCCTTGCGGCGGACGCTTTACTTCTCAACCCGCCATCCACTCCTTCATATTCGCTCTGAGCCATTAATAATCGCGATGATGCTGTTAAGTCTCCAGGGCTGGCGCGTCTGAAGGGCGAAGCGTCCGGGCCCGGGATGGCCCGGCCGATACACAGGGAGGTGAGATTCCTTCGCGATCGGACGCGCCAGCCCGGGAGGCCGCACCCATGTTGCAGCACTGTTTATGATCGGTCACCGCGCCCCACCACCCAGCGCTTATGCACCCACAGCGAGGCGAGGATCACCAACGCGCCCGCAATAAAGCTTGGCCAGTGCGGTTTCTCCTGCCAGATAGCCAGATTCACCAGCAGCCCGGCAGGAACGTGCATGTTATTCATAATGCCCAGCGTGCCGGCATCGACCTGGGTCGCACCATAATTCCACATAAAATAGCCGAGACCGGAAGCCGCAATGCCCAGCCAGACCAGAATGCCCCACTGCAATGAGGTGGTTGGCAACTTCTGTGGATTGCCCCAGGCACACCAGGCGATCACCGCAATCAACACCGCACCCAGATAGAACCAGGAGAAGGCCGTGTGCTGCGGCATCGGACGAGTCTCCTGCAGACGCTTATAGCCCACCATTCCCGCCGCAAAGCAGATGTTTGCCAGTTGCACTAACAGCAGACCAAACCAGAAATGATCGCTGACTTTGTCATAGCGAATAATGGCCGCACCTGCCACAGCCAGCAGTGCACTGAAAATATAACCCATGCGCAGTGGACGGCGGCTAATCAGATCGTAAATCAGCGTCACATACAGCGGCGTCATCACCGTAAACAGCAGGAATTCCGACACGCTAAGGTAGAGATAGGCTTCAAAACTCAGCAGATACATCACACCCAGCTGCAGCATCCCGACCAGCATGTAAAGCAGCAGCGTTGAAAGGCGATGACCACGCCAGCGCAGGAAAGGTAAAAAAACCAGCGCAGCCAGCGCCAGTCGCATCAGTACAGAGAACCAGCTGTCCACCTGCCCGGCAAGGTATTCGCCAATCAGACTGAACGAAAAGGCCCACAGAATGGTGGTAATAATCAATAAAAACACGGTGACGATCCTGAAATTAACAGGCCGCCAGTGTAAACAATGTGCTGCCGTCAGGCTGCTAAATCTGGTTGACATCTGGTCACAATCCAGGCGATCAAAATACCTACCGGATTAACTGATTACACTCCCTGATATAACTGTCGACAGAAGGGATAATAAGCCAGATAAAATGCGTGAAATGATCCATGAGGTGATCACTTTCGCTCTCAATTGTAATAAAACTGTAACAAATGTGTCACTCATCACAGTAACGTTGCGTAGCTAACACTATTCTTTGCGCGAAATGGAACATCCCGCGTCCATTTCGTTCTGTTCTTTTTCCTGCCCCAACCTGCTGGGAATAAAAAACCATAATGTGCCCTGGAGGGCTTCACTGATGCTGAGTATTTTTAAACCTGCACCCCGTCAGCCGCAGGTGGCGGAGGATCACATTGATCCCCTCTACCGTCGTCTGCGCTGGCAAATTTTCATCGGGATCTTCTTTGGTTACGCCGCCTACTATCTGGTCAGAAAAAACTTCGCACTCGCCATGCCCTATCTGGTGGAGCAGGGTTTTTCACGTGGTGATCTCGGTTTTGCCTTATCCGGCATATCCATTGCCTATGGCTTTTCAAAATTCATCATGGGCTCGGTCTCTGACCGATCAAATCCGCGCGTCTTTTTACCCGCAGGCCTGATTCTGGCCGCGACAGTGATGCTGATTATGGGATTCGTGCCCTGGGTTACCTCCAGCATCATGGTGATGTTCGTGCTGTTGTTTATCTGCGGCTGGTTTCAGGGCATGGGCTGGCCACCTTGTGGGCGCACCATGGTTCACTGGTGGTCGCAGAAGGAGCGTGGCAGGATCGTCTCGGTCTGGAACTGTGCGCATAACGTGGGGGGAGGTATTCCGCCTCTGCTGTTCCTGCTCGGTATGGCGTGGTTTAACGACTGGAAAGCGGCACTCTACATGCCGGCATTTGGCGCCATTGCGATTGCGATTCTGGCCTTTGCGCTGATGCGCGACACGCCACAATCCTGTGGTCTGCCACCGATTGAAGCGTACAAAAACGACTACCCGGCTGATTACGATGCCAGCCACGAAGAGGAGCTGACGGCAAAACAGATCTTCATGAAATATGTGCTGCCGAACAAGTTGCTATGGTACATCGCGCTGGCCAACGTGTTTGTTTATCTGCTGCGCTACGGCATTCTCGACTGGTCGCCGACCTATCTCAGGGAAGTAAAACACTTCACGCTGGATAAATCGTCCTGGGCTTACTTCCTGTATGAGTATGCGGGGATCCCGGGGACGCTGCTGTGCGGCTGGATGTCCGACAAAGTATTCCGCGGTAATCGTGGTGCAACCGGCGTGTTCTTTATGACGCTGGTGACCATCGCTACCGTCATCTACTGGTTCAACCCGGCGGGCAATCCTGGTGTTGATATGGCCTGTATGATCGTGATTGGCTTCCTGATCTACGGCCCGGTGATGCTGATTGGCCTGCACGCGCTGGAACTGGCACCGAAAAAAGCGGCGGGGACGGCGGCGGGCTTCACCGGCCTGTTCGGTTACCTGGGGGGTTCGGTCGCGGCCAGCGCCATTGTCGGTTACACCGTCGATTACTTCGGCTGGGACGGCGGCTTCATGGTGATGATTGCCGGCTGTGTGCTGGCGGTTATTCTGCTGTTACTGACCATGGTCAGCGAACACAAACACAAAAAGAGCCTTGCCTGACGCTAAAAAAGGGCCGTATAACCGGCCCTTTTTTACGCTGACTGATTAGGCCAGATAGAGTGTGCGCAGCGTCTGTGGCACGGCATCATCGGCATTCGAACCAATCACATCCAGCTCCGGCAGGGTATCTTTCAACCGCTGATGGGCGTTCTGCATGATATAGCCCTTACCCGCCATGCTCAGCATCTCCACATCATTCATGCCGTCGCCAAAGGCGATACAGCTTTCCAGCGTATGGCCCAGTTGTTTCGCTACCGCTTCCAGCGCATGCCCTTTCGACACGCCACCCGCCATTACTTCCAGGCAGGTAGGCAATGAGAAACTGACATTAACCCGATCGCCCCAGCGCGCCTCAATCGCCTGCTCCATCGGGACCAGATGCTCGGGGTTTTCGCAGGTAAAAAAGACCTTGCTGATGTTGTCGGTTGGCAGCAGACCCGGCTCATAGACCTGATAGTTGAACACCGATTCGCGGAAATAGTCCTGCTCTGCCGGGCTTGAACGGCTGACAAACCACTCATCGTCACGGTAAACGTGGGTCAGAATATGGCTGTGATGGTATTGCAGGCCAAACAGGTCGCTGGCGATATCCTCATCCAGATTATGACTGAACACCAGCTCACCCCTGGCGTTATGAACGCGCGCGCCGTTTGAGGTGATCATATAAGCCGGAATCGCCAGGCTGTCACGCATCTGTCCGACATCGATATGATGACGGCCGGTGGCGAAAATAAAGTGAATATCTTTCGCGACCAACTGCTGCAGCGTTTCACGCGCAAAAGGCGTCAGGCGATGTTCGGGAGAAAGCAGCGTGCCATCCAGATCGGATGCGACGATGTGATACATGAAAACCTCGGGTATCTGGTTCTGCCGGCCTTCACCGGTCGGATAAATAACGTTAGTGATGCGATGAAAAAAAGTCGACCACTGCATTGAGTGCTTCGGCGCGCATCTCATCCTTTTCAAACAGGATCTCATGACGCGCACCGTCAATCACCCGTGGCTTATTGCCCTCACACGGATGACCCGCCGCCGCCATCGCGGCACAAAAAAGGTCCTGCGAACGATTGTCGACCACCCGATCATCGCTGGCCTGTAACAGCAGCAGTGGCGTGGTGATCTTATCAACCTGACTGATGATGTTGCGACCCGCATGGATGCCTTCGCGTACCCAGTGGTAGGTCGGCCCGCCAACGCGAATCGCCGGATCGTCTGCATAAAACCGCAGGTTACGCCGGTAACGCTCGGTACTGTGTGTCAGCCGGTTAATGCCAAACGGATGCGCGCGCCAGCGTCCAGTGCCAAGCGCATAGCCATCGCGCATTGCCGGACGTTTCTCCGCCCAATCAAGGATCCGATGGGCCAGAAAAGAGGGCAGCGGTAAGGCAATGCCAAACATCGGCGCCACCAGCGCGACCGCATGAAACGCCTGTGGCTGACGCGCCAGAAACAGCGTTAAGATTGCCCCACCCATCGAGTGAGCCAGCGCATAGCGCTGCTGATAATGGCCGCGGACAATCTCTTTCAGATAGAGCGTTTCAAGGTCGTCGACATAATGGGTAAACTCCGCCACGTGACCGCGGTGTGAATCTTCCAGCAGGCGATCGGAACGTCCCTGACCGCGATGGTCCAGGATCACCACATCAAATCCGCAGTAAAACAGATCGTACGCCAGCTCAGGATATTTTATATAACTCTCGATGCGTCCTGGCACAATCAGGATCACACGCTTGTGTTGCGGCGATGTGAAGCGCACGTAGCGCAGCGTCAGATTACCGACGCCGGTAAACTCACACTCTTCACGACTGTGCCAGAAATCGAGCAGCGGCCCGGTGGCGAAGGCAGCAAAGGCTTTTTCTCTTCGCAGCCAACTGGCTTTGTGTTGATTCATTCGCCCTCCTGATGACCGGATACTGAGTCCTGAATGCCATATGCAGGCCGTAGCGCCGCGCTTATTTCTGGCGTATTGTGTCACAATTCTGCGACTAAAGAGAGCCTGACCCATGACCATCGAATGGTGGCTGACCTATCTGCTTACCACCACAATTCTCAGCCTGTCGCCTGGTTCCGGCGCAATCAACACCATGAGTACCGGTATCAGCCACGGCTATCGCGGCACAGTGGCATCTATCTCTGGTTTGCAGGTCGGACTGGCGCTGCATATCGTGCTGGTCGGCATCGGACTGGGCGCGCTGTTTTCTCAGTCGCTGCTGGCATTTGAGATTCTCAAATGGGCCGGTGCTGCCTATCTGGTCTGGCTGGGTATTCAGCAGTGGCGCTCAGCAGGTGGCATCGATCTGGATGCGGTAGCCAAAGCGATGCCGCGTCGTCGCCTGTTCAAACGCGCCGTGCTGGTTAATCTGACCAACCCGAAAAGTATCGTCTTTTTGGCGGCACTCTTCCCGCAGTTTATCCAGCCACATCAGCCGCTGTTTATGCAGTATCTGGTGCTGGGCGTGACCACCGTAGTGGTCGATATCATCGTGATGATTGGCTACGCCACGCTGGCAACGCGGATTGCTGGCTGGATTAAAGGGCCAGAACAGATGACGTTAATGAACCGCATTTTCGGTGGGCTGTTTATGGCCGTGGGTGCGCTACTGGCCAGCGCCAGAAAAATCGCTTAATGTCTGACGCGCCGAATCCGGCGCGAAAGATCATCTTTTCTTCTCTATCCCCATTACAGCGCAGTTAGTGGCACCGCACGCAACACAATGATGCCCGGTTTCGACCGCATATATTCCCTGAACGGCGCATCGACAACTTTGCGATTAGCAGCCAGCGAAGAGGCATTCCTGAACCACAACCGGCCATCATGCCGGACGGCAATCCCTGCATGTGAGACATCCAGCCCCTGAGCGGTGGTGTAAACCCCAATGTAATCGCCGGTCTGAATCTGCTCCAGCACCTTTGGGGTGATCGCGCGGGCTGGAAGGTAAGACATACTGCGTGGAATCACCCCCAGACCAGGCACCTGTTCTTTTCCGCTGGCCTGACGATTCAATTGCTTCACCACCGTCACCGCATCCCGGCTGAGGGTACGGGTTACATCATCGGCATTATGTGGGCTATCGGCGAACCAGTCGGTAAAAAAGTGCCGGCGTTTAAGGTAACTGACCTCACCGTCGGCGTAACGGGTCCGAATCAGGTTAGCCTCAAAGCTGGCACGATCATGGCTGCGGCCCAGCGCCTGTACGTAATCAAGCAGTGTGAAACAATCCACACCATTGAAATTGATCACCAGCACTTCAGGAGTATCAGCCGAGCCGATCAGTGTATCCGCTTCATAAGGGGTACCGAGAAAAGCTGCAGAGATCTGGCTAATCTTTTCGCCCTGCTGCTCTGACGTCGGAATTCCCTGCGCCAGGATAACCGACACGCTATCTACTTTTGCCGGTTTAGAAACACGGTAATGGGCAGTATCGGGCGAGGCGCAGGCGCTGATACAGGCAGTTATGAATAGCAACACCAGGTTATTTACTTTCAACAGCATCTCCATAAAAAAATAGCCCATCGATACGACCTTACCGGAGGTCAGGGTTTCATTAATTAAAGAAGGGTGACTATTTAGCCGCGGCGGTAACAGAGAGGCATCAGCAGGCGCAGATTGTAACAGCCATCACACAGGGGAAGTTTCAGTGGGATGCGGCAGGAAGTGACGTTTCAGCCAGAGGCACAGCGCGCGCTCTGGCATAAGGGTGATAGCAGGACTTAACGCGAGATAATCAGGTGGATACCAAAACCGGCAAACAGTACGCCTGCCATGCCATCAACCCACTTCGCCAGTCGCTGATACTTAGTGCGCATCCACGGCAGCGCAAAAATAGCTGCCACCAGGGTAAACCAGGCAAAGGTTTCACCGACAATCAGCAGGAACAGACCCCAACGCTCCGCCGCGCCGACATCGTCACCGACAAACAGCGAGAAAACGCTGCCGAAGTAGATAATCGCTTTGGGATTTGAAAGGTTAGTCAGCAGTCCCTTGAGAAAGCTCATTCCACGTTTTGGCAGCTCAACCACCGGCTCATCTTGCTGCGGCTGTTTGTGACGCTGATGTGCCGAGCACATTAGCTGCCAGCCCATCCACAACAGATAGAGTCCGCCGCAGACCAGGATGATCTGATGCAGCCACGCCATTTTTTCCAGGATCAGATGCAGCCCCATTAGCGCAACACCCGCCCAGACCACAATGCCAAGAGTGATGCCCAGTACACCCATGATCGCTTCTTTGCGTGAGCGGCTGGCAGCGGTTTGTGACACGAAAAAGAAATCAGGACCGGGGCTCATCAACGCCACCAGATGTACCAGCGCTACCGTTGCGAATAACATCAGCATAATCAGTGTCCTTTACTCTTCATCAAGATGCTCTTTGATCATCACCAGGAAAGGTTTGCCAAAGCGCTCCAGTTTGCGGTGACCCACGCCGTTGACGCTGAGCATCTCGGACGCGCTGACCGGCATCTGCTCTGCCATCTCTATCAGTGTGGCGTCATTGAACACCACGTAAGGCGGAATATTCTCTTCGTCGGCAATCGCTTTTCGCAACTTACGCAGCTTGGCGAACAGTTTGCGATCGTAGTTGCCACCGTGAAACTTCGCCGGACTGCTGCTTTTTGTCTTCGCGGTAATCAATCGCGGCACCGCCAGCATCAGTGGCACCTCACCGCGCAGCACGGGCCGCGCTGCTTCGGTCAGCTGCAGTGCCGAATGCATGGCGATGTTCTGCGTCACCAGCCCCAGATGGATCAACTGACGTAACACGCTGACCCAGTGTTCGTGGCTCTGGTCTTTGCCCAGTCCATAGATCGGCAGTTTGTCATGACCCTGTTCACGAATACGCTGATTGTTGGACCCACGCAGCACCTCAACGATATAGCCCATACCGAATCGCTGACCTACGCGGTAGATGCCGGAGAGCGCTTTTTGCGCTTCAACCAGACCATCATAACGCTTCGGCGGATCAAGACAGATATCGCAGTTTTCGCACGGCTGCTGGCGACCCTCGCCAAAATAGTTAAGCAATACCAGGCGGCGGCAGGTCTGCGCTTCAGCAAACGCGCCCATGGCATTGAGCTTGTGGCGCTCAATATCCTGCAACGGCCCCGGCACTTTCTCTTCCAGGCATTTACGCAGCCAGGCCATATCAGCCGGATCGTAGAGCATCATCGCTTCGGCGGGCAGACCATCACGTCCGGCTCGTCCGGTTTCCTGATAATAGGACTCGATGTTGCGTGGGATATCGAAGTGGACCACAAAACGGACATTGGGCTTGTTGATGCCCATGCCAAAGGCCACCGTGGCCACCACTATTTGCAGATCGTCACGCTGGAACGCTTCCTGCACCCGGCCACGCTGTTCACTGTCGATCCCGGCGTGGTACGCACCGACGCTAAACCCGCGGCTCTGCAGTCGCGCGGCGGTGTCTTCTACTTTCGCCCGGCTGTTGCAGTAGATAATGCCGCACTTGCCGCGCTGATCCTGAACGTAACGCAGCAGCTGGTCGGTGGGTTTGAATTTTTCCACCAGCGTGTAGCGAATATTGGGGCGGTCAAAACTGCTGATCTGTATCAGCGGATTATGCATGTGCAGCAGGTTAACGATGTCATTGCGGGTGGTTTCATCGGCGGTAGCGGTCAATGCCATCACCGGTAACGCCGGGAAGCGCTGACGCATCTTTCCGAGTGCGCCATATTCCGGACGGAAATCGTGGCCCCACTGGGAAATGCAGTGCGCTTCATCCACGGCCAGCATCGCCGGCTGCCAGTGCGCCAGATTTTCCAGGAAGTTATCCATCATCAGGCGTTCAGGCGCGATATAGAGCAACTTGACCCGTCCGGTGCGACAGTCAGCCATCACCGTCTGCTGCTGATCGCGCGTCATGGTGGAGTTAAGATAGGCTGCCGCCACGCCGTTCGCCAGCAGCTGATCGACCTGATCTTTCATCAGCGAGATCAGCGGTGACACCACCAGTGTCAGCCCTTCACGCACCAGCGCCGGAATCTGATAACAGAGCGATTTACCGCCGCCGGTGGGCATCACCACCAGACAATCGCGTCCGCTCAGCGCCTGATTAATGATCGTCTGCTGACCGGGACGAAACTGCTGGTAGCCAAAGGTATCCTGCAATACCTGCTGCGCCAGCGCTTCCTGATTGAGAACTGCCGAGGTTGCCACGCGATTCCTGTCTTACGTTAGGGATTAGAACAAGTCGTTAAGCGTTACACCCACGCCCAGACGCGTCTGGCGATGGTTGTAATCGATCAGTGATTCACCGTAGCCACTAAACACCTGAGTATAGAAGCGAACGTGTTCACTGATAGGGTAGCTCCAGCCCAGGGTAGCGCCGCCATAACCGCTGTTCCAGTTATAGTTACCCTCTACGCTGAAGATATTGTCGCCGAGCTTATAGCCCAGACGGGTACGGTAGTAACCCATGTATTTGGTGATATCGGGATTATCATCGCTGCTCGCCCCTTCAGGGATGCGATACCAGGGTTTGATTTCCGCCAGGAAGTTACCGTTCTCTGCCATCAAACGTGCATAGACACGGTTCCAGCTGCGCGAGGTCGGGTCGCTTCGTCCATTGGATTCATGATTCAGACCCACTTCGACATCACGCAGCGTCCAGCCCGCCAGCGAATAGTCGGTCGCCCAGCCGAGGAAGATCTGTGGCTCATAGTTGGTTTCACGAAATGGGGAGGACTCAGCGCTATTCGAAAGCTGCCACCAGGAACGCTGGGTGTATGAGGCCGCCAGCACCGAGTTGTCGCCCAGAATACCGCGCCACAACGGAAACGCCAGGCTGAGCTGGAATTTCACTTCATCTTTACGGGCATTTTCTCCCCAGTTATAGGAGGAGATCGCCTCTTTGTTCAGGTCGCTGGTATAGGTGTAGAGCAGATAGTTGTTCTCGTAAGGATAGAGAACAAACGGGTTGTCATGCTTCTCCAGCAGGTTAGCAATAATGCTGCCCTGAACCTGTGGCGCATCATGAACCTCTTTGATCTGAGCTTCATCCGCCTGCGCCAGCGCAGGAAATACCAACATTGCCGCCAGCAAGGCGCGATGCTTACGCATAAAATTCTCCGGTGAGCAGCTGCGTATCAAAATAACTGAATGGGTGTCGTAAAAAGCAGGCCATTCTACACGCAAATGGCAGTGAGCATGAGTGCTGATTTCTTAAACTGGAAACACCCTCGCAGGCGGCATAGAATACACAACTCATTAACGTTCCGCGCCCCTCTGGCCCGATTTTTTCAGGACACATCATCATGTCATCACCTGTGCTGACACAGCAGGATGCTCGCCAGCTGGTTGGCGAAATTTTCGTTTATCACATGCCGTTTAATCAGGCGCTGGGCCTGGAACTGATACGCCTTGATGCAGACTACGCTGAGATCAGCTTCAATAACAAAACCATGCTGGTGGGCAACCAGGCACAGCAGATTCTGCACGGCGGTGTTATCGCATCAGTACTCGATGTCGCTGCGGGCATGGTCTGCGTCAGCAATGCGTTAACCCGTCAGGAGAGCATCAGCGAAGCGGATCTGCGTCAGCGTCTGTCACGCATGGGTACCATCGACATGCGCGTTGACTATTTGCGTCCCGGACGCGGCGAACGCTTTACCGCGACCAGCAGCCTGCTACGCGCCGGTAACAAAGTCGCCGTGGCGCGCGTGGAGCTGCACAATCAACAGGGCGACTATATCGCCACGGCAACCGCCACCTACCTCATCGGCTAACCACGCCATAGAATGGATCGCATATGGATACGCAACAAACCCGCCAGGGCGTTGGCTTTGCACTGGGCGCTTACTTTATCTGGGGCATTGCACCTGCTTATTTCAAGCTGGTGAAACAGGTTCCTGCAACGGAAATCATGACGCACCGGGTGATCTGGTCTGCACTCTTTATGCTGTTGCTGATTACCCTGAGCCGCAGCTGGCCGGGTGTGCGCAGCGTGTTGCGGCAGCCCAAAAAAGTGCTGATGCTGGCGCTGACAGCAGCGACTATCGGCGGCAACTGGCTACTGTTTATCTGGGCAGTCAACAATCAGCATATGCTGGAAGCCAGCCTGGGTTACTTTATTAACCCGCTGATCAACGTGGTGTTCGGCATGCTGTTTTTGCGCGAACGCTTTCGCCGCCTGCAGTGGCTGGCCGTGCTGCTGGCAGCCGTCGGCGTGCTGGTGCAGCTGTGGCAGTTTGGGTCATTACCGATTATCGCGCTGGGCCTGGCGCTGAGCTTTGCCCTATACGGTCTGGTACGCAAAAAGATTCAGGTCGATGCACAGAGCGGCATGCTGATTGAAACCCTGTGGCTGTTTCCACTGGCGGCGATTTACCTGTTTGGCTTTGCCAACAGCGCCACCAGCCACTTATCCGCTAACCCGCTGAGTCTCAACCTGAAGCTGATAGCCGCGGGCATTGTGACCACCATTCCGCTGATGCTGTTTGCGGCGGCCTGCAGTCGTCTGCGTCTCTCCACCGTGGGCTTCTTTCAGTACCTTGGCCCGACGTTGATGTTTGTACTGGCGGTTGCGTTTTACGGCGAAACAATCACGCCAGACAAGATGGTCACCTTCGGCTTCATCTGGCTGGCGCTGCTGGTGTTTGTCTGCGATGCGGTGGCGTTTTCAATCCGTTCCCGGGCGCGCGTAGCGTGAAATAAAGCGCGCTAAAGCCGGGCCGGTCAGAAGGATAGTGAACAGACGCAACGTCTGCATCGCCATAACAAATGCTATGTTGACCTGGGTTCCCGCAGCAATAATCGCCACCGTGTCGAGTCCGCCTGGACTGGTGGCGAGATAGGCCGTCAGGAGATCGATATCCAGCATTCGCGTCAGCATCCAGGCCAGCCCGCCACACAGCAACATCAGCCCGAAGATGGAGGCCAGCATCTGCGGCAGCGTGCGCAGTGCCAGCAGAAAAATCGGGCGGGTGAAACGTAATCCCACGCTCCAGCCAATCAGCGCATAGGCCACGGCCAGCAGCCATTCCGGTACCTGTAATACCGCGATTTCGCTGCTGTTCAGTGCCGCACCCACCAGCGCAGGCAGCAGTAATGCACCAGAAGGAATGCGTAACCGGGTACCCAGCCACGCGCCCGTCAGCATCACCACCAGCGTAACAGCAAAGCCATAATTCAATGCGGGAAACCAGAGCAGCGAGACGTTGTGCGCCTCATCGCCCAGCCCGACCCGCGCCACCAGCGCGGCCGCCGAAGCGACAAACAGCACCCGCAGATACTGCATGAATGCGACCAGCCGCACGTCAGCGCCAAAGTCTCCCGCCATCGCCACCATGGCCGATGCCCCGCCCGGCGACGAGCCCCATGCGCCGGTCGGGCCAGGCAGCTGGCTAAAGCGCACCAGCAGAAAACCTGATAAGCCGCTGGCCGCCAGCGTCAGCAGCAGCACCGCCAGCACCAGTGGCCAGTCCTGAATCAGCGGTGTCAGAATCGAGGGCGACAGGCTCTGGGCAATCATGCAGCCCAGTACGGCCTGGGCAAGCAGGAACAGGCGTTTATCGATTCGCAGTGTGGCACCCGACAGCCCCATCACCACACCCACAATCATCGGCCCCAGTAACAGTGCGGCGGGCACATGAAAATAGTGCAGCACCGCGCCCAGCATTACAGAGATCAGCAGCAGCAGCGTCCACTGCACGCGCAACGAAAAAGCGTCCATAGGAAGTTAATTATTTGTAAAAACAGGAGGGGTCAGATTACGCAGAAATGCGGACGGGAGCCAGCATAACGGGCCATCTCAGATGGCCCGTGGCTTTTTATAGCCAGTTTTTACGCTTGAAGTAGAGGTAGGGTGCCAGCCCGGCCAGAATCATCAGGCCAATGGCAGCGGGATAACCAAAACTCCACTTCAGTTCCGGCATAAACTCAAAGTTCATGCCATAGCTGGAGGCCACCAGCGTCGGCGGCAGAAACACCACGGATACCACCGAGAAGATCTTGATGATGCGGTTCTGCTCAATATTGATAAAACCCATTGCCGCCTGCATCAGGAAGTTCACCTTCTGAAACAGCGATTCGTTGTGCGGCAGCAGCGATTCGATATCGCGCAGAATTTCACGCGCCTGCTCCAGCTGATTGCCCGGCAAGCGCGCTTTGCGCACCAGGAAGTTCAGCGCGCGCTGCGTATCCATCAGACAGAGACGTACCTTCCAGCCGATATCTTCCAGTTCTGCTAATCGCGACAGCGCCTGATCGTACTCTTCGCCCTGCTGACCTTCCATGATCACCCGGCTGAGTTTTTCCAGCGCGCTGTAGATGTTTTCGATTTCGTCCGCCAGCTGTTCGATTTTAGTTTCAAACAGGTCGAGCAGCAGCTCAAAGGCATTACCGTCAATCAGGGTCTGATTACGGGCGCGCATACGATAGAGGCGGAAAGCGGGCAGTTCACGTTCGCGCAGTGTGTAGAGGCGGTCTTCGCGGATGGTGAACGCCACGGTGGAGTTACCGGCGTGATCGTCAGCATCTTCATAAAAAAAGAAGGAGTGAATATGCAGACCGTCTTCATCTTCGAAGAAACGTGCCGAGGCCTCGATATCTTCCAGTTCAGGCCGTGTTGCCAGGCTCTGACCCAGTTCAGACTGCACCCGATCACGTTCCCCCTCTTCCGGCTCGATCAGATCGACCCAGACGGAGGTGGTCAGTTTGTCGTTTTCGTCTTCCAGCTCCAGTCGCGTCAGGCGGCTGTGATCCAGTTTAAATGCGCTCAGCATAGCAATACTCCCCATTGCAGACTAAATGGGACAAGGCAGTCCGCCGTTCCTCAACACGGAACGGGCAGCCTGAACACGGAAACAGAGTTTCAGGGATAAATCAGTGCTGACTCGTGCGACGGGATCAAAAAGGGAGGTCGCTGATAACCGCTAAGGCTACCCGCGTAAAGAGGTAGCCTTAGATGTTATTCCTGGTATCCAGGTCATTGAGCCAGCATCGACTGGGCGTGTCCAAGGCATTGTCCTCTCATGATAATAGTGGGCGCATGTTACGCTGAGACGAAAAAGCCGTCAACCGCACGCTAAAGCGTTTCCAGCTTAGCGTAAGCCGCCACCAGCCATTTGATTCCCTGCCCCTGAAACGCCACCTGCAGACGGCTGTGCTCACCGCTGCCTTCCAGATTAATGATGGTGCCTTCACCAAATTTTGCATGATGAACACGCTGACCCAGCGCGAATCCGCTGTCATTTTTGGTCATCGGGGCCCCCATCCGCTGATGGTTTACCGGACGGCTGACGCTGGCGCGCAGGCGCACCTCTTCTATGCAGGCTTCTGGCAACTCGCCGATAAAACGGGAAGGACGGTGATACACTTCCTTACCATAGAGTCGGCGGGTTTCAGCGTAGGTCAGCGTCAGCTTAAGCATTGCTCGGGTCACGCCGACATAAGCCAGACGACGCTCCTCTTCCAGCCGGCCACCTTCATCCAGCGACATCTGGCTCGGGAACATGCCCTCTTCCATACCGACGATAAAGACCTGACTGAATTCCAGCCCTTTCGCCGAGTGCAGCGTCATCAGCTGAACCGCGTCCTGCCATTTGTCTGCCTGACCTTCGCCCGCCTCCAGCGCCGCATGGGACAAAAAGGCCTGCAGTGGCATGAGATCTTCATCTTCATCCTGATAGCTGAACTGGCGCGTGGCGGTCACCAGCTCCTCAAGGTTTTCGATACGCGCCTGGCCCTTCTCCCCTTTTTCCTGCTCATACATCAGCCACAGGCCAGAATCTTTGATAACCCGGTCGGTCTGAACATGCAGCGGGAGTTCGGCAGTTTCGGTTGCCAGTGAATCGACCAGTTCACAGAAGCGTTGCAGCGCAGAAGCAGCCCGACCTGCCAGCGCGCGGCTTTGCAGCAGTTCGCGCGTTGCCTGCCACAGCGTCATTTGACGTTCACGGGCAGTCTGACGCACCACGTCGAGCGTGCGATCGCCCACGCCGCGCGTCGGGGTATTTACCACGCGCTCAAATGCCGCGTCGTCATTGCGGTTCGCCATCAGACGCAGATAGGAGAGCGCATCTTTGATCTCCTGACGTTCGAAGAAGCGCATGCCGCCATAAATACGATACGGCATGCTGCTCTGCAGCAGCGCCTCTTCCAGCACACGCGACTGGGCGTTGCTGCGGTAGAGAATGGCGCAGTCGTTGAGTGCGCCGCCGTTCTCCATCCAGACCTTAATGCGGTTGACCACAAAGCGCGCTTCATCCAGCTCATTAAAAGCGCAGTAGATAGCGATCGGTTCGCCATCGCTGCCTTCGGTCCACAGTTCTTTACCCAGGCGACCATTGTTGTTGGCGATCAGAGCGTTGGCGGCTTTAAGGATGTTATTAGTTGAGCGGTAGTTCTGTTCCAGACGGATCGTTTCTGCGCCGGGGAAATCCTGCAGGAAACGCTGAATATTCTCGACCTGCGCGCCACGCCAGCCGTAGATCGACTGGTCATCATCGCCAACAATAATCACCCGGCCGCTGTCGCCCGCCAGCATCCGAATCCAGGCATACTGAATGTTGTTGGTATCCTGAAACTCATCCACCAGCACGTTGGTAAAGCGTTCGCGATAGTGATTAAGAATGTGCGGCTTGTTGAGCCATAGCTCATGGGCGCGCAGCAGCAACTCGGCAAAGTCGACTAAACCGGCGCGGTCACAGGCTTCCTGATAGGCCTGGTAGATGCGCAGCCAGGTCTGTTCAATCGGATTGCCGTAGCTTTCAATGTGCTTTGGCCGCAGGCCTTCATCTTTTTTGCCGTTGATGTACCACATGCCCTGACGCGCAGGCCACTGTTTGTCATCAAGGTTCATTGATTTAATCAGGCGCTTGAGCAGACGCAGCTGATCTTCGCTGTCGAGGATCTGAAAATCCTGCGGCAGACCGGCGTCAAGATGATGGGCGCGCAGTAAGCGGTGCGCCAGGCCGTGGAAAGTGCCGATCCACATTCCACCCTGGCTGGTGCCGATCAGATGCTCGATACGGTGACGCATCTCCGCTGCCGCTTTGTTGGTAAAGGTCACCGCCATAATGGAATAGGGTGAGCAGTTCTCCACCGACATCAGCCAGGCAATGCGATGCACCAGCACCCGCGTTTTACCACTGCCCGCGCCTGCCAGCACCAGCAGGTTACTGCGCGGAGCCGCAACGGCAGCGCGCTGATTGTCATTCAAACCATCGAGCAGTTCAGAAACGTCCATAAGCACCGTTTACCTAAGAAAAAACGCCGTCGTCGCGCTGTTTATTCCGCCGGCCGCCAGGCATTGTCGACGCAGATCAGGCTGCGGCACAGACGCCGGATAAGATACGGCGGCAAAGCAGAAAAGAGGAGACGACTGGATAAATTTACAGCCATTATAGCAGTGAGGTGAGTGATGCCAACCGCGAAATTTCGACATGCGGCAACAGGCGCGCATCCGGGATATGCATCAGGTTGCCCTGCCGCAGGTTAATCCAGCAGGCCTGCAGCCCGCACCGCAGCGAGCCCGCCACGTCGGTGGTCAGGTCATCACCCACGTGCAGAATATGGTGTGGCGCGATATCAAGGCGTTGCGCGGCAAGCTGATACATATCCTGCCACGGCTTGGCGCGCCCGTCTGGTCCGGCCCGCAGCGTGAAGCGGAAGTATTCTGCAATACCCATTTTTTCCGGGCAGGCATTACCGTTGGTGACCGCCACCAGCGGGATTTTCTCCGCCAGCGCTTTGAGCGTCTGATGAGTCTCATCCGGCATGTCAACCTGACTCCGCCACTGATGGAATACCGCCATCACATCTGCCGCGCCCGCGGTGGCTTCAGCAGCAGAGAGGCCGATATTCAGCATCGCCAACTCAACCGAACGGCGTCGCCACTCCGAAACATCATGATAGATATCAGGTTCACGCTGCAGCAGTTCATCGCGCAAGCGCTGATAATCCTGCGGCGTGAAGTCACGCAGCGCCGGATGAAAAGCCTGCAGTGCGGCATGGGACTCAAGCGTGGTGCGACGAATCACCGGGTAGTTATCGTAGAGCGTGTCATCAAGGTCGAAGGTCATGGCTTTAATAGCTGACAGCGGACGATAAAACTTCATTCGTTCTTTCCTCGTTTGGCGCGGGGATGCGCAGCGTCATACACCGAAGCCAGATGCTGGAAGTCGAGATGGGTGTAGATCTGGGTGGTCGACAGGTTCGCATGACCCAGCAACTCCTGCACGGCGCGCAGGTCGCCACTGGATTCCAGCAGATGCGTGGCAAAAGAGTGTCGCAGCTTATGCGGATGGATATGGCTGGCTACGCCCTGCCTGATGCCCCATTCGGCAAAGCGTTTCTGCACGTTGCGGGGCGAGATGCGGTTGCCGCGCGTCGAAAGAAACAGCGCATCATCCTGGCCGCCAAAGGTTTCACGCAGCGGCAGCCAGTGCTGAATCCAGGTAACCGCCGTGCGGCCAATTGGTACGCGTCGCTCTTTGCTCCCCTTACCCACTACCCACACTTCGCCTGCATCGGGATCGACGTGCCGGCAATCCATATTCACCAGTTCAGAGAGACGCAAACCGCCGCCATACATCACTTCCAGCATCGCCCGGTCGCGCACCGCCAGCGGATCGTTAAGGTCGATCTTCAGCAGCTGATTCACTTCATCAACATCGATATTTTTAGGCAGATGGCGCGCTTTACGCGGCGTCATCACCCCTTTGGCCGGATTAGCGGAAAGCAAACCCTGGCTCACCTGCCAGTCGAGAAAACTGCGCAGGGCGGAGAGGCGTAACGCAAGGCTGCTGGCGGCCAGTCCGGCACGACGGCTGCGTGCGGCCATGCTGCGCACCTGCGCCGGTTCCAGCTGCGCCCAGCTGCTGAGCTTCATCTCATCAGCAATCGCCACCAGCGCGGTAAGCTGTCGCGCATAGCTGCTCTGGGTTAACGGACTGAGCTGGCGCTCCACTTTCAGGTAGCGCAGAAATCCGTCGACGGCCGCCTGCAGTGCGCTGCTCATGCGCGTTCAACCCAACGGGAAAGCAGGTCAGGCATCATCTGCGACAGATGCTGCAACAACAGTGTTCCCATGCCAGATTGATAGTGCTGGCTGTCACGGCTGCTGAACACCAGCACACCGAGATCGCCCGCTTCGCCCATCAGCGACATCGCCACCGATCCGATCGCTTTGGCCTGTGGCAGCAGCAGCAGCAGTTCCGGCCCATTAATATTGCCGAGATAGTGATGCTGGTTACCGAAGCGCTGAATACGCAGCGGTTCAAACGCCTGACGCGACAGGCTCAGCTGAAAGAAATCGGAGGGCGCGCCGAGCAGCCATTTATCACTGAACAATCGCACGTTGGCTCCCGCCAGGCCCAGCTCACGCGCCCAGCGATGCAGACGGTTGAGCATATCCTGCAGCGAGTCCGCTGCGGCCAGATGGCTCTCCAGCGACAGCAAACGGTCAAACAATTCGTGGTTAGCGCTGGCCTGCTCCATCAGCAGCGTGATCTCTTCTTCCAGCCGCTGGATGTGGTTGCGTTGCCGCGCCATATGCCACTCAACCAGTGACACGCTGCCACGCACCGGATGCGGTACGGCCATCTGTTCAACTTCGCGGGCATTGCGGATAAAGAAATCAGGATTTTGCCGCAGATAATCACTGACGGCCTGATCGTCCAGCAGAACCGAACTGTCAGCCTGCTCTTCGATATTTTTCATAGATGAATAAACCCATCGTAGACGTGTGTCGCAGGCCCGGTCATATAGAGCGGCTGACCGGCGCCTTTCCAGGTGATATGCAGCGTTCCGCCGGGCAGATCGACACGCACTTTGGGTGCCAGAATGCCCTGCTGAATGCCGCATGCAACGGCAGCACAGGCGCCGCTGCCGCACGCCTGTGTTTCACCCGCACCGCGTTCGTAGACGCGCAGGTGGATATGTTCGGGATTGATGATCTCCATAAAACCGACATTGACCCGCTCCGGGAAGCGCTCATGGCTCTCCAGAATCGGGCCCAGCAGTTCGACCTGCGCGGTTTTGACACTTTCAACCTGAATGACGCAGTGCGGATTACCCATCGACACCGCACCCAGCATCACCGTCTGTTCAGCAACGCGCAGCAGATAGAGATTTTCGGCTTTGTTGGCGCGGAACGGCACCTGCTGAGGCTCAAAATTTGGCTCGCCCATGTTCACACGCACCTGGTCGTCAGGTGTGACGATCAGGACCATGCGGCCATTCTGCGTACTGACCCGAATTTCACTTTTATTGGTCAGCCCTTTCAGCTGAACAAAGCGGGCAAAACAGCGCGCACCATTGCCGCACTGTGCGACTTCACTGCCATCGGCGTTAAAAATGCGATAGTGGAAATCGAGATCGGGATCGTAAGGCGGTTCAACAATCAGCAGCTGATCAAAACCGATCCCCAGATGACGATCGGCCAGCCGGCGGATCAGTTCCGGCGAAAAAAAGACGTTTTGTGTCACCGCATCCACAACCATAAAATCGTTGCCGAGACCGTGCATTTTGGAGAACTGCATTTTTTGCTCCGCCGAATAAGCCATCAGATTAGTTCGCTTTTACACCTGAATTGCCAGTAACCAGCCCGCTGACATCGGCTTTAGTGGCATCCGCTTTCTGGCGTTCGGTTGGGGCTTGTTGTTTCTTCGGCTGATCCTTCGGCGGGAAGTAGAGCGGCCCTTTCAGACCACAACCTGCAAGGCTGATTACTGCCAGTGTCATGGCCAACAGGCTTATTACTTTCTTCATTCTTTATGCTCTTCATGTCCTTTACCTGGATGCTTATCATCGCAGTTGAAGGTGGAAAAGCAACAGGAAATCCCCGTAAATAGCGTGAACCGGGTGACAAGCCGGGAAGATAGCGGCCACCAGCGGAGAGCTGCCAGCCCGTCAGCATCAATGCACTTGATAGCGCGGTTGATAGTCGCTGTTGTCGTTGTCAGGCTGCGACGTACACAGCTGCGTCAGCGTCTGGCTCCGGAACGGAATCACCTGGAATCGTTCACCGGTGTTCACAATCTGGTAGAACTGCGGCAGGTTGAAGTTGATAAAACTCGAGCCATAGGTAAAGCGATCGTGCGATGAAGAGTAGAACCGGCTGACGTCGCGCACCAGCTCCTCTTTGCTGCCTTCACAGTGATGATAGACCTCAACCCGATTGGTCTCATCAAGGATGTAGATATTGAAGCCGCGCTCATCAGTGGTGTTTTCAAAGAAGAACTGAATAATGCCTTCGCTGGCATAGCCGTTAACAACCGGTGGCAACGGCGTCTGATTGGTTTCGACTTTGATCGACAAGCCATGCAGTTTGTTGTTAGAGATCGCACCATAAAACTCAACCGCGTTTTCCAGCTTCTGCACCGAGACGCTCATGCGCTCGAAGAAGAGCCCCCAGGTCTGGCCCGCCATGCGCAGCGCTTTAAAGCGGCCCGGCTCCTGACGCGTACTGGAGAGGCGCAGCTCAATGCACTCTGAGACCAGCTGCTGTACGCGCGTCCGAATCAGACCGCGCAGATGCTGGCTGTAGCAGAACACTTCCACCGTATCGGGCGGCGCGGCATCCTGATGCATCTTGCCGAGAATGGTTTTCAGCCCTTCGATCATCGCCTGTTCGCCGCTGAAATGCAGCGTACGCACTTCATTCCAGGAGTTACGATAGAGCAGGTCAATACTGCCAATCAGGCACTGCTGCTGCTGACCAAAGCTAAAGACATCCAGCTTGCGGAAGTCGAAATGCACCACCTGATTGCGGAAGGCCGCCGTTGGATCGTGCTCAAGGTTAACAATAATCGCGAGGTGTCGGATTTCACACGGGCTGTAAAGCGCTTTTGGCGTTGGCGAAGGCAGACGCAGCGGAAAGTGGCTGGAAACATCGTTGACCAGCTCCTGCAAACGCGCCAGATCGCAAATCTCATTGCCTTTAATATGCAGCCGGGTTTTACGAGTCAGCAGCCCATTGAACCACGCCCACGCCACCAGCTTGTTCAGGTAGCGGTTATATTCCAGCGGCTGATGGCTGATGATCGAATCCATGTCTGGTGCCTGGTTATAGAGATACCAGCCGGAACGATTGGCGCGGCCAGGTGGCACATGTATAAAGGTCAGATTCGGTTCAGAGAGATCGGGCGAAATCTGCGGATTCACCAGCGTCACTTTGCCCGGCAGCGCTTCAAACGCGGCATACAGTTTACGGGTCAATACACCGATATCCTGCGGGCTGGCGCTGACGCTTAAGTTGTTGCGGCGGGCAAAGCGGATCAGGTTGCGATAACTCTGCATCATCGCATCCAGCAATTCATTATGGGCTTCGCGCACCCGCTCGATTTTCCATTCAGCGCGGTTGTCCAGAATGGCAATCTTCTCTTCGTTCCAGCCCCACTCTTTGACCAGTTGCGATAAAATCTCGCGACGCCAGCCAGTGCGGTGCTGATGATCTTCTGTGCTGAGCTTTTCACACACTTTGAGATAGAAGCAGCGACGCACCAGGTCAAGACGCGGCTGATCGTCAACGCTGGTCAGATAGTGCGTGACGCGCTCCAGCATCATGCAGTAAGGATCAAGTCCGAAGCAGATGATTTCGCCGTCATGCAGGCGCTGTTTGATATCCATTGCCAGCAGTTGCGTGTTCGGGTATTCCCAGCTGTAGGCTTCCAGCAGCAGCGTTTTCAGTACGGCTTTATACGGAGAGTCGATGCTTTTATAGAGCTGCCACAGGCTGGCCCCGAAATACTCTTCCGCCGACAGCGTGCCGAGACCGCCAAGATCGAGCCACTCATTGGGGGTCAGAACGCCTTTCGCATACAGCGACATCACGTAGTCGTCGTAATGGTGCTCTTCTTCGCCCGGCACCATATTCCACAGGATGCGTTTACCCGCCATACGAACCGCGGTACGGTAAAACTCATCCAGCAGTAAAATGTGTTGTGTTGAACCGCAATCTTCACCGCCCAGACTGCCGCTTTCGTTGTGGCGGAAGCGGTTCTCATCAATCAGAAAGAAACTCACCTCCACGCCCATCGAAACGCACCACTTCTGCAGCAGCGTACATTTGCGCTGCAGATTCAGACGCTCTTCATTATCGAGCCAGGATTGATGGCAGACCCAGATATCAAGATCCGATACGCTGTTCTGGCCGACAGAGGAGGTGCTGCCCATGGAATAGATAGCCGTGATCGGCATTTCGCCTTTTGGCGCATCAGCATGGCGCAGGTCACTGTCAGCGGTGAGTTCGGCCAGCAACTGGCGTTGATTTTCATCAGGCGTGAAGAAGCTGATGCCATGTGGAACGCTACCTTCAAGGTAACCCGGCATCTGCGGATGTTGATAATGTAATAAGGTTGGCAGCAGACTGTAGACGCGCTGAAAAGCGGGTCCCATGGCAGCCAGCGCACGATCAACGCGCAGCTGGTTAATTGCATCCAGTCTCTGTTTCAGTGTCTCAATGTAGAGGTACAAGACGTTTCGCCTGATTGTCCCAGTGTTTAAGCACCCTGTTTCCACATTCTGCCGCTTATAGAGTAAAAAAATGGGCAGATAATTGCTGGAAACGTGATCAATCTAACACTCGTCAGATTGACCGTAAAGAAAGTTGCGCTACTTAACAGTTTAGCACGTTCTTACCCGCTTCCCGCCTTTTCAGCACGAGTTCCCACGTTATGGCTTGATAAATGGGCCTGAAACCGCCCGCAGGCCGTTTTCAATCCGTTGAAACTGACAGTATTCACCCAGAGATGATAGGATATTCAGTGAACGATAAAAATGGTTAACAGCATGTTAGACAAAATTTTCAGAATTGCTACAAGACAAAGCCCGCTCGCATTATGGCAGGCACATTATGTACAGCAACAACTCATGAGTGCCCACCCGGGACTTCGCGTTGAGCTGGTGCCTATGGTCACTAAGGGTGACATTATCCTTGATACGCCGCTGGCAAAAGTGGGTGGTAAAGGACTGTTTGTCAAAGAGCTTGAGCTGGCAATGCTGGATGGGCGTGCCGATATGGCGGTACATTCTATGAAGGATGTGCCGGTCAGTTTCCCTGAAGGTCTGGGCCTGGTGACCATCTGCGAGCGCGACGATCCGCGCGATGCGTTCGTTTCACATCATTATGACTCTATTGACGCATTGCCGCAGGGTGCCATTGTTGGCACCTCCAGTCTGCGCCGTCAGTGCCAGATTAGTGCGCGCCGTCCGGATCTGGTGATCCGCTCGCTGCGAGGCAATGTGGGTACCCGCCTCGGCAAACTCGATGCCGGAGAGTATGACGCGATCATTCTTGCCGTCGCCGGGCTGAAGCGTCTGGGACTGGACGATCGCATTCGCCAGGCGCTGCCTGCCGACGTTTCCCTGCCCGCCGTGGGGCAGGGTGCGGTCGGCATTGAATGCCGCCTGGACGACAGCGTCTTAATCAGCCTGTTACAGGCGCTGAATCACGATGACACTGAAGTCTGTGTCAGAGCGGAGCGCGCCATGAATACCCGCTTAGAAGGTGGCTGCCAGGTGCCTATCGGCAGTTTCGCGGTCCTGGAAGGCGATGATCTCTGGCTGCGCGGCATGGTCGGCGCACCGGATGGCCGGGTCATGGTAAGTGGCGAACGCCGGGGTCCCCGCACTCAGGCTGAGCAGATGGGCATTTCACTTGCCGATGAGCTGCTTAACGGCGGCGCGCGTGAAATCCTGAAAGAAGTTTACCAGGGGCAGCCGCCAGCATGACCATCCTGGTGACGCGTCCGGAACCCGCAGCGGCGGCGCTGGTGTCACGCCTGCATGCCCTTGGCAAGCAAGCGTGGAGCCTGCCGCTGATCGAATTTTCGCCGGGTGCTGACCTCGTCTCCCTGCCCCAAAAACTCGCCGGGCTTCGTGCTGGCGACCTCGTTTTTATCCTTTCGCAGCAGGTTATTCACTACGCGCAGCACGCTATCAAAGCATGGCCCACTGACCTGGACTATTATGCAATTGGTCGCAGCACCGCGCTGGCATTTCATACCGTCAGCAGTCAGCAGGTGACCTGGCCTCATGCTCATGAAACCAGTGAGGAATTGATCCAGCTGAATACGCTTCAGCAAATTGCCGGTAAACGTGCGCTGATCCTGCGTGGCGATCCCGGACGCGAATTGCTGGCAGAGACATTAACCCACCGGGGTGCGGAGGTGACGTTTGCTGCCTGTTACCAGCGCTGCCAGAAGCATTATGATGGACCAATTGAAGGCCGCCGCTGGCGCGATCGCGGTGTCTCTGTGCTGGTGGTGACCAGCGGTGAAATGTTACAACAGCTTTTTTCGCTGTTCCCCGCAGTTGATCGCGAGGAATGGCTGCTCAACTGCCGACTGATTGTCGTCAGTGAACGTTTGGCTACCCTGGCCGCAGGATTGGGTTGGCAGGATATTCAGGTAGCCGATGGTGCCGATAACGATGCGCTGCTGCGCGCGTTACGCTGAACTTTAACAATGGGATGTGCCACATATGACGGAACAAAAAGACTCCTCCGCCATGGTTGAAGAAACCACCCCAGCGGTCGACCGCTCTCCTTCCAGCAACAGCACACCACCGCGTAATGCGAAAAAGGGTGGCATGGTGTTGGGTGCAGTTGCGATTGTCATAGCGCTGGCGATGGGTGCGGGTTTATACCTTAACGGGAAACATCAGGCTGATTTACAGGCACAAACCAATCAGAAGCTGAGCGACCAGTTAAGCACGTTGCAGCAGCAGGCCAGCAGCGATAAACAGCAGCTGACACAGAAACTGAGTGGCGCAGAAAACGCCCTGCAGACAGCGCAGCAACAGCAGAATGCGTCAGCTAAAGAGCTGGAAACACTGCGTGAAAAAGTGGCCGTGATTTCTGGTAATGACGTTCGCAGCTGGTTGCTGGCACAGGCGGACTATCTGGTAAAACTGGCAGGCCGCAAACTCTGGAGCGATCAGGATGTCACCACCGCCGCGGCACTGCTGAAAAGCGCCGATGCCAGCCTGGCAGACATGAACGATCCCAGCGTCATGAATGTGCGTCGTGCGCTGACCCAGGATATCAGTAACCTCTCTTCTGTTACGCAGGTCGATTATGACGGCGTGATCCTCAAACTGAATCAGCTGTCGAACAACGTTGATAATCTGCGTCTGGCCGATAACGACAGCGATGATGCGCCGATGGACAGCGATGGCGGTGAACTGTCAGGTTCCGTACGCGAATGGCGTCAGAATCTGGTGAAAAGCTGGCATAACTTTATGGATGATTTTATTACCATCCGCCGCCGCGATAACACCGCACAGCCGCTGCTGGCACCTAATCAGGATGTTTACTTGCGTGAGAATATCCGCTCGCGTCTGCTGATTGCTGCTCAGGCGGTACCACGTCATCAGGATGAGATTTATAAACAATCTATCGATACCGTCTCCGCCTGGGTTCGCGCCTGGTACGACACCAATGATGCCGCGACCAAAGCCTTCCTTGCCCAGCTGGATGAGCTGAGCCAGCAGAACATCAATATGGACCTGCCGGATAACCTGGAAAGTCAGCCGTTACTGGAACAGCTGATGCAGACCCGCGTTCGGAACCTGTTAGCGCAACCTTCTGCCGCTGCTAATCAGCAGGGAGGCTAAGCATGCTTAAGGTATTTATCCTCTTTATCCTGCTGATTGCTGGCGTGGTGCTGGGACCGATGATTGCCGGTCATCAGGGCTACGTGCTGATTCAGACCGATAACTGGAACATCGAAACCAGCGTCACCGGCCTGGTCATTATCCTCATCCTCAGCCTGCTGGTGATTCTGGCCGTGGAATGGCTGCTGCGCCGCGTGCTTCACACAGGCGCGCGTACCCGTGGCTGGTTTACCGGACGTAAACGCCGTCGCGCCCAGCGTCACACCCAGTCGGCGCTGATGAAGCTGGCAGAAGGCGACTACCGTCAGGTGGAAAAACTGCTTTCTAAAGATGCCGATCATGCTGATGTGCCGGTGGCCAACTACCTGCTGGCAGCAGAAGCCGCACAACAGCGTGGTGATGAAATCCGTGCCAATCAGCATCTTGAACGTGCTGCAGAGCTGTCTGAAAACAATACCATCCCGGTGGAAATCGCCCGCGCACGTATTCAGCTGGCCCGGAATGAAGATCACGCTGCGCGTAACAGCATCGATCGTCTGCTGGAAGTGGCACCGCGCCACCCTGAAGTGCTGCGCCTTGCCGAACAGGCGTATCTCCGTACTGGCGCCTGGAGTGCATTGCTGGATATTCTGCCCGCCATGCAGAAGGCGCAGGTCGGCGATGAGCTGCATCGCGATGCCTTACAGCAGCAGGCCTGGCTGGGGCTGATGAATCAGGCGATGGCCGACCAGGGCAGCGATGGGCTGAAGCGCTGGTGGAACACTCTGAGCCGCAAAACCCGTCAGGATACGACGCTGCAAGTGGCCATGGCGGATCATCTGATTGAGTGCAACGATCACGACACCGCGCAGTCGATCGTGCTGGAGGGCCTCAAGCGTCATTATGACGATCGTCTGGTACTGCTGATGCCTCGCATTAAAAGCGGTAATCCGGAAGCGCTGGATAAGGCATTACGCCAGCAGATCAAACAGCATGGTGCAACGCCGTTGCTGCACAGTACGCTGGGACAGTTGCTGATGCGTCATGGAGAATGGCAGCAGGCGGCTGAAGCGCTGCAGCAGGCGCTGGCACAGCGTCCGGATGCCTTCGATTATGCGTGGCTGGCGGATATCTATGATCGTCTGCATCGTCCTGAAGAGGCAGCGAAAATGCGCCGTGAAGGATTACTGCTGACGCTAAAGAATAATCCCACCGTCTGATGCTGTTTCCAGAGGAGAAAAAGCCGGGCTCGCCCGGCTTTTTTGTGCCTGCAATCTGCCACCGCGCCTCCAAAGGCAAAAAAAAACACCTGCCAGTGGCAGGTGTAAGATCAGGTCGGTAAGACAACCGGGAAGTACCTGACTCAACGTGGTGTCTGTTAACCCTGTAAGGCTTACGCGATACAGGCAGGCAGACAACAGGTACCGAAAATTGGCTCTGCATCATTCCCAGGTTTATGTAGCATCAGCAGACATAAGAGGTGGAATGAGCATCTACAGCAGAAGTATTGCACAAGCCGTGCCAGGTTAAGGTTTATTTTTAAAGTATTTATAAATCATAAGGTTAAATAGAGTGCTGAGTAGTTACTCTGTAAGGCATTGCAGGAAGTGTCGGTGTCCGGCGACAGTAGTCACTTTTTCTGTCTCTTAATGGAGACAGCAAAGTCATCCTTACTGTTAAATTAACAATAACAATGACTTATTTGTCGGCAATTCGCGACGCTGACGTTCTGTTCAAACTGCGAGCGAAATCAAAGCAGAGTGACGCTGCAGCCATGGATAAGCCCAACGCGCAGGGAACACGGGCAGAGGAGGAAAGCATCCCGCGCCAGGGACGGTGCGGGACGAGCGGCCACGGATGGCATTAGCACCTTTCCGATCTGACCGTGCTCCCTTCGCAGGTTCGGATTTGCAGCAAACTTATCTCGCCATACCCATCCAAATCTTCCTACACAGGCTCGCATCCACTTTTCTTCAGACAAAAAAAACCTGTCTTTTCAGACCGGTTTCTAAAATGGTCGGCGAGAGAGGATGACGCTGCTCTGCGAGCAGCGCCCTGCGGGCCGTTGCTAAAGCAACGTTGTCTCGCTTCGCTCGGCTCAAACCTCCTTCGGAGGTCCTCATCCTCATTTGCTACAGACGAAAAAAAACCTGTCCTTTCAGACAGGTTTCTAAAATGGTCGGCGAGAGAGGATTCGAACCTCCGACCCACTGGTCCCAAACCAGTTGCGCTACCAAGCTGCGCTACTCGCCGATTTTTTTAACTGTTTTGCCTGGTGCGAAGAGAGGGACTTGAACCCTCACGTCCGTTAAGACACTAACACCTGAAGCTAGCGCGTCTACCAATTCCGCCACCTTCGCGTATCCCAGCAAAATCTGGGGTGGCTAATGGGACTCGAACCCACGACAACTGGAATCACAATCCAGGGCTCTACCAACTGAGCTATAGCCACCACAATACTTAATGTTACAAGTTCAAAACCTGCAGCATTTAAATCTCTACTGCCAACTGCGGTAAATCAACCACCGAAGCTCATGCGCACAAACGATATGGCGCGCCCGACAGGATTCGAACCTGAGACCTCTGCCTCCGGAGGGCAGCGCTCTATCCAGCTGAGCTACGGGCGCGTAGCGCCGTTGCGGATGTGCATACTAGAGATAAGCGCCCATCGTGTCTAGTGCTTTTTAAATAAAAAGACGCGTTTGATTACGCTTTGTGCATTTTGTCGACAAATAGTGCATTTCCTTTTTCGCAACACGGAAAAATGCGGCATTTATCAGCAATATCAGAGATCGCCACGCCAGTGATAGCGTAAATATTTAAGCAGTTTTAATTGCCTGCGCAGGCGGCTCGGCTGCCGAATCAGACGATAAAGCCACTCCAGCCCCAGCCGCTGCCACATTTTAGGAGCACGCTTCACATGGCCGGTAAAAACATCGTACGTTCCGCCAACGCCCATATAGAGCGCATCAGGCCAGTGCGCACGGCACGCCAGCATCAGCAGCTCCTGACGCGGCGATCCCAGCGCCACGGTGACCAGCTTCGCGCCGCTGGCCGCAATCCGGGCAAACAGCGCATCCTGATCGGCTGGCATAAAATAGCCATCCTGCGCCCCGACAATATTCACATTCCACTGACGACGTAACTTATTGCAGGTTTCATCCAGCACTTGTTGGCGACCACCAATAAGAAACACCGGCGTTCCTTCCCGCCCGGCACGTTCCATCAGCGCTTCCCATAAATCTGCACCCGCAATACGCTGCACCAACGCCTGCGGATACTTTTTACGAATCGAACGCACAATACTGATGCCATCGGCGTACGCATATTCCGCCTGCGCTAACAGCATGCGTAATCCCTCATCCCGCTCAGCGGTCAGGATCTTCTCTGCATTAATCGCCACTAAAATGCCGCTGCGTTCGCACTGCGGCGGCATCAGAAAATTTACCGCTGACGGCATGTTTTCGAAGCCATACAACTCAACGCCGCGAATCCGGTACTGCGGCGTATCCGTTAACTTTGTCATATCTTCCGTCAATTCCAGAGGTTAATCAGATCGGGCTGTGCAACACTCGCCTGCTGCGGTCGCGAATCAAACCTGCGCGATCCAGTAACCAAAAAAGTAATTTAGCCATGCCCAGGCAGGCAGCAAAAATGATGCAGAAAAAGACCACGCGTGACCCGAACGCATCGAGTCCTTCGCGTGCCAGCACGATCATGTTAAAGACCGCGCCAAAACAGAAGCTTTGCAGGATGGCGCCGCTGTAACGGTTAGTTTCAAGACAACCACGCTGGTAGATCGCATCAAAGGCTTTAATAATCATCCCTACCGCGACAGCACCGACCGGAATCGACCAGACGCCGCCCATCACCACCAGCGACCCTATCAGCGTGGGTGAAATCGCCAGGCCAGAATGGTTGTTCAGCACTTCCCAGGTAAAGTAGTTTGCGCTGTTTAACACCGCCAGCGGCCGATCCGGCCAGAGCCAGGTCGGAATGAAAACGTAGAAATCACGCCACAGCGGCGCCAGCCCCTGAAACTCAATTCTGGCGTAGTTATCCAGCAGCAGGGCGAGATTCTCCCACGGCGAGAAGGTATCTCGCGTCAGATACAGGAAGGTATAGAACGCCTCGTCGCCCATGACGTCGAGGTTATAGCGGCGCAGCGCAAGCCAGAACATCCCGGCAATCGCCAGCACGCCCGCTGTTGCCAGCATCCACAGAGTGATCCAGCCACGGGTAATCCCGATAAACAGGAACAGGGCAAACGCAATAATGATATTGGCGCGGGTGCCCCCCACCAGCGCGTAGGTCAGCAAACCAAAGGCTACCGTTACCACCAGAAACAGCAGCCAGTTGCGGCGCGTCGGACTCAAAAAGTAGGGGATCAGCATCGCCGGAATAAAGAAATAGAAGAAGCGCTTAAGCGCTACGCCCGACACTTCGCTGGAGAAAATCTGATTATAAGCGGTCAGGCGGAACAGCAGAAAACCATTGTGGATAAAGAACACCGTCACGGTTCCCAGCGCGACCAGCGCCAGAATCACGCAGGTCAGGTGGGTTTCGACCCGATTCATTTGCAGCCAGGGCTTCGCCGGAGGCGCATTAGCGGGTTTCAGCCGCACTTTATAACTGGCGTAATAAATGGCGTAAAACGCTGTGGCCGACAGCAGCGCCTCCAGCAGATTCTCCACCGGCACCACCTCAACATTAAAGCGAAACACCAGCACGGAAGTCAGCGGGAAACCGAAGTAAAAGGTCAGCAGGAACAGCAAGGTGAAGAACAGGTGGAAGCTAAAACGGACACGCTTAAACTCCCGCCAGGTCAGGGTCAGAATAAAAACCAGCGACAGCAGATAGACAACCAGCAGGCCGCCAAACTGCATAAGACTCATGATAACTCCCCTTCACTGATCTGTAGCGCTGCCCGCCAGCCTGCCAGATAACCCGGCGCAAAAAAGGCGATAGCCTGTTTATCACAGCGCATCAGTTGACGGCGTGCTTCGGCGATCACCGCAGGCGACAGCGTATCTTCACTGAATAATACCGGAAGCTGCTGCTCTGCCACATCACGCCAGAATGGATTCTTGCGGGTCAGGACAAACGGCACGTTGGCCTGGATTAGCAGGCAGAGCGTTCCCACCCCTTGCTGGCGTTCAAACATAAAATAACCGACATGGCAGCGTGCCAGCAGAGCTAAATAATCATCAAACGCCAGGCTTTCACGCATCAGGTTCACCTGACCCTGAGGGTACAGCGCATCAGCTGCGGCCTGAATCTGACTGATGTAAATCTCATTGCCTGGCGGATAGCCCAAGGGGACCTCAATACGCACCTGCTCACCAAACTGCGCGTGAATCGCTTTTAAACCTTCAATATGTCGGTTACTCGGATCGCCCGAGTTGCCCAGCAGCAGTGTAAAAGGCTCAGACGGGAGAGACGCAACGGCGGCAGCTGGCATTCTGGTCGGGAAATAGAGCAGTGAACCGGGAACGCGGCGATGGCGCTGCTGGTAGTGATGCAGGTCGCCATGGGTCGCAAAAACCTGTGCAACGCGTCCCTGCGCTATCCGGCGTACCAGATAGAACAGGCGGAACTTCAGGCTGCGTGAATCCTCATAAAGATCGGCGCCCCAGACGTGCCAGAACAGCTGTGACCGGCGCAGCTTACCGCTGAGTAACGCTAGCCAGATCCACGGGTTAAACTGACCGTGGCAAAAAAAACGCTGCTGACGATTTCTGGCCCGCTGCAGTACCGCCTGTGCCAGCGCTTTTTTGCTGGCAAAGCACTCTATCTGCAACGCGCTGAACAGTGCCAGATTCTCTGGCTGCTGCGTAACCACCATAAAATGGCGTGGTGAAGCCGCGGGGTGCTCAACGCTAAGTACATCGTTGAAAAAACGCAGCACCGTAAGATTGTGGTGGGGAATATCTGATCCCAAAAGGTGAATTAAAGTCATTTTTTCCGGCAGTAAACAATAAAAGCGCCACAACACAGGGCAAAGTAAGCCATATAGGTAAACATATAGGCTTGCGCCGCACCCGTCGCGCCATGTAATGGGATCAACCAGCGTGAGAACAGGGTCAGCAACAGAAACTGGCTGATCTCAGTCAGAACATAAAAGCGCAGCGAGGCTTTGGCGATAACCAGATATCCGAAAACATAGGCTCCGACCTTAAACACATCGCCGCAAAGCTGCCAGACAAAGAGATCGCGCATCCCGCGAAAAGCGTCAGAGAACAGCAGGCTGATAGCGAAATCACGTAGCACCCAGACACCAACACTGGCAACCGCCACGGCGGGCAGCACAAAGCGCAGCGCCCGGCCAATCTCACGCGCGATGTCACGTTTGTTGTCGAGCCGCGCCAGCGTCGGCAGTAGCCAGACACTAAACGTCGCGGTAATAAATTGCAGATAGGCATCGGAAATGCTGGTCACGCCCTGCCACAATCCAACCTGCGCCCAGCCCTGCTGTTCCGCCAGCAGGTTACGCATCAACACCCAGGCGACCGGCAAGGTCACGGCAGTGATCAGCGCCATCAGTGTATATTTTGTCAGATTACGGGCCAGCTCAGGATGCCATTGTGGACGCAGCCAGCTAAGCGGCAGCGGCGCGCGGCGTTTCAGCATCATTAGCGCAGGCAGCAGCAGCAAGGCCGGTACCAGCGCCAGGCCAGTCAGTGCGCCCTGATAGCCGCCCAGCCACCAGCAAAGCAGATAGCCTGCCAGACCTATCAGACTGCCGAGAATCAGCGCCAGCGCATTACCGCGCGCGTCGCGATAGCCCTTCAGCAGCGCCAGGGTAAAGTTGGCCCAGGCGATGCCGAGCTGAAGAAACGCCACCACACGGATGACGCCCTGATAGCGATCGTGACCAAACAGCGCAGTGCTGATGGGGGCCGCCGCCAGCAGAAACAGCAGCGCCAGCACACCGGAAAAGCCCAGCACCATGGCCGATGCCGTGCCCACCATCGCCCGCAGTCGGGCTGGCTGCTGCTGATACTGTGCTACATAGGTGGTAACGCCATTGAATATGCCCGCGCCCGCCAGCACACCCAGCACGGTGATCAACTGACGGAAGTTCCCCGCCTGACCCACCCCTTCAGGTCCGAAGCTGACTGCCAGCAGTTTGATTACCAGCAGACCGGCCACAATTTTTACCAGCGTGGACGACGCGGTCCACACCGAGGCTCTGGCTAGTGACATCAGGAAAAGAAGCTCAGCAGCGAGCTAATAACCGTGCTCTGATTATTATCTGACAGGTTATAAAACAGCGGCAGGCGCAGCAGGCGTTCACTTTCCAGGGTGGTAAAGCGATCGTCGCCGACAAACTGCGAGAACCGTTCACCAGCGGGCGAACTGTGTAGCGGAATATAATGGAACACCGTCAGTATCTCGGCCTCTTTCATCCAGTCGATCAGCATCTGGCGATCGTCATGATCGCGCAACTTGATGTAGAACATGTGCGCATTGTGTTCACAGCTGGCGGGAATCGCCGGCAGGCTGATGCGTCCCTGAACCGCCAGCGGCTGTAATGCATCGTAATAACGCTGCCAGATGCGTAACCGCTGCTGGTTGATCCGTTCAGCTGCTTCCAGCTGGGCCCAGAGATAGGCCGCCTGCAGATCGGCCATCAGATAACTCGATCCCATATCGCGCCAGGTGTATTTATCGACCTGGCCACGGAAGAATTGACTGCGGTTAGTGCCTTTTTCCCGCACGATCTCGGCGCGCTCGACCAGGCTGGCGTCGTTAATGAGCGTCGCGCCGCCTTCGCCGCCAGCGGTGTAGTTCTTGGTTTCGTGGAAACTGAAGCAGCCAATATGACCAATAGTGCCCAGTGCTCGACCTTTGTAGCGTGACATCACGCCCTGTGCCGCATCTTCTATCACAAACAGCTTATGCTTCGCGGCCAGCGCCATAATGGTATCCATTTCACAGGCCACGCCTGCGTAATGCACCGGCACAATGGCGCGGGTTTTTTCAGTGATGGCCGCTTCGATCAGCGTTTCATCAATGTTCATGGTGTCCGGGCGCACATCGACAAACACGATGCGGGCGCCGCGCAGCACAAAGGCGTTGGCGGTAGAAACAAAGGTGTAGCTCGGCATAATCACTTCATCGCCGGGCTGCAGATCGATTAATAGCGCCGCCATCTCCAGCGAAGCGGTACAGGAGGGGGTCAGCAGCACTTTTTTGCTACCAAACCGCTGCTCCATCCACTGCTGACAGCGACGGGTAAATCCACCGTCGCCGCACAGTTTCCCGCTGTTCATCGCCGACTGCATATACTCAATTTCTGTGCCCACAATCGGGGGCGCATTAAATGGAATCATGACCTTTCCTGTAAAACCAGTACGCGGTGTTGTCGAGCCGGGCACCGCTGCGTAAATAGAGGCGCATCGCCATGAGATTACTGAGCTGAGTGGCAACCCGTAACTGAGTCAGTTGTCGTACCCGCGCCCAGTCTGCTGCCGCCAGCATCAGTCGCTGACCCAGCCCCTGGCCCTGCGCGTCAGGCAGTACGCCCAGCAGGCCAATGCGGGCATCGCCCTCCACCGCGCGTAGCGAAACAAAACCCTGCAAATGGCCCGAGTCATCACTCGCCACCAGACACTGATCATCAAACGTGCCGCGCACCGCATTTTCAATCCACTGCGCATAGAAGCGTCCGCTGGCGTCCGGGGCATACCAGGGGGCGCGAAAACGGCTCTGGCTGAATAGCTGAGAAGCCGCATCGCGCAGTAGCGGGATCTGCGCCTCCCGCGCAATGCGAATTCCCGCCTGCCGTTCAGTCTTTTTAATCGCCAGCGTCAGGTCCGCTTCGCCTTCTGCCAGCTGGAACTGATGCTGCTGCAGCGTATCGATTAATGCTGTCTCGCTGGCAGCGACTTTCATCTGAATCAGTGCACAGGGATGGTGCAGCGCCTGTTCCAGCACGATGTCACCCATCGGCTCCAGCCGCACGGTTTCAACACCGAAGAACGCGCTCTCCCAGCTAAGGGGATTAATATTGACGTGGACGGGCATGTAATAAATCCAGCAGGTATTGGCCGTAGCCGGTTTTTGTTAGCGCTTCTCCCGCGGCCCGCAGCTGATCATCACTCAGCCAGCTATTACGCCAGGCGATCTCTTCCAGGCAGGCAATTTTAAAGCCCTGCCGTTTTTCCACCGTCTGCACAAACATGCTGGCTTCCACCAGGCTGTCGTGTGTACCGGTATCCAGCCAGGCGAAACCTCGCCCTAGCAGTTCGACCGTCAGCTCACCGCGCTCCAGATACATCTGATTAATGGCGGTGATTTCCAGCTCGCCTCGCGCTGAAGGCTTAACCTGTTTCGCCAATTCGATAACCTGATTGTCATAAAAATAGAGGCCGGTTACCGCCCAGCGCGATTTCGGCTGCGGTGGCTTCTCTTCAATCGAGATCGCCTTAAAGTTATCGTCAAACTCCACCACACCGAAACGTTCCGGGTCCATCACCTGATAGCCAAACACCGTTGCGCCACGATTCTGTTCAACGACTTTCCGCAGCTTGGGGCTGAAGCCCTGGCCGAAATAGAGGTTATCACCCAGAACCAGGCAGCAATTATCATCGCCGATAAAAGATTCGCCGATAATAAATGCCTGCGCCAGCCCATCGGGACGGGGCTGCACCGCATAGCTGAGGTGTATCCCAAATTCACTGCCATCGCCGAGCAGTCGTTCAAACTGTGCCCGGTCTTCCGGAGTGGTAATTAACAGGATGTCGCGAATACCCGCCAGCATCAGTACCGACAGCGGATAGTAGATCATCGGTTTGTCGTAGACCGGCAGAAGTTGCTTTGATACTGCACGGGTTATCGGGTGTAACCGCGTGCCCGACCCTCCTGCTAAAATGATGCCTTTCATCGCTGCTCCTTACGCGGGTTTATTGCGATAAACCGAGGCGTTCGCCCTGATAGCGCCCCTCCAGAATGGCTTGCCACCAGGTGGGATTGGCCAGATACCATGCCACCGTTTTACGCATGCCGCTTTCAAAGGTTTCCTGCGGCACCCAGCCAAGTTCATGCGCAATTTTACTGGCATCAATGGCGTAGCGCTGATCGTGACCGGGGCGGTCAGTGACATAGGTGATCAGGTCGCGGTAATGCGCCAGCCCTGCAGGTTTCTGCGCTGCGGCCAGCTCTTCAAGCAGGCTGCAGATAGTTTCGACCACCTCAATATTGCGGCGCTCGTTATGACCACCAATATTATAGGTCTCGCCTGGCTTGCCCTGACTGACCACCTGATAGAGTGCACGGGCGTGATCTTCGACGTAGAGCCAGTCACGAATCTGCTGTCCGTTGCCATAAACCGGTAAGGCTTTTCCGGCCAGCGCATTAATAATGGTCAGCGGGATCAGTTTTTCCGGGAAATGGCAGGGACCGTAGTTGTTTGAACAGTTGGTAACCAGCGTGGGCAGACCGTAGGTGCGCAGCCAGGCTCGCACTAAATGGTCGCTGCTTGCCTTACTGGCGGCGTAAGGACTGCTTGGCGCGTAAGGCGTAGTCTCGGTGAAATAAGTCTGGCTTTCATGCAGATCGCCAAAGACCTCATCGGTCGAAATATGGTGGAACAGAAAGGTGGTTTTGCGCGCGTTATCCAGGTTTTGCCAGTAAAAACGTGCGGCTTCCAGCAGTTGATAGGTCCCGACAATATTAGTCTCGATAAAGGCCACCGGCCCGTCAATCGAGCGATCAACATGGCTTTCAGCCGCAAGATGCATTACGCAGTCCGGCTGATGGCGGGCAAAAACCTGATCCAGCGCCGGGCGATCACAGATATCTACCTGCTCAAAACGAAAGCGGGACGAGTCGGCAACGCTGGCGATTGACGCCAGATTTCCGGCGTAGCTGAGTTTATCGACCACCACTACCTGATGTTCGGTTTCTGCGATCAGAAAGCGCACCAGCGCCGAACCGATAAACCCGGCACCGCCAGTGATCAGAAAGCGTTTCATCGCCAGACACCTTTGGTATCGACAATCCAGTTCTGCTGAACCTGAGTGGCCTCAATGGCGCGGAAGGCGCGGTGATCCACCAGCATCACCAGAATATCGGCCTGCGCCAGCGCCTGCTCGCTGGAGACCAGCTCAGCTTTGTCTGCCAGTACGTCAGCAAGCTGCGCAATGTGCGGTTCGACCACCCAGGTGGTGCCGCTATGCCACTCAGCAATCTTCTGCGCCACGCCCACTGCCGGACTTTCGCGCAGGTCATCGATATTGGGTTTAAAGGCCAGGCCAAAGCAGGCGATGGTCAGATCGCTGGCGCGCCTGCCAGTCTGCGTCAGGCAGTCCGCCAGCGCGGTTTTCACCTGGTCCAGCACCCACTGCGGCTTGGCATCATTGACCTCGCGTGCGGTGCGGATCAGACGGGCTAATTCAGGATTCTGCGCCACGATGAACCAGGGATCGACGGCGATACAGTGACCGCCGACGCCTGGACCCGGCTGCAGAATGTTGACACGCGGATGGCGATTCGCCAGCGCAATCAGCTCCCAGACGTTAATCTCCTGATCGGCACAGATCAGCGACAGCTCATTGGCAAAGGCGATGTTCACGTCACGGAAGCTGTTTTCTGTCAGCTTGCACATCTCGGCGGTGCGGGCATTGGTTTCAACGCATTCCCCTTTTAAAAACAGCCGATAGAGCGCGCTGGCGCGGGCGGAACAGGCGGGCGTCATGCCGCCAATGACCCGGTCGTTATTAATCAGCTCAACCATCACCTGACCCGGCAGCACGCGCTCCGGGCAGTAGGCGATAAAAATATCGGGCGTCTCTCCGTGCTGCGGAAAGCGCAGGTCGGGACGCGCCACAGCCAGCCATTCGGCCATTTTTTCGGTGCTGCCCACCGGTGAGGTTGACTCCAGAATCACCAGATCGCCTTTCTTCAGTACCGGCGCGATCGACTCCGCCGCGGCTTTCACAAAGCGGAGATCGGGTTGATGCGCATCTTTGAAAGGGGTCGGTACGGCGATAAGAAAGGCGTCGGCGGCTACCGGCTGCGTGGTGGCGCGCAGGTCACCACGCGTAACGGCGGCATGCACTACCTGATCTAAATCGGGTTCCACAATGTGAATCGCGCCACGATTGATAATTTCAACGGCGCGCGCGTTGATATCCACGCCCACCACTTTTTTTCCCTTTGAGGCAAAAACGGCTGCCGTCGGCAGCCCAATGTATCCCAGTCCAATCACGGAGATGGTTTCAAAACTCATAATTCGGCTCGGTTATCTTTTAAGGCTTGTAAAATACGACCACAGGCTTTGCCATCACCATACGGGTTATGGGCATGGCTCATCGCATGCCAGGCATCGTCGTCGCTCAGCAATTCGCCTACACTGGCTACGATTCTGGCGATATCTGTCCCCACTAGTTTAACGGTACCAGCATCAACCGCTTCAGGCCGCTCAGTAGTATCACGCATCACCAGCACCGGTTTACCCAGCGACGGGGCTTCCTCCTGAATGCCGCCAGAGTCAGTGAGGATGAGCCAGGCGCGGTTCATCAGCCAGACAAAAGGCAGATACTCCTGCGGTTCAATCAGGATGATATTTTCAATGCCACTGAGTATCCGGTTAACCGGCTCGCTGACGTTCGGATTGAGGTGCACCGGATAGACAATCTGCGTCTCGGGATGCTGGCGGGCAATCTGCGCCAGCGCGCTGCAGATACGCTCAAAGCCGCCACCAAAGCTTTCACGTCGGTGACCGGTGACCAGCACCAGTTTCTTATCCGGGTCGAGAAACGGGTATCGCGCTGCCAGCTGGGCATTCAGATTGCTGTCATCCAGCACCCGATCGCGAACCCACAGCAGCGCATCAATGACCGTATTGCCGGTCACGACAATGCGCACATCGGGCAGATTCTCCTGTAACAGATTCTGACGCGACCGTGAGGTGGGGGTGAAGTGCAGACGGGCAATATGGCCGGTGAGCTTGCGGTTACCCTCTTCCGGCCACGGCGAGGCGAGATCGCCGGTCCGCAGACCGGCTTCCACATGCCCGACGGGAATTTGCTGATAAAATGCCGCCAGGCTCGCCGCCAGCGTTGTTGTGGTGTCACCATGCACCAACACGATGTCCGGTTTGAAGTCGAGCAGCACGGTTTTCATGCCCTCTAAAATGCGGCAAGTGATCTCGGTCAGCCCCTGCTCAGGGCGCATAATATTGAGATCATAGTCCGGTTCCAGCTTGAACAGACGCAGCACCTGATCGAGCATTTCGCGATGCTGCGCAGTGACGCACAGTCGCGATTCAAAAGCGGGATCCTGCGCCAGCGCCTGAACCAGCGGCGCCATTTTGATCGCTTCCGGACGAGTACCAAATACGGTCAGAACTTTCACACTGTTTCTCTCAATTATGCGTGTCTGACATCAGACGCGGACGACGTGCCAGCGCCACTCCCGCGCCTGTTAATGCCCCAACGGCACCCCACATAATCATCATGAACAGACGTCGCGGACTGTCACGTGATACCGGCTCTTCCGGCGTACGCAGATAACGGTAGGTCTGGAACTTACTGTTCAGTTTTGGTCCGGTCTGCAGCGTGGTCAGCATTGCTCTGTTCTGATCATAGCTGATATCAAAGCTCGGACCGGTGGCGCGCAGGGTATCCAACTGTCCCTGTAAAACGGGCTGACCCAGCAGGAACAGGTCGCTGTCTGCCAGATTCTCACCCGCCTCACGCGTCTGTTTCTCATTGATGCCCTGCTGGCTGGCGATCTTCAGCGCCTGCTCCAGCCGATGTTGCTGGCGCTGGAACACCGCGTTAGCCACATCTTCCTGACGTTTCACCTGCGCCTGCAACTGGTCGGTACGCGCCCGCCAGGCACCTTTTAACTCATCATTCAGATGACGCGCGGTGCGCTCGCTGGCGTAGGCGATGTACTGACGCAGCAGGTTGTTGGCGTCGCCAGCGGTTTCTGCTTTGAGTTTGACGTTATCGGGCAGGTTATGTGCCGCGTCAGCGGGCGTGAACAGGATATTGCCGATCATATCGTCGAGCAGCGTGGCATCATTATGCGCATTGCCGGTTTTACGACTCTTGTAGTAATCCGTTTGCTGCCAGAACTCACGCCGCGTATCCCAGGAGGCAAGCTGCATAGTGAACTCCTGATACACCTGATCCATCACCGTAGGCGTAGGCGCAGCCAGCGTTAAGGCGTTGTTGCGTACATCCAGATTGGTCAGGAATTGCTGCTGCGCATAGTAAGAACCCAGCATGTTCACCGTCGGACGATCGGTGATTGCCGTGGTGCTCCAGACCTGTTTTAGCAGCAGTGTGGCCAGCCAGGCGACCAGAGAAAACAGCAGTGCAAGCCCGATAATCCAGCGCTTGCCACGCCATAAACGGCAGCAAAAGCTGCGAATATCCAGTTCGTTATCCACAACGTCAGAACGCATGGCAGAGTTATCCTTTATCAGCATCGGGTTCATTTGTTTTTTGCGTCGCGATGATGGCTCAGACGACGCTTGATGCGCCGGATACGTCGCGCCACGCGCCACGCATGTTTCAGGCAGTAGCCGTAAACCATAAAAGCCCCCAGGAACAGCAGCAGCATCACCCATTCCGGAATGAACGCCAGATATTCACCCAGCACACCAATACCTGCGAGGATGGCCGCCGCAACGGTTATCAGAACAAAGGCCTGACGTGAGCTAAAGCCAGCACGCATAATCAGATGGTGGATGTGCTGACGGTCAGCCGAAAACGGACTCATGCCTTTGCGCAGGCGGCGATACATAATCGCTACCATATCCATCAGGGGAATGGCGATGAGCCACAGTGCGGTGACGGGGGTAATGGGATGGCTCAGACCCTGCGTCGTTTCCAGCAGAATCCAGATAATGGTGAAACCGATCATGGTGCTGCCGGCATCGCCCATAAAGACTTTGAAACGGCGCCCAAGGAAGCCGAGGTTAAGCAGGATATAAGGCAGCGTGGCGGCAATCATCGCAAAACACCACATCGCAAGGCTGGTCTGGCCGTCGAAGTAGAGGATGATCCCCATGGCAGCAAAGGTGACCGAGGAGAGTCCGCCGAGCAGACCATCTATCCCATCCACCATATTAAAAGCGTTGATCGCGGCCCAGACGGCAAAAAGCGTCAGCACATAACCAAATGGGCCCACGATAAGTTCGAACGGGCCGACAATAAAGCCCAGACTGAGCAGATAGAGTTTTGCGCCAAACATCATCACCAGGGCAACAATGGCCTGCACCACTGCGCGGATTTTAACGCTGATATCGAAACGGTCATCCAGTGCGCCAACCAGCACCAGGACACCGGCACAGCCCAGATAGAGCAGCGCGTGTGGCAGGTAGTAGTTGGTAATGGCAAACGTAAAGCAGATACCTGCGAACACAGAAATGCCGCCCACCAACGGAATTGCGCCATGATGGCGTTTACGTGAGTTAGGCTTATCAACTAAACCAATTTTTTTAGCTGCTTTTCGAGCAAAAAAGAGGAAAGCCAGGGAAAAGAGAAAAATTAAACCAAGCTCAGTACTCATAGTGAGTAAATTCACGTTAAACGCTCTCAGCTAACATCCCGCACAACAATACGCGAAAATACGCGCCGATCGCTGTGTCAGATTCCGAATTCTGCATAAAGAGACAGACGAACGGTTAAAAGTTCGCCATCGCTACCACAGTCATTATAAATGCTCCTGCCAGTGTTCAATCCTATAGCTCACAAATGAAAAACGCCACGTTGAGACGTGGCGTAAGGTCGATTTTCTGCGCATCTGGATTAAAAAAGCCGAATCTGTGGTTCGGCCTGGCAGTATCGGATTAAGAACGCTTCATCATGTCGAAGAATTCATCATTGGTTTTGGTCATCGCCAGCTTGTTGATGAGGAATTCCATTGCGTCGATTTCGCCCATCGGGTGAATAATCTTACGCAGGATCCACATCTTCTGCAGCTCTTCCTGAGAGGTTAGCAGCTCTTCTTTACGCGTACCGGAACGGTTGTAATCAATCGCCGGGAAGACACGTTTTTCAGCAATTTTACGGGCGAGGTGCAGTTCCATGTTACCGGTACCTTTAAACTCTTCGTAAATCACTTCATCCATCTTCGAACCGGTATCAACCAGCGCGGTCGCGATGATGGTCAGGCTACCGCCCTCTTCCACGTTACGTGCAGCACCAAAGAAACGCTTTGGACGATGCAGGGCGTTGGCATCCACACCACCGGTCAGGACTTTACCTGAAGCAGGAACCACGGTGTTGTAGGCACGCGCCAGGCGTGTGATGGAGTCGAGCAGGATGATAACATCTTTTTTGTGTTCGACCAGACGCTTGGCTTTCTCGATAACCATTTCAGCAACCTGAACGTGGCGTGAGGCTGGCTCATCAAAGGTTGAGGCGATAACTTCACCTTTCACCAGACGCTGCATCTCGGTAACTTCTTCCGGGCGCTCGTCGATTAGCAGCACCATCAGCACGCAATCCGGGTAGTTATATGCCAGGCTCTGCGCGATGTTCTGCAGCAGCATAGTTTTACCGGCTTTCGGTGGTGCAACGATCAGACCACGCTGGCCACGACCGATCGGCGAGGCCAGATCGAGTACGCGGGCGGTTAAATCTTCCGTTGAGCCATTACCCCGCTCCATACGCAGACGTTTATTTGCGTGCAGCGGCGTGAGGTTTTCGAACAGAATCTTATTACGCGCGTTTTCTGGTTTGTCGTAATTAACTTCATTAACTTTCAGCAGCGCAAAATAGCGTTCACCTTCTTTTGGTGGACGGATTTTGCCGGAAATGGTGTCACCAGTGCGGAGGTTGAAGCGACGGATTTGGCTGGGGGAAACGTAGATATCATCAGGTCCGGCGAGGTAGGAGCTGTCTCCGGAACGGAGGAATCCAAATCCATCCTGAAGGATCTCCAGCACGCCATCACCGAAGATGTCTTCGCCGCTTTTCGCGTGCTGCTTCAGGATTGAAAAGATAATGTCCTGCTTGCGCATGCGAGCCTGATTTTCCAGCCCCATATTTTCGCCGAGAGTAATCAGCTCAGCAACCGGCGTATTCTTTAATTCGGTAAGATTCATAGTGATGGGTTCTTAAACTCGGGGTAATACTCGGAATGTTTTTCGTGAATGGTATGGCAACTAATCCATGCCGTTAATGGCTCTTTTCGGCTCTTCCCGACGATCATTGTATGGAATGGCGATCGGTATGCAGGGAGATGTCCGAATGTGATGCCAGAGTTGGAGCTAACCGTAAGATTGTTGAACCGTTCTATCTTTATAAGGTACAGGGCGACAGGCTTCAACAAGGGAAAACTTTAAGATGCTAACTACAAGGTAAGTTCGTAATGCAGTGTTGGTAACTTAGCACGCCTGAAAGCGAACGTCCAGCAGCGGGAGATAAATTCACTACTGCCAGACGTTCAGCCCTGAATTACGCCAGATTGGCGTTCAGGAACTCTTTCAGCTGGCCTTTAGACAGCGCGCCCACTTTGGTCGCGGCAACTTCGCCATTTTTAAACAGCAGCAGCGTCGGGATACCACGAATGCCATACTTCGGTGCCGTGCCTGGGTTATCATCAATATTCAGCTTAGCGATGGTCAGCTTGCCATCATACTCTTCTGCAACTTCATCAAGGATTGGCGCGATCATTTTGCAAGGACCACACCATTCAGCCCAGAAATCTACCAGTGTAACGCCATCGGCTTTCAGCACGTCGGTGTCGAAACTGTCATCAGTCAGATGAACGATTTTATCGCTGCTCATGTTTTACTCCACAAGATTATGCCTGGCGAATTGGCGTAAAATATACCAATGTTGGTTGACTTTATTTCATCGGATACGCTTTCGTAAAGCGATAGTAAGCTGATATTCTACCACACTATGAGCAAAACACACTTAACTGAACAGAAGTTTTCCGACTTCGCCCTGCACCCAAAAGTGGTGGAAGCCCTTGATACTAAAGGCTTTCAGTACTGCACGCCGATTCAGGCGTTAGCTCTGCCTTTTACGCTTTCAGGGCGTGATGTTGCAGGCCAGGCGCAAACCGGTACCGGCAAAACGATGGCGTTTCTGACGTCAACGTTTCATCATCTTCTCTCTCATCCTGCGGCGGAAGGTCGTCAGGTTAACCAGCCACGGGCATTAATTCTTGCGCCGACGCGTGAACTTGCTGTGCAGATTCATGCGGATGCCGAACCCCTTACCGCTTCAACCGGCCTGAAACTGGGTCTCGCCTATGGCGGAGACGGTTATGATAAACAGCTAAAAGTGCTGGAGCAGGGCGTTGATATTCTGGTGGCCACCACCGGTCGCCTCATCGACTATGCGAAACAGAATCACGTTAACCTCGGTGCCATTCAGGTCATGGTGCTGGACGAAGCCGATCGCATGTTCGATCTCGGCTTTATTAAAGATATTCGCTGGCTGTTCCGTCGTATGCCGCCTGCTACCCAGCGTCTGAGCATGCTGTTCTCCGCGACCCTTTCCTACCGCGTCCGTGAACTGGCATTTGAGCACATGAACAGTGCTGAATACGTGGAAGTAGAACCGGAGCAAAAAACTGGTCATCGCATTCAGGAAGAGCTTTTCTATCCGTCTAACGAAGAGAAAATGCGCCTGTTGCAGACCCTGCTGGAAGAAGAGTGGCCCGATCGCGCCATCATCTTCGCCAATACCAAGCACCGCTGTGAAGATATCTGGGGCCACCTGGCAGCGGATGGACACCGTGTCGGCCTGCTGACCGGCGACGTTGCTCAGAAAAAGCGCCTGCGCATTCTGGATGACTTCACCAAAGGCGATGTGGATATTCTGGTCGCCACTGACGTGGCTGCCCGTGGTCTGCACATTCCAGCGGTTACCCATGTCTTTAACTACGATCTGCCAGATGACTGTGAAGATTACGTTCACCGCATTGGCCGTACCGGCCGTGCGGGCGCCAGCGGACATTCTATCAGCCTGGCCTGCGAAGAGTACGCGCTGAATCTGCCTTCGATTGAAGAGTACATTGGCCATAGCATTCCGGTCAGTAAGTACAGCAGCGAAGCGTTGTTAACAGATTTACCGCCGCCTAAGCGTCTGCAACGTAGCCGTTCCGGCAATGGCCCGCGTCGCGGGGGGAATAACGCCAATCGTCGCGGTGCTCCACGCAACAACAACCGTAAACGTTCAGGTTAGGCCACCATGCTAAGCGCGTCGTCACTTTATGCAGCGATTGATTTAGGATCTAACAGCTTTCATATGCTGGTGGTGCGCGAGGTCTCTGGCAGTATTCAGACCATTGCAAAAATTAAGCGCAAGGTTCGCCTTGCTGCCGGTCTGGATAAAAATAACCTGTTGTCAGCCGACGCCATGTCACGTGGCTGGCAATGTCTCAGACTGTTTTCTGAACAGCTGCAGGATATCCCCTCCGATCAGATTCGCGTGGTGGCAACCGCCACGCTGCGTCTGGCCGGCAATGCGCAGACATTTCTCGACACCGCTCAACAGATTCTCGGCTGTCCCATCAACGTGATCAGCGGTGAAGAAGAGGCGCGTCTGATTTATCAGGGCGTGGCACATACCACAGGCGGCTCCGACCAGCGTTTAGTGGTCGATATCGGTGGCGGCAGCACCGAGCTGGCAACCGGCGATGGCTCGCATGCGTCGGTGTTGTTCAGTCTCTCGATGGGCTGCGTGACGTGGCTGGAGCGCTTCTTCAGCGATCGTCATCTGGCAAAAGAGAATTTTGACCAGGCTGAGCTGGCGGCACGTGAGATGATCCAGCCCATTGCCGCGCAGTTGCGTGAGCAGGGCTGGCAGGCCTGTGTCGGTGCATCAGGTACGGTTCAGGCGCTGCAGGAGATCATGGTGGCGCAGGGCATGGATGAGCGCATCACACTGAGTAAACTGCAGCAGCTAAAGCAGCGAGCCATTCAGTGCGGCAAACTGGAAGAGCTGGAAATCGAAGGGCTGACGCTGGAACGGGCGCTGGTGTTTCCCAGTGGCCTGTCGATCCTGATCGCCATCTTTCAGGAACTCAGCATCGATAGCATGACGCTGGCGGGCGGCGCGCTGCGTGAAGGTCTGGTCTACGGCATGCTGCATCTGCCCATCGACCGCGATATCCGGACCCGCACACTGCACAACGTCCAGCGGCGTTTCAGCATTGATGTGGAGCAGGCAGATCGTGTGCGTCAGCTGGCAGAGTGCTTTTTCCGTCAGGTTTCCACGCTGTGGAAGCTGGATCAGCGCTGTCGTGAGTTGCTGCTCAGCGCCTGTGCGATCCACGAAATCGGTTTGAGCGTCGACTTCCGTCATGCGCCACAGCATGCGGCGTATCTGGTGCGTCACCTCGATCTTCCTGGCTTCACACCGGCGCAGAAGAAGCTGCTGGCCTGTTTATTGCAAAACCAGAGAGGCAGCATCGACCTGGCTTTGCTGACTCAGCAAAATGCCCTGCCGCCGCGTCTGGCAGAACGGATGTGCCGTCTACTGCGGCTGGCGATTATTTTCTCCACCCGCCGGCGCGATGACACCCTGCCTGCGGTGCGGCTACAGGCAGACGATGATGCCCTGCATCTGACCCTGCCCGCTGGCTGGCTGGAGGCCCATCCACTGCGCAGTGAGCTGCTGGAGCAGGAAAGCCATTATCAGTCTTACGTCCACTGGTTATTAACCCTGTCGTAATCGCACTCGCGTGAGGCGAATATTCTTCGCCTCCAGCACCGGTTTAACTCTTTTTCGCCTTATCCAGCATCGCTCTCAGACCGGCGACCCGGCTCTGCCCGGTTTTCATCCGCTCCTCCGCACTAACCACTTTGCGCTCAGTCTCCCATTGCAGATCGTCCTGCGGCAGCTCCAGTAGAAAACGGCTCGGTTCAGGGCGGATTAACTCGCCATATTGCCGGCGTTCGCGACACAGGGTAAAAGTCAGCTCTTTCTGCGCCCTTGTGATCCCGACATAAGCCAGGCGACGCTCCTCTTCGATATTGTTCTCATCGATGCTGCTCTGATGCGGCAACAGTCCCTCTTCCATGCCCACCAGGAACACATAGGGGAACTCCAGACCTTTGGAGGCGTGCAGCGTCATCAGCTGCACCTGATCCAGCTCTTCATCGCTTTCGCCGCGCTCCATCATGTCGCGCAGGGTAAAGCGCGTCACCACCTGCGCCAGCGTCATTGGCTCATCGATATCGCTGCCTTCCAGCATTTCGGTCATCCACTGAAACAGCGTGTTGACATTCTTCATCCGCATTTCTGCGGCTTTCGGACTGCCGGAAGTTTCGAACAGCCAGCTTTCGTAGTCGATGCCGCGAATCAAATCGCGCACTGCGTTCACCGGCTCACGTTCGGTTAGCTGGATAATCTCATTCAGCCAGTGGGTAAACCGCTGCAGATGTTCCAGACCACGACCACTCAGCGTCTGCCCCAGGCCGACATCAAAACTGGCGTTAAACAGGCTTTTACTGCGCAGGTTTGCCCATTCACCGAGCTTTTGCAGCGTGGCCGGGCCAATCTCGCGGCGCGGCGTATTGACGATGCGCAGAAACGCGCTGTCATCCTCAGGATTGGTCAGTACACGTAGATAGGCGAGGAGATCCTTGATTTCGGGCCGCGAGAAAAACGACGTACCACCCGAGATGCGATAAGGGATGCGGTTCTGCATCAGAAACTTTTCAAAGGTCCGTGACTGATGGTTGCCACGGTAAAGAATCGCGTAATCTTTGTACTGCGTCCGGTTGATAAAGTGATGCGCGATGAGTTCACCGGTGACCCGTTCCGCCTCATGCTCTTCGCTGTTGGCCGTCAGCACTTTCAGCTCGCTGCCCTGACCCAGCTCTGAAAACAGCCGTTTCTCAAATACGTGCGGGTTATTGGCAATCAGGATATTCGCCGCTTTCAATATGCGCTGCGAAGAGCGGTAGTTCTGCTCCAGTTTCACCACCTCCAGCGCCGGAAAATCCTGGTTCAGCAGCACCAGGTTCTGCGGCCGCGCACCGCGCCAGGAGTAGATTGACTGATCATCATCACCCACCACCGTGAAGCGCGCCCGCGCGCCAACCAGCAATTTGACCAGCTCATACTGGCTGGTGTTGGTATCCTGATACTCATCCACCAGCAGATAGCGGATACGCTGCTGCCAGCGTTCACGCACCTCCTGATTACGCTGCAGCAGCAGCGTCGGCAGCAGGATCAGGTCGTCGAAATCCAGCACGTTGCACGACTTAAGATGTTGACTGTAAAGGGCATAGCAGTGGGCAAAAATAGTATCCTGCTGCGAGCGCGCCAGCGCAGCGGCACCCTGCGGATCGATCAGATCATTTTTCCAGTTCGAGATGGTGGAGATGAGCTGCTGTAATAGCGTCTTATCCTCTTCCAGCCACTCTTTTGTCAGCTCTTTCAGCAGGGCAAGCTGATCCTGATCGTCGAACAGCGAGAAGTTCGACTTCATGCCCAGCGCCGCCGTTTCGCGCTTGATGATCTCCAGTCCCAGGGTATGGAAGGTCGAGATTAGCAAGCCGCGCGCCTCTTTACGGCCCAGCGTCTGCGCCACACGCTCTTTCATTTCGCGCGAGGCTTTATTGGTAAAGGTCACCGCGGCGATATGGCGCGCCTGATAGCCGCATTCACGAATCAGATGGGCGATTTTATTGGTAATCACGCGGGTTTTGCCCGATCCCGCGCCCGCCAGCACCAGACAGGGACCGGTAACAAATTCGACGGCACGTTGTTGGCTGGGGTTTAAACGCATAGGAGAAATCGCCTGATTGAATCAAAAGAAAGGGGTTTATACTGGGCGGCAATTATACACAACCGAGATACCAACATGGCGAAAACCGCGGCGGCTTTACACATCCTGGTCAAAGAGGAAGCGCTGGCAAAAGAGATTCTGGCGAAACTGGCGAAAGGTGGCAATTTCCAGCAGCTGGCAAAGAAACACTCAACCTGTCCTTCCGGTCGCAATGGTGGCGATCTGGGCGAGTTCCGTCAGGGACAGATGGTGCCGGCCTTTGATAAAGCGGCCTTTACCTGCCCGCTGCTGACGCCTTACGGGCCGGTAAAGACCGGCTTTGGTTATCACATTATCAAAGTGCTCTATCGCAACTAATTACTTCTTCTGCTTCATCTGCTGCAGTACGTTGCTGCACTGATTGTCTTCATTATCACTTGGAGAGATCAGTGCCAGCAGCGCCGCCGCCGGCCCCACTACCGCGCCCAGCGCTACGGCCGCTGCACCACGTGCCAGCAGCGGCCCCGCTTTCACCCCCGCATCGGGATTTTTAAAGGTGCCGCGCACATAGAGCGGTGAGCGCAGCGTAACGATACGGATGCCCTTACTTTCCGGATTTACCGAAAGATCCAGCCGCTCACTGGCGAAGTTAGCGTTGCCTGACACATTGATAATCGCGTTCTCGGTATCAAATACAAACAGGTTGGGCAGCGCCACACCATTCTGCAATTTGATGTCAGTGGCTGCACAGTTGATGCGCACCTGATCATCGCCAAACAATTTCCCAACCACGTAGTTACCAACGTTGAGTCCGGCGATCTCCATCAGGCTACGGCTGATTAGACCATCATTCATCAGCAGCTTGAGTTGACCATTGCTGGTCGCCAGCAGATCGGCCACTGAGTTACCGGTACCGGTAAAGCTGGCATCGCCGTTGAGCTGGCCGAGACTGTTCTGCATCGCCTGCACATCCGGGAACAACTGACGCAAACGCAGTTTACGCGCATGTATGTCAATACGACCGCGCATCGGCGAGTGATCCCCCTCCAGCCGGAGGGTACTATTGAGATTGCCACCCGCAACACCAAAGCGCAGCGGGTCCAGCAGGAGATCCCCGTTTTTCAGCTGTAAGTGGGTGTAGAGATCGCTTAACGGCAGTGAATTGCTGTGTTCGATGCGTTTGCCGCTGAACTTCACATCGGCATCCATCACGTCCCAGTTTTTCGTGTCGAATTTATCGTGCGGCAGCACACGGTCGGCTGGCTGATTCGATTTCTCACCACGCCGGGCTTTAGCCTGAGCAGTTTTATCACTGCCTTTACCGGAGTCCACACCAATCAGCGGCCCCAGATCGGCCATGCGCAGCTGCTCAGAGGTCAGTTCGCCATTGAGTGTCGGGCGTGGTTTGACCTGACTGTAGATGAGTGAGCCATGAATATCGCTGTCGCCAATATGTCCGTTGAATTTCTCATAGCGGTAGACCGCGCCCTTTTCGCCACTGAATTTAGCAATCAGATGGCCATCGGTTTCATAAGGCGGTGTATCAGGTAACAGGACGCCAGTCAGACCATAGAGATTCGCCAGCGTATCGCCCGAGAAGCGCAGCCGCACATTCAGTCCGCCGAGGTTCATCGGATCCTGGATACCGCCGGTCACCTGAACGCGCGTGGTGCCGTTGCGCAGATCGGCCTGAATCGGGAAAGGGGTGTTCTGGCTGCGCAGCGAAAGCATACCGCCCGTCTTGCCCTCACCGCTGAGTTTCTCGTTATTGTAGGTGCCGCTGGCCTGCCAGCCAAAGACAAAGTCGCCCGCCCCCTTCTGTTGATCATTGCCCCCGGCAATCTGCGCATAAGGCACCGGTTTACCCAACGGATTAACCTGCACCGTGACATCTGCACGGTTAACGGCATCGCGATAACGGATTTGCCCCTGATCAAACAGAATATTATCCAGACGGAAGGACCATGCAGACGGCGCGGCGTTCTTTTCATCCTTGTCACTGCTGGCGAGATCGAACGTCCAGTTGTTCTTCTTATCGGCGGTCTGGATAAGCCGGGCATCGGGCCGCTGCAGCTTAATCCACGGGATAAAGAGCTCTTTGTGCAGCAGCGACAGCGGTGCCAGCGTGGCGTCGACCCGCAGCAGATGCACCATGGTGACATCAGAAATGTCGGGAGGATTACCCAGCATGATATCTTCCGCATGCACCTGCGGCCACGGCACCCAGCGCCGCCACCCCGACTCGTCGCGATTTCGTGCCCAGTTGATACCCAAATCCCCCCGTATCGCAAAGGGACGGTTTAATTCTGTAGAGACTTTCTGATTGATGGTGGGCTTCAGACGATTCCAGTCAAAGGTCGCGATAACGACGATAATCACCACGATCAATAACACCAGAATTCCTGCTACCCAACTGACTATTTTCCCGGTACGCGACATGACACTTTCTCCTTGCACATTCACGGTCTGCGTTAAAGATAGTCGAGACCACGGGCAACGGCATCAGGGAAGATGGATAGTGAGATGATTCAATTCAGAAAAGGGGGACCGGACGCGAAAAGTTGTAGTCCTGTGCAGCGATAGCTGGCGATGTTTTGACCTGCTGCCACAGCTTTTCCGTGTCTACGCCTTCAGAAATCACGCCGTTGCAGTCGCGATCGATCAGCGCCAGCAGCATTGAAACAGGCTCCGCCCTTCATCAATAGTGCCAGGCAGAATAAACAGGTCACGCGATAGCCTGGTGTAATCAACACTTATCAGTAATGCCTGTGCTAACGAAAGGAACAACCTGGCCATATGAAAATGGGGATTCTATCAGCCGTTTCGTTAGCATCATCGGCACAACGGGTCGGAATTAGCCGCTCTTATCCGACAGATCGGGACTATTTCTCACTACATGGTAAATTAAAACGGCGTTTTAAAATCATTGACGTCTGCCATACCAGGCGCGAGACTAACGCGATATTTCACTACAGGTCTGAAACCATGACGCAAAAGAAAATTGCCATCATTGGCGAATGCATGATTGAGCTGTCCGAAAAGGGTGAGAACATTAAACGTGGCTTTGGTGGCGATACGCTCAACACGGCCGTTTATCTTGCCCGCCAGGTTGATGGGCAGCAGTTGCAGGTCGATTATGTGACTGCGCTGGGTACGGATTCGTTCAGCGATCAGATGATCGCAGCCTGGCAGCAGGAGAAGGTCAATACTGACCTGATTCAGCGCCTCGACAATAAAATGCCAGGCCTGTATGTGATTGAAACCGATGCCGAAGGCGAGCGCACCTTCTGGTACTGGCGCAGCGATGCCGCTGCGCGTTACTGGCTCGACAGCCCGCAATCTGCAGAGATAGCCGAACAGCTGTCGCATTACGATTATCTCTACCTTAGCGGCATCAGCCTGGCGATTCTGCCGCCTGCCAGCCGTGAGAAGCTGATGAGTCTGCTGGCCCGCTGTCGCGCTAATGGCGGCAAAGTGATTTTTGACAACAACTATCGTCCGCGTTTATGGGCCGATCAGGCCAGCGCGCAGGCCGCTTATCGCGCCATGCTCAACTGCACCGATATTGCCTTCCTGACACTGGATGATGAACATCTGCTCTGGGGCGAACAGCCACTGGATGACGTTATCGCGCGTACCCGTCAGGCGGGTGCCAGCGAAATAGTGATTAAGCGCGGTGCAGACTCCTGCCTGGTAGCCACTGGCGATACGCCACTGATTGATGTGCCTGCGGTACGGCTGGCGAAAGAGAAAGTGATCGATACCACTGCCGCCGGTGATTCGTTCAGTGCCGGTTATCTGGCACGCCGTCTGACTGGCGCCTCTGTAGAAGCCGCCGCGCAGCGTGGACACCTGACCGCCAGTACCGTCATTCAGCATCGTGGCGCCATTATTCCGGCAGAGGCGATGCCGGATTAATCCGCCTCCTGTCAGGGGATTATTTTGTCTGGTGTAGCGAACCAGACCGATTATCCCCTCTTATTTCCCGGCAACAGAATACGGGCTAAATTTCGGTTAACAAAGCAACCTGTTCCAGCTATTTACGTTAAGCCAAAAATTTATCGTAAATGATCGTACAAGCTCACAAACCCTCTTCAGCAGTTCTTATAAATTATCCAACAATATTAACCCGTTATATCGAACCTCCTCTCACCAGGCATAGTCCTAATCTGTCCGTTTTTGCCCTTTTCGGATGGACGATCGCCTGAAAAAAGACCATCTTTTAATCAACAACAGCAGGACGCTGTTCTCTCCGGCCGCGAACAAAAAAATTAAAATATCCCCCGCATCAGGATCTATTTATGCACACAGAAATTATTAATACCTGGCCACACGGTGATGCGCCAGGCGCCAGCGATTCGCGCGCACAGCCGCAGATTGTCGACATGGCAAAAGAGTATGAGCCTTACGATCGCGCAGCCACCGGCGTGCGTTGCCCGGAGATGGCGATCTGGCATCCGGTAGAATCAAATGGAATTACTCTGCTGGTCGCACCGGGCGGTGGCTATCAGCGCGTGATGATCGATCGTGAAGGCAGCGCCCTGGCGACCTTTTTTACCTCTATGGGCTACACCCTTGCAGTAATGACTTATCGCCTGCCCTATGACGGTCATCACGAAGGCCCTGACGCGCCGCTGGCCGATGCGCAGCGTGCCGTTCGCGTCCTGCGTGAACGGGCGCAGCGCGGCCTGAACGGTAAATACATTGTCATGATGGGCTTTTCGGCCGGCGGCCATTTGACTGCCAGTCTGGGTACGCGTTTCGCCGAGAAACTTTATCCGGTGCAGGATAGCGCAGAAAACTTCTCGCCGCGTCCGGATGCGCTGGTACTGGTTTATCCGCTGATCAGCATGCGTGACGGCATCGCGCATGAAGGTGCAAGAACCCGTCTGCTGGGTGCCTGGCCCGATCAGAAAACCATTGAAGCCTATTCAATGGAAACCCGGGTTCATCCGCTGGTGCCGCCGACGCTGTTGATCCACGCCGCCGACGATGATTCCGTGTCAGTCAATCACAGCATGGCGTTTTTCGGCGCGCTACGTGAGCATAACGTCCCGGCAGAAGTGCATTTCTATCAAAAAGGCGGGCACGGATTTGGTATCCGTGGCGTGGCAGATTTGCCCCTCGCCAGCTGGCCGATGTTAGTGACCGAGTGGCTCAGGGCAAAAACCTGACGTTAAGCCGCTGGGGGAACGTCTTTGACGTTGCTATCCGGCGGACTGGCTTCATTGCTGGTCGCCGGTGCCGCGGGTGGCGCCATCACTTTGTCCCAGTTGTTTTGCAGGATCTTCACGTTGGTTTCCGCTTCGCCTTCCGGTTGAATCAGGACCATCATCAGTTCCTGCGTCAGCTGCTGACGCAGCTCCTGATTTAACTGTTCACGGGTCAGACCGGCCAGGAAAGTCTGACGTAGCTTTTGATACTGCTCAGGCGCGATATCGACCACGGCGTTCTGCTGAGAGCGCAGGCGCTGACTCATCAGCACATCGGTATCGGTGCGGGCATAGGTGGTAAACAGCTTGTTCAGCTCCAGCAACTTCTGCGCCATCAGCGCATCAAATTCCTCCTGCGGTAAGCCTTTATCGCGCACGTTTGCCAGCTCATGCGCCACCAGGTTCATATTCTGCGCCAGATTTTCGTTGCGCCCATCCATGTTGATGGAGCACTGCGCACGCTGAAAGAGCACGCGGCAATCAAATCCGACCTGTATGCCCTGCGCCTTGCTGTCACTGAGCGCGCGCTGGACATGCCAGAACAGTGCTTCACGAGCCAGATCGCCCTGCCAGTAACGCTGCAGATTCTGGGAGTCACGAATCGGTTGCCACGGCGTATCCCACACCAGCGAGAGACGATCCTGCGTCATGTTGCCGCTGACCAGATTCACCGGCTCGTGCGGCAGCGGCGACAGGGTTGGCAGTGGCGCAGGCGTTTCACGTTTGCCGGTTAACGCTGAGAAAGTTTTGTTGATCTGCTCAGAGAGGTTACGACTGTCGACATTCCCCACCACGTAAAGCGTCATCGCATCCGGGGTATACCACTGACGATAAAAACCGTTGAGCTGGGTTAAATCGACCGGCGCGCGCGGAAGCGCAGCCGGGTCGTGCGCCAGCAGCGCGGTGCCTTTCAGGCGGTAGCGCCACCAGACATCCTGGGGATCTTTCGGCCAGGTCGCCACCGGATCAGACGCGGCCAGCGCGGTGTTGACCACCTCTTCGGTGAGGGTCATGTTGCCTGCCGTGGCCGCCAGCCAGTTCAGCGCTTCTTTTAGCAGCTCGGGGCGGTTATTCGGCAGACTCAGATTATATTGGGTGGAATCATAGGAGGCGATCACGGGCGGCAGCGGATGCTGAGGATCCATCGCCTGTTGCCATAGCGCACGCTGCTGATGGTTATCGAGCGCGGTGTTATGGACCATCGCCAGACGCGGCAACAGATGGCTAAAGCCGGTCTGTTGCGCACTCTCCACCAGCGAACCGGTATTCACCACCAGCCGCAGTTCAATACGGTCACTGGGGCGTTGCGGTGTGGCCAGTAACTGCCAGTTAAATCCATTATCCAGCTTGCCTTCCTGCCAGGCCGGATCCGGTTGCAGCGTTTCTGCCTGGAGACCAAAGCTGCTTGCCAGCACTAATCCACCAACCAAAAGCCGAAGTCTGGTGCCCTGCATGTGAACCCCTACTCAAATAATTCAAATATCGTTATCACTGGCGCATATTGCCGCTGTTATTAACGATTCGGCTGGCGCCGAATCGCGCTGTTATCCAACAACAAAGTGTTTGACCACAGGAAGCTCAGGATGTCGCGCAACGAAGTGAAAAACGTCAAAAAAAACAAGTAGGGTTTATTATGCAAATGCCCGCTGTCAGGGCAAGCGACAGCGGGCATTTGTGGGGATTTAAGTGAAATTCAATGATTAAATTGAAGATTCAGACGCTTTATTCTCCTTATTCCGGCCTGCCAGCGTGTCGGTCAGCTGTTTATGATCCAGCTGATCGACCCACTTCGCCACCACCACGGTCGCCACACCATTACCGATCAGGTTGGTCAGCGCACGGGCTTCGGACATAAAGCGGTCGATACCAAGAATGAGCGCCAGACCCGCCACCGGCAGATGTCCCACCGCAGAGAGCGTTGCCGCCAGCACGATGAATCCGCTACCGGTTACGCCAGCCGCACCTTTTGAGGAGAGCAGCAGCACCACCAGCAGCGTAATCTGATGGAAAATATCCATGTGCGCATTGGTCGCCTGAGCAATAAATACCGCCGCCATGGTCAGGTAAATCGACGTGCCGTCGAGATTAAAGGAGTAACCAGTGGGTATCACCAACCCTACCACCGATTTCTTACAGCCCAGCTTCTCCATCTTATCCAGCATGCGCGGCAGCGCTGACTCGGAAGAGGAGGTGCCCAGCACAATCAGCAGCTCTTCTTTGATGTAGGCGATGAACTTAAAGATGCTGAATCCCGCAAACAGACGTGCAATCAGCCCCAGCACAATCACCACAAACAGAATACAGGTGATGTAGAAGCAGATAATCAGCTGGCCGAGCTGCACCAGTGATCCCACGCCATACTTACCGATAGTGAACGCCATCGCGCCAAATGCGCCTATCGGCGCCAGACGCATAATCATGTTGATGATACCGAAAATCACTTTTGAGAAGTTTTCAATTACGTTGAAAATGAGCGTGCCGGAGTTACCCATACGATGCAGGGCAAAACCAAACAGAATGGCAAACAGCAGCACCTGCAGAATATTGCCGCTGGCAAAGGCGCCAATCACGCTATTGGGGATCACATCCAGCAGGAAGGCGACGATACCCTGCTGTTCTGCCTGCTGGGCGTAAATCGCCACGGCTTTGGCATCCAGCGTGGCAGGGTCAACGTTCATCCCGGCACCTGGCTGCATCACATTCACGACAATCAGGCCGATCATTAGCGCGATGGTGCTGACAATTTCAAAATAGAGCAGTGCAACCGCACCGGTCCGTCCTACCGCTTTCATACTCTCCATGCCAGCAATGCCGGTCACCACGGTACAGAAAATTACCGGGGCGATAATCATCTTGATTAATTTAACAAAGCCATCTCCCAGCGGCTTCATCTGGGTCCCTAACTCTGGATAAAAATGACCTAACAAAACGCCGATGCCAATCGCCATCAGCACCTGGAAATAAAGGCTTTTAAAAAGTGAGGTTTTCATAAACAGGTGTCCACTAACGCCGTGAGGTGATGTTGTCGGATTCGTTATTGTGACTGGCGGGCAACAGAGGTGGCGCCTGACAGTAACCCGAAAATAACACTCTGTTTACGTGATTAATACAGGGTGACAAACGCCCAGGAAATGATACCGACGTAATTCTGAACTGAAACGCTTCAGCACGGGGTTTTGTAACTAAAATTCTCGCAAAATCAATGAATCAGGCCATTATTGCGACAATGAGGCGTTTTCAATCCACGAATGATTGAATCGGCTCAGTGGTAGCGCTTCAGCATAGAGATAACCCTGCCCGATAGAGATACCGCGCGCCAGCAGCCAGTCACGCTGCTCCGCTGTTTCCACACCTTCGGCAATCACCTCCAGTTGGATAATCTCGGCGATGGCCGCTACGATGCAGACCATCGTGTCGTCATGCGGCAGCGCCGCCACAAAGCTGCGATCCATCTTCAGCTTGTTAACCGGCAACGCTTTCAGCTGATGCAGATAGTTAAGGTTGGAGTAGCCCATGCCGAAATCGTCCAGCGCGACCGCCACGCCGGTCTGTTGCAACATGCGCAGCATCGACATCGCCTGTTCCGCATCTTCAAGCTGAGCCGTTTCCGTCACTTCCAGCACCAGAGTGCCGGGTGTGATGCTGTGACGCGTCAGCAGAGATTGCAGATGAGAAACCACGCCCGTGTCCCGCAGTTGCACAGCGGAGATATTTACACTCAGCGGCAGCATAATGCCCTGTCGCTGCCAACCGGCCAGAATGCGGCACGCCTCTTCAAACACCCAGCGGCCAAGCGCGCTAATCACGCCAATCTCTTCCGCAGTGGCAATAAACTCTTCGGTCAGACCGTAACTGCCGTCTGGCTGGCGCATTCGCAGCAGCGCTTCCGCGCCGGTTAACGCGCCGGTGCGCATATCGACCTGGGGTTGCAGGTAGAGGGCGAACTGCTCATCGTGCAGCCCCTGCAAAATGTCATGCTCCTGGGTCAGACGTTTCTGCGCACGCTCGGTCAGCGCGGCGTCAAAGAACAGAATCTGATTTTTGCCCTGATGACGTGCCGACATCATCGCTGAGGTGGCACGGTCAAGCAGCTCATTAGCGCCCAGCGGCTGATCGTCGCGCAGCGCCAGACCGATGCTGAGGTTAGGGCGCAATTGCAGCTGATGCAGGTTGACCGGCTGATTAAGACGAATCATCAGGTTGCGAGCCAGGCGCAGCGCGCGAAACGGATTACTGGCGCGTTTCATTAGCAGGACAAAGTCGCTGATACTGGTCTGCGCCAGCAGAGTATGGTCATCCAGCGTATTGCGGATCTTTTCCACCAGCGTCAGCATCAGCGTATCGCGCTGTTCATCGCTCAGTACGCCGTTGGCTTCCTGCAGGGTTTCAATGCGGATCACCATCAGACCCAGTGGCTGTTCAGGGTTGCACATGAACTGATCGACCAGCGCCAGAAACAGGGTACGGTTGGGCAGATCGGTGACGGCAAAATGGGTGGTCAGCCGACTCATCTCATCATGTATCGACTCCAGCACCTGCTGATTGCGGTTGTAGCTGCGGATTAGCATGCCGATTTCGTCATCGCGGTGGCTCTGCGGAAGTGACAGTTTATGCGTCAGAATCGACTGCGGCGGTAGCTCCTGCAACTCGCGCGAGAGATTGCGCAACGGATGTACCACCAGCCGGTTAATGCACCAGCTGATTGCCACTGACAGGATGAGTGCCAGCAGCAGATAGGTGATAATCATGGTCGAAAGCGTGCTGAGAATAAACTGGTAGACACGCGTCGAATTAGCCTGCAACACCAGATAGGCCAGCGGTTTCGGCATCCCGGTATTTTCAACGGAATAGAGCGGCAGGGTAATCTGCACCGGCAGCTCAAACAGGCGCGCCACCAGACGCGGCACCGGTTTTTCCGTTTCGAAATCGGCATGCAATGCCTGAAACGCATTCGGCAGCACCACATCGGCACGCGATAAAATACCGGCAGGTTTCAGTGAATGAAGAATGTGTTCGGCCTGAGGAATATCGGCACGCAGCACCGCTTCCGACAGCGGCTGGCGGACGGTGTGTGCGATATTCTCCATCTGCTGGGCGTAGTCAATTCTGCGCTGCTGCACAAAATGAAACAGTTGGATGACGATAAAGATACTGATGGTGATAACCGCAACCAGCGAAACTGTCGCCATCTGCTTTATCGTAAGTGAACGGCTTACGCGCAAAAATTCTCTCCTGACGATGAAAAAAGCCCAGATAGCAGACAGTACAATGCCCGCCAGTATATCCCATAAACTGACTTTTTTACCGTCTGAAAAGTCCGGCTTTTTCCCGGTCGGGATTATTTAAAATCTGCGTAAGGAACCAGCGGCTGTGGCGGCATATCCAGATCCCCCTCCCAGCCCCCGGCAGCATAGCGTACATAGATCAGGCCGTGGCTCGGGGTGTAATCTTTCGCCTGCTGAATATCAACACCTGCCCCGATAAACCAGCCCGATGTCAGCCGTCGCTCAACCACCGCCTGCAGCGTGTAGCCGATACCGCCCCCAGAGCTGCTGGCGGAAGAGGGATTGCTGGCCAGGGCATAGCCCGGATTAACCGGATAACGCTGCTGCGCATCCGTTTTCGAATGTGACCACGAAACTGAACCGCCCAGATCAAATGACCAGTTCTCCGTACGCTGCCGCCAGGTGACCGGCACAGCAAAGGAGAGATATTGCTGCGGACTGTAGTAACCCCCCTGGCCAAAGGTGTAACCGCTGAGATCTTTCTGATAGTGCCAGAGCATACTGTTCAGCCCGACGGTCGCACGGCGGTTGTCGTTGTTGACCAGCTTGTAATAATAGCCGCCCATCAGGCGTTCGCGGCTGTTATCGGCGACGTTTTTACCGGTTATCTGATGTGCACTGATATCGCCCCAGACGCCATGCGCCCCGCCCTGATCGTAACTCAGCCCGATGCTGCCGCCGGTTGCCAC
>Ga0075019_10000039_pt1 | contig 77911 bp, 83 predicted proteins | sample ColStrG_CSR_2013_FD_71473 | JGI IMG/M metagenome (GOLD analysis project Ga0075019, IMG submission 71473) | Freshwater sediment microbial communities in response to fracking from Pennsylvania, USA - Cold Stream Run_MetaG_CSR_2013 | ecosystem: Environmental > Aquatic > Freshwater > Creek >...
ATGAGATCCCCATGCCGCGCAATCCCGGCGAGAACCAGGCCGGGTTGACCTTCCAGATGCGCTATTCGGTGCCGCTGTTTGTTTATGGTACCGGGCTGAACACCGACAGCGCCCACCCGACTCTGCGCTGGCAACAGGTCAGCGAGGGCGGCAGGCGCTGGCTCCAGCTGACCAACAGCGGCAACGGGTATGCCCGGCTGAGCAATGTGGCGATTGGCGGTCGCAAACTGGGCGAAGGTTTATACGGCTATGTACTGGCTGACAGCTCTCATCGCTGGCCGCTGACTGCGCCGGTCAGCGGCGAACTCACCGCGGAGGTCAACAAAAGCCAGTGGCACAGCGCTGCCCAGAAATAAGCGCTGAATGAGACCTTTTTCCCTGCATTCCTGCACACTGGCGGTGGTCAGTGTCATTTACGCCTTTTCGCCGGATTCTGTGCTGGCGGAGACGTATTCATCCCTGCCCCCCCCGCCCAGCCTGCAGACCCGCGGCAACGCTCAGCAATATATGCTGGAGCTGGTGATTAACCAGCAGGCGAACGGCAACATTGTGCCGGTTGAGCAGCGTGACGGTCATTTCTGGCTGCGCAGCGGCGATCTTCAGCATGCCGGCCTGCCACTGGATAAACTGGGCCAGCAGCCGCAGGTCGATGTCAGCAGCCTGCAACCGATAAACGTGCAGTATGACGCTGCGCGGCAGCGCCTGCTGCTTTCCGTGCCACCTGAGTGGCTGCCCGGTCAGGTGATTGGCGAAGCGCAGAACGGGCAGCATTATCCGGGGCGCACCAGCAGCGGCGCGTTAATTAACTACGACCTCTACGCCAGCCGCACCGATAACAGCGGCAGCCGCCTTTCCGCGTGGAACGAACTGCGGCTATTTGGCGATGCCGGACACTTCACCACCAACGGCGTCTGGCAGCAGCAGCTGGAAGGCAATACGTCTTATCAGGATGATGGCTATATCCGCTACGACAGCGGGTGGAGCAACGAAGACGAGAACGCAGCGGTAAGCTGGCGGGTCGGCGATCTGGTGACCGACTCACTGGCATGGAGCAGCAGCGTGCGGCTCGGCGGCATCCGCATCGGTCGTGATTTCAGCGTCCGTCCCGATCTGGTGACCTATCCGCTGCCCGCCTTTTCCGGCCAGGCTGCCGTCCCCTCTACCGTCGATCTCTTTATCAATGGTTATCGCTCCAGCCAGGCAAACGTGCAGCCCGGCCCCTGGTCATTGACCAATGTGCCGTTTATAAACGGCGCGGGTGACGCGGTGATCACCACCACCGATGCGGTAGGCCGACGCGTCACCACTACCATGCCATTTTACGTCTCCAGTAACCTGCTGAAATCCGGGCTGTCGGACTACGCATTTTCTGCCGGAGCGATCCGTGAAAACTACGGTATTAAAAACTTCGATTATGGTGAGGCCGCCGCCAGCGGCTCGTATCGCTTCGGCATGACGGACTGGCTGACGCTGGAGAGTCACGCTGAAGGCAGCGAAAGTCTGGCGATGGGCGGGCTGGGAGGTCAGCTGCGCGTCGGCAGTTGGGGCGTAGTTAACGGCGCGGTGGCGCAGAGTCAGCTCGATGGCGAGAGCGGCAGGCAATATAGTTGGGGGTATCAGTACAACAACCGCTGGTTCAACATCGGCACGCAGCAGACCCAGCGCAGCAGCGACTTCGGTAATCTGGCGCTGGTCGGCAGCCGTGCCGGTAGCCAGGCGGACACCCGCTACGCACTGTCACGCCGCAGTGCCCAGTACAGTGCCAGCGTGTCGCTGAACCGCTTTGGCAGCGTCGGCGCCGCTTTCATCGATATCACCGACGGCCAGGGCGATCGCACCCGGCTGTGGAACCTCTCATGGAGTAAAAACCTGTGGGGTAACAGCAGCTTCTATGTCTCGGCCAGCCGCGATCAGCTGGAAAAGAGCTGGACGGGTGCCCTCTCGCTGGTGATCCCCTTTGGCGAACAGGGCAGTGCGGCCATCAGCACAGAACGCGATCAGCGCGGCCGCGACAGCCAGCGTGTTTATGCCTCGCGCGCCATGCCCAGCGACGGCGGGTTCGCCTGGGATGCCTCCTGGGCGAATCAGAGCGGTGACAGCGGCGATTATCGGCAGGGCAGTCTGCGCTATCGCAACAACCAAATCGACACTTCGGCGGGCTTCTATGGCGATGATGATAACCTCACCCAGTGGGCCGATCTCTCCGGCGCATTGGTGTTAATGGACAAAGGCGTCTTTGCCGCTAACACCATCAACGACGCCTTTGTGCTGGTGAAAACCCGCTATCCCGACGTTACCGTGCGCTACGAAAATCAGTCGATGGGACGCACCAACCAACAGGGCTATCTGCTGGTGCCCGCCATCAGCAGCTACTATCCGGCCAAATATGATATCGATACCCTCGACCTGCCCGCAGATATGACCACGCCCCGGGTTGAGCAGCGCTTCGCAGTGAAGCGCCAGAGCGGTTACCTGCTCAATTTCCCGGTGGAGAAACTACGTTCAGCCAGTGTGATCCTGCTCGATACGCAGGGCCAGCCGCTGCCGGTCTCAAGCCTGGTGCTGCGTCCTGATCGTTCCACCGGGTATGTCGGCTGGGATGGCATGGTCTGGATGGAGGATCTCACCGCCAATAATCCGATAGCGGTGGTGACGCCCGATGGTCGACGCTGCGAAACCGAACTGCGTATCGCCAGTGGTCAACCTCAGGCGCTAAAAACCTATGGCCCCCTGATCTGTGCGCTGCCCGCGCCTGCCACAGGCAGTGCTGCCTCTCCCGCTGAATCTTTTACGTCTGGAACCCAACCATAATGAAATCTCTATTACTGGCTGGCCTGCTGCTGTTACTGCCGTCACTGAGTTACGCCGCCTGCACCCTGCCCGCCTCCACCGCCAGCTTTGGTTCTGTCACCACCTTTGTAGCGAATACCACCGTCAGTTCCACCACCACGAATGCCAACGTCAACTGTGGCGCGGGTGCGGCGCTGTCGCTGCTGGGCAATAACCAGATAACCTTTCAACTGACTGGCGCGACCAATAGCAATGGCACGCGCGGTACGCTGAAACGCAGCGGTGATACCGGCAGCGATAATGTGCCGGTTCGGCTCTGCACCGACACTGTCTGCGCCAGTGAACTGACAATTGGCGGCGCGCCGTTTGTCTTTGGATCGCAGACCCTGATTAATCTGGCGGGTTTGCTGGGCAGCCTTAACTTCGCTATTCCGATCTATCTGCGCACCGTTCCCGGGCAGGTGGTCGCCGCCGGAACTTATCAGGTCACACTGAATATGGCAGTGACCTACCGCATCTGCACCAGCATCGGCGTGGGCAATCTCTGTTTAAGCGAGCAGAACGGCAGCGGCGTGATCCCGATTACCGTTACCGTCATCCTCACCAACGATTGCACGACGATTACCGCACCCAATGTCAGTTTTGGCAGCGCGCCGCTGGTCGGCAGCTTCTCCGCCGTATCCCAGACCCTCAACGTGCTGTGCAGCAAAGGCAGCACCTATACCGTCGGGCTGAGCAATGGCAGTTATCCGGTGGGCAACGTCAGGAATATGGCGAGCGGTGCAAATCGTCTGAGCTATGAGATTTATAAAAGCACCACCAGCAATCGCTGGGGATCGGCAGGCACTGAACGCTGGAGCAGTACGACCTCGACGGCAGTATCCACGGATGGACTGACGCGCGGTTTTGACTACACCGCGCGCATCCTGACCACGCAGAACACGCCGCCAGCCGGAAACTACAGCGACAGCGTGGTGGTCGATTTGTCGTTTTAGAGTGCAGCACTGACCGGCGTGCCGCTGTGACGCAACTGATACTGCTTCACCATCCGGCCAATCAGCAGCGTACCAATCAGCCCGCAGACTGCAGCAAAGGTCAGCCAGATGCCCGGCATTGCTTTGTCACCGGTAGCGTGGATCAGATAGCTGGAGATCGCGGGTGTGAAGCCGCCAAACAGCGCCGTCGCCAGGCTGTAGGCCATAGAGAAACCGGCTGCACGCACTTCTGCAGGCATAATTTCAGCCAGATAAATTACCATCGCACCGTTATAACTGGCATAAAGAAACGACAACCACAGTTCCGCTTCCAGCAGGTGGGCAAAGCTGGCCGATCCCACCAGCCAGTGCAGCACCGGCCAGGTGGTGACAATCATCAGCAGGGTAAAAATGATCAGCAGCGGACGGCGTCCGACGCGGTCCGACAGCGCCCCCATCAGCGGCAGCCAGATGAGGTTTGAGACACCGACACAAAGCGTCACCAGGAACGCCTGCTTGTCACTCATCATCAACACCGTTTTACCAAAGGTCGGGGTAAAGGCGGTGATCATGTAGAACATTACCGTCGTGGTGACCACCATCAGCATGCCTGCCAGCACCAACGCCCAGTTGCTGGCGACCGACCGCATGATTTCCGTCATGCTCGGGTGATGTTTACGTTTGCTGAACGCTTCGGTCTCTTCCAGCATCCGGCGGATATAGAACAGGAACGGCACAATCAGACAGCCAACTACAAACGGGATACGCCAGCCCCACTCTGTCACCGCCTCTTTGGCCAGCAGATGATTCAGCATCAGCCCCAGCAGGGCGGCAAAGATCACCGCAATCTGCTGACTGCCCGACTGCCAGCTGACGAAAAAGCCTTTGCGTCCTTCAGGCGCGACTTCCGCCAGATAGACCGACACGCCACCCAGCTCAACGCCCGCCGAGAAGCCTTGCAACAGCCGTCCCAACAGAATCAGAATCGGGGCCGCCACGCCCAGGGTGGCGTAGCCTGGCACCACCGCAATGGTCAGGGTGCCAATTGCCATTAAGCCCAGCGTCAGCAACAATCCTTTGCGACGACCATGATGGTCAATGTAGGCACCCAGGATAATGGCCCCTAGCGGGCGCATCAGGAATCCGGCACCAAAGGTCATCAGGGTCAGCATCAGGGAGGCAAACGGGTCGTCACCGGGGAAGAAGGTTTTAGCAATGGCGGTGGCGTAGTAGCCAAATACCATAAAATCGTACATCTCCAGGAAGTTACCACTGGTGACGTTAAAGATGGTTCGGGCGGCACTTTTCGGCGGCTTTTGTAAAGACGGGGCGTGGCTCATAACGGCTTCCTGTTGTTTTTTAGCCGTTTTAGCCTGCCTGAGGCGGGAATAATGTGATCTGGCTCACCATTGCTCTTTACAAAACTATGTACATAAGTAACAACTAATTAACAAACCGTGTCAGGTAGCATAAGTGGTTGGCCTGCTACTGATTTGCCTGATTTTGTGTGGTCGCAGAGCGGCCATAAAAAAAGGCGACTGAAGTAGTCGCCTTTTTCGGGTGCTGGATAACCCGCTATTTCTTCACGGTTTCCATGCCCATCAGACCAATTTTCAGATAGCCCGCCGTGCGCAGCTTATCCATGACGTTCATCAGTGTTTCATAATCCACCGACTTATCCGCCTGGAAGAAAATCGTCGTCTCTTTGTTGCCCTGCGTCTGGCTGGTTAACACGTTAACCAGCGAATCCGGCGTCACCTGATCGTTTCCGACGTAAAGCTGCTTATCCGCTTTAATCGACAGGTAAACCGGTTTTTCCGGACGCGGCTGAGGGGCGCTGGTTGAAGCGGGCAGATTGACGCGCACGTCGACCGTGGCCAGTGGCGCGGCCACCATAAAGATGATCAGCAGAACCAGCATGACGTCGATAAACGGCGTCACGTTAATCTCATGCATTTCACCATCGGTTTCCAGATCGTCGTTTAATCGCATTGCCATAAGAACTTACCCTAAGCGCAGTTTCTGGGCGGTCGCAGGACGCGGAACATCAGTGGCGACAGTGCCCAGGTCGATATCACGACTCTGCAGCAGCATCACCTGAGCGGCGACATCACCCAGTGAGGCTTTGTAGTTGGCGATCATGCGGGCGAAGACGTTGTAGATCACCACCGCCGGTATTGCAGCAACCAGACCAACCGCGGTCGCCAGCAGCGCTTCAGCGATACCCGGTGCCACGACCGCAAGGTTGGTGGTCTGGGTTTTGGCGATGCCGATAAAGCTGTTCATGATGCCCCATACGGTGCCGAACAGGCCGATAAATGGCGCAACCGAACCGATGGTTGCCAGGAAGCCATTGCCCCGGCCTGCATGGCGGCTGAACGCAGCGACGCGGCGCTCAAGACGGAAACTGGTGCGATCTTTAATCCCGTTGGTATCTTCCACACCAGCCGACAGTTCAAGTTCATTCTGCGCATCATTCAGCAGCACTGTACTGTGGCTCTGGCCGGTGAACGACTGGGCAATGCGGGCGGCGTCATTCAGATTGCGGGCTTCGCCCAGTGCCAGTTGCTCGCGCTTCAGGCGGCGCTTAGCGGCGCTAAGTTCGGCATATTTGCTAAAGAAGATCGCCCAGGTCACCACTGAGGCCAATAACAGGCCAATCATGACCACCTTTACCACGATATCGGCATGTTGATACATGCCCCAAACGGAGAGGTCCGTTTGCATCAAATCACTGGCTACCACGCTGCTTCTCCAACTTCTGATTCAGGGATGCGAGACAAGCGCGAATAATAGCAAAACGGCGGCGAATTGATAGTAGTTCTCATTAGTATTTACAAAGAAGATCGCCGCCATTTACCCGCAATTGACCAGGCCGAAACACTTTTAGCAAGGGGATTTCGACACTATGAAGTTGCATTAAATTCTCTTTAAACACCGCTTCAACATAAGGCAGCATACATTCAATCCGCATTGCTGCATGTTACTGGTGCGCGTTTTCACTATCCTGGCTCCCCACGCCCCTCTGCGGTCAGCCCGCGACCCACGCAACTCGGTTCTCTTCATTGGCGACCGGCGGTATGTTGACCCTCTCCTCACTATTTGCCGCCGGTATATTTCCTGGCAAGCAGCCGATCGCGACCGCATCAGGGGGCGATCCGGTTCACTTCAGCATGATTAGGCTGACTAACCTGAGTATCGGACTGATGATGCCGCCGGTTGGCACCGTGCTGTTTATTGCCAGCGCAGTGAGTAAACAGAAGATTAAGCAGGTGGTCGGGACAATGCTTCTGTTCTACGGCATGCTGATTGTGGTGCTGATGCTGATTACCTCTATTCCCGCCATTTTACTCGGGTTGCCGCGCCTGATGGGCGTGATGTAGCACAATGAAAATCGGCCCGTGCGCGAGGCCGTTTTTTATCCTGCGGCGCACGCTGATAATCACCATTGAGTCTCAATCCTACTGGTCGTTTCGTGGTAACGTAGGGGGCTTAGTCAGAAGCAGCGAAGGCAACTCATGACCACCAGAAAAATTGATACCACGCTCGTCAGTGCAGGACGCAGCAAGCGTTATACCCAGGGTTCGGTGAACAGCGTAATTCAACGAGCCTCCTCGCTGGTTTTTAACACGGTCGCGGAGAAAAAACGCGCCACTGCCGGTCGGGCAAAAGGCGAACTCTTTTATGGCCGTCGTGGCACCCTGACGCATTTTGCACTGCAGGATGCAATGACAGAACTGGAAGGTGGCGCGGGCTGTGTGCTCTACGCCTGCGGCGCGGCGGCTGTGGCTAACGCGATTCTGGCGTTTGTCGAAGCGGGTGACCACGTGCTGATGAGCGGTGCGGTCTATGAACCGACACAGGACTTCTGCACTAAAATTCTGGCTAAGCTGCAGGTGACGACCGGCTGGTTCGATCACTGCATCGGCAGTGAAATTGGCGCACTGGTGCAGCCCAATACCCGGGTAGTGTTCCTGGAATCTCCCGCCTCAATCACCATGGAAGTCCAGGATATTCCGGCGATTGTGGCAGCGGTGCGTGCTAAAGCACCCGAGGCGATCATCATGATCGACAACACCTGGGCGGCCGGTATTTTATTTGATGCGCTGGCGCACGGTATCGATATTTCGATTCAGGCTGGCACCAAATACCTGATTGGTCACAGCGATGCGATGATCGGCACCGCGGTCGCTAATGCGCGCTGCATCGATCAGCTGCGCGAGAACTCTTATCTCATGGGCCAGATGGTCGATGCCGATACCGCCTATATGGCGAGCCGGGGTCTGCGCACGCTGGGCACCCGTCTGCGTCAGCATGAAGAGAGCGCGATTCAGGTGGCAGAGTGGCTGGCAGCGCGTCCCGACGTGGCGCGGGTTAATCACCCGGCGCTGGCACAAAGCAAAGGCCATCAGTTCTGGCAGCGCGATTTTAACGGCAGCAGCGGCCTGTTCTCTTTTATCCTGCAGGAAAAATTGAGTGCGGACCAGCTGGCGGAATATCTCGATCACTTCCATCATTTCAGCATGGCTTACTCCTGGGGCGGCTTTGAATCGCTGATCCTGGCGAATCAGCCGGAAGAGCTGGCAGAGATTCGTCCGGCGGGCGGAGTGGATTTCACCGGCACGCTGGTGCGCCTGCATATTGGTCTGGAGCATGTTGATGACCTGCTGGCTGATCTGGAGGCCGGTTTTTCGCGCCTGACGCGCTAAATCCGCTAAACAGCCGGTAAACCGGGTAGCGCCTGCCCGCAGTGTTGGCCGGACAACGGCATAGTTATTGTTAAAATTTATCCCGCATCGTTCAGGTTGTCAGTGAGATCACTGCGCTATCTGAACGCAGACGGATTGTTCCTTGTGACGTGATGGAATCGCTAATGGGTGTTTTACACGAGATTGTCCAGGCGCTCTGGCATCAGGATTTTGCCGCGCTGGCAAATCCGGACGTGGTATGGGTGGTGTACGGCGTGATGTTCCTGACGCTGTTTCTGGAAAATGGTCTGTTACCCGCCTCTTTCCTGCCGGGCGACAGCCTGCTGCTACTGGCAGGGGCGATGGTGGCTAAAGGGGTAATGGATTTTGTGCCAACGATGGTGATCCTCACGACTGCCGCCAGCCTCGGCTGCTGGCTGAGCTATCTGCAGGGTCGCTGGCTGGGCAATACCCGCCTGGTGAAGAGCTGGCTGATGCATCTGCCAGCGCAATATCACCAGCGCGCCTGGAATATGTTTAACCGTCACGGCCTGATGGCGCTGCTGGTCGGCCGTTTTCTCGCCTTTATCCGCACGATTCTGCCTACTATGGCGGGCATTGCGGGCTTACAAAATGGTCGCTTTCAGCTGTTTAACTGGCTCAGCGGCGTGCTGTGGGTTGGTATTGTGGTTGCCTTTGGCTATGGCATCAGCCAGGTGCCGTTCATCAAGCGTCATGAAGATCAGGTGATGGCGATTCTGATGATACTCCCGATGGTGTTGCTGGTGCTCGGCCTGTTCGGCAGCATTGTGGTGATCTGGAAAAAACGTCGGCAGAAACAGGCCTGACGTCAGCGTGTAGCGTCGGGATCCGCCGCCACTCAGGCGGACGGATCTGCTACCGTCTGCCTGACACGATTGACCTCTTCACCCGGTGTCACGCCAAAATAACGCTTAAATTCCCGCGAAAACTGAGACGGGCTTTCATAGCCTACCCGCACGGCCGCTGCACTCGCTTTCAGTCCATCATGCAACATCAGCAATCGCGCCTGATGCAGCCGATATCGCTTAAGATACTGCAACGGCGACGTCTGCGTAACCGCTTTGAAGTTATGGTGAAAGGCGGAAACGCTCATGTTTACTTCTGCCGCCAGCGCATCGACGCTGAGGTTTTCCGCATAGTGATTCTCAATCCGTCGCAGGGCACGCGCGATCAGGCTGAACTGCGTCTGTCGGCTCACCAGTGAGAGCAGCGCCCCCCCAATTGGGCCGGTCAGCACATAGTAGATAATTTCCCGCACGATGTGCGGTCCCAGCACCCGCGCATCGCGCGGCTGGGTCATTACATCAAGCAGTCGCTCAGCAGCGCAGAGCATCGGTTCCGTCAGCCACGCCGAGTGAATTCCTGAGGTCTGAGGCTGCGGCTGGAACTGATCGTCATCGCCGATTTCAATCAGGAGATCCTGCAGTCTGGCGGTATCGACATTAAGACACAGCCCGGCAATGGGTATCTCCGGCGAGGCCCAGGTTTCGCACTCCACTGGCAACGGCACCGTGAGCATCAGGTACTTGCTGGCGTCATACTGAAACACGGTGCTGCCGAGATAGCCGGTTTTGCTGCCCTGAAACAGGATAACAATGCCGGGCTGATACATCATCGGCGTACGGGGAAGATAGTGTTTAGCGTAAATCAGCGACACATTTTCGACCGGACAGAGACGGTCATGACCATGCGTCATTAAGGTAACTACCTGCTGTGCCAGCCGGTGACACAGAGCATCATGCGCCATAGCGACTCCTTATCCGGGCAAAAATCCAGTGTGCCGTGCGAATGCCTGAATCACCAGTAGCCTGGAGAATCAGGCAAGAAATTTACCGAATTGGGCACGGCAACAGAACGCCTGTTGTTGTCTGAGCTAAGCAGGCTGAAAATTGTTGGCTAGACTTAAGCACAGTGAAATCTCACGGGTTAACCGCAACGGAAAGGAGCAACTATGGCAGACCAACCCACCATCAAACTGCGCGATGGCACTATGATGCCGCAACTGGGGCTCGGCGTGTGGCAGGCCAGTATTGAAGATGCGCGTCATGCGGTGCTGAAAGCGCTTGAGGTCGGCTATCGCTCAATCGATACCGCCGCCGCCTATGAAAATGAAGAGGCGATTGGCCAGGCACTGCAGGAAACTGACGTGCCGCGTGAAGCGATTTTCGTGACCACCAAACTGTGGAACGACGATCAGCAGAACGTTCAGCAGGCGATGGAAACCAGCCTGGAGAAACTGAAACTGGAGCAGGTCGATCTCTATCTGATGCACTGGCCGTGCCCGGAGAAAGATCACTATGTCGATGCCTGGAAGCAGATGATTGAACTGCAGCAGCAGGGTCTGACCAAAAGTATCGGCGTCTGTAACTTTCATGAAGCGCATCTGAAGCGACTGCTGGATGAAACGGGTGTGACACCGGTGGTGAACCAGATTGAGCTGCACCCGATGTTACAGCAGCGCACGCTGCATGCGTGGAACGCGTTGCACCAGATCCAGACCGAATCCTGGAGTCCGCTAGCCCAGGGCGGTAAAGGGGTCTTTGACCAAGAGATCATCAAGTCGCTGGCGAAGAAATATGGCAAGACACCAGCACAGATCGTTATCCGCTGGCATCTGGATAGCGGCCTGGTGGTGATTCCGAAGTCGGTGACGCCAGCACGCATCGAAGAGAACTTTAAGGTGTTTGACTTCCGTCTGGACAAGCATGAAGTGAGCGACATCGCGAAACTGGACAGCGGCAATCGGCTGGGACCCGATCCGGAAACCTTTAATTAAGGCTGTGAGTCACCTGGTGAACTCACCTTGTCTGCCCTGCGGCTGCCGGGCAGACAGCAATTAACGCGGTCAGGCGGGTTGTCTCTGCCTGACCGCGCTGTTATGAGGTGGGCTGCACCACCAGCTGACCCGCGGTACCGCGATCGGCCAGTTCCAGCGTCTGACTGTAATAAACGAATGGGAAATGATCTGATGAACTTTGCGGGAAGCTGACCATCAGTTCCACGCTGCCATCAACCCATACCGTATCTTTCCACCCCCGATCTTCGCCCATTGGCTGTGCACCATTCACACTTTTAATCAGGAACATGACGCCCTGAATATGCAGCGACTGTGGGCGGTCGGCGTGCAGGATCCAGCGCTCAAAGGTGCCCTGCTGCGCGGTGGTGTCAATGCGATTCATGTCCCAGAGCACGCCATTAATGCCCGGCATGCTGTCACCGATGCGGAATTCGCGTGTGCGCACTGCCACGCCATCCAGAATCTGATCGGCCAGCAGCCGCATCGGCAGATTGTCCGTCACCAGCGGCAGTAAGCCGGTTGGCCGCAGCGTCAGGATCAGAGTAGAGGTCAGGATAGAGGATGGCTCAAAGAAACCACGCAGCCGATCCATAATGCCCGCCGCCGTACCTGCAGTAATCGACACTTCATCGCCCTGCGACATATCCACCAGCACTTCGCGGCGTTCGCCCGGTGCCAGTGACAGACGCTGCACCGCTACCGGCGCAGACAGATAGCCCTGATCGCTGGCAATCACCATAAATGGGCGATTGTCGCTGAGCACCATCTCATAACGCCGTGCATTCGAGGCGTTCAGCAGACGCAGACGGACCCAACCGCGTGACACCTCAACAAAGGGATTGCGCACGCCATTCACCAGCAGCGTGTCACCCAGGAATCCACCATCGCGCGGCGGATCATAAACTGGCGTGGCAAAGTTATCGAGCCGCTTGTCCTGAATGATAATCGGGAAGTCATCGACGCCGTAATGCTTCGGCAACGGCAACTGTTTGCCGATATCATCTTCCACCAGCCACATGCCCGCCAGACCGTTGTAGATGTGCGGAGCCATGCGGTTGGGCGTGTTGGCGTGATACCAGCAGGTTGCGGCCGCCTGACGAATCGGCAATACCGGCGACCAGTCGACACCGGCCGACATCATACGCGGCGCGCCACCCATCAGTGCGCCCGGCAACTGCAGGCCGCTGATGGTCATAGAGACAGGCTCGTTCAGCCGGTTGCTGTAGATCAGCTTAACGTCGTCACCGCTGTAAACCCGAACGGTCGGACCAAGATAGAGGCCATTAATGCCCCACACCGGCACTTTGTTGTTGTCGCCATTAAAAGACCAGTGGCTGCGCTGCATTGTCAGAAACAGCGGCTGGCCGCGACGGGATTCCAGCAGTGGCGGAATCGGAAGTGGCGTATCGCCATTAGCTGAAGAAGCGGCGTGCGCTGCATGCGGTATAGCACTGGCGCTAAGCGCCACTCCAGCAGAAAGCTGGATGAACTGACGTCTGCTGAAAGACATAAAACTTCTGACCCTTTACCCGTGGCGCTGAGCGCCGACCCTGTTTTTATTGCTCTGTTTTTTGCTGTGCTGCGTTCACGGCGAGCCTAAGAGCCCGCCGTGCGGCATCCATGCAGGATAGTTCGGCAGATAGTTCGCCGGTCAGATATTTCCGTTTTTTTCGCGTTCTGCGACTTCGGCGTTAAGCTCTTCCAGCTTCGCTGCCATCAGTTCGCGACAGTGAGTGGCCAGCTTACGCACCGAAGAAGACTCGAACGCCTTCACATCAACCGGTGGCAGCATCTCAACGATCACCAGCCCGTTTTTCCAGCGATTGAGATTGATCTTGCCATGCGTGTTGGAGACCACAATCGGAATGATCGGCACACCCGCCGCCACGGCTGCGTGAAAGGCACCGGTTTTAAACGGCAGCAGGCCGCGACCACGGCTACGCGTCCCTTCCGGGAACATCCAGATGGAGATGCGCTTACGCTTGAACTGATCCACAAGCTCACCGATAGTGCCGCGCGCTTTGGCTCGATCATCGCGATCAATCAGCAGGTTGCCGGTCAGCCAGTAGAGCAGGCCAAAAAAGGGCACCCATAACAGGCTTTTCTTGCCCACCGTCACCGTACAGGGCTGCACAATTTTGGCCGCGGTGACCATGTCGTAGTTATTCTGATGGTTCGCGATGTAGATTGCATTACCATAATCCTCAGCCCCTTCCGGTCTGCGCAGTTCTACTTTAAGGCCAAATACCGTCGACAATTTGCCGAGCAGATGGCCAAAAGTGGCGACGTGACGCGGATTGCGCGGTGAAAAAAGGCACCAGATGCAGCCAAATATACAGACTAAGATCGAATAGACGACGACGATAATGGTACGCAGAATCAGTAACATAGTTCCCTCATTGAGCCACGGCTGACGCAAGGTCAGCCGGGTAGTTTACGCTTCGCTATCCGGGCTCACCGGACGCGCAGGCGCATCCAGCTCAACACGATCAATTTTTTGTAGGCCGCGCGGTAACAGCGTGCCGCGACGTCCGCGATCGGCGCGGAATTTCTGTAGCTCCTCACTGCGCAGCAGCATTTTACGTTTGCCAACGTGCAGCGTGATAGCGCTGCCCGGCGGCAGGATCATCAGCCAGGCCAGTTTGTCCTGACCGGCGGCCGCTTCCGCTGATGGAATCGAGATGATTTTGTTACCCTTGCCTTTCGACATCTGCGGCAGCTCGCCGACCGGGAACATCAGCATCCGTCCCGCCTGCGTAATCGCCAGCAGCATGTCATCTTCATGATGCACCGCCATCGGCGTCATCACGCGGGCGTTTTCCGGCAGCGTCAGCAGTGCTTTACCGGCGCGGTTACGCGACACCAGATCGCTGAAGGTACAGATAAAGCCATAACCCGCATCAGAGGACATCAGCAGCCGCTGGTCGTCTGGCTCCATCAGCACCTGCTCAACCACCGCACCTGGCGGCGGCGTCAGCTTGCCGGTCAGTGGCTCGCCCTGCCCGCGCGCTGAAGGCAGCGATGTTGGATCCAGCGTGTAGCTGCGGCCGGTGGAGTCGATAAAGGCCACTGGCTGATTGCTCTTGCCGCGTGCAGCAGCCAGATAGCTGTCACCCGCTTTGTAGCTAAGCCCGGCGGGATCGATATCGTGACCTTTGGCACTGCGCACCCAGCCCATCTGCGACAGCACAATGGTGACCGGTTCAGAGGGCACCAACTCAGTTTCGCTCAGGGCTTTGGCTTCTTCACGCTCACGCAGTGGCGAACGACGCTCGTCGCCGTAGCTGGCGCTGTCAGCCTGTAACTCTTTTTTCAATAGCGTGTTCATCTTGCGTTCAGAGGCCAGTGTAGCCTGCAGCTGATCGCGCTCTTTTTCCAGCTCCGCCTGCTCGCCACGAATCTTCATCTCTTCCAGTTTTGCCAGGTGGCGCAACTTCAGTTCGAGGATCGATTCGGCCTGGGTTTCACTGATGCCAAAACGTGACATCAGGACCGGCTTCGGCTCATCCTCAGTACGGATGATCTCGATCACTTCATCGATGTTCAAAAACGCGACCAGCAAACCTTCCAGGATATGCAGGCGGCGCAGCACTCGCTCCAGTCGGTAATTAAGACGACGTTTGACCGTATCGCGGCGGAACACCAGCCATTCGGTCAGGATCTCATGCAGATTTTTAACCGCCGGACGGTTGTCCAGACCGATCATGTTGAGGTTGACGCGGTAGCTCTTCTCCAGATCGGTGGTAGCGAACAGATGGTTCATCACTTGGTCGAGATCGACGCGGTTGGAGCGCGGAACGATCACCAGGCGGGTCGGGTTCTCGTGGTCAGATTCATCACGCAGATCCTCTACCATCGGCAGCTTTTTATTGCGCATCTGGCTAGCAATCTGCTCCAGCACGCGCGCGCCTGACACCTGATGCGGCAGCGCGGTGATCACCGCCTCACCCTCTTCTTTCTTCCATACCGCACGCTGGCGAATAGAGCCGCGACCGGTCTGATACATTTTGCGAATCTCGTCACGCGGCGTAATGATTTCCGCCTCTGTAGGATAATCAGGCCCCTGGACAATATCCAGCAGCTGTTCCAGCGTGGTTTTCGGTGCGTCGATCAGTGCGATGGCGGCCTGAGCCACTTCGCGCAGGTTGTGTGGCGGAATATCGGTCGCCATGCCGACCGCAATACCGGTGGTGCCGTTCAGCAGAATATTGGGCAGGCGCGCCGGCAACATCTTCGGCTCCTGCAGCGTGCCGTCAAAGTTCGGCTGATAATCTACCGTACCCTGACCCAGCTCCCCCAGCAGCAGCTCGGCATATTTTGACAGACGGGATTCGGTATATCGCATCGCCGCAAATGACTTGGGATCATCCGGCGCACCCCAGTTACCCTGACCGTCGACCAGCGGGTAACGGTAGGAGAATGGCTGCGCCATCAATACCATCGCTTCATAGCAGGCACTGTCACCATGCGGATGGTATTTACCCAGCACGTCACCCACAGTACGCGCCGATTTCTTGAATTTTGCGCTGGCGCTAAGCCCCAGTTCAGACATGGCGTAGACGATACGTCGCTGAACCGGCTTTAATCCGTCGCCAATGTAAGGCAGGGCGCGGTCCATGATGACGTACATCGAATAGTTTAAGTACGCATTCTCGGTGAATGTATGCAGGGCAAGACGCTCTGCACCATCCTGAGTCAGTTCACTCATTAATTTCTCATCCTCACATCGTGGCCCACAACGGCGGGACACCCGGCGGTGGTTTGGCGAGGATAGTACCTTATTCGCTGGTGTTAGTCACAGGGGAAGCGCGGGACGGCAAGCGTTCCGCCAGCGCGATTTCACCCGCCGGATAAACGCCGGATTGAGACCGGCGAGAACCTGACCTCTCTGCGGAAGGGAGTCAGGGCTTTTCGCCCATCCACTGGCGTGCAATATCATGATATTCGCCAGTGGCGGTACTGAGATGAAGCCACTGATCGACATACAGCTTCCAGCTAATGTCATCACGCGGAATCATGTAAGCCTTCTCCCCATACTGCAGCGGTTTGTCGGCATTGATCGCACAGAGCGTCGGATAACGCTGCTGCTGATAACGTGCTTCAGAGGCATCGGTGATCATCACGTCCGCTTTGTTGTCCACCAATTGCTGGAAGATGGTGACATTATCGTGGAACAGCGTCAGTGATGCCTTTGGCAGATGGCTGTGTACAAAGGCTTCGTTGGTGCCGCCCGCCGGTTCGATCAGCCGGACATCGGGTCGGTTGAGCTGCCCGAGGGTCTGAAAGCGATCTTTATCGGTACAGCGCACCAGCGGAATTTTTCCATCCACATCCAGCGGCCGGGCGAACCAGGCTGTCTGCTGGCGTTTCAGCGTGACGGAGATGCCACCCACGGCGATATCACACTGCTTTGCCAGGAAATCGGGCATCAGGTTTTTCCAGCTGGTCGGTACCCACTGTACTTTTGCGCCGAGTGAGGTGGCCAGCGCGTTTGCCATGCTGATATCCAGCCCTTCAAACTGACCATCAGGTCGCAGAAAGCTGTAAGGTTTGTAATCCCCGGTGGTGCAGACCTTTAGCGTTCCAGAACTGAGGATGGTGTCGAGGTGAGATTGTGCGTGGACAGCACTGCTGCTGGCTAGCAGCAAAGAGAAGACGATTTTTTTCATTTTGATTTTTTCACGGTGGGTTTTCCTGCCGATGGTGCCATAAACTGGCGCATTGTTGCTGCCACAGCAAAAGTGTTGTGATCAACTTCCCATTTTTCTGCGTCCGCACTGGGCGTAAGCTGATTACCATATTCAGGAAACGAGGCAAAGTATTTATGAGCAGGATTTTAATTATCGATGGTGGTAAAACTTTTGCCCACTCTAAAGGCGAACTGAACCACACCCTGACCGATGTTGCAGTCAGCCAGCTGCGTGACATGGGGCATGAGGTGTCAGTGACCGTGGCTGACAGCGACTACGTGCTCGCCGATGAAGTGCAGAAATATGTCGACAGCGATGTGGTGATTTATCAGATGCCTGGCTGGTGGATGGGCGAACCCTGGACGGTGAAGCGTTATATTGATGAAGTCTTTACAGAAGGCTACGGATCGCTCTACGCCAGCGATGGCCGTACCCGCTCCGATGCAGCGAAGAAATATGGTTCCGGCGGTCTGCTGCAGGGCAAAAAATATATGCTTTCACTGACCTGGAATGCGCCACTGCAGGCCTTTACCGACCCGGAGCAGTTCTTTGAAGGCGTCGGCGTCGATGGTCTCTATCTGCACTTCCACAAAGCTAACCAGTTCCTGGGAATGGAAGCGCTGCCGACCTTTATCTGCAACGACGTGATTAAAGCACCGGACGTACCACGTGATATCGCCGCTTATCGGACCCATCTTAGCCGCATTTTTGCGTAAGATGACTGGGGGATACCCCCTAACTTCCCATGCATGAAAGAGGAATTCGCTAATGTTAACAGTCGTTGCTGAAATTTGTGTAAGACCCGGTCGCCGTCAGGCAGTACTTGATGCCGTGAAAAAGCTGATCCCGCAGGTTTTAGCGGAAGAAGGCTGCCATCAATATGATGCCCTGCTGGACCATCAGGCTCAGGTGCCGTGGAAGCAAAACTCGCCGGACTCCATTTTCATGCTGGAACAGTGGGAAACGCTCCGCCATCTGGAGCAGCATCAGCAGATGCCGCACATGGATGCGCATCGTGCCATCATCAAAGATGATGTCGTGGATGTGAAGATTCTGGTGCTGGAACCCAGCGCCTGATTATTGCTGAAGCCTAACCCCGGTTGTGTCAACGGGGTTAAGGCTGGTGACAAATTCCGGCCACAGTCGCTGTGAGATCGAGCCGGCACAGGGATCAGGGGATAACGGGCGCGGAAATCGTCCACCCGCGGCACAATCACCGACAGCATAAAGGGCGTAGCGGCGTTGACCCGCAGCCGTCCTGACGTTATTTCACACTGCTGGACATCTGCTCTTCAGCCTGCTCAACCCGGGGCCAGGATCGGGTGCGCATGCTCCAGAAAGACCCGCCCCTCTTCGGTCAGCGCCAGCCGTCGGGTGTGCGATGCCCCAGGGGGTCTGCAGCTTGCTCTGCAGCCGGGACAACGCCCGACTGATACCTAACTGGTTTGCGCCAGCGGGTATGCCGTCGCAGTTAATGGAACCGCTGTCCACCACCGCCATCCAGGCGCGTAACGCTTCCAGGATCATTTTCACAACGGTTGCTGACTCGGCTGAGTGGATCAGCTGTCCGATCGCAATCCGCTGGCGATGAATGAAACACAAAGAGAACAGGACGCTTTCGCGTCCTGTTTTTTAGACTTCAATATCGGCCATATCGCCTTTTTCCTGCAACCAGTTACGCCGGTCTTCGGAACGTTTTTTCGCCAGCAGCATATCCATCATACGCAGCGTCTGATCGATATCCTCTTCGCTAATTGTCAGCTGTACCAGACGGCGGGTATTCGGATCCAGCGTCGTTTCGCGCAACTGCAGTGGGTTCATCTCACCCAGCCCTTTGAAGCGCTGAACGTTAGGTTTGCCCTTTTTACGTTTCAGCAGCTCCAGCACGCCCTCTTTCTCATCTTCATCGAGCGCGTAGTAGACTTCTTTACCGAGATCGATACGGTAAAGTGGCGGCATGGCGACGTAAACGTGCCCGTTTCTGACCAGTGAGCGGAAATGTTTAACGAACAGCGCACAGAGCAGCGTGGCGATGTGCAGACCATCGGAATCCGCATCCGCCAGAATGCAGATTTTGCCGTAGCGCAGCTGCGAAAGATCTTCGCTGTCGGGATCGATGCCGATCGCCACTGAAATATCATGCACTTCCTGCGACGCCAGCACCTCATCGGAAGAGACTTCCCAGGTATTCAGGATCTTGCCTTTAAGCGGCATGATCGCCTGATATTCACGATCGCGTGCCTGCTTGGCCGATCCGCCTGCCGAGTCCCCTTCAACCAGGAACAGTTCTGTTTTATTCAGATCCTGCGCGGTGCAGTCCGCCAGTTTGCCCGGCAGAGCCGGACCGCTGGTAAGCTTTTTACGTACCACTTTTTTGGCTGCCCGCATACGTCGCTGGGCGCTGGAGATCGCCAGCTCAGCCAGTTGTTCAGCTATCTGAATGTTCTGATTCAGCCACAGGCTAAAGGCATCTTTTACTACGCCAGAGACAAAGGCGGCGCACTGACGTGAAGAGAGACGCTCTTTCGTCTGCCCGGCGAACTGCGGATCCTGCATTTTCACCGACAGCACATAGGCGCAGCGATCCCAGATATCTTCCGCTGAGAGTTTTACGCCACGCGGCAGGATATTGCGGTATTCGCAGAACTCGCGCATCGCATCCAGCAGCCCCTGACGCAGACCGTTAACATGGGTACCGCCCTGCATGGTCGGGATCAGGTTAACGTAGCTTTCGGTTAATAACTCACCGCCTTCCGGCAGCCACAACAGCGCCCAATCAACCGCTTCCACATCACCGGCAAAGCTGCCGACAAACGGTTTTTCCGGTAGCGTCGGTAAGCCATTCACCGCTTCACACAGGTAGTCTGTCAAACCATCTTCGTAGCACCAGCGCTGTTCGGTGTTGTTAAGCTTGTCTTTAAAGACAATCTCAACGCCAGGACAGAGCACCGCTTTGGCTTTCAGCAGATGTGATAAGCGCGACACCGAAAAGCGCGGGCTGTCGAAGAAGCTTTCATCAGGCCAGAAATGAACGCGCGTGCCGGTGTTGCGTTTAGCAACCGTACCGGTGACGGTAAGATCCTGTACTTTGTCGCCATTTTCAAACGCCATGTCATAGATTTCGCCATTACGGCGCACCGTGACTTCGACACGTTTTGACAGGGCGTTAACCACCGAAATACCGACGCCGTGCAGGCCGCCCGAGAACTGATAGTTTTTATTGGAGAACTTGCCGCCCGCATGCAGACGACACAGAATCAGCTCGACAGCAGGCACGCCCTCTTCCGGGTGAATATCCACCGGCATGCCGCGACCATCATCAATAACTTCCAGCGACTGGTCAGCGTGTAGAATCACTTCAACCCGCTTCGCGTGGCCACCCAGCGCCTCATCGACGCTGTTATCAATCACTTCCTGACCCAAATGGTTGGGCCGCGTCGTATCGGTGTACATCCCCGGGCGACGGCGAACAGGCTCAAGGCCAGTCAGGACCTCAATGGCATCCGCGTTATAGTTAGATTGACTCATCGTAAATGTCTGATTAGAAGGGTGAAATGGGGTGCGATTTCCGCATTACTCAGGGATGATTCAGACCAAGAAAGTCCAGAATCTGCGGGAAATGGCGCTCGAATCCAGTAAATGCATGATTTCCGCCCTCTTCTACCGTGTGACGGCACGCACTGTAATAGTCGAGCGCCTGTCGGTAATCGAGAACTTCATCGCCGGTCTGTTGCAGCAACCAGAGTAAATCGGGCGCTTCCAGCGGGTCAATCTGCATCACTTTGAGATCGTAAATGTGGCGAGACTCTAACACATATTGCTGGCCGGTGTAGGGATTCTGATTTTCGCCGAGAAAATCCGCAAGCAGCTCAAAAGGCCGCACTGCGGGATTGACGACCACGGCTGGCAGCATAAAGCATTGCGACAGCCAGGTTGCATAATAACCGCCCAGCGAAGAGCCTACCAGCCCCAGGATTTCGCCACTGCGGTTCAGTACCAAATCTTCCAGCATGGCTGCGGCATCGGCCGGAAAGGTCGGCAGCTGCGGCACGATCATTTCGATCTCCGGATGCTGCGTTTCTAACCATTGCCTGAACTGAGCCGCCTTCGCCGACTGCGGCGAGCTGTTAAAACCGTGCAGATAGAGCAATGCCGCCACGCGTCAGTATCCTTCTGAGTCTAAGTCGGGACAAAACGCGTCGGTGTCGAGCCGGTTAACTTCGGTCTCAAGGCCGCCATCCGGATGCAGAGTAAACCAGCGCCAGCCTGGGGCCACAGTGTCAATCGTAAAGCTGGTGCAGTGTGGTTTGAATTGAACGCAGGTTGAAGGCGTGGCCAGCACCCGGCGGCCATGCCACTCAAGATCTAACTCCTGATGAATATGACCACAGACCAGCGTGCGGGCTAACGGGTAATGCTGCAACACCGCATCGAGCTGATGGGAATTGCGCAGGCTGTGCTGATCGAGCCAGGTACAGCCCGAGGCCAGCGGATGGTGATGCAGCAGGACCAGTGTATGGCGTTGTGGATAGCGGGCCAGTGCATCATCGAGCCACTCCAGCTGATAGTCGCTCAGCATCCCATGCGGTACACCTGAGACCTGGCTGTCGAGCAACACAATCTGCCACTGCTCACCTACCAGCACCTGCTTGTGGGCATTGATGTGGGCTGCCGCCAGCGTGTCGACCATTGCAGGCTGAAAATCGTGATTACCGGGCAGCCAGACGCAGGGCCGCGGCAACCGTGAGATGCCCTCAGCAAAATGCTGATAGGCTTCGATAGAGTGATCCTGGGCGAGATCGCCGGTGGCGATAATCAGATCGTAGTCGCGATGTTGCGCAATAATCGCATCCAGCACCGCTTCATAGCTCGACCAGGTGTTAACCCCAAGTAGCGATTCATGTTTTCCCGCAAACAGGTGGGTATCCGTGATTTGCAAAATTCTGATTTCGGAACCGTTCGCTGCAGGAAGAGTTAGCAGGCTATCCAAAGCGTTTCCTTCGTCTCCACGCCATTTACTGCATTATACGCATCAGCAGACCGGAACTGCCATCGCGCCATGTGCCAGGCAGTAGCGCAACCAGTCTGCGAGAAACTGGTTTATCTGATGTTTTTCATCGCGCTGATGCAATTTTTTATTAGGATAATCATAGCGCGCTTTGAAACGATAGATCTGTTGAGTTGAACACACTTCGGCGACCATCGCATCGTGATAGAGCCGTACTAACATCGAGGGCAGGCTCCAGTAACTCACGGCAGGTGCGACCTGGCGGATCTCCACCAGCGTGGTGTAGCGTGTCGACTCCTGAATCGTTAGCTGATAACGGGCGCCACTCACCTGATAGATCACCGATTCTCCCGCCTCATCGTTGCGCGGCAGCAAGCGGCGTAACTGGGCGAAATTGGTTTCGCAGAGCCGCATCATTTCGGGAAAGTCAGGGGTATAACGCTGTTTCATTTTTGTATCCACTCTTCGCGTAGTTTTTCATAGTGCAACGCCAGCCATTGCAGGGCGATGACAGATGCCGCATTGTCGATTATCCCCTCTTCCACCCAGCGGTAAGCCTGTTCGCGGCTCACTACATGGACAAGAATATCCTCATTCTCTTCCTCCAGACCATGGCATCCCTCTGCCTGGCTGGCATCCACTTCCCCAATCAGCACCGACAAACGTTCGCTGGTGCCGCCAGGGCTGGCCAGATAGTTAAGCACGGGCTTAATCCGGCCGACTGCTAATCCTGCTTCTTCAACGGCTTCACGGCGCGCGACCTGCTCGACAGATTCACCAGGCTCGATAATGCCGGCGACCATCTCCAACAGCCAGGGCGAAGAACTGCTGTCATAAGCCGGGATGCGGATCTGTTCAATCAGCACCACTTCATCACGTAAGGGATCATAAGGTAGCAGCACAGCGGCATGTCCGCGCTCAAAAACTTCGCGCTGCACTTCCCCACTCATTTCGCCATTAAACTGGCGGTGGCGGAAACGGTAACGTACAACGGAAAAAAAACCATCGTAGACGGTTTCGCGTGCAATAATTTCTACATCGTTTTTTGTGAAAGTCACAGGGGATTTTTTTTCTTCCGGCATCATCGGGTTCCTTGTGCAGATTGAGGTGGAGCGAAAAAAGCCTGTAACCGTGCTCCGTGTAAGTAGTTCTTTCTGAATTATTTACGTAAATTAGGGGGAGAAGGCACGTTCAGCCAACTTATCTCACAGTTGCCCTCTGCTAGAATCGGCGATAATTTTTTGGCTTACCCGGCAGCGCAAACACTGCAATTTGCTGCAACAAAAGGAATGCAAATGAAAAAACTGCTCCCATTTTTTATTGGGCTGAGCCTGGGCGGTTTCAGCTTCGCCAGCCAGGCCGAAGACCTGCTTCAGGTTTACCAGCAAGCACGTCTGAGCAACCCGGACCTGCGCAGCGCCGCTGCCGATCGCGATTCTGCCTTTGAGAAAATCAACGAAGCGCGCAGCCCATTATTACCCCAGCTCGGCCTGGGTGCAGACTACACCTACAACAACGGCTATCGCGACAGTAGTGGTATCCATTCCAACACGACCAGCGGCTCGCTGCAATTAACCCAGACTATTTTCGACATGTCGAAATGGCGCGCGCTGACCCTGCAGGAAAAAGCAGCCGGTATTCAGGATGTGACCTATCAGGTGGCACAGCAGGATCTGATTCTGAACACCGCGACCGCCTACTTCAACGTGCTGAAAGCGATTGATACTCTTTCTTACACCGAAGCGCAGAAACAGTCGATCTATCGTGAGCTGGATCAAACCACTCAGCGCTTTAACGTTGGCCTGGTTGCCATCACTGATGTACAGAACGCCCGTGCGCAATATGACAGCGTGCTGGCTAACGAAGTGACCGCGCGTAATAACCTCGATAACAACGTGGAAACGTTACGTCAGATAACCGGCATGGACTACATGTCGCTGGCTTCCCTGAGCATTGACCGCTTCAGAACCGATAAGCCAGAAGCAGTCAGCGCTCTGCTTAAGCAGGCGGAAAGCCGTAACCTGTCGTTACTCTCTTCGCGTCTGAACCAGGATTTAGCCCGTGAGCAGATTCGCTCCGCCGAAGCCGGACACATGCCGACGCTGGGTCTGACCGCCTCGACCGGCATGTCAAACAGCAAATATGGCGGCAGCCGTGCCAACCAGAGCACAAGCTCTACAGACTCGATTACCGGTTCTAACCAGGTAGGTCTGAGCTTCTCACTGCCTCTCTATAGCGGTGGCAGCGTGACATCTCAGGTGAAACAGGCGCAGTACAACTTTGTCAGTGCCAGTGAAGCGCTGGAGAGCGCACATCGCTCTGCGGTTCAGACCGTGCGCTCATCGTTCAACAATGTGAATGCGTCTATCAGTAGCATCAACGCCTACAAACAGGCGGTGGTCTCTGCGCAAAGCTCTCTGGATGCGTCGGAAGCGGGCTATCAGGTCGGTACGCGCACCATCGTTGATGTGCTGGATGCGACTACCGTGCTCTACAATGCTAAGCAGCAGCTCTCTGATGCACGTTATAGCTACCTGATTAACCAGCTAAATATTAGCTATGCGTTGGGTACGCTCAATGAGCAGAGCCTGCAGAAATTGAATAGCCAGCTGGGTAAAGAGATCCCGACATCACCGGAAACAGTGGCACCGGAAAATGCGCAGCAGACCGCACGGGTGGATAGCGGTCCGGTGGCAACCGGCTCTTCTGCGTCAGCGCGTCCTGCGGCTCGCCACAGTAGCGGTAATCCTTTCGGTAATTAATCAGTGGACGGGCTGCTTTGCGGCCCGTCTCTCTGTCGAACGTATAACTAAGTAAAGATCCCTGTTGTATCAAGCCTCCAGCTTCAATTTTACCCCCCCATCCCCTATTCTATGCGCTACCTTTGGGCACAGGATAATCATAATGAAACGCACAAAATCTATTCGCTATGCCGCTTTTCGCAAGAGCTGGCAGGCACGCCATTTAACGCCCGTTGCTATCGCCGTTTCGGCGGTATTTATGCTGGCTGGCTGCGAACAGAACGATGAAACTGTTTCGATGTACCAGAACGCGGATGACTGTTCGAAAGCTAATCCGGGCCAGAGTGCGCAATGCACGACCGCATTCAATGAGGCCAAAAAAGAAGCGGAACGCACCGCGCCAAAATATGCCACGCGTGAAGATTGTGTCGCTGAATTTGGCGAAAACCAGTGTCAGCAGACACCGGCTCAGGCTGGCGTGGGCACCACCAATGCGGAATCACAGCAGGGTGGCGGCAGCTTCTGGATGCCACTGATGGCAGGTTACATGATGGGCCGTATGATGGGCGGTGGCTCGGGCTTTGCACAGCAACCGTTATTCTCGCCAAAAAATGCCCGCAGCCCGGCCAACGGCCAGTTTGTTGATGCATCAGGCCGTAACTATGGCGCTGCCACCGCAGGCAAAACCATGACCGTGCCGAAAACAGCGCTGGCACCAAAACCGGCGACCACCTCGACCATTACCCGTGGTGGCTTTGGTGAAACCGTCGCGAAGCAGAACAGCATGCAGCGTAGCAGCGCTAGCAGCACTTCCAGCCGCTCAATGGGAGGCTAATGCCCCGATGGAACGCATTGCCATTTCAGAACGCCCAGGCTGGCGCGAAAAAGCCATCGAGTTCGGTTTCCGTTTTCACACCATGCATGGCGAACCCTACTGGTGTGAAGATGCTTATTACCAGTTCACGCTGGCTCAAATCGAGCATATTGAAGATGTGACCGCTGAGTTGCATCAGATGTGTCTGCAGGTAGTGGAAAAAGTGGTAAACAGCGAAGTGCTGCTGACCAAATTCCGCATTCCCAAACATACCTGGGATTTCGTGCGCGATTCATGGCATCAGCGTCAGCCGTCGCTTTACTCACGCCTCGACCTCGCCTGGGATGGTAAAAGCGATATCAAGCTACTGGAGAATAATGCCGATACGCCGACCTCGCTGTATGAAGCGGCGTTTTTCCAGTGGCTCTGGCTGGAAGACCAGCTCAACGCTGGTCAGCTACCCGCGGGCAGCGATCAGTTTAATAGCCTGCAGGAAAAGCTGATTCAACGCTTTGCCGCGTTACATCAGCAGCACGGCTTTAACTGGCTGCATTTTGCCTGCTGCCGCGACACCGACGAAGATCGCGGCACCGTGCAATATCTTCAGGATTGCGCCACAGAAGCAGGTCTGCCGAGTGAATTTCTCTATATTGATGAGATTGGCTTGGGCGAAAAAGGGGAATTTACTGACGCCCAGGATCAGGTGATTAGCAACCTGTTTAAGCTCTATCCGTGGGAATTCATGCTGCGTGAGATGTTCTCCACCAAGCTGGGCGATGCTGGCGTGCGTTGGCTGGAACCAGCATGGAAAAGCATCATCTCGAACAAAGCCTTGCTGCCGCTGCTGTGGGAGATGTTCCCGAATCACCCGAACCTGCTGCCCGCATGGTTTGCAGAAGATGACGTTCCGCACATGGACAAATATGTGGTTAAGCCACTGTTTTCGCGTGAAGGCGCTAACATCCGCATCGTGGAAAATGGTCAGGAGATCGCCCGCGTCGATGGGCCGTACGGCGAAGAGGGAATGATCGTCCAGCAGTTCCATCCGCTGCCCAAATTTGGCGACAGCTATACGCTGATCGGTAGCTGGCTGATTGACGATCAACCGGCCGGTATCGGCCTGCGTGAAGATCGCGACCTGATCACCCAGGATCTCTCTCGCTTCTATCCACACGCTTTTATAGGTTAACGCACCGCAGTTTTCATCGGCTGACACGTCGTGATAATAACAGGCCAGCTTCTGGCCTGTTTTCTCTTATTTTCTTTCCTAACCTACCTGAACCGACAACATGCTGATGGCCCCCATCTCCATGCCCTCAACCGGAAAGCTGATGGCGTCATCCGGCTGACGTGCGCCAAGTACATACAACAGCGGCAGATAGTGCTCAGGCGTCGGGTTAGAGAGCGCCGCACCGGGATGCGCCATAAAGTTGACTAGCGCATGAGAAGCGGCATCGCTCTTAACCACCAGGTTATCGCGGACGAACTGTTCAAAACTGCTTGCCCAGGGATAGACTTCGTTGCTGCCATCCCAGCGCACTTTACGCAGGTTATGTACCACATTGCCGCTGGCGACAATCATCACGCCCTGATCGCGCAGTGCAGCCAGTTTCTGACCCATCTCAAAGTGCCATGATGCAGGCCTGGTGCTATCAATGCTTAGCTGCACCACAGGGATATCGGCCTCTGGATACATCTTAATTAAGACGCCCCAGGAACCATGATCCAACCCCCATTCGTGATCCAGCTTCACCGCAACGGGCGCTAACTGCTCCACCAGCTGCTGAGCCAGTTCAGGCGATCCTGGTGCCGGATAGCGCGTATCAAACAGCGCCTGCGGAAAGCCACCAAAATCATGAATAGTTTTAGGATGTGCCATTGCCGTCACGGCAGTGCCGCGCGTATACCAGTGCGCGGAAACCGCAATAATCGCGCGTGGACGTGGCAGAGTGTCGCCTGCGTGACGCCACGCTGCGGTATAACGGTTCTCTTCAAGGACATTCATCGGGCTGCCGTGACCCAAAAACAGCGCTGGCATTCGTAACTGGCTCATTTGTGATCCCCGTTATCGGTTATTTGTTAGCCACTACGATACGCGCATTCGCCGCTTTATCACGCTGATAACCATGATGGTGATCATCAGCAAATTTGAATGAGATTTAAAATGGCAGGTCTGACATAGTTTTCAGCATCAAGGAGAGAGGGAAAATCAGAGGTCAGGCCGCGCCATCGCCGTACGGCAGAAAGAAAACAGGCCCAATACAGGCCTGTTTATCGCGGTAGACAGATTAGCTCGCGTGGCGCGTCTCGTGTTCGCGACGCCAGGCAATCAGATCTTCGATGGTTACGACCGGCATATTGTGCTGACGGGCGAACGCAATCGCTTCAGGCGCATGGGCCATCGTGCCGTCGTCGTTGGTCAGTTCGCACAGCACACCTGCGGGTTTAAAGCCTGCCAGCGTCACTAAATCGAGGGTCGCTTCCGTATGCCCGCCACGGGTCAATACACCGCCTTCGCTGGCACGCAATGGGAAAACATGACCAGGACGGTGCAGATCGGCAGGCTTAGCATTGTCGGCAATGGCGGCGCGGATAGTGGTGATACGGTCCTGCGCGGAGACGCCAGTTGTGACGCCTTCTGCGGCCTCAATAGTCACAGTGAAGCCGGTGCCAAAAGAGCTGGTGTTATTTTCCACCATCATGGGCAGATCGAGTTGCTGACGACGGGCTTCGGTCAGGCACAGGCAGACGATGCCACTGCCGTGACGAATAGTTAGTGCCATCTGTTCAACGGTCATGGTTTCTGCGGCGAAGATCATATCGCCTTCGTTTTCACGATTTTCATCGTCGAGTACCATCACACCGCGTCCCTTACGCAGGGCGGCGATAGCACGTTCTACACGCTGTTCAGGCGTGCCAAATTCAGAAAGTAGCGTCTGATTCATGGTAATAAAAACCTTAAAATGTATGGGTTACCAGAATCAGGGCGTGCTTAGGAGTGACGTCAAAAAGACGTGGCATGACGTGAAGCAGACACAATTGTCCGACAGATGTCGTTACCCTCTCCCATCCGGACTGTAACCGTCGGCCCCGGAATTACACCGGATCTGCTGACCTTTACCTCTCTTTTCATCAAGATAAAGCGCTCGCGGGCTTTCAGCCGAAACTGATTTACCGCCGGTGGGGAATTGCGCCCCGCCCTGAGAATAAGCCGCTCAACTATAACGCCGATCGTTTGAGGCGGCAATCATCAATAGCGCAATTGCTTTTGCATTTCCTGCGTTACCGATTTGAGGTTTATCCTTTTCATTTCTGGCATTACACTTAACTCTTATTACGTTGGTAAACACGCTGACACAGCTCCCCGTAACCAGGAAATCATCATGATCGACACGAAAAAAATTGAAAAACTTGCCCGTCAGGTTCACGAAGCGATGCCTAAAGGCGTTCGTGAGTTTGGTGATGATGTCGAAAAGAAAATTCGTCAGGTTCTTCAGGCACAGCTGACCCGGATGGATCTGGTCAACCGTGAAGAGTTTGATGTGCAAACGCAGGTATTACTGCGTACACGGGAGAAACTGGCGGCGCTGGAGCAGCGCCTGGCCCAGCTGGAAAGTCAGGGTTCATCAGCCGGTACGCCACCAACTGCAACTGCCCCGGTCACAACAGCAACGCCAACTTCCGCGATCACCCCACCCTCAGCAGTAGCGACCTCGCCAGCCGCTTCACCGTCACCGGTTGCAGACGGGGTGAAACCTGTTGTGGACCACAAGCCAGAATAAGCGTTTTAGCGGGAGCCCGGCTCCCGCTTACTCTCCGCTTTAGCTGCCGCGAATGGTTTTGATAATGTTGGTGGTAGAGATACCCTCTTCGAAGTTCAGCACCTTTACGTCACCGCCATTTGCCCACACTTCTTTACTGCCTGCAATATCTTCCGGTTTGTAATCGCCACCTTTGACCAGCAGGTCAGGCAGAATGCCCGCAATCAGACGCTGCGGCGTATCCTCTTCAAATACCACCACCCAGTCGACCGCTTCAAGCGCGCCGAGCACGATCATCCGGTTTTCCTGCGGATTCACCGGACGGCTTTCACCTTTCAGACGTTTAGTCGATGCATCGCTGTTTACCGCGACGATCAGTCGGTCACCAAGCTTGCGCGCGTTTGCCAGGTAAGAGACATGACCGGCATGCAGAATGTCGAATACGCCGTTGGTCATCACTACTTTTTCGCCACGGCGGCGGGCCAACTCAACGGCGGCTTTTAACTGCGCTTCCGTCATGATGCCGAAACCCTGTTCCGGGCGAGCGTGAATCGCATTTTCCAGCTCCACCGTGCTGACAGTTGAGGTACCCAATTTACCCACCACCACGCCAGCCGCAGCGTTGGCAAGGAAACAAGCTTCCTCAAGCGAATCACCCGCGGCTAAAGCCGCGGCCAGCACGCCAATCACCGTATCGCCTGCACCCGTTACGTCATAGACTTCCTGTGCCTGAGTCGGCAGATGCAGAGGCGCTTTACCCGGCTGCAGCAGCGTCATGCCATTTTCTGAACGGGTCACCAGCAGTGCGGAAAGATCAAAATCCGTGATCAGCTGCATGCCGCGCGACACAATCTCCTCTTCGTTTTTGCATTTGCCGACCACGGCTTCAAATTCAGAGAGGTTCGGCGTCAGCAGCGTCGCACCACGGTAGCGCACAAAATCGGTGCCCTTCGGGTCGATTAATACCGGCACGCCAGCTTCGCGCGCCAGGGTAATCATAGTTTGCACGCTGCACAGCGCGCCTTTGGCATAATCGGACAGCACCAGCGCACCCGTTGCGGCCAGAGACTCACGCATTTTCTGGTGAATCGGCTCCGGATCAACCTGATCAAAGCCCTCTTCAAAATCGAGTCGGATCAGCTGCTGATTGCGGGAAAGCACGCGCAGCTTGGTAATGGTCGGATGGCTTTTAACCGCCACGAAGTCACAATGAACGTTGACGTCTTTCAGTGTGTTACTCAATACACGCGCCGCATCATCTTCACCGGTCAAGCCGATCAATCGCGACACGGCACCGAGTGCTGCAATGTTCATCGCCACGTTTGCCGCGCCGCCAGGACGCTCTTCAACCGTGTCCACTTTCACCACCGGAACCGGTGCTTCAGGAGAGATACGGCTGGTTGGGCCATACCAGTAACGATCCAACATTACATCGCCAACAACCAGCACTGAGGCTTGGCCGAACGCGGGCAGAGTCACTTTCATTCCAGACACTCCAGACTGCATTAAAAATAGTGCGCGGATAATAGCACAGTTGCGATTTGTGCTATCAGCATCACGCCAGGATAGACGCAGGCGCTATCAGCCAGCGTTGCCAGCTGTTCAGAACTGTCTGCCGCTCTGCTGCGTACGCCTCTGGCTCAACGTGACCAGGCAGCTCCTGCAGCGCGCGATGGTGCAATGCGTCACGCAACGTCACATAAGCCTGCGTCAGAACCTGTGCTTCATCGGCGGGCATTTTATGGTACTTCGCCATCAGCTCAAAAATGCGCACATTGTCAGACCAGCGCGTCAGTTCAGGCTGCTCAGCCGCGTAGCATAAGACAAGATATTGGGCGATGAATTCAATATCGGTGATGCCGCCCGCGTCGGTTTTGATATCCCAGCGACCTTTATGTTTGTTGCTGAGGTGAGCACGCATTTTTTCACGCATCTCACGCACTTCGGTTTGCAGCATTGTCGCTGTCCGTGGTAGCGACAGAATCGCCTGACGAATGACGTTGAAACGCTCACCGAGTACCGCCTCGCCAAACACCACGCGTGCCCGGACCAGCGCCTGATGCTCCCAGGTCCAGGCCTCACTACGCTGATACTCTTCGAAAGCCCCAAACGTACTGACCAGCATGCCCGCCGCGCCGGATGGACGGAGCCGCGCATCTACTTCGTAGAGAATGCCGGAGGAGGTACGGGTACTGAAGAGGTGCATGATGCGCTGGGCGAGGCGCAGATAGAACTGACGGCCATCGATACTGCGCTCCCCTTCTGTCACCGCGTCTGCCGGGCAGTCATGCAGAAAGACCAGATCGAGGTCGGAACTGTAACCCAGCTCCCAGCCCCCCAGTTTGCCGTAGCCCAGCACCGCAAACCCGCGTTCATGTTCATTACTCAGATGTGAAGGGCGACCGTAGCGTTGCACCATCATATTCCATGCCTGCCGCACCACGGATTCGATAATCGCCTCAGCCAGCCAGGTGAGATGGTCGCTGACTTTCATCACCGGCAACGTGCCGGCAATGTCGGCGGCAGCAATACGCAGATGCTGTGCCTGCTTAAACTGCCGCACCGCTTCCAACTGCTGTTCTTCATCTTCGGTGGGGATGCGCAGCAGATACTGCCGCAGCTCATCGCGATAGGCATCGGTAGCGGTCGGCTGATAGAGCGTGGCGGGATCGAGCAGTTCATCCAGCAATAATGGGTGACGCGCCAGCTGGCTGGCCACCATCGGTGAGGCGGCGCACAGGCGAATCAGGTGACGGAGCGCACCGTGATATTCGGTCAACAGCTCCAGATAAGTACTGCGGGTCAGCACGCCGAGCAATAGCGGCGTCAGGCGGCTGAGCGTCACAGCCGCATCTTCACGCGGGCAGACTTCGCTGAGCAGACGCGGCATCAGCTGATCCAGCGCCTGGCGACCACGCGGGCCGATGGTGCGCCGATTGATATCCTGACGAAATGCCTCCAGCGTCTGATGCAGCGTAAGCCGCTGATCGTCGCTGAGCTGCGGCACCAGTGGGGCCAGCTCGCTCTCCTCCAGCTGGTCATGCCACAGCACCTGAAACTCCGCCAGCTCACGCTGATCGCCAATTTCCGGAGTATCTTCGCCAATCAACTCGTCAAAGATGGCCCGCACTGCCGCCATCTGGCTGTCGAGCCGGGTCATCAGGGAAGTCCAGTCGGCACAATTCATCGTCCATGCCAGCCGGGCGCGATGCAGCGCATCCTCTGGCAGAGTCTGGGTCTGCTCGTCGCCCAGGCTTTGCAGCAGATTTTCCAGCCGCCGCAGGAACAGGTAGGCTTCACGCAGTGCATCGGCCTGCTCATTAGGCAACAGGGACAGGGTTTTGATCGCCTCCAGCGTTGGCAGTAATGCACGCAGCTGCAACGAGCGTTCACGCCCGCCGCGAATCAGCTGGAACACCTGCACGATAAATTCCGTTTCACGGATGCCGCCCGCGCCCAGCTTGATATTGTTTTTCAGCCCGCGTCGCCGGACTTCGCGGCTGATCATCCCTTTCATATTACGTAGCGACTGGATCACGCTGAAGTCAATGTAACGCCGGTAAACGAATGGCCTTAGCATCTGCTGCAGCTCCAGGCTCCAGCGATCGTGGTCATCGCCCATCAGCCTCGCCTTGACCATGGCGTAACGTTCCCAGTCGCGCCCCTGCTCCTGGTAATAATCTTCAAGCGCGGCAAAACTCATTACCAGCGGGCCGCTGTCTCCAAACGGGCGCAGCCGCATATCTACCCGATAGACAAAGCCATCCATGGTTGGTTGATCCAGCACCTTGATTAGCCGCTGGCCCATGCGAGTAAAGAATTGAGCGTTGTCGAGCTGACGCCGTCCGCCTCGCGTGGTGCCGTTTTCTGGCCAGGCAAAAATCAGGTCGATATCAGAAGAAAAATTGAGTTCGCCGCCGCCCAACTTGCCCATGCCCAGAATCAGCATCGGCTGCGCATCGCCGTCCACATTACAGGGTGTGCCAAAATCGCGACAGCAATCGTGATAAACCCAGTCACGCGCCCGGCTAATCAGAACCTCGGCTAATACACTGAGCTGCTGCAGGCTCTGTTCGGTCGTGGCGTGTTGCAGAGCCTGCATCCAGGCGATACGCACCAGCATACGGCGGCGAAACAGCCGCAGTTCGCGCATCAGGCTTGCTTCACTGTCGACCACGTTCAGCGCCTGATTCAGCCACGCAGAATAGTGTTGCCACTCATCAGGCTGTGGCGGCTGGTCGAGCATCGTCTGCCACCAGTCGGGATGTTGTTGCAGGTTTTCCAGCACAAAATCGCTGAAAGCCAGCCCGGCGGTCTGCTCCGCGCTGAGCGAAGCCAGCGGAACGCCAAGCTGTCGGGCGGCCTGGTCGGCCTGGTCGCGAAGCAACGCGGGAAGTGGTGACAACATAAATCCCTCCTTGATAGCATGACGGAATGCCCGTTAGCGGCCAGCGCCGCTGGTGAGCCAGAACGGCTGCTGTTTCAGCGCCTGCATCGCCAGCCAGGCTAACCCGGACATCTGCTTTTCATGAATCGCCGACAGCAGTTGCTGCCAGGGTTCCAGCCAGGCCATAACCGTTTCCGCGGGATAGGATCCGGCCAGCAGATGCACCGTGAGCAGCTGACGCGCCAGACGGCTGGCTTTGTCCTGATATTCATTGGGCTGTTTTACCGTGATGAATGTCTCTCTCAGGTCGGCATTAACGCGGCTCAGCATGATGTCGCTGAAGCGCTTAAACGACCCCTGCAGCTTGCTTTCACCTTTGAGATCGATCCACTGACGCCACTGGGATTCAGCCAGCCAGTGTGTCAGTGCCAGCTGAGTCTCAACTGAAAGCGAAGATAAGCACAAAGTGGTCACATCCTGCTCTTCATTCACCAGCGTCTCCTCCAGCATGGTCAGCTGCTGACGCAGGACACTGCTCGCTTTGCGTGGCACCAGTGCGCCAAACAAACTGAACGCCTGACGCAACAGGTCCAGCGCTTCGCGCACCGCATTCTGGGCTGCCGCGTTGCCGCGCAGCCAGACTTCTTCATGATATTGCCAGTGACGGAGCCCCGCCGACATCGCGGCGACCATACCCTGTTCTACGGTGGCTTTGGCTCCTGCTTTCAGCAGCGGGAAAGCCTCTATCTGCCGCGGTGGATTACCCTGCGCCAGCTGATAGCCGCGAGCGGCTTTGCTCAGGCTGCCCATACGCAGGCCGCCCAGCGCCACCAGCTGCTGCGCAAAGGCCAGCAGATCCTGGCGCTCACCACGTTTCAGTTCCAGTTCGATCTCGCACAGCGGTTCGCTGAACTCACCCGCCGCTACCTCGCCTTGATCAAATGCCACTTCAATTTCACTGTTGCCTGTGGTAATCAGCCAGACCTCGCGCTGGAAATGGGTGGTGAACAGCGGTTGTAAGCGCGGCTGCAGTGCGGCGACATCCGTGCCCTGTGGCCAGATTTCTGCGGGCAGACGCGCAATATCCAGCACGGGTTCGCTGAGCTCAACATTATATTCCGGACGCTGATGCAGCCCGCCGAGCGTCTGACCGGCGGCTTTCAGCGTCATTTCATACCGCTGGTCGACGCCACGGATACGCAATCCCATATCCCAGCGTCGCAGCTGGTTGTCGTCGGTTTCAAAATAGATGTTAGTCAGCTCGCGAGCAGCCAGATGCTGATGCGGCAGAGTGGAGAGCCGTTCAGCCAGTTTCCCAGCCGCCTGTGGAGTTGCAATGAACTTTAGTTCGATTTCGATGGTCATAATTTTTTATTCACTACGCCGCTGGCACTTTAGAGGATGTTTCCTGCATATTTCAGGCGCTTATCAGCAGGTTACTCACGCTGTCGCCTGGAGGGCAAGGGGTTATCAGGCGAAGATTAATGCACAGAAGCCGCGCTGTCTCTGCTTTCTTTGCTCTTTCGCAGACCTTTTTGCACTCTCATGAGACCAGGATAGTTCTCATTCAGATTTATGCGAGGCCTCTCCAGACTGTGCCGGTAAATTTTTAGTCAGATTAAGCCAAACGAAATCGAATGAAAAAAATCACACTTGCTGGACTCACTTTGCTGGCCCTTAGCCCCCTTTCACCTGCCCATGCCGACGAAAAACGCTATGTTTCTGATGAACTTTCGACCTGGGTACGTAGCGGACCGGGCGATCAATTCCGCCTGCTCGGTAAGCTGAACGCCGGGGAAGAGGTGCAGCTGTTACAGACCAATAATGACACCCATTACGGGCAGATCCGTGACTCGGAAGGCCGCACCACCTGGATCCCCCTGTCGCAGCTCAGCGCGAATCCGAGCCTGCGCACCCGCGTGCCGCAACTTGAGCAGCAGGTGAAAGATCTGACGGCCAAACTGGATAACATCGACAACAGCTGGAACCAGCGCACTGCTGAGATGCAGAACAAAGTCGCCAGCAGCGACGGCGTGATCAACGGGCTAAAAGGCGAAAATCAGAAGCTGAAAAATGAGCTGATCGTCGCGCAGAAGAAAGTCAGCGCCGCTAACGTGCAGCTGGATGATAAGCAGCGTACCATCATCATGCAGTGGTTTATGTATGGCGGCGGCGTACTGGGCGTTGGCCTGCTGCTGGGACTATTACTGCCGCACATGCTGCCGAGCCGTAAGAAAAGCGATCGCTGGATGAACTGACACCCTTCTGTCGAATCTGATCAGGGGATCGCAGGATCCTCTTTTTGGCATGTCTGCAATCCGGGGAATCTGTGCAACAATAAAATGAGATGCACCGCTGCTTTCAGGCGCGGGATGCGCCCGGCGTGCAGGCCATTTCTTTTTCTCTGGAGTTTTGCGTGAAGACGTTTCTTGTTGGCGGTGCGGTGCGTGATGCGCTGCTGAATCTGCCGGTTACAGACAAAGATTGGGTGGTAACCGGTTCCACGCCCGATGCCATGCTTAAGCAGGGCTATCAACAGGTTGGTCGCGATTTTCCCGTTTTCCTGCATCCCGTCAGTCGTGAAGAGTATGCACTGGCTCGTACCGAACGGAAAAACGGGAAGGGTTACACCGGATTTGTCACCTGGTCCGCGCCCGATGTGACCCTGGAGCAAGACCTACAGCGTCGTGATCTCACCATCAATGCTATCGCGCAGGCTGAAAACGGGGAGCTGGTTGACCCCTGGCATGGCCAGCGTGATATCGCCCAGCGCCTGCTGCGTCACGTCTCTGACGCCTTCAGTGAAGACCCGCTCCGGGTATTACGGGTCGCGCGCTTTGCTGCGCGTTTTGCCCACCTCAACTTTCGTATTGCCCCCGAAACCCAGCTGCTGATGCAGCAGATGGCGGAAAGCGGCGAACTGGCGAATCTGACTGCCGAACGGGTATGGAAAGAGACGGAAAAGGCGCTGAGCGCCCGTAATCCGCAGGTCTATTTTCAGGTGCTGCGCGACTGCGGAGCGTTGCAGGTGCTGTTTCCTGAACTGGATAATCTGTTTGGTATTCCTGCGCCGATTAAGTGGCACCCGGAGATCGATACCGGTGTTCATACGCTGATGACACTGGCGATGGCCGCCGCGCTCTCCAGTGAGATTGATGTGCGCTTCGCCACGCTGTTCCATGACGTCGGCAAGGCCCTGACGCCACCTGAGCTGTGGCCAAGCCACCACGGTCATGGCCTGGCCGGTGTTCCGCTGGTCGAGACGTTGTGCCAGCGACTGCGGGTGCCAAACGCAATTCGCGATCTGGCGCTGATCGTAACCGAATTTCACGACGTGGTGCACACCATTGAACGGCAATCCGCGGCCTCGCTGGTGGGGCTGTTTGACCGGATCGATGCCTGGCGTAAGCCCCGGCGCGTTGAGCAGATGGCGCTGACCAGCGAAGCAGATGCCCGCGGGCGTGCAGGACTGGAGAGCATGGCCTATCCGCAAGGCGACTATCTGCGTCGTGCGTTTGCACTGGCGCAGTCGGTGCCGACAAAAGCGGTGGTCGAGGCGGGCTTTCAAGGAGCGGAAGTGCGGGAAGAATTAACGCGACGACGGATTAACGCCGTCGCGCAGGGTCTGGCGATCAGGTAGCCTGACTAGCAGGCTGCCCGGCGTTTACATGAAGATCATGTAAACCGCTGCCGCCACAATAAAGCGGTAAATGGCAAAAGACACAAAAGAGATGCGTTTAATTAGCTCAAGGAAGGCTTTAATCGCGATCAGCGCCACGATAAATGCCGTCACAAAGCCCACCGCAAACATCGGGAAGTCCGCCATTGTCAGGAAGCCGATGCTCTTGTACATATCCAGTACGGTCGCACCCATCATCATTGGCACCGCCAGGATGAAAGAGAACTCCGACGCTGCATAGCGGCTCACGCCCATCAGCATCCCACCAGAGATGGTCGCACCAGAACGTGAGAAGCCCGGCCACAGCGCTAAGCACTGAAAACAGCCAATCATAAACGCCTGACGATAGGTAATATCATCGACGCCCACCGCTTTCGGCTGTTTTGGCTTGAGGTACTCTGCTGCCAGCAGCAGCACACCCCCCACCACCAGGGCGTACATCACGTTGATCGGATTAAACAGCGTTTTGATCTGATCGTGCAGCACCAGACCCACCACCACCGCCGGTACCATACCTAACAGGATATGGATCAGCGACAGACGACCAGTGCCGACACCTTCATGTCTGACTTCGCCAAAGTGGATGCCGATCAGGCCAAACAGGCGGCGCCAGAACATTACTACCACAGCCAGAATTGATCCTAACTGGATCACAACTTCAAAGGTCTCGGCTTTCTGGCCCTCAAAGCCCAGCAGGTGACCCACTATAATCATGTGCCCTGTGGAAGAGACCGGTAAAAATTCGGTAAGCCCTTCCACAAGGCCCAGGATTGCAGCTACCCAAAGCTGATGAATATCTGCCATCAAATGTTCCCTCTATCCGTTTCAAAACCATCAAAAAGGCGGTAGCACGTGGCTATCGCCTGAAATCATGCCGCTATTAGCCTGAATTAAACCTTATGGTTTACACCTTTTCGCCTGCTGTAACGAAACGGCCCACGCTATGACAGACAGTAATTTGGTTTGGTTTCATTGTGATGGCAATCACATCATGGTTATTTAGGAATAGTCCCGCGCTCAATTCGCACGCCAACTTGCGCCGCCTGGGCTACAGCGCCCGGTTTGCTTACCTTTATGCGCACACCAGGCGAATTGAAACGGTTCATCAACAGATCCGCGATTTCTTCAGCAACCCGCTCAACCAGGGCAAAACGACCGCCGTTGAGATGCGTCAGAATTGCTGAGGAGACATCCGCATAGCTGAGACAATCTTTCACATCGTCGCTGCTGGCCGCCAGACGGTTATCCCAGGCCATTTCGACATCGAGCACCAGCTTCTGCTGTATGCCCTGTTCCCAGTCATAAACGCCAATGGTGGTGAACACCGTGAGTTGTTCTATAAATACGATATCCATGATGAGGGTCTCTGTTTTTGGCTAAGCCGGATACCACTTCCGGCGGATTATGCGTATTATCCACGGTTGATGAGATCAAAACGACCCTAAAGGGAACGGTACGGTGTTATGAGTGCTTTCGCGCTTGGTATGATTATTTTCGCGTATCTTTGCGGTTCGATTTCCAGTGCGATTCTGGTGTGCAAACTCGCTGGCCTGCCCGATCCCCGCACACACGGTTCCGGGAACCCCGGTGCCACCAACGTGCTGCGTCTGGGCGGTAAAGCCGCAGCAGCCAGCGTATTAGTGTTTGATGTGCTGAAAGGGATGGTGCCGGTCTGGCTGGCCTGGCTGATGCACGTTACCCCGCTCTATCTCGGCCTGACCGCCATTGCCGCCTGTCTGGGTCATATCTACCCGGTATTCTTTCACTTTCGCGGTGGCAAAGGCGTGGCAACGGCGTTCGGCGCGATTGCACCAATTGGCTGGGACTTAACCGGGCTGGTCACCGGCACCTGGCTGTTAACGGTCTTACTTAGCGGCTACTCATCGTTAGGTGCCATCGTCAGCGCGCTGATTGCGCCTTTTTATGTCTGGTGGTTCAAACCGCAGTTCACCTTCCCGGTTTCCATGCTCTCCTGTCTGATCCTGCTGCGTCATCACGATAATATTCAGCGGCTATGGCGAGGTCAGGAAGGCAAAATCTGGAAGCGTAAAAAGAAATCTCAGCCATAAAAAAGCCGGCAAGCCGGCTTTTTTCACATCAGATGGCGGGTAGTTCTGCCAGCGGCCAGCGCGGTCGCACGCTGACACTTAACTCTCCCCGCGTTCCGCCTTTTAACCGCACCATGCCCGCATACGCGATCATCGCACCGTTATCCGTGCAGAACTCCGGGCGGGCGTAGAACACTTCACCGCCGCGCTTTTGCATCAGGGTCGCCATCTGCTCACGCAGAGTACGATTGGCGCTCACGCCACCGGCAATCACCAGACGCTTAAAACCGGTCTGATCCAACGCACGCTTACATTTGATTGAGAGCGTGTCTACAACCGCATCTTCAAATGCGCGGGCGATGTCGGCACGCGTCTGTGCATCATCCGAATTGGCGCGAATCGTATTGGCGGCAAAGGTTTTCAGACCAGAGAAACTGAAGTCCAGACCCGGACGATCGGTCATCGGACGCGGGAACGTAAAACGTCCTGCCGTCCCCTGCTGCGCCATCTTCGACAGCATAGGGCCGCCCGGATAATCCAGACCGAGCAGCTTCGCCGTCTTATCAAAGGCTTCACCCGCGGCATCATCAATTGATTCACCCAGCAGCGCATATTCACCGACGCCAGTGACGCTGATCAGCTGTGTATGTCCGCCCGACACCAATAGTGCGACAAAAGGAAATTCCGGTGGATTCTCTTCCAGCATCGGCGCCAGCAGGTGACCCTCCATATGATGGACCGGCACCGCGGGCACTTTCCAGGCAAACGCCAGGGCGCGGCCAATGGTGGCACCGACCAGCAGCGCACCGACCAGTCCAGGACCGGCAGTGTAAGCCACCGCGTCGATCTGCTGCGGTTCCAGCCCGGCCTCTTTCAGCGCCGCCTGAATCAACGGCACAGTTTTCCTCACGTGATCACGTGAGGCCAGTTCCGGCACCACACCGCCATAATCGGCGTGCAGTTTTACCTGACTGTAGAGTTGGTTAGCCAGTAATCCGGCCTCATCATCATAGATTGCGATGCCGGTTTCATCGCACGACGTTTCAATACCCAGAATTCGCATTGCATCACCTCATTCTTGCGGCGCGCAGTTTATCACAGCAATTGGATGTGCAGCGCGGGCATCCCGTGCAAAAAGTCATTTTCTGTCGGCTAAAGAGTGCGCTATACTCCCGCCCCTGGAAAAACCGGCAGCCGCACAGGCAAACGCTCCTGTTGGTTTCAAATTATCCTTGGTGCTTTACAAACCAACTTGAGTTGGAGTAAAATGCTGCACCATTTTGAAATGTGCTGGCGCCGCAGTCAGCAGCAAAAACCGAATTTTATCGAGGTGAGAGTTACATGCCGGTAATTAAAGTACGTGAAAACGAGCCATTTGACGTAGCATTGCGTCGCTTCAAGCGTTCTTGCGAGAAAGCAGGCGTTCTGGCTGAAGTTCGTCGTCGTGAGTTCTATGAAAAACCGACTACCGAACGTAAGCGCGCCAAAGCGTCAGCAGTTAAGCGTCACGCCAAAAAACTGGCTCGCGAAAACGCACGCCGCACTCGTCTGTACTAAGCCGTTCCGGGGGTTCGCCTCCACCGCGTGATTCACGCAGACAGAGTCAAGTAAAAGGCCGTGCTTTCCGAAAGGAAGCGCGGCTTGTTGCCGTTTATGAGCTGAAAATCTGGGGCGTATGGCTGGACGAATTCCACGCGTATTTATCAACGATTTACTTGCCCGCACGGATATCGTGGATCTTATCGATGCCCGCGTTAAGCTGAAAAAGCAGGGCAAGAATTTCCATGCGTGCTGTCCTTTCCATAATGAAAAAACGCCTTCTTTCACTGTAAACGGCGAAAAGCAGTTCTATCATTGTTTCGGCTGTGGTGCACACGGCAACGCTATCGACTTTTTAATGAACTTTGATCGTCTGGAGTTTGTTGAAAGTATTGAAGAGTTAGCCACTTCCCACGGTTTAGACGTGCCTTACGAAGCAGGCAGCGGGCCAAGCCAGATGGAACGCCATCAGCGCCAGAGCCTGTATCAGCTGATGGAGAACCTGAACGGTTTTTATCAGCAGGGTCTGCAGCAATCCAGCGCGCAACCAGCACGCGACTATCTGGATCGTCGTGGTCTGAGTGCCGACATCATCAATCATTTCGCCATCGGTTACGCACCAGCCGGCTGGGATAACGTTCTCAAGCGTTTTGGTAAGCAATCGGAAGACCGCGAGTCATTGATGGAAGCGGGCATGCTGGTCAGCAATGACAAAGGCCGTACCTATGACCGGTTTCGCGACCGCGTCATGTTTCCGATTCGCGATAAGCGTGGCCGCGTCATAGGTTTTGGCGGACGCGTGCTGGGTAACGAAATACCGAAGTATCTGAACTCGCCGGAAACACCGATTTTCCATAAAGGCCGCCAGCTCTATGGTCTTTATGAAGTAGTAAAAAACCATCCTGAACCCGCCCGCCTGTTAGTGGTCGAGGGATACATGGACGTGGTTGCGCTGGCGCAGTACGGAATAGATTATGCCGTCGCGTCACTAGGCACCTCAACCACTGCTGAACATATTCAGTTGCTGTTTCGCAGTACCGACACCGTAATCTGCTGTTACGACGGCGATCGGGCTGGTCGCGAAGCAGCATGGCGTGCGCTTGAAACCGCATTGCCTTACATGAATGATGGGCGTCAGCTACGCTTTATGTTTTTACCCGAGGGTGAAGACCCGGATACGCTGGTACGCAAAGAGGGTAAAATCGCCTTCGAAGCAAGGATGGAGCAGGCGATGCCGCTCTCTTCGTTTTTATTTGATAGCCTGCTGCCGCAGGTGGATCTGAGCTCACGCGACGGAAAAGCGCGCCTGAGCACGCTGGCTTTACCGCTGATTACGCAGATCCCTGGTGAGACCTTACGTATTTATCTACGTCAGGAACTGGGGAATAAACTGGGTATTCTGGACGACAATCAGCTTGAAAAGCTGATGCCGAAGCTTGCCGCAAGCGGAACCGCGCCGGTTGCGCCACCGCTGAAACGTACTACCATGCGCGTGCTGATTGCGTTGCTGATTCAGAACCCGCAGCTGGCGACCATAGTGCCTTCGCTTGATGGGTTGTCTGATTCAAAAATGCCGGGTTTACCACTATTTATTGAATTAGTGGGCCGTTGTAATGAGAATCCTGGATTGACCACCGGTCAGCTACTAGAGTTATATCGCGGAACAAATTTTAGTCAGGCGCTTGAAACGCTGGCGATCTGGAACCACATGATAGTAGATGAAGAAGCCGAAGCGGTATTTCAGGACTCGCTGGCCAGCATCTACGATGCTGCTCTTGAAGAGCGCCTGGAATTTTTGATTGCGCGTGAACGCACCCAGGGACTGAGCGCCGATGAGCGCCGTGAACTCTGGACACTCAGTCAGGCGTTCGCCCGAAAATAAGTGTTTTCAGCATGCTGCCCGTTCTGACAGATGAAAGGGCGGCTTGCCTTTTTAGTGCAGTGACGCCAGCTGTTTCGCTACGGTGAGTTCTATCAGCACCGAAATAGCCAGCAGCACGATAATTTAAGGCCGTCGGCGTCAAAGCCAGTCTGGTCACCGCCAGCGCACAGCTTCCGAAGCGTACTGAAGTACGTGAGGAAAGTGAGCACTACTGGGGAACAGAATGGCGAGTAAGCCAGGCCACGAACACCAAAATTTATACAAGCGGCTTAAGTGCCGATTACTGATGGGCAAAGCCCACGCCGCGACGAAGGCAGCGGCAAGAATTAAACGCCTTTACTGCTTATTGTTGGCGCGCTGCCGACCGACACCAATCTAATTAACAGAAGTGTGGATACCGTCTTATGGAGCAAAACCCGCAGTCACAGCTCAAGCTTCTTGTCACCCGTGGTAAGGAGCAAGGCTATCTGACCTATGCTGAGGTCAATGACCATCTGCCGGAAGATATCGTCGACTCAGATCAGATCGAAGACATCATCCAGATGATTAACGACATGGGTATTCAGGTGGTTGAAGAAGCCCCGGATGCCGACGATCTGATGCTGAACGAAAACAGCTCTGATACTGACGAAGATGCCGCGGAAGCTGCCGCTCAGGTGTTATCCAGCGTTGAATCTGAAATCGGGCGTACTACTGACCCGGTTCGCATGTATATGCGTGAAATGGGTACCGTTGAACTGCTGACGCGTGAAGGCGAAATCGACATCGCTAAACGTATTGAAGACGGTATCAACCAGGTTCAGTGTTCTGTTGCCGAATATCCTGAGGCCATTACTTACCTGCTGGATCAGTATGACAAAGTTGAAGCAGGCGAATCACGCCTCTCCGATCTGATCACCGGTTTCGTCGATCCTAACGCAGAAGAAGACCTGGCCCCAACGGCAACGCACGTGGGTTCTGAACTCTCTGAAGCCGATCGTAATGACGACGAAGAAGAAGATGAAGAGGATGACGACAGCTCCGACGACGATAACTCAATCGACCCGGAACTGGCGCGCGAGAAGTTTTCTGATCTGCGTAAGCAGTATGAAGCCACCCGTAGCGTGATCAAAACCAAAGGTCGCAGTCATGCTGCCGCCGTTGCCGAAATCCAGAACCTCTCTGACGTCTTTAAACAGTTCCGCCTGGTACCGAAGCAGTTCGATTACCTGGTAGGCAGCATGCGCACCATGATGGAACGTGTCCGTACTCAGGAACGTCTGATCATGAAGCTCTGTATTGAGCTGTGCAAAATGCCGAAGAAAAACTTCATCACACTGTTTACCGGCAACGAAACCAACGAAAGCTGGTTTAAAGCTGCTCTGGCGATGAACAAGCCGTGGTCTGAAAAACTGCTGGAAGTGCAGGATGACGTCATGCGTTCCCTGCAGAAACTGGCGCAGGTTGAAGAAGAGACCGGCCTGACCATTGAACAGGTTAAAGATATTAACCGTCGCATGTCGATCGGTGAAGCCAAAGCGCGTCGCGCCAAGAAAGAGATGGTGGAAGCTAACCTGCGTCTGGTTATTTCGATTGCGAAGAAATACACCAACCGCGGTCTGCAGTTCCTTGACCTGATTCAGGAAGGTAATATCGGCCTGATGAAAGCCGTAGATAAGTTTGAATATCGCCGTGGTTACAAGTTCTCGACCTATGCGACCTGGTGGATCCGTCAAGCTATTACCCGCTCTATCGCCGACCAGGCGCGTACCATCCGTATTCCGGTGCATATGATTGAGACCATCAACAAGCTCAACCGTATTTCGCGCCAGATGCTGCAGGAGATGGGTCGCGAGCCGTCGCCGGAAGAGCTGGCTGAACGTATGCTGATGCCAGAAGATAAAATCCGTAAAGTGCTGAAAATCGCTAAAGAGCCGATCTCTATGGAGACGCCGATTGGTGATGATGAAGATTCACATCTGGGCGATTTTATCGAAGACACAACGCTGGAGCTGCCGCTGGATTCAGCTACCTCAGAGAGCCTGCGTTCTGCCACCCACGATGTGCTGGCTGGCCTGACTGCGCGTGAAGCAAAAGTGTTGCGCATGCGTTTCGGTATCGATATGAACACGGACCATACGCTGGAAGAAGTGGGCAAACAGTTCGACGTGACGCGTGAGCGTATTCGTCAGATTGAGGCGAAAGCCCTGCGCAAACTGCGCCATCCGAGCCGTTCGGAAGTGCTGCGCAGCTTCCTCGACGATTAAGTCCGACAACACCCCGGTTCGCCGGGGTTTTTTATGCCTGCCTGCAATCGCTCTCCCCCGCCCTGCTCAGCTTCAGTTGCTCACCCGGATACAGTTCCACATACAGTTGACGATAAGCCTGTACCATCTGATCCAGTGATGCGCGATTAAGTCCGCTGGGATTCGGCAACACCCACACGTTGGTTTTCCCCATACATATCGGCTGCTTGCCCCATTCGACCTTGCTCTGCTTAAAAGCGCGACGAAACGCATCTTTACCCAGGATAGCCAGCGCGGCGGGCTGATAATCCAGCACCTTTTCCATCAGGCGTTTACCGCCATCCCGCAACTCGTCAGGCGCTAGCTCACTTGCCTGTACCGTGGGCCGTTCAACCAGCATGGTGATGCCGCAGCCGGTTTCCGTTAAGCGCAGTTCCTCTTCAGGCTTCAGCTGCTGCCGGGTGAATCCGGCCAGATGAATCACTTTCCAGAAGCGATTGCCAGGATGCGCGAAATGATATCCCTGATGGGCGGTTGACTGACCCGGATTAATACCACAGAACAGCACATCGAGGTCCGAGATGAGGATATCGCGGATAGCGTGTCCACTCATGCCATTAGCTCCAGCGTGCGCTGCTTAAGGGCAGCTTGACTGCGTTGCAATATCAGGCTGGTGTGCAACGCATCAACGCCCTGCGCGAAGAGCTGCCGCGTCGGCTGTGAAAGATGCGCCACTTCGCTCACCAGAGCCGCCAGCGGATAACCCTGCGCCGGAGCATTGCGGTGTGCTTCGGAGAGATAGCGATCAATAAAACCAGCCAGCTTCGGTGCTGGCTGGGTTACGGAGACAGCGGGCTTAAAGGTACTGGCTTCATGAAACATATGCTTCAGCACCTCCTCAACCAGCGCCTCGCGTGATGCAAAATGCGCATAAAAACCGTCGTGTGTCAGACCGATCCGCTTCATCAGTGCCGCCACACCGATTCCTTTGGTGCCGGTTTCTCGGATCACGCGTACCGCCTCGCTCAGGATACGCTGGCGCGTATGCACTTTGCTGCTCTGCTTCTCCATTTTATCTCCTGCGGTTTTAGCTGCGGTGCTTCTGGCTTTTATAGTAATTATTACGCTCATCATATTCCAGCCAGATGGAAAATATGATGGAAGGGAAAATGTCACAATCTGGCACAGCTTTAATCACCGCCACGTCCGGCGGTATTGGTGCAACCTATGCAAAGTGACTGGCAGCACGTGGTTATGATCTGATCGCGGTGGCGCGGGATCAGGCGCGACTTACCCCCCTGGCAGATGCCCTGGCGTAACGGCACGATATTCAGGTGACGGTGATGGCAGGTGACTTAACGTACGAGCAGGATCTGCAACGCGTGGAAACGGATCTGGCGAACAACGCGGGCATGAATGTTGAAGGTGAGATTCTGCAGGCAGACATCACGCGCACCAACAGCATGCTGGCATTAATAATTCTGGCGCCAACCCATCTGGCAAAAGCGGTTGGCCAGGCTAAGCGTGTGAGCACGGCATCATCATCAATATCGCCTCGGTGCTATCGCTGATGCATGAGATTTTCGACGGCGCCTATAACGCTACCAAATTTTACGTGCTGAGTCTGACGCGCGCTATGTAACGTGAACGTGCAGAAAGCGGCGTGCAGGAACAGGCAGTGATGCCTGGCGGCACCGAAATTTTTGACCGTGCAGGACAGCCGATTAATGAACTCCCGGCTGAAATGCTGATGGGGGTTGATGATAGGGTGGACATCGCACTTGCCGGCCTCGACACAAAGGAGGCGGTAACCCATTTCAGCGCGGGAGGATCTGCTGATGTGGCACGACTACGATCGGGCGCATGGCGCGATAGCCCCTATCTTTCGCAAGATCGCGCTGCGGCTCATTATCGTCAGAACTGATTCAGTCATCCATCGTAGCACCTGACGTCCGGTTTGGCTTAACGTATGGAGACGCATTATCCGTGCCATTTTGCGACTTCAACAGCACGGTTATACAAATTGGTATAGAAATCAGCAGGTAAATCACTGCTGCTTATTTCAGCAACCGGTGGCTGAGTGCTGGATCGCCCTGAAGAGATACTTTATAATCCCCGCTCCGCTGGCCCCTTAGCTCAGTGGTTAGAGCAGGCGACTCATAATCGCTTGGTCGCTGGTTCAAACCCAGCAGGGGCCACCAAATTTTCCTAAAAAAATCATAAAGTTAATTTTGATTTTAGGGTTATATTTTTTCATATTGAGTTATTACTGCCCCCTTTTTGTCCCCCCAATTCGTTTTTCTTCCGGGGTATCACGCATTCCTACATAGATTTAGCCAAGCATAACAACGTGATTTTTTGTCGAACCTATCAGAGATGGAGTTCAATATGGAACGAATGATTCCGCTGCCTGTGATTTCAGTTGTTGCTGATTTCATCGCCACATTTGAAACACATGCAGGCATTGATAACTTATTTGCTTATGCTGACGCTCCCGGTGATCCCCCTGTATGTTCTAAACCTAACAAAACTCTCCATTGGCTTAGAACTATCAACAAAGAGTGTGAGGACCCGCTTGCTATCTTGGGACGGCTGATTGGCGGCTACATGGAGACCATTTTCCCCGGAAAACCAGAAACTCCAGTTGAAAGAATGTTGTTTGATTTTCAAACAAAGACAAATGAACTGCTATCTCGTTATGGTCTCCAATATATCAATGGTGGATATATTTCTGATGGTTCTTCAATTTCCTCCATATCATTAAAAGAGGCCATTCATAAGCGAAACTTTCCCGCTGTTGAAATGGAGTTCACCAGAGCAATTTCCAATTTATATGCTGACCCCAGAGAAGCCGTATCAGCTGCTTGCAATATTATTGAATCTACTCTTAAGATTTATATTTCAGATGAAAAATTACCTACACCTGCTAAACAAGATCTTCAAGGACTTTGGAAAGTAGTTCGAGAATCATTAGGATTAGATACAAAGTCCGTAGAGGATGAGGATTTGAAAAGAATTTTAAGCGGATTATATTCCTTAACCGATGGGATTGGTTCCTTGCGTACACATGCTAGTTCCGCGCATGGTGCTGGAAGAAAGATTTATAATCTTAAGCCTCGGCACGCTAGGCTTGCAATAAATGCTGCACATACTCTGGTTATGTTTATCCTTGAATCTTGGGAAGAAAAAAAGAAATCATGAATATGCAATAACGTTAATAGGTGGCTTGTTCACCTATTAACAGATCATTTTATTTTAGCCTTTGTATTTAGACTAAAATTTATTGCCTTTGCATTAGGGGGTGTACGATTACTCTTTACGGGCATAGCAAGCCTAGGGCTAAATGGCAGATTATATGGTAATGCAGGATTGCCTTCCGCATTTTCCCATGAGCGTTTTATCATCCACTTTTCTGCTAACCAGCAAAAATTCCCATAAAATTTAATATTCACGCTACGCCGCGCAGTAAGATATGGTTCAAATTCCTTAGCCAAAAAAATTACTGTAGAACCAAAAACTTTATATAGGAAAAGTTCATCATATAATCCATTTTTTATTGCGTTAGCGCACCGTTCCCACTCATTAAAAACTGTCATCAAAGCACGCGCTTCTTTGGTTTGACGCACTTCATCCCGGCCCCACATCTCAAGCGGTATTGTTTTTCTTACTTTTAAGATATTCAACAAAACTTGCCAGGCTTCTTCAACTTTGTCGCTACGCTTATAAGATGACTCAAAATCTAAAGAATTTTTTTCCTTAGACGTTTGTCTTTGTTTTCTTATACTTATTATCGCAATGGCAGCCGCAACCATCGCAGCAATGATCGTGCTAAAAAAAGTGGGATTGTTATGCCAGAGATTTTCGAGAATTGTCAGTATCTTGTGATAAACGTCTTGATTCATCTTGCTTAATCCATAAACAAAAGAGGTGGGCTTAGGCCCACCTCTGAGAATCGATTAGATAAATGAGTAACTACTTACTTGGAGCTGAAAACGCCCCAGTCTTCTTCGCGGTAGATTTTTTTCATATGCTTTGCCTCTTCAGTTTGCTCATCTACATCTACAGGTTCAAAACCTTGGACGTACTTTATACACATAGACGTTTGCAACCACAAGTGAGTTCCACTTATTTCAGTCACCATCTTCCCCCAAAGAGAAGGGAAAAAGTTTTAGATCAAACAGTTATCCATTGCGTAAAGTATAGCAAATCTACGTCACTCGATCTAACTCATGAAACGAAATTTAAAAAAATACTTTAATATCATGCACATAAAAAATTAGCAGAGATCCTAATGAGATCCTAAAACTGAAAAATACTGAAATTCTTTTCAATCTTTTCAGTTGGCTAACTCTGGCAGAAAGCCAGCAACCATGCGCTCTGGCGACGCTGTCTGTAAAAAAATAAAACTGAAAAATTTTTATGATCCAAAACCTGCAGGCGGGTGCGGTGTAGCGCCGATTTTGTCTGCACAGCGATTATTTTGCCGGGGCTGACGCCCAGCCAGTCCCGCGCTGTGCGGGTGATCTGTTTATGGTTGTCGTGCGAGATGGCTGAGCATGTGCGTGGCGCATAGTGCGGCTGAGGCTTTCTGGTGACGGGTAATAAAAAACCCGCTGTGATAGCGGGTCAGTGTGATGGCTTAGCCAATGACGGGGGAATACTTCTTACTGAGCGCAGCGGCCTGCTGGCCACTCTGTGCGATGGCGCTGCTGTTCGTGGGCTGCCCGGTTGACGGGTGCGTATGGCTGGCCAGCTGGTCAGCCAGCTGTTGCACCAGTGCCACGGTATCGAGCATCAGCTGGGCCACGTTAATTTTCTCTGAACCAATCCACACCACCGGCGCGATAATTTCCTGACGCGTCCCGGCAATGCTCTGGCGCAGCTGGCCGATTTTCTCAGTCAGTGCCAGCCCGACTTTTATCGCCGCGCTGCCCGCAACGTCCGATTCGACATCGCCGCCCACTGTAATCAGCTGATTCTGCTGTGCGGCCACGCTGTAACTGCCGGTTGTTACGTGCTGAATGGCTCCGGCCATCAGTGACGCCGTTCCGATCACCGTGGTCCTGTCCGTTGCTTTCACAGTCGTTTCCCTGCTGACCAGTTCACGCTTTTCAGTATCGGCTTTAACCTCCCGGCTCATGGACGTTTCACGGATGGCCTGATCGGTCTGGCGCTCCCAGTCTCCCGCCTGTGTTACCCGCTGTGAGACTTCCGCGCGCTGCTGCTGCAGCTGTTCGCCCGGCTTAACGTCCGGCAGGCTGGTCCCGTCGGGCATCGTCTGGCGCACAAACGGCTTGTCCGGGCGTCCGCCGGTAAAACCGACCTCAACCAGCGTACCCTCTGGCGGGAACTGGAACATGCCGGAATCATTACCGGCCATCGGTACGGGTAACGGCACGGCAGGATAAACCGGCGTACTGCCGTCAGGATTGCCGTCAGCGTCCAGCAGCTGCAGATTGACGGCATAGCGCGGCCTGAAGGGGTCAGCAAAGTTTCCGCTTTTAACCGCCTCAGTCGGGGCAACAACGCGCGCCATTTTAGGCAGGTGCAGGCCGCTGGCCAGCTCCGGGTAATGGCTTTCAATCTGCCGCTGTACCGGTGTTTTCTGCAACGGCTGGCCTGTAGTGCGGTTTCGCGGCGTCCAGGTGATTGTCATGGTGTCTCTGTTCAGCTGCACCTTTGTTACGCGCTGGCCGTTGACCTCCACGCCCGGACGCAGTGACTGGATCACAGGTACGGTCATCGTATTGCCACCGGCAGTGGACTGGCTGAACTCCGGCGGGATATCCACCGGCTTACCGGCAAACAGCGCCTTCTCAGCGCCGCCCAAATACATGCTGCCATCGGGTAGCTGATACCAGATGTAATCATTAATCCCGAAGGCGCGCCCCAGACTGGCCAGCAGCTGAAATCCCGTGCCGCTGTGCGTGAAGTGCGGGATCGGCCTGTCACTGTAATCAGCCTGCGGCACGGTGACGGTCAGGCCGCTGTGTTCTTCCAGCCAGGCGGCAATCTGGCGAAGCGTCGGGTGCTGGAAGGCGCACGGCCAGGCGCGATCAAATACGCCGCACAGCTCACGGATGAAAAGTCGCTGATAGCCGGTTTCTGAAGGCTGCGAGCGCTCCACGTATCCGGTAAACCAGCGCAGCAGCCGATCAGGATAGCCGGTGTCAATGCGGACCATTTTGCCGGTGTAATCTGTGCTGGTCTTTGCCGTGATAAAGCCACGGCCACAGCTGTTAAGCTCCAGTACCAGAGCGGCATCCGTCAGATGCACTTCGTCAGTTGACAGGTAAAGCCGGGTTACAGGTTTCATCGCTATTCCAGTGCGTCATTCACAGGCTTAAGCACTTTGCGCTCAAACCACGTCATTTGTTCTTCGCTCTCGCCTGCGGCCTGCCCTCTGCCGCCCGCGCTGCCGCTGCCGGTCTGTTTCGTGGCCGTGGTTTTGCCGCTGGCGCGTGCTTCGCGCTTTTCCTGAACACTGACATGCTCTGTCAGCGTGAACGTTATCAGCCAGGACATTTTCCCTTCCTGCTGCGGTGCGTCCACATTGCCGGTGAAAGTCGCCTCGCGAAAACTTACCGCACGCGCTACCTCATGCGCCACGCGGTATTTCTGCCGCTGGCCACTGGCATCAGTTGCAGACGCCAGCTCAAAAATGCGCTTCAGCAGGGCAATATCACTGAACCCGATTTCGCCGCTGATCCGCAGCTCCTTTCCCTTGATACCCTGCTCTGCCTTTGCCGTTGAACTGGTCTGCCCGGACTGGTCTTTGTCCTGAAAAGCCATTGAAACGGTCACCCGCATATTTTTAAGCGGGATGCCCTCACCGTTAAGCGCCAGCGTCGGGTTTGTACTCATGGATCATGCCTCTTATTCCTTCAAGATTCTCACCGACCAGCATCACCGCCGCAGTATGCACAGCGGACGGCTGCGGAATGTCTTTAACCAGCTGCGTGAGTGTAGTCACCACGTCGCCGCTGCCGGTAAATACCCATGCCCGTGCGCTTTTGCCCTGCAGATCGCCCAGCCCGGCGGCAATGTCTGCCAGCATGGCATCACGCTTCTGGCCAAACGCAGCCAGCTGCGCTTTCAGGCCGTCAAGCCCTGCCGCCGCGCCTGCTTCGCTCTGTGCCTGTTTAACGGCAGCGGCTGCAAACGCGGCGCGGCTGGATGGCACGGACAGCGGCACTGACGGCGGCAGCGCAGCGCTCATACCTGCAGGCAGCTGCATCTTTGCCGTGGCCAGCGTGGCGGCTGACTGCGCCAGCCGCTTTACCTGCACAAACGCCGGTGCCGGAAAAACCTCAGTCAGCTGGTTCAGTGAGGACATAAAACTGTCATGCGTCTGGCTGGCCACCATCAGAATCACCACATCAGACTTTCCACCGGTGCCCGCCAGCTTCTGCGCCAGATAAGCCGTGGCGTTAACCGGACTCAGATACGCGCCGTTATCAGTTTGCTGTCCCAGCCCGTAAATCCACGGATGCACCGGGACCATGCTGCAGTTCAGCGCGGTGACTGCATCCGTCAGCGCCAGCTGCGCCTCACGCCACATCATTCAGCTCCGGCCAGACAATGTTATCCGGGTCTGAAACATCAAGCTCAATCAGATCAAGGCGGTAATTTTTCAGCGCTGTCAGACGGGCTGACTGCTCAGCGGTTGCCCTGCCCAGTTCAACCGCATCCAGAAGCGGGGACATTTCCGTAACCGCATCCGAAATCAGCGACAGGCGTTTTTTATCTGCCAGCTCAGCCCGTTCCGCCTGGGTGTATGTGCGCGGCACGATTGCGGAACCGTCAAACATCCATGAACCATCAATCGAGATACTTTCGGGAACCGCTTCTTTTTCAACTTCTGCAACGGAATATCCGCCAGGGTAAAGGCGTGATGCATCAAACCCGAAAGAACGGATCACACCCTCGGTGTCGTAGCAGACTTTCAGCGTGTCATCACTGAAGCGCGTGCGGTGAAAATACCAGTCCTCACCTTTCTCACTTTGAAAATAAAGCGCGGGGATCATCAAATCCGCATATTCCGGAATGTACTGTGTGAAATTTTTAAGGATTAACATCATGCTGTATGCCCTACATTTACCCAGCCTATTGACGGATAATATTTCTGAATCGGACGGTAAAACACCGTATCTCCACCGGGGTTATCGCCTTCATAATTCCAGCCGGTCATCACACAACCACCGGGAACACGCTGCTGACCATTTTTAACAATGAGGAACGCACCTTCGCCACCCAGAGCAACATCAGAAACCCTGTTAAGCTGCGCATCATTCGCTTTATTCCACGCATCATTAGCCCTGTTGTTAGCATTGTCTGCATGTGTGGTAATGGCTCTCAGCGCCCCATTTAAATTAATGTTATTCCAGTAGCCCCGAAAAATACTGTTAGTACCACCGCGCTCAACGATGTCGCCGTTTTCCTGATAAACGTGGCCATTTCCGCCCCATGAAATAATCAGATTTGACTGAATAGTGACGCCGTTCGCAAATGTGACCTGTCCCGTATCGTGGTTAACCGATAGCGGACGTAAATCATTCCATGAGCCATAGGGATCGCCGGGCTTTGTAAACATCAGGTAAAAATTACTTCCATCAAATCGCCAGAACTGGGCACGCCCGTTTGATGATACGATCCTGTAATTATCGGGCTGACCTGAAACCGCCTTGCCGTTCAGCCGAATAAAGCAATCAAGTGAGGACGGGTTTATCTGAATATGGCCACCATTAAATTCAGACATCAGGCTGCCCGTATTAACTACGTTTCCGTCTTTAATTTTTTGAAAGAAGAACGCGCCCCCATAGGTATTTCCCGGTTCGGCACGCGCGACAACGTTCGCTGATACGGCTAAGACATCCCCTTTTGCCTCAAGCGAACCATCCAGCACGCCACCTTTCTGCGAGTAACGCCCGTTTGCGTTGTCCATCGCTGCCTTAACAGCTTTTGGCGTGGCGGCCAGTTTTTCGCTATCGCTGGCCGTTCCACTGAACAGTTTTACAAAACCCTTTTCCTCAAGGGTTGCATCAGGATGATTTCGTGATTTCTCATGCGCAGTCAGGGCATTGCTGGAAGCCTGTTCGTTCAGGCTGCCTTTTGGCCGCAAATCGGTAATGTTCCCGGCAGCGTCAATGCTCGCCAGCGCTGACACGTAATGCTTCACGCCGTCCAGCTCATAATCAGCAAGATCAGCCGCCACTGTGATTTTGCTCTGTACGCCCCAGACGCTGGCCAGCGTCCCGGTAAAGCACACGTCCAGCCATACTTTTACCGGCTTCACGCCGACCGTAATATTCTGGTCAGCATCCAGCTGCGCGCGCAGGCCGCCCACGTATCCCGCACCACGGGAAACAAAAAACTGCGTGCCGCTTTTGCCGACCAGCCAGCCGTCACCGAAAAACGCCGCCGGGCCGTAAATATCGGTGTTTTCCAGCCGCTGGCGTTCATCCATCGCCCCCATGCGCGCGGTGAAATCAATCTGCCACGTTTCCGCTGGCGTATTGATACCGGTTTCCTGCTGTGCGCCGCTGTACTCCATCAGGAATGAACGTGTCAGAACGTTGCCCTGCTGGCCTTCGCGCGTTTTCAGCTTCTGCTGTGCCGGGGCATGTACGATCATGGCCAGCGTGCCGGTTGCGCTGTTCACCAGGCCAATCCAGTTAAACGTAAAATCGCCCGTGTCCGCGCCCATTACCACCGAATGCACCACCGCATTCTGATTCACCACGCCTTTGCGCGTGACAGACTGCCGGTGAACTATCTGTGCCTCTGGCGGGATGCCCTCGCTGCGGTCTACCGGCTTAGCCGGATCGAGACCCGGCACGTTCGCAAAAATAAACCCATCCAGTAAAACCGGCTCGCCGGTTTCCGCCTGGCGCGCTTTCCACTGTTCAAATGCTGTCGTGATAACGGTCTGTGACATAATTTTCCCTTAAATTCCTGCGCTGAACGTCGCGCTGGCCACGTCCGCCCCGGCGATGCGCGCCGGGTAAACCAGATATTCACCCTGGTCCCAGCCTGCGCGGATGGCGAACGGCTGCGAGGTGATCACCTCAAACTGATAGCGGCGGCACGTCCTGCCGTATTGCTGGATAATCTGAAGCAGCAGCTGCGCGTTGTCCGCAATCTGGCTGTCTGAAACGCGCACCTGTATTACGTCCCAGTCAATACCGGGCTGGCGCTCAATCAGCTCCACATAGCCGATCCCCAGCCGCTCAAAAATGCTGATAAACCCTGACACGGACCCGGCATCGCGCGCATTGATAAACGCAAACGCCACGCGCCTGCGGAACAGCGAAAGCGGCTCACCGTTGAAGCGGGTAATATCCCGGTCATACGCCAGCAGATTCAGCAGCGGTTCAGAACAGGTCAGCGGATCAAACTGGCTGACCGGCCACGTAATCCAGCCGTAAACCTGTGCCCAGAACCGGCGCGCGGCTTTCAGAAGTTTGTCCGGCTCCCCTTTGCGCATCCACGTGGGCAGACGCAGCCCGGCCAGCTTTTTATCGAAATCAGTCATGTTCAATACTCACTGTCAGGCTGTTAAGACGCGGCACACTCAGATCGCTGACGATATCGCCCAGCGAAAAGGTGACCGAATCGACTTCCGGAAAAGCCCTGTGCAGCTCACGCCCAAGGTTCGAAAATGAAAAGCGCGCGTAGGGCCACGTCTTTTTAACGTCATAGTCAGCGTTTTCACGGAAGGCGCTGCGGATAAGGTTTCCGGCATTTTTAATCAGCAACGCCTGATTTTCGGCAGTCATGTTGTCCGGGTTTTGCAGATACATTTTCACGCTCAGATCGTGCCGGGTTTCCGGCATTCCGAAGCACTGCATATCGTCGCCGTGGCCGTGATGGCCCTGCGTGTTGATGTAGTCATTAACCGCCGTGATAAACGGATCTGACAGCACGCCGGAATCAAGCAGCAGATAGGCATTTGCCGTTCCCGGCCCGCGCGGCGCATCGTGCAGAAAGAAAATCCGGTCAATGCTCAGCCCCACTACCCCGGCAATCATTGAGCGGTAAACAGCGTCAGTGTGGTAGTTACCCACCAGGTTAAACTGATTGCGGCAGCGCTCGCGCAGCTCGTCATCACTCTCTTCATCTGCGCCCGGCACGGTCAGCCAGTCTTCCTCACTCTCCGCCTGCACAATGCCGGTGACGGCCACCGGCAGGATGCGGTAATAGCCCGGCGCAAGGTTCCACGCGGCCCCCACATCTGACGCACGCACCGGGATCAGCGCACTGGATTCCCCTGCCGGAATGGTGAAATCAGCAACGGTCACCAGCTCGTAAACCACGCCATTAATGCGCTCAGTCTGGATACGCGTACCGGCCTGCACGGTCACATCTGCCCCGGCGCTTTCCTTAGTGAACCGGATCACGCCCTCAGCCCGGCTGGCCGGTTTTGCCGTGACGTTTACCGCCCATGCCAGCAGGCGCAGCATCTGACCGCCTGCCGTGGCCACGAACATATTCACCAGCACCGTGTTGATCATGACGTCCGCCAGCCACAGCACCGGCGCGGTGATAATGGCTGTGACCAGCCGCCAGAACGGCGACATGCGCGACGTGTTGGTGATAAGCCCCTCCTGCGCGGCAATGTCCGTAAAGCGCGCTTTCAGCTCCGCTTCCGTCACCGGCATCCCGCCTGCTTTCACCACCTCCGTAAAATCTACCTGCGGTTTGTCCGTCATATATCCACCCCGTAAGACAGTGCGCCGAAGTCGTATGTGCTGGCCGTCACCCAGAGGCGCGACAGGTTTTCTTCTGTCAGCTCAATGGTGCCGGGAATAATCCGTTCATCGTCCTCAATCAGTAATTCAAGCCGCGTCAGGATATCCGCACGCATCGTCGGACTGCGCTCCGCGATTAATTCCGTCAGCAGCCCGGATTCAAGGATTGCATGCGCAATATCCTGCTGAATACTTTTGCGGTTATTACAGGTGACCGGCTCTTTCCCGGTATTTAAAACAAAGTTTCCGTTTTCAATCAGAAGATCGATATACAGTAATTCACTCATCCTGCCAGCTCCTGCCACTCCATCAGCTGCTGCGGCGTCATGCCACCACCTGTATTAATTTCCACTTTTTCGATGCGTTTACTGTTATCCGTTACGCTCCGGCTGCTGCTGGTAATGGTTTTATTAATTCCGCCTGTCTCAACACCTTTTAACTGGCCGCCGGTTGTCAGATTATTTTCGACGCGTGGCGGCGGTGCGGCAGGCTCCCCAAATTCCGCAATATCTACGCCGGGGATTTTATTTATTTTGCTGATAATCCAGTTCAGCGAACTCAGCGCGGTTTTTTTAATGTTGTCCCACAGGTTCGCAAAGAGATTCATTATCCCGCTGGCCATGTTCCCCAGCGTTTGCGTCACGGAAAAACCGGACAGCAGCGCAACAAAGCTCTGCCAGCCCTCACTGATAAACGCCCAGGCTTTACCAAACACACCGGCCACAGCGGCCACCGCACCAGATACAGCCTGAAAGGCTTCGGTGTTCATCACGGCGGCTTTGATTGCATCCCAGTGTGCGATCAGCAGATAGCAGCCTGCGGCCAGCAATGCGACTGCGCCAATAATCAGCAGAATCGGCCAGCTCATAAAGTTAATGGCGATACCGGTCATTACCGAAGCCATGCGCACGGCCAGCAGTACGCCGCGCAGGGTTCGCATAACGATCGCGTAAGCCTTTACCGCTGCGCCAGCCAGCCAGATCGCCCCGGTGTAAAGGCGCGTTACCAGCAGCAGCCCCATTACGATGCCGCGCAACCCGGTCATAACAAACGTGGCCATGCCCATCACGATATTGGCCACCGCACCCGCACCGGCGAAGCTCAGCACGGCCAGCGCCACATATCCGACCACGCGCGCGATGTTCGGAAACATCTGCATCCAGCGCGCGAACGTCTGCCCCATATCCGCCAGGCGGTTAAGCAGCGGATAAATCACCGGAATCAGCGTCAGGCCGATCACGCGCCGGATGGCTTCCAGAATCTGAATAAAGCGGTCCCACGGCTTAACCATCTTCGCGGCCATTTCCTGCGTGCGCTTAAGCCCGTCATTGCCGCCCAGCTCGGTGATGTTTCGCTGCAGCGCTGTCACGTTGCCCCACAGCTGCTTAACCACCGCTGAACTGTCACCAAACGCATCATCAAGCGCTTTCTGCGCCTCCACGTTACCGGTGATACTCGCCCCGTATTTTGCCTGCAGCTTGATCAGGATTTCCGGCATGGACAGCATCTTTCCGGATTCATTTTTGAAGCTCATGCCCAGCTTTTTCGCGCCTTCCTCAGCGCCGGTCAGGAAGCCTTCATACGAACCGGACGCCTCTGTACCCAGCGTGCGCTGCAGCTCCCCCATCACGGCAAGCTGCTCATTTAAGCCGATACCGTAGTTGGTGCCGACGCCGCGTGCGCCCTCCATCAAATCCTTTATTGCGCCCATTTCCACGCCGAAGCGCTGACGCATAAACGCCACTTTCCCCGAAAGCTGCTCCGCAAACTGCACGTTGCCCAGGCGCTCCGCATCCTCGCGGAAGTTGCCGAACATCTGCCCCATGAACTCTGCCGACTCCGCTGCCGTGCTGCCCAGCGCAGCGGCGGTCAGATTGGCAATCCGGGTAACCTTCGGCAGCTCGTCACCGGTCAGGCCGCTTATGGCGGCGTTAATGCTGGCCGTTGACTGCACAAACTCCACGGCGCTTTTGCCGTAGGTCATCGCAAAAAGGTTCGCGTCTTTCTCCACCTGCTGCAGCGCTGTGCTGTCGATGCCACGCGCGGTCTGCTCCTGCAGCGCGTCATACATTTCAATGGCCGGACCCAGCGCGCCTTTGATGGCCTGACCCACGCCCCACAACGCCGCACCGCCAACACCAACACGCTGAAACGCTGACCGGGACTTGTCTGCAAATTCCGTGACGCCTGCCTGTGCCTGACGAAGCGGCCGCGTTACCTTGTCGATCAGCGATAACGTAAATTCCAGCTGTTTCATTCGCTTCCCTTAAACGCCAGCGCAATGCCGTTTGCTATGGCAATGCGCTGGTTTTCCCAGTGCCGGTTATCAAGCCACAGCGCGGCGGCAAGGTTATCCGCGCTGTCATCCTCTCCGGGCAGCCAGCGACGGCGTAAAATCAGATATTGTTCGAGTCCGTTGGCGTCAATATTACGGACCCGCTCACTTAGTTTTTTACGGTGATTTCCAGCTCAGGCGTATATTCTTCCAGCACCTTGCCCACAATCTGTAATGCCGCACCCGGCAGCGCCAGTAATTCCTGCAGCGCGTCTTTTGTTTCCGGCGTGACGATACGAACCAGAAAGTTATGCGCCGGGGAAACTTTATTTCCCATCGTAATTTCGTTGATATATTTGTTATAGGCGGTGACGTTCGGCGTAAAAGAAACGTCTTTGCCTGCGATGGTCATTTCAATTTTTTTATCACTCATGCTTTTTTCTCTCTTAAATTAATTTCGTCAATAAGCTGGTTATGGCGCGCCGCGCAGGTTGAATAAATATCAATCCACTGAATTAATAATTCCGCTGCGGCTCTGCCGTTGGTGCCGTTTAATCGGGGAAGATTAACGGGACATTTAGTTTTTAGATTTTCCTGATAGGGTACGCTCTGCGTTTTCACTGGCGGCGTTGTACAGCCTGAAATAATCACCAGACAGGCAATCATTACTGAAAACAGGTTTCTCCAGTTCAGCGCGGATGCCGGCCGGTATCGCACCTTTTAATTCCTCCAGTTTGTTCTCAAGCTTCCTGGCTGACTCGCTTGCCACGCCCTGCAGCTGATCACGCGTCCTGTCAGCGGCAATCCCGGCGGCACGCTCTGCGACCAGTTCCACGCTGTCGCGCTTCCACTCAGCCCCGGTCCATCCCGCCAGAAACGCCAGCCCCAGACCGGCCAGCACAAACAGCACGTCTCTGGCCATCAGCGCACACCGTTATGCTCAAGGCTGAAGTGGTTGCCGTCCGGATTCGACTTAAAACGCCCGCCCCAGCTGCCGCCCAGCGATTCCCAGTATTCACCCAGCGCCCGGTAATCTTCGGTGCGGGTTTTGTACTCGCCGTTAACAAACAGGTTGAAGTCCACTGCCAGCCGCTGCGTGTGCAGGCTGTTGGCGATGCCGCTGCCCTTTTTCGCATTCAGCGCGGCCTGCTCCGGCGTGCGGTATGCCTCGCCGAAGGTCAGGCGCATCCCGTGATCATTCGCCCAGGTGATCAGCTGCGCAATCAGCGCGGTAAATAACTGCTGCTTTTCCGATAGCGTCACTTTCACTTCTCCTTATCGTCGCCACCCAGACGGCGGCGTAACCACATTTCACAAAACTGATAACCCAGAATCCCCAGCCCTGCCCCGACCCCGTTAACCGCCAGCGGCGACATATCCGGGAACTGCACCAGCGCCGCGCCTGCCGCGACTGAAATTGCTGACCCCAGAATGACGCGCCCGGCAATCAGGCGCGGCGTGATTTTTTCATTACTGGCCAGCACCTTGCCCAGCGCGATAACCCCGCCGAGCAGCAGCAGCTGCATCAGTGTTTTTTCATGGTCCTGCATCGTATCCCCGTTAGCTGATCAGGCTTTCCGTTGCCGCCGCTTCCAGATACGGCACGCCGTTAATGTTGACGAACTTCGGGCTGGTCACGAAGTACTTAACCTTGTGCGTGCTGATCGCGCCGCCTTTCGGATCGATATCCAGCACGTTGCTCAGCACCAGTTTGCAGCCGAAGGCTTCCACCTTCGTTTCTTCGCTGCCGACCTTCGCATAAAACAGGAAGTCCAGCGTGTCGATGCCCCGCCATGACCCTGCTGCACGCGCTTTTGCGGTCAGCTGCTGAAAGGTTTTGCTGCTCAGCTCAATCTCACCTTCTGCAGCAACTTCCCCGGCTACGTGTCCGTCAGGTACGCCGCGTGTGGACGCCGCCGCTGTGCTATCCGTGATATCGAGTGAGATTTTTTCGACGTGAAGCAACTCACCGTCGATGTTTACATCAAATGACTGACCGCTGATGCGCTGGCTCATGCCGCCTCCTCAGTGCTGTCCAGGCTGGTATCCAGTAGCAGCCCCACGGTAATTTCCTTTGGTGATTCAACCGGACGCATCACGATATAAATCTCCACCTGTTTAGCGCTTTTCCAGCTGATTGATACGTCACCATCGCGCGGTGATTTCACCTCACCGGGGAAACGAATGCCGTTAATCTGGACTGACTGCGACATTTCACGCAGCGGCTTAGCAAAACTCTGCTGCGCGGCGGCAATGCTGCCCGGCGTGCTGTTCAGTGTGCGATCAGCGATTCGGGCGATGGCCAGCAGACGCACGCGGCGCGCAATTTTGTCAGCAATACGCAGGTATTCGATAACCTGATAATCACCGCCTTCCACGTCCAGCGTGCGCCCGTCAGACCAGTAAAGCCCGTCATAGTCCGGATACCACATCGGCACGCTGAAACGCAGTGTTTCCAGCGCCTGCAGCGTGGCCAGCTCCAGCACACTATCCTTTCCATCAACCGGCAGACTGTCACTGCCCAGGCTTACGAGCGCCCCGGTTTTCACACGTGCCGGGCTGTCAGCAATAGTGACGGCGCGGTTACAGAGGCGACCAGCCAGCACGCCCGGTTCATTACCCCACAGGCGCGGAACCAGCTGCACCGCTGACGCGGAAATCCCGCTCTGCGGCTTGCTCATTCGCGTCAGATAATCCGCCCAGGCTTCGTCACTTTCCGGACCACCAACTGACAGCATGAACCAAACCCAGCGCCCGAATTTTGCCAGCAGCGTGTTGCGAAGCGTGGCAGCGGTATCAATCTCCTTCTTATCCGGAACATCCGCGCACAGTACGACGCCCTCCACGGATGCCACCTGTTGCGCGCTCAGTACGGCGTCTGCCCATGCCGACAGCTCTGCATCTTCGGCAAGTACATGCACATATGCGGACCAGTTCTGACCGGCATTATCCATTGCGGCCATGACCTGGCTTTTCAGCACCGATTCCGCCGCACCCAGCTGCTTATCAAAATCGGTCTGCGTATTAACCGGCAGCGTCTTCCCGGCGTTGGTGGCGCCGTGTCCGACAAAGAGCACGACGCGCTCAATATCCTTAGTTTCACCCTGCAGCTGATTAAGCTGATTGACCGTTACATTTGGCCAGCTCATATCCTTCCCCTGATATCCTGCGCATTAACGTCCCAGCCGTAGCCAATGGCCTGCAGCTGGCGCGCCAGCGCCTTATTAAAATCGTCGCTGCCCATCCCGAGAAACGGACGGGACGGCACATCGACAGTCCATACTGTTTTTGCCGCCCGGCCCGTCAGCTTGCGGATCAGCAGACCGGCCTGCGCATATCCCATCGTTTCGGTAATTTCCTTAAACGGCGGCTTACGCCACCGCTTCCCGCGCTTCACTTTGTAGCCCAGCTTTCGCAGCCGTTTAGCCTGCGCCAGCGTGGCCATTTTTCCTGCCGGTGCGGGGCGACTCGTTCCGCGTGCCCTGACGCTGGTTTTCATGCCTTGCTGCTGCGCATAACCCACGGTCCCTGCCGGTACTGCTTTGTTCCCGTTCCGGTATCCACCGCCCTGCAGGTAAAGCCGCACGGCTTCAATTTCGGGCATTTCGCGGATGTGCAGCAGGTTCGGCAGGTTGCGCAGCATCTTTCCCCGGCGCCGCGTTTTTCTTGCCTGCCACGGCGTGCCGTCCGGTGACTGCTGATTACGCACGTTGCGCTTTGCAGCCGGGATCACGCCATACTTCGCCATGCGCCAGATAAGACGCTGGCGCTTTTTGTCGGGCAGCTCCAGCTTTGCAATCTCGCGGCGCATTTCACGCAGTTGCGCGGCGTTAATCTCCGCCCCGAAAATCACTCCGCCACCTCCGTGTAAATCATCGCGCTCAGCGCCGTCCAGATTTCCGGATCGGCCAGCCGGTAACGCCCGCCCTGATAAGGAATGTGCCCGTTTTCATCCGGCACGATAATCAGCCGTTCCGCCATCGGCACCGTAACGGACACAATTGCGGCTTCCTCGTCTATCAGCTCAATGTCCCAGTCAGGATCGGCATTCGTTATCCCGACCTGGCCGAATAAATCCCGGTCCTCTGTGTCAGTCGCCTGCCACACTTCCAGCAGCGCCATCAGCAGACGCGGATCACACTCACGGTACGGGAAGCGCTCCCAGATAAGCTCAGCGTCATAGCGGATCACCGAAAGCTGCACCTGCCCCAGACCCATATCACGCGCGGCGGGGATGGTTTTCAGTCCCGTCATTTCACTGGTAAATGACTGCATGGCACGCGGCGGCATTTCTGACTTAATGAAGCTGGTCAGTGATTCAAGCTGACTCTCTCTGCTCATACCTGCCTCACTGTGGCGCGTTTAAGCCCTTTGATCAGGCGGATAGTCACTGACGCCTCCGCCAGCAATCCCTTGCGCGTTTCATCGCTCTCCTGTCCCGGATGCGACTCGCGGCGGCCAACTGACGCAAACTCACCCATAAGGTCCGCTTTTGCCCTGGCATACACCGCTTTTTTGTACTGCGCCGCCAGCTGACTGATGCCGTTCATGCTGACCCCCGGCACGTCAGCAGCGGTCTGATATCCTGCCGCCCGGTGCTTTTCCTGCACACCGGCAAGCCCGCTGTTTACCTCCGCTGCCGCCGTAAGCAGCGCATTCGCCACTGTCTCCGCGTCCACGTCAGCCGGAATACTGCGGCTGCGCTGGAAGTCTGACAGATTCATATCCGGCCAGAATCCGTCATTGGTCAGCGGGCTGTCCTGGTACTCAATCGGCTTGCCACTGAACATAAAATCCCCCGTAAAAAGGTGGGCTGACCGGAATCCACGGCGCATTACACTGCGTGTTCTGCCCTCATCCGCGCCCACCCGGCTTGCGGTAGTCGTTATTCAGCCGTAAGCGCCCGGATGCGCGCCGCAATTGTCTTGCGCATCGTGCCTACGCCTGCCTTGTGATACTTCGCCTCGGCGGCCGCCAGCAGCCGGTCAGCCTCAGACAGCGTTTCGACGCTATCTGACGCCGCCGCCCGCGCCTGTCCTGATTCATCACGCAGCAGCAGCAGCCCTGCGAACTTGAACCATTTGGCGGTGATTTCCTCGTGCAGCCGCCAGCGCTGCGTGACGTTCTCAAACGTCCGCGAGAAATAAGGCTCTAAGTCTTCACCCGCCTGGCTTGCCTGCTCTGCCCAGTTCATCATCTGATCGGCCACAAAGACCGGGAATCGTGATTTGATGTTCTCCGGCGTGGCCTGCTCCTGCGCAATGGCAATGTCTGCCCAGTCCAGCGCCTGATCGAACTCGCCCACGTCAAACAGCCAGACGACGCAGTAAGCGAACACCGGATTGGCATACACGCGCCCCAGTTCAAGGTAACTTTCCACCGTGGGCATCCACTTCGGCAGCAGCACATCACGCTTCATGGCCACGCGCTCTGCCGTTGTACCGAGACTGCGTAATACCGCCACGTCTTCCATGATTTCCTGCATCTGCAGGTGAAGGCTGGCCGTGGTGTTCACTTCCTCAAGCCGCGCCTGCTGCTGCTGCATGGCCACGCGCTGGCTGTGTCGCTGTGCGGGTGAAAGACTCATGATTAGCCCTCTGCCGGTTCGGTCACCTTGCCGATGGTTACCGCATCTTCGTCAATGGCCGCATACAGCTCCGGCTCCTCGACGGCGTAACCTTCATTGCGCAGGTACTTGTTTTCGTACTGCTTGCGGTCTTCCACAAACTCCGCCTTACGCTGGCGCGTGCCGCGCTGCGTGTAGATGTGCAGGTTTGACAGTGGCGTGACCACCATGCGCTTGCCCGGCATAAACGGCGGGATAATCGCGGTGCGCCCGGCAATGGTGCTGCCCAGCATCTGCGCGGCGATTTTCTCCGTGGGCTTGTCCGCCTTCTGATACAGGCGGTATTGCTCCGCCGCGACCAGATCGGCACCGACCAGCACCACCAGACGCGGATCGTTACGGAACTGTGCCGGGATTTTGGCGTTGATCAGGTCAGAGGCCATCGCATCCAGCGAGCGATAATCACCGGCATCGTCCAGGGTGACCGCATCGGTCATAATCTGGTAACCGTCTTTGAAGCCTTTCATGCGCTGATGCCAGCCGATATTGACGTCCTCGCCGTTCGGGTTTTTATCCGGATCGGTTGTCGTCGCCACCTCTTTACCGTTAAAACCAATGCGCAGCATGTCCAGCGCAAACGCCTGATTGGAAAACGTCTGCACCATCTGGAAAAACTCACCTTCATCACCGGCGTTTGCCCACAGTGAAAGCAGATCCCACTGAAGTTCGGCGCATGAATCCGTTTCAACCAGCTTGTAATCGTTGCCGTCCACACCGACTTTGCGACGAAAACGCCCGCCAGCTACGCGCCCGGTATGTAATCCAGATTTACCAACCTGAACCACCTGACCGCTCAGCTGGTCCACGTCCGCGATAGTGATCAGGTCAATAAACTCCACGGACTCCAGCAGCGCAGCGCGGAGGCTGGTTTCCTGCGGATCGGTGAGGCTGAATGCGCGGGCCGGATTCGTTACGCCGTAATGCTCAGCCAGTCCGGCGGAGAAAGCGTCAATGAACGCCAGTGCGCGTTTGTTTAACTTCATAAATAACCCTCTCGCAAATAATGCGATTTATAGAAACTTCCCTGACGAAGGCGAAATTAGATGAATTTAAATTTGCGGCTTTCCTGCTTATCGCCGGGATTACGCTTCGGCAGCTGTGTAATCTTGTTATCCAGCTTTCCAAAGTTTTTAATGACTGCCCCGATATTTTCACGCAGCGTTGCAAATTCCTGCGTATCCACCACTTCGGCAATGGTATCCACATCTTCCTGCGTGGAAGCCAGCTGCGTTTCGATTGCAGACACACGGCCTTCCAGATTATTCAGGGCTTCAGCCAGCGCCTGTAATTTATCGCTGTCTTCAGGCGCGTCAGTATTCACGTCATCTTCAGCGAATTTTTTAGGCTGAATGCCAAACAGCTTTTGCCAGTTTTTCATTTTTGTTTCCTGTTCCACTTTTCCATTCCGGCCAAACTTATAGCGATAGCAGCCGGGTTTGATTTTTTTGCGCTGGCTAAAGCGCATACGTGAAGTGCCCACGCTGGCAGGCGAGTCCGTTGCCGCCAGCCCTTCGAGATAGCTGCGCCCTGTGCCGCGAAAGTTTCCGTCTTCGGTCAGTTCTACCGAAAAATAAAGAAGCTGATCGCGCTTATTGGCTTCAATCAGGCTCATGTTCGGACTGATTTTTGCGTAAAGCCTTACCAGCCCGTCATCACCTTCCTGCCACATCACCTGTTTTACGCAGCCCCCATTTCCGTAATCGCGTTCATGCTCCGGCCAAATAAGTGCGGCGTATAATTCAGGGTCATATGTTTCAGCAGCATCAATTAACCATTCCCGTTTTAATTCGCGGCGGTCAACCGTATCTCCCTCGGTGGCAATACACAGCCAGTCAGTACATAACTGTGACATATATTTCCCTGCCCTCCGTAACAGCAGAGCCATTATTAATGAATTAAACGCCTGCTGCATCCTGACAAATTCCGCTGTGTTCGGATAAAGGCAATTAGGCGAACCATAAAGAATCAAAGCGGGATTTTTATTTACTCTGCATCGGCATAATAGCGTTCAGGCAAATAAAGGAATGAAACTACCGGATGGCTAAATACAGTGAAGAATTACGCGGCGTTGCACGCGCCCTGTATTTAAGGCGATATACGCCGAAAGAAATTGCCAGTGAATTAAATCTGCCGAATGCGCGGATCATTTATTACTGGGCAGAAAAGGAAGGCTGGGCAGACATGCTGAGCCACGAAAGCACTGAAGATGCGATTGAGCGCCGCATCCAGCTGCTGACCGGGCGCGACGGCAAAACAGAGCTGGAACTGAAAGAACTGGATCAGCTGATTGCCCATTCAGTAAAGCTGCGCGCGCAGCATAACAAACATAAAGAGAAACTGGCCGCCGCGCGCCCGGCATCTGCAGGCAGCAGCAACGGCGGCAGCGAAGAGGAAGGCGATCAGCCTCGCAGTAAGCGCAAATACAATAAAAACGACGTATCCGGACTGACGGAAGACGACCTGAACCTATGGGCTGAAGAACACCTGTTTGGCTACCAGAAACACCTGCGCCTGAACATTGGCCAGCAGGTGCGCAACATCCTCAAAAGCCGCCAGATCGGTGCGACCTGGTATTTTGCTTTTGAGGCGTTTGAAAATGCCGTGCTGACCGGCGACCCGCAGATTTTCCTTTCCGCTTCGCGTGCGCAGGCGGAGGTTTTCCGCTCATATATCGTCAACATCGCACAGGAATATTTCGGTATCACGCTCACCGGCAACCCTATCCGCCTGAGCAACGGCGCAGAGCTGCGCTTTCTGTCCACAAACAAAAACACGGCGCAGTCATACAGCGGCCACCTCTACTGTGACGAATATTTCTGGGTTCCAAACTTCGCGCGGCTGAATGAAGTGGCGTCTGCGATGGCCACACACGACAAATGGCGCACCACCTATTTCTCAACGCCGTCAGCCAAAACGCACCAGGCTTACCCGTTCTGGACCGGCGAAGAGTGGAAAAAAGGCAGCAAAAAACGCGCCGCCGTGGTGTTCCCCACGTTCAACGCCATGCGCGACGGCGGACGCCTCTGCCCCGATGGCCAGTGGCGCTACGTCATCACGATGGAAGACGCCATTGCCAACGGCTTCAACCTCGCCAGCATCGACAAGCTGCGCAACCGCTACAGCAAAGACACTTTCGATATGCTGTACATGTGCGTGTTCGTCGACAGTAAGGACGCGGTATTCAGCTTTTCCGACCTGGAAAAATGCGGCACGGATATCACGTTCTGGCAGGACCACGACCCGAAAGCGCGCCGCCCGTTTGATGATCGTCCGGTCTGGGGCGGTTATGACCCTGCCCGTTCCGGTGACCTGTCTACCTTCGTGATTTTGGCACCGCCGGTGCTGGCCGGTGAGAAGTTCCGCGTGCTGGCGATTATCAACTGGCGCGGCATGAACTTCCGCCATCAGGCCAGCGAGATCAAAAAACTCTTTGCCCGGTACAACTTCACCTATCTGGGCGTAGACGTGACCGGCATCGGCCAGGGCGTTTATGACAACATTCACCCCTTTGCCATGCGCGTGCTGAAACCTATCCGCTACGACCTGAGCACAAAAAATCGCCTGGTACTTAAAGCGGCAGACGTTATTGAAAGCGGACGCATCGAATGGGATGCGGATCTGAAAGAGGTGGCCGCGTCATTTATGTCCATCCGGCGCGCCGTCACGAAATCAGGCAGCGCGGTGACCTTCGTCGCTGATCGCACGGCAGAAACCGGCCACGCAGAGGCAGCCTGGGCAATTATGCACGGGCTGGACAATGAGCCGCTCAACTACGAGCACAAACCTAAATCTAAATGGAAGTTTCAGAAGGCAGCATGAAAAAACGATATAAGCAACGCGCCAGCGGCGCACAGCAGGCGGCAGGTAAGCGCAAAATGTCCGTGCTGCGCTTCGGCAAGCCTGAACCGGTACTGACCACTGGCACAGATTACCGTGACGTCTGGTATGACAACGATTTTGATCACTACAGTCTGCCGATTGACCGCCTTGCGCTGGCGCAGCTGGTAAACCTCAACGGCCAGCACGGTGGCATTCTGCACGCGCGCAAAAACATGGTGCTGTCGGATTATCTGGGCGGCGGTCTGACGTTTGACAGCCTTGAAGCTGGCGCGATGGATTTGCTGACGTTCGGGGATCTGGGGCTTGTAAAAATCCGCAACGGCTGGGGCGACGTTGTTGCCCTGGAACCCATGCCCGGCCTGTATATGCGCCGCCGCAGGGACGGTGAATTTGTGGTGCTGCAGCAGGGTGAACCGCTGGTTTACGCTGAAGAGGATGTGATTTTTATCCGGATGTATGACCCGCAGCAGCAGATTTACGGCCTGCCGGATTATATCGGCGGCATTCACTCAGCCCTGCTCAACAGCGAAGCGGTGATTTTCCGCCGCCGGTATTATCACAACGGCGCACACACCGGCGGCATTCTCTACACCACAGACCCGAACATGACGGATGAGGTTGAAGAAGAGATAGAGCAGCAGCTGGCCAACAGCAAGGGGATCGGCAACTTCAGCACTATTCTGGTGAACATCCCCGGCGGCGATAAGGAAGGCGTGCAGTTTATCCAGATGGGGGATATTGGTGCGAAAGATGAATTTGCCAACGTGAAGAACATCAGCGCGCAGGACGTGCTGAACGCGCACCGCTTTCCGGCTGGCCTTGCGGGGATTATTCCGCAGAACACTTCCGGCCTGGGTGACCCGGAAAAGGTGGAAGCCACCTATAAGAAAAACGAGGTTGCCCCACTCCAGCGCCGCCTCATGATGGCGGTGAACGGTGATCCGGAAGTACCGGAACACCTTCACCTGAAATTTGCCCAGCAATCAAAGAACAAGGATGCGGCATGAGGCGTAATCGGATAAAATCCAGGCAAACTTACAACGCCGGAGCCGCAAATATGCGCGTGTTAAAAATTGAGTGCCCAGAGTGCAAATCAAAGGCGGTCATCCGTAAAACAAATCGCAAACATCGCGATATTGCTGATATTTATTGCTCATGTGCAGACGTTGAATGTGGACATACTTTTGTTATGAATTTGACGTTTTCCCACACAATCAGCCCTAGCGCCAAAAAAGGCGATTTACTGATTCAGCAGGTAATCAGCGGCATGTCAGCAGAACAAAAACAGCTGACTTTAAAACTTCTGCAGGCATCTTAATAAGAACGCCCCTCACTAACTGGGGCGCTTCTCCTCGCTTCGCTTTTCAGGTCAGCTAAAAGGTCTTCCGTCAGTTCACCCAGCCATTCATCAAGTAATGCGCGGCGTTTATCTTCCACAAGTGAATGAGTCATCATTTTCACTATAAAATCAATCCGTTCCACTTTAACTATCTGACTTAACGACGCAGACATTTCAACCTCCCTTACATTAAACACTGTATAACCATACAGTATAATATTCATTACAAAATATGAATCTTTTTTTTGAGATTCATCCGCTATAAATTCTATGTAATACCGGGTGTTAGCCTACGGCCAGCACTCGTTTTCATTGGTATCAAGAATGTCTATCAACCGCTCCGCCTGATACTTCAAAAGGCCATGTCCCCTGAAAGAGATCGCAGCCCCACTTAATAGCCGCTCAATTTCTTCATCACTGCCTTCAAATCCCCTGGCTTTCAGCTCCACCTCTAACCTGCGGCGCTTCGGCCCCGTACAGTTATTGACAGAACTCCAAGGGGCGGCGTTGCCGCCATGAAAACCAGCCTCCGCTGGCGCTTCGGCCTGTTTGGCTATTTTTTCCCACTTAACCAGGCGGGTGAGCACTTCGGAATTTGCAAATCTAGGTGAGTAAATCCCCTGCACGCGCTGTACGTCTTCACCGTATTCATTACCCATTTCGGTAATTTCATAACAAAGGCGGATCATCAGATCTTCGCGCGCAACCAACGGACCTCCCTGCGCCATTGTGTAGGACGCCCAGCAACTGGCCACTGACGCAGAGGCCAGCACCGCATCCATCTGCGGGTTATCCAACTGCGCATCACCCAGACGGCGCAGTTCACGCCAGACTGTGACCGGCGCGCCGCCTATCTGCTGGAACTGACGGATACGCCAACGGGACGCCCATGCAGAAACAGCCTTCGCCATTTCACGCATGTTCTCGCCGGTTTCATCGTCTTTCTCACCTTCCAGCGCAAAGCCGTCGATATTTTTTGAAATGTATTTCGCTATGTAGCCCGTTGCGCTGCCCTTCTCAGGATCGATAGGCTCAGCATGAAAGCGGGCCTTCCGTGAAGCATCAGAGTTCATTTCGTGCGCGTCTTCTTCCCGTGCATAGCGGGCCATGATATCGCCCACACGCTCGATGTTTTCAGGCAGCATAAACAGCAACATATGCCAGTGCGGCGTTCCGTCGTGATGAGGCTCAACCACACGAAAACCAAAAACATGAATATCCTTACGGGAAAGCGCGGCGCGTATTTTTGACCAGACCTTGCAAAGATACCGCTGCGTATCTTTGGGACTGGAGCCGTTCCATTGCGAGACAAAACCGCCCTTGCTGTATGCGGCGTGGAACTTTGAAGGCGCGGTCAGGGTATAGAACATACCCACGCATCCCGTTTCGTCAGCTACGTCTTCAAAGCCGCGCATTCTGGTCATTAGCTCACGGCGGCGGATCGCCGGATTGGCCACGCTGCGGTTAACCATTTCATCCATCGCAATCCGGTCACCATCCTGATTAATCAGGTCGAATCGCTTCAACGCCTCACGGTTTCGCCTCTTCTGCTCTACCCATTCGGCCAGCGTTCCGCGTGAGACATAAGGCGAGGCTGATTTCTGTACCTGCCCTACCGCTATAGCCATGTGCTCACGCTGCAGATCGCGCATCTGCTTTAATCGCCCACGCCACCATTCAGGCGCTGTCATGCGCAAAATGCCCGACTGCGCCTTACGCAACGACAACTCACCTTTACTGGAACCGTATTCCGCCCAGTAAGGTGGCTGCGTGCCTGTCAGCGCAGCCAGCTCAGCCACATAGCGATATGCAACGCGGGTTACAGTCACTTCATCCGATTCCTGCGGCAGTGAAACTTTGCTGACAAAATCGGCCATGCTTAGCGAAAGGAAGGAAGCGATTTTATAGGACAGATCGCGCAGCTCCTGCCGGTCTAACGTTGGCAGGCGATCAAGCTGTTTGATGAAAGGCAGTTCATGCTGTGCCGCATCGTTAATGCGGTAGCGGCTGCGGACAAGCTGCAGGCGTGGTAATACATTCTGGCCAACTGTCTGGCGAAGAAATGCATTAGCCCGGCGACGGCCATTTTGTGCAGAAAATATTTTGGTGTAACGGTCAGCAAAATAACCGGCAAGGTAATCCGGAATTTCGTGTAAGAAAGGGCTGCGCCAGTCATGGTCTTCGGGATTAAGATTCCATAACCGACGCTCTGAAAGAGACATGCCAGCAGGCGCAGACATGCCAAAAAACTCACGCCGCTGACGATCTACGGCGTGGTATTCACCCTGCAACAAATCAGGCTGCATTTCAGACATGGGCAACCTGCTGCGCACTCAGCTTTTCAAACGCGACATGAGTCAGTTCCGTAAGACGTCGCGTTTCGCTGACGAACGCGGCGAACGTATCCATATCACCCTGACGCACCAGCCGCCCGGTGACGTCCGAAATGAGATCGCGCAGCAGCAAAATCTTACTACTGTAAATAGCCATGGTCTGCGGCACCTGCTCCCGCACACCCTCGACGTCCAACCATCCCAATCTTTCCAGCGCAACAAGCGCGTCTTCGCCTGGCTGCTTATTTCTGATTGCACGGATAAAATAAACATCATCAATCTTTACTCTCACAGCGCTGCGCTCTCTGCTTTTGAGAGGTGGCTTAATGCTCATAGCTCACCCCGAAATACATATAACTGCGCGCATCTGCTGGACTGACAGGCTTGATTGACAAAACAGCATATTCATAGGCATTTGGTATTACGACGTCTGCAGGCAGGACGTGAGTTACAACCGCCGCCCACTCCCGCCCGGTATACTGATCGTTAACGCACTCCAACAGCGCCAGAACATCCCCGGCCTTAAAATCGCGGTCATTTTTCCGCAGTTCAGCTTTTTTACTTCCATCAAGCACCGAATTTAAATGCTCAGGAGCTATTTTGAGGTGATGCTCTCTTATTGCCATAACGCACCGCCTTTGCCGTCAATGACTTCGGCTTCCTGCCGGATCAGTTCAACAATCTCAACAGCAGATAGCCCTTTATTGGCTGCGTGCGTGGCAAGACGATCAAGGCGGCCAGAAAGCTTAGTTGCCATATCTTTGCCACCCTCAATACGCGCCTGTTTGCACAGTTCCTGTACCAGTTCATTGCTGCCGGCCGTTTCTTTTTTTAAATCCTGACGGGTCATTCTCATGGCGATTTCTCCATTTAAGGGCGCACGAATCCCCGGCTATCCGATGGAAAGCCAAAAATCGTGCGGCAAGTTATTAGCGGTTAAACAGCGAATTAAGGATCGAGGAACGGAAAGGCTTCACATACATCTGCGACTGGTTAGGTGATGACAGCGAATGTAATTCGTAAGATGCGCTCCACCATGAACGGATAAGCGCCACAACGGGCGATACTCCAAGGAAGCCCGCGGCAAAGTAAATCCCGCGGATTGCGCTCAGTGCTTCAGTCTGCTGCGCATGGGTTTCCGCCTCGCGAAATGCACGACACCAGAAAGCAGAACTTACGAGCAGCCACTGTATTTTGTCGTCCAGGTGGATCGTGTCATTGAAGACGAAAGACCTTAGTGCAACAGTGCTGCCTTCGGCGTCGCATTTGCTGATGAAGAACTCTGCATAATCCGGGTTAACGCCCCAGTCGCGGAAATCTTCAAGCAGCCCTTTTTTTTCAACGGTGATGATATTCATAACATTTCCTCAGTGGGCGTGATTGTCAGCGGGTTTACGCAGCTGCTGCCGCGCCTTTATCAGCTCATGTACTGGTGTTCCCGGTACAGTGGGTACTGCTCGCGCTGCGTTCAGCGCGCTCGGTGATGGTTTCTTTTCCTGTTGAAACGCCAGCGGCCCCAGCCCCTTGAACATTTCAACCATGCATTTCAGACGCTGCAGGCCGCGCTTAATCTGGTGTAACTCGTGGTCAGTGAACTGGCCCCACGAATAACGACAGTGACGCGCCTTTAAACCTGCGGCGTGCAGAATAATTCCGCGCTGATGTTCACTAAGCCGCTCCCAGATGCTGTATGCCTGTGTGCTATGGCCAGAAACCATCTGGCGCAGCACCCCCAGCCATTTTTCATCGTTTGCATTCATGCTTTGCCTCATGATTTTTACGGGTAAAAGCAGGATTCCAGCGCTGCCCGTTTGGCAGCTGGATGGTGCCGTGGCCATACGCAGGCAGCTGCTTCGATGGCGACTGGCGCTTTAGCAGATTCACGAATACGAACATGTTCACCTCACGCAACAATGCCAGGCATTGAGGCGCTTACCACATCAACGGCAGCAGCCAACACCGGCACGGTTTGAAAACGACTTTCAACGGAATAGACGAGTAAAGACAGGCTGCGGATAGCATCACTGGCTCTGTTAAGAATCTGATTGCGGCGTGCAACGGTCATCTTTTCCGTTGAAACCGCTTCCCCAGCGATTACCCCGACACTGGCCACAGCAGTTAATGCGCAAAACTGCATGTTTTCAGGTCTGGCGTTGTTGACCGGTACAGAAGGCTGACAATTAATCTGCCGTAGAAAACCGTCCAGAATGGTTGGGTCTTCAGTGAGATCGATGATCGCCAGCAGTTCAGGTAATGTCAGTTGGTGCGATTGGTCCGGGTTCAGCTTGTTGCGCAGTGTTGCCGGTTGCATACCAACTTTTTTAGCCAGGTCTGTGATGTTATGTGCCAGCGAAAACTGGCGGCAGGCATCATCAAGGTAGTTTCGTACTGAAACTTTATAATCGTACATGATTCGTACCTTACGAATTGATAGCCTGAATTACGCGTGAAGCGAAATGCGGCATTCGCTTAACGCTTCAACAGTAAGGGCAGCCATGTTTACTTCGACTCGTGCACGCGGCTTATCACCTTTTCCGCGAATAGGTAAGCGGCCATCGCGAACCATGTCACGGGCAGTACCCATAGCGATGCCTGTTAGGCGGCAGTACTCTTCAAGGGGCAGATAGGGCGTAGGGATGGTGATTGTAATGTTAGGACGCATAGGGCAAACTCCTGATTCGTTTGAATGCAGCAACATTCAACAATATTCACGTTTATCGAACTTACAACACGGAGACTAATTCGACTTAATCGAATTTGCAACCAATAAATGCGAGATACTGGAAAATTCACCCTACCAACTGATAGCGCATTGGTCTTAGATCGTGTTTGTGAGGCTTACGGCTTCAGCACATCCCTGCAGCTGGCAGATCATTTAGAAATGGCTGCAAGTAGCATGTCAGCCAGAAGAAAGCGCGGCACTTTCCCGGCGGATATTGTTGTGCAGTGCGTACTGGAAACCGGTGTTAGCTTGGAGTGGCTAACAACCGGTTCAGGCAAAAAGTTTGAAGATGATTCGTTAGATATACTAAAACTACCGCGCAAAAAACTTATTGAAGGGAAGCTGTTCGATTCTGGATTTGTAATGCTTGATAAAGCCTTCTTTCGCGAAGGTGCACCATTACCTACAGATGCCTTTTGCCTTTTAGACGAGAACGCCCAGTACGTTATTGATAGAAAATTCTCTGAAATATTCGATGGGGAATGGCTGGTCAATATCGAAGGTAAAGTGAGCGTCAGAACTTTAGGCCGCATACCCATCAGGAAAATCAGAGTTAGCGGAATTGGCATGGCATTTGATTGCAATATTGATGATATAGAAGTGCTGGGACGCATAGCGTTAAAGATTTCTAACTAGCGAAGGAATGATTGACATGATTAATTTTAAGACTGCAACACAGCAGCAGCTGAAAGAAGAATATAAAAGACTTGCCGAAGTTGTTAAGAACTTTTCGTTTGGCACAAAAAAGGAATTTTACCATCTACCTAATATCATTGGTGACAATGAGCAACCTCTGGCTGTTGCAAGCGGCATGATGGACGGTAATACATGGCTTATCACATTAACTAACCAACGTGTAATATTTCTAGATAAAGGAATGCTGTTTGGTGTGAAACAGGTTGATATTAACCTGAAAGATATTGTAAGCGTTGGCGGACAAACGGGAATGATTTTGGGTTCAATCACAATTTCGACTAGCGGCCAGAATTACACTATTAAGGACGTTGCTAAACAAAGCGTCATTCCTTTTACTAACTTAGTTAATTCCACACGCAATAACTTAAACACCCCAGCCGAAAAAATCACATCGTCGAATGATAACGATATTGTTGCACAGCTCGAACGACTGGCATCGTTAAAAGAAAAAGGCATTCTTACTGAAGAAGAATTCTCGCAACAGAAACAAAGAATCCTCAATTCATAATTATGTCTATTCGCAAGCAAACTGATGGCAAATGGTTACTGGATTTCTACCCGGAAGGCAAACCGAAAGGAAAACCCAGTAAGCGAATCCGTAAGACCTTTTCCACAAAAGGCGAGGCCATTGCATATGAAAATTATGTAATGGAGACATTAGTTGAGAAACCTTGGTTAGATGGCAAAGAGGATCGCCGCAAATTATCAGAGCTTGCACAGCAATGGTTCGATGAACACGGCATCACCCTGGACGACGGCACAAAACGCCTTAAGGCGATGAAGTTTGCCTGTGAGAGCATGGGCAACCCGCTTGCCCATGAGTTCAGCGCAACCATGTTCTCTGTATATCGTAAAAAAAGACTGTCAGGCGAAATAGCTAGGACTGCGCGAGTGCAAAAGGTTTCGCCACGAACCATGAATTTAGAGTTGGCTTACTTCCGGGCGGTCTTCAACGAACTAAAGCGGCTGGGCCATTGGAAGAAAGATAACCCTCTTGAAAACTTGCGCCCGTTCAAATCTGAAGAAGCAGAACTTGCTTACCTTGAGGCAGAGGAAATAAAGCGACTTCTTGATGAATGTAAAAATAGCCGTAATCCGCATGTTTACCATGTAGCACATCTATGCTTAGTAACAGGTGCAAGATGGGATGAAGCAGAATCACTGACTACTAAACAGATCAAAAGCCTTAGAGTAAGTTTCATAAAGACAAAAGGTAATAGGAATCGGACCGTACCTATCAGTCAGGCCGTTTATGACAGCATTCCGAAACCCGAAAAAGCCGGGCGTTATTTTGACACCTGTTATTCTGCTTTTCGCAGTGCTGTTAAAAGAGCTGATTTAGATTTACCAGATGGGCAACTTTCCCACGTATTACGCCATACTTTTGCATCACATTTTATGATGAACGGTGGCAATATTTTGGTGCTTCAACGTATTTTAGGCCACACGGACATTAAAATGACAATGCGTTATGCACACTTCGCTCCAAGTCATTTGCAGGAGGCAATCACATTTAACCCTATGGCTAAAATTGCCCCCTTTTCGTCCCCCCAGAACGCAAATATTCAACATTATCCCACAACATTCAAATCAGATTCTGAAGAATAATCAGTAAGTTACTGTTTTATAAAGAGTGAGCACCGTTCTCATAATCGCTTGGTCGCTGGTTCAAACCCAGCAGGGGCCACCAAATAAAACAAGGAGTTAGATGAGAAATCGTCTGACTCCTTTTTCTTTGGGCGCGAATCAGGTGATGTAGTGGGTGACGTAAGTGAATGGCTGGGTGACGTAAGTAGTGTGGGTTTAAATGTCTGGCTGGCCGGTTGCCAGAAACCTGATTTCCTTTTTCGAAAAGCCTGACAGCCATCCAGATTCAATCATTAAGACAGCCTTATCTGACCCCCCAGGATTGCAGTACAAAAACAAGCCATGAGTTTCGACGATTCCATTCAGCAATTGCGTAATGAGCAACTCGCGCGCCGGTCCGATACAGAACGCTTCATCAGTGTTAAGACTCTATTTGAACAGCTCAAACAGCGTTATCCAGATCAGAGCTACAACGCCCTGTGCCTTTTAGCGCTGAAAAAGTATCGACGTTCAGAGCATCAGCCTTCGCTGTATTGGTTTAGATATGAAAGCTGGTATTGTAAACAGACCCGTTTTAGTTCCACACACTTTTTGAGATTTCCGGTTTCTCAGCCATCAGCCGATATTCTTCCGGCGTCAGGTTATTCAGGGATTCATGAGGCCGCTCGCTGTTGTATT
>Ga0075019_10000041_pt1 | contig 76432 bp, 70 predicted proteins | sample ColStrG_CSR_2013_FD_71473 | JGI IMG/M metagenome (GOLD analysis project Ga0075019, IMG submission 71473) | Freshwater sediment microbial communities in response to fracking from Pennsylvania, USA - Cold Stream Run_MetaG_CSR_2013 | ecosystem: Environmental > Aquatic > Freshwater > Creek >...
GCACCGGCTGGGTACAGGCTTTCACCAGATCGATCAGGTCACGCTCTTCCAGCTGGTTCATTGCCGCCTGCGCGGTGCCTACGCCGGGCAGAAACAGTTTGTCGGCGCGCAGCACCACATCGGGATCGCGGCTCACTTCCGGGGTATAGCCCAGACGTTCAATCGCCCATTTTACCGACGACAGGTTGGCGCAACCGGTATCCATGATCACCACGTTCATCACAACACTCCCTTCGAGCTAGGCAGCGTATTGCCCTCAACGCGGATCGCCTGACGTAGCGTTCGACCAAAGGCTTTAAACAGGCTCTCGACGCGGTGATGATCATTCTTGCCTTTGGTTTTGAGATGCAGGGTGCTCATCATGGCGTAGGAGAGCGACCTGAAGAAGTGCTCGACCATCTCAGTGCTGAGGTCGCCCACGCGCTGATAGTTGAACTCTGCTTTGAACTCGATGTGCGGACGGCCGGAAATATCCAGTGCGCAGCGTGCCAGACACTCATCCATCGGTAGCACAAAGCCAAAACGGCCAATGCCGCGTTTGTCGCCCAGCGCTTTCAGCAGCGCTTCACCCAGAGCCAGACCGGTATCTTCCACCGTGTGGTGATCGTCAATATAGAGATCGCCTTTCACTTCAATGTGCATGCGGAACCCGCCGTGCACCGCAATCTGGTCCAGCATGTGATCGAAGAAACCCACGCCGGTATTAATCTTGCTGCCGCCTTCGCGGTCCAGCCACAGCTCGACCCGAACCTGCGTCTCTTTGGTGTTGCGCTGCACCAGCGCATGGCGGTCACGCTGGGTCAGACGCTGCTGGATGGTCTGCCAGTTTTCGCCGTCAGCGCCGTAGCGGATCGGCTGAATGCCCATGTTCTCTGCCAGTTGCACATCGGTCAGGCGATCGCCAATCACGTAGCTGTTAGCGGTATCCAGCGCGCCCTCTGCCAGCCAGGCTTCCACCATTCGGGTTTTCGGCTTGCGGCAGTCGCAGTGATCGTCCGGCATGTGCGGGCAGATCAGCACATCGTCAAACGCGATGCCCTGCGAGGTCAGAACCTGCATCATCAGATTGTGCGGGCCATCGAAATCGGCCTGCGGGAAACCCGGGGTGCCGAGACCATCCTGGTTGGTGATCATCACCAGGCGATAACCAGCGGCCTGCAGCGCCAGCAGCGCCGGGATAACGTCTGGCTCAAACGCCAGCTTATCCATGCGGTCCACCTGATAATCTTCAGGCGGCTCAGAGATTAACGTCCCGTCGCGGTCAATAAAAAGGGTCTTCTGGCTCATGCTTGCTCCACAGAAAAGGCTTGCAGCGCGGCGATCACTCGTTCGCACTCTTCACGCGTGCCGATGGAGATGCGCAGGCATCCCGACAGGCCCGGATTTTTGTTCTGATCACGCAGGATAATGCCCTGATCCCATAAGGTTTTGAAGACTTTTGGTGAATCAGTAAAGCGGGCCAGCACATAGTTGGTTTCGCTGGGGAACACCTGCTCAACGCAGGCCAGCTGAGCCAGTTCAGCCTGCAGCCAGCTACGGTTCTCATTCAGCTGTGCCACATGTTCGCGCATCAGGGCAATCCCTTGTTCGCTCAGCGCCTGACCGGCGACATCGGCCACCGGTGTGGCCAGCGGGTAGGGCGCAATCACCTTCATCAGCAGGTCGATCACTTGCGGGTTCGCCAGCGCAAAGCCGCAGCGCAGGCCCGCCAGCGCAAAGGCTTTAGAGAGGGTGCGCAGGATGACCAGTTGCGGATAATCCTTCAGCCAGCCGGTTAACGTCGCCTGCGGGCAGAACTCAATATAGGCTTCATCTGCGACTACCAGCGCTTTACCGGCGGTCATCGTCAGCAGCTGACGGATGTCATCCTGATTAATCAGATTGCCGGTCGGGTTGTTCGGACTGCAAAGGTAAACGACTTTGACGCCATCCAGTTGTTCTGCGATAGCGGGCAGGTTCAGCTGCCAGTCGCTGAGCGCCGGGACGGTGCGGTATTCAATGCCAATGGTTTCGGCGCTGACGCTGTACATGCCATAGGTCGGCGGACAGAACAGAATGGCATCCTGGCCTGGCTCACAGAAGGCACGCATGATCAGTTCGATAGCCTCATCCGCGCCACGGCTCACCAGCACCTGCTCCGGCGTTAAGCCCGCATAAGCCGCGTACCGCTCAATCACCACTTTGGGCTGACACTCCGGATAGCGGTTCAGCGTCTGCTGCGACAGCTCAAACGGCACCGGCAGTGGAAACTCGTTGGCATTGAGCCAGACATCTCCGTTCCCCCCCAGACGACGCGCCGACATATAGGGCGTCAGGGCGCGTACATTGGCGCGCGCCAGTTGCTCAATATCCTGACTCATGCTTGCTCCTTCAGTGCGGCAACGCGCAGGGTGACGGCATTCTTGTGGGCATCCAGCTGCTCGGCGGCGGCAAGGGTTTCAATCGTGGCGGCCAGACTCAGGAAGCCCTGCGGCGTCAGTTCCTGCACCGTCATGCGTTTCTGGAAATCGGCCAGGCCCAGGCTGGAACAGGTCGAGGTATAACCGTAGGTCGGCAACACGTGATTGGTACCCGAGGCGTAATCGCCCGCGGACTCCGGCGACCAGTCGCCTAAAAATACTGAACCGGCGCTGGTGATCGACTCCACCAGATCGCGCGGCTGACGGGTCTGCAGAATCAGGTGCTCCGGGCCGTAGAGATTCGAAATCTCAACACACTGCTCAAGGTCGCGCGCCACGATCAGACGGCTGCTCTCCAGCGCCTGACGCGCCGTGGCCGCTCGCGGTAACTGCGCCAGCTGCTCTTCGACCGCGACCGCGACGGCCTCGGCCAGCGTCAATGAAGGCGTCAGCAGAATCACCTGTGAGTCGGGACCGTGCTCGGCCTGTGAGAGCAGATCAGACGCGACAAACGCGGGTGTGGCACCTTCATCCGCAATCACCAGCACTTCAGAAGGACCGGCGGGCATATCAATCGCCGCGCCATCGAGTCGCTGACTTACCTGACGTTTTGCTTCGGTCACCCAGGCGTTGCCCGGGCCAAAAATCTTGTCCACGCGCGGCACGGTTTCAGTGCCAAAGGCCAGCGCGGCGATGGCCTGCGCGCCACCCACCTGGAATACCTCTTCTACGCCGCACAGCTGGGCGGCATAGAGGATCTCATCGGCAATCGGCGGCGGCGAACAGAGCACCACGCGGCCACAGCCCGCGATACGGGCAGGTGTCGCCAGCATCAACACGGTAGAAAAAAGCGGGGCGGAACCACCGGGAATATAGAGTCCGACCGATTTCACCGGGCGGGTGATCTGCTGACAGCGCACGCCTGGCTGGGTTTCCACATCCACTGGCGGCAGAATCTGCGCGTTGTGGAAGGTTTCGATATTGCCCACCGCGACAGCCATCGCCTGCTTCAGCTCGTCACTCAGACGGGCGCTTGCTTCAGTAATCTGCTGCGGCGTCACGCGCAGGTTTTCCACCTGCGCCTTGTCGAAGCGGGCGCTGAACGCGCGCAGCGCGTCATCACCCTTCAGCTTTACCTGCTCCAGCACGTTACGCACCGTCTGCGTGACGTTTTCAGAGGCAGCGATGGCAGGACGCAACAGCAGCGCCTGCTGCTGTTCGGGGGTGCACTGCTGCCACTCAATCGGGGTAGAAAAGGCCATGGCTTACTCCATCATCTTCTCAATAGGCAGCACCAGAATCGAACTGGCGCCCAGCGCTTTCAGTTTTTCCATGGTTTCCCAGAACAGGGTTTCGCTGCTGACCATGTGCATCGCCACGCGGCTGACATCGCCTGCCAGCGGCAGCACGGTCGGGCGCTCTGCGCCAGGCAGGAGGCTGATCACTTCTTCCAGACGCTCGCTTGGCGCGTGCAGCATGATGTACTTCGATTCACGCGCTTTAATCACGCCCTGAATACGGGTCATCATCTTGTCGATCAGCTCCTGCTTGGCGGCAGGCATCTCGCCGTCACGCTGAATCAATACCGCTTTTGAACGGTAGATCACTTCAACTTCGCGCAGGCCATTGGCTTCAAGCGTAGCACCGGTAGAGACCAGATCGCAGATGGCGTCAGCCAGACCGGCGCGGGTCGCCACTTCTACGGAACCGTTCAGTAAACAGGTCTTAAAGCTGACGCCTTTTTTGTCGAGGTATTGTTTTAACAGGTGCGGATAGGAGGTGGCGATACGGGATTTATCCAGGCATTCCGGGCCGGTGTACTCGGCGTCTGTCGCCATCGCCAGCGACAGACGGCAGCCGCCGAAGTCCAGTCGGCGCAGCGTAAAGTAACGTGGATCTTCACCCTGAGCACGGCGCGACAGTAACTCCTCTTCCAGCACGTTCTCGCCGATAATGCCGAGATCGACTACACCATCCATTACCAGGCCAGGGATATCGTCATCGCGCACACGCAGGATGTCGATCGGCATGTTCTCCGCAAACGCAATCAGGCGCTGTTGCTGAAGGTTGATTTTAACGCCGCAGCGCGCCAGCAGTTCGCGTGAATCATCACTTAAACGGCCAGATTTCTGCATAGCTATGCGTAAACGGGTGTTGTCTAACATGGTTCCTGTCCTCTTAATTCTGTCCTGAATGTGTGGTTGCATCAGCCCATAAAAAAACCCCCGGAAGACGATCTTCCGGGGGTTCTCTTGCGTTCACACCACTGGAAGATCTTGAAAGTCTTCCAGCACCAATCGCCTGAAAGACTAGTCAGGATGATGGTGGTGATGATGGTTGAACTGAACGCGTGTCATAATAATCTCGTCGATGAATGAGTATTCATTTGTGGGGTTTAACCTAGCGAAGATGGCTGCGCTTGGCAACACTTTTTTAAACGGGCGGTTCGGAAAGCGCTGAAACAGGTTGTTCTGGTTTGCAATCCGGGGGCAAACTACGGTGAAGTCAGGGTTGATGTTTCACGTCAGGAGTCAAAATGAAGAAGGTCGCGATTGTGGGACTGGGCTGGCTGGGCATGCCGCTGGCCACGGCATTAACGGCGCGAGGCTGGCAGGTCACCGGCAGCAAAACCACGCCAGACGGTATTGAAGCCGCACGTCGCTGCGGCATTGAGGCGTTCCAGCTGGAACTGACGCCGGAACTGCTCTGTGAGGCCGCCGATATCGAGCCGCTATTCAACGTTGATGCGCTGATCGTCACGCTGCCCGCCAGCCGCACCGCAGAAGGCGGTGAAGCCTATCTGCAGGCGGTGCAAAATGTGGTCGATACCGCGCTGGTTTACAAGGTGCCGCGCATCATCTTTACCAGCTCAACCTCCGTCTATGGCAGCAGCGCCGGCGCTAAGCGGGAAAACAGCCCGCTGACCGCAGAAACGGTGGCCGGAAAGACGCTGGTTAAACTGGAAAACTGGCTGCACGATCTGCCGGGAACCAGCGTGGATATTGTGCGGCTGGCTGGTCTGGTCGGGCCAAAGCGCCATCCGGGCCGCTTCCTGGCCGGAAAGCAGGATGTGGCTAATGGCTCACAGGGCGTCAACCTGGTGCATCTGGATGATGTGGTCGAGGCGATTACGCTGCTGCTGCAAACGCCGAGAGGGGGGCGGGTCTACAATCTTTGTGCGCCGAAACACCCGACGCGTGACACTTTTTATCCTGCGGTCACGCGCCAGCTTGGGCTGCAGCCGCCGCAGTTCGCGCCAGAGGCCGTACAAGATAGCGGCAAGCTAATTGATGGTTCACGCATCTGTAGCGAACTCGGGTTTGAGTATCGCTATGACGATCCGGTTAACATGCCGCTGGAGTGATATGCGGCTAGTGCGGTAGCGGGGGCAGGGTGGCCCCGCTGAAATGTCCAGGCGTTTTGCCTTTTACATAGTGACAACATACTGAATGGCGCACATTACGTGTCCCGCGGAGTCACCGGTGTTTAGCAGGCCAGACTGTAATGCCTGGCACTCAGCTTCACACCCCCAACCGATCCCTCAACGCGTACCACACCGCGCCCATCGCCGTCAGCGGCACTTTAAAACGACGGCCACCCGGGAACGGCAGGTGAGGCAGACGGGCAAAGGCATCAAACCGCTCGGCATCGCCGCGCAATACTTCGCTAATCAGCTTGCCGGAAAGATGGGTGCTGGTCACGCCATGACCGCTATCGCCCTGCATAAAGTAGACATTCTTCTCCAGCCGGCCAAACTGCGGCATGCGCGACAGCGTAAGCAGGAAATTGCCGCTCCAGCTGAAGTCCAGCTTCACGTTCTGTAACTGCGGGAAAGTGCGGCGCAGCTTGGGGCGGATCAACGCTTCAATATCGGCCGGTTCGCGTGCGCCATAGACCACACCGCCACCATAAAGCAGCCGGTTGTCGGCGGTCAGACGGAAGTAATCCAGCAGATAGTTGCAGTCTTCCACACAGTAGTTGTTTGGTATCAGTGACAATGCCTGGTCGGGTGACAGCGGCTCGGTTGCCACAATCTGCGATCCGCATGGCATGCTTTTCCTGCTCAGTCGCGGTTCAAGCTGGGGGGCGAGATAGGCGTTACCGGCGAAGACAACAAAGGTCGCGCTGACCTCGCCCTGGGTGGTTTTTACCCGGTTTGGCGTGCCGTAAACCACATCCGTCGCCGCAGACTGCTCGTAGATGCGCCCGCCATGTCGCCGGATTGCCTCCGCCTCACCCAGCGCCAGATTCAGTGGATGCAGATGCCCGCCGCGCCGATCCAGCAGCCCGCCAACGTATCGTTCGGTGGCGACTTCGCGGCGAATAGCGCGTTCGTCCAGCAATTCCAGATCATGATTCCCATATTGCTGCCACAACGCCTTCTGTTTTTGCAGATGCGCCATCTGGCGTGCATTCAGGGCCGCAAAAACGCCGCCAGGCCGGTAATCGCAGTCAATCGCATAACGATCAATGCGATCGCGGATGATTTCAGCGCCCTCAAACATCATGCTGCCCAGCATGCGGGCGCTCTCTTTACCGTAGCGCTGCTCAATCACATCCACGTCGCGGCTGTAGGAGTTCACCACCTGACCGCCGTTACGCCCGCTGGCACCAAAGCCGACCCGCGCCGCTTCCAGCACGACCACGTCGTAGCCCACCTCGGTCAGATGCAGCGCCGCGGAGAGGCCGGTGAAACCGCCGCCAATAATGCAGACATCACACTGAATACTCTCCTGTAACATCGGCCACGGCGCATGCGGATTGGCGGTCGCTGCGTAATAACTCTCCACATAATTCATAACAATCTCCGGAATGCGCCTAAAAGTTGGCTGGCGTATGGGCACTGACAATGCGGCAGGGAATTTCAGCACGGTTGGTAAAGCTGTGCGGTAAGCCGGTATCAATCACGTAGCTCTCTCCGGCGGAGAGATGAAAGGGCTGACCGTTAATGACCAGCATAATTTCGCCTTCCAGCAGGGTACCGGTCTCTTCGCCCGGATGACGTAGCTTCTCGCCGGTGCTGGCGCCAGGTTGATAGGTTTCCAGCAACATGCCCAGCATGCGCTGCGCACGGCCATTGTCGATGAGCTTCAGTGAAACACCCTGGCTGCCAATCTCCAGCAGATCGCTGGCGCGGACAATGACCTTCGGCTCGGCATCCGTTTTGGGTTCCGAGAAGAACTCCGACAACGACAGTCCATAAACCTTCAGCAGCTTCTGCAGGGTACTGACCGCCGGGCTGACCTTATCCTGCTCGATGGTGCTGATAGCGCTGTGGGTCAGTCCGGCCAGTTCAGCCACACGACGTTGCGACAACCCCAGCGTCTGCCGGATCTGGGCCAGCCGTCGTCCCGGTGCCAGCGTGGCATCACTCATCTTCTTTTCCCCTGTGATAACGACGAGCGGCCTGAATAAATCCGCTGAACAGTGCCTGCGATCCTGCCGTGCGTTCCGGCTGCCACTCGGGATGCCATTGCACCGCCAGGGCGAAGGGGTGATGACGCAGACTCACCGCCTCAATCAGGCCATCCGGCGCGCGTGCTTCAACGCGCAGTTGTGGGCCGGGTTCGCGAACACCCTGATGATGGAGTGAATTGACCGTCAGCGGGCTGCTGCTATCCAGCAGCGTCGCCAGCATGCCGTCGGGTTCGAGAGTGACCTGATGTGCCGACGCATACTGTTGCGCCAGTGTCAGCGACTCATCCTCATGATGACGCTGAAATGGTGGTTCGCTGAGTTCCCGCCACAGTGCGCCACCATTCGCCACCACCAGCTCCTGCAGACCACGGCAGATCCCGAACATCGGCATTTTGTGGCTGGTGGCCCACGTAATCAGCTGGAAGGCGAGGCGGTCACGACCCGGATCGGCGTGCAGCTCTTCTCCCGCCTCGCCATAATGCCAGGGTTCGATATTGCTGGGACTGCCGGTCAGCAGCAGACCATCCAGCACAGCCATAGCGTTTTCTAATAGATGAGGCACATTCGTCAGACTGTGGGGCAGGGCCAGCGGCACACCACCCGCCTGCACCACCGCATCAATATATTTGTTGTGAACCGTCTGGGTCGGATGTCCGCCCAGTTCCTTCTGGCACATCACTACGCCAATCAACGGCTTGTCAAAAATAATGCCCATCTCACCTCCTCGCAACGCTGTTCGAAATATCTACCGAATGGGCTCGTCTGGCGGTTAAGTGTTCAATATTTTTTCAATCTAGCAATCTGCTGTGGGTTCTTCAAACGGATTTGTTACATTTGCACACTTTTTATGTTGGCGCTATGTTAGTGATGTGGCCGTTATTTTGAACATTACGCAAACCGAATAGGGGCGGGTGAGATCATGACTAACCTGGTAGAAGTAGAAGACTTCACGCTTCACAGTGAAGAGAAACGAACCAGCGCGTTCCAGCTGGCGGTGAAAACCTGGCTGGAGCGCCATCCTGAAACGCAGTATGTCGACATCTTGTTAAATGATTTAAATGGTGTGTTCCGCGGCAAGCGCATTCCGGTCTCTGCGCTGCCTAAGCTGGAAAAAGGGTGTTACTTCCCCGCCTCAGTGTTTGCCATGGATATCCTCGGCAACACAGTAGAAGAAGCGGGACTCGGCCAGTCACTGGGCGAACCCGATAATCTTTGCCTGCCCGTCATCGATACTTTAGTTCCCTCCGCCTCTGACCCTCAGCACATTGCGCAGCTGCTGTTAACCATGTGCAACCAAGATGGCACTCCCTTTGACGTTGAACCCCGGAATGTCCTCAACCGGCTGTGGCAACAGCTGCGTAACCGAGGTCTGTTCCCGGTGGTAGCGGTAGAGCTGGAGTTCTATCTGGTGGACAAAAAGCGTGATGCTGAAGGCTTTATCCAGCCGCCCTGTTCGCCTGGCAGTGACGAACGCAATATGCAGAGTCAGGTCTACTCAGTAGACAACCTCGACCACTTCGCCGATGTGCTGCGCGACATTGATGATCTGGCACATCAGCAGGGCATACCGGCCGATGGTGCGCTGGCTGAAGCGTCGCCGGGACAGTTTGAAATCAACCTGCATCATACCCGTGACGTGCTGCGCGCCTGCGACCATGCGGTGCAACTTAAGCGACTGATTCGTCAGGTGGCGGAAAATCATGGTATGACCGCGACGTTTATGGCGAAGCCGTATGAGGAGTTCGCGGGCAGCGGGATGCATGTGCATATCAGCATGCTGGATGCCGCCGACCACAACGCATTTGCCTGCGATGATGGCAGCGATTCGCCACTGATGAAACGTGCACTGGCCGGTATGATCGATCTGATGCCCGCCTCGATGGCGCTGCTGGCACCCAATGTGAATGCCTATCGCCGCTTTGTCCCGGACGCCTACGTGCCGTTACAGGCATCGTGGGGCCATAACAATCGGACCGTTGCGCTGCGCGTGCCGTGTGGGGATATCGATAATCATCGAATTGAGTATCGGGTTGCGGGTGCGGATGCCAATCCCTATCTGGTGGTGTCGGCTATCCTGGCCGGGATGCTGCATGGGCTGGATACCCCGTTGCCATTACCGCATCCTGTTACCGGCAACGGTCACCATGCAGAGGGGCTTGCACTGCCGATCCGTCAGAGCGATGCCCTGTATGAATTTGACAGCAGCTATCCGCTGCAGAAGTTACTGGGCGAACGTTTTGCCAGCGTGTGGCACAGCTGTAAGCATCATGAACTGTTGCAGTTTGAACGGCTGATCACCGCCACGGAAATAGACTGGATGCTGAAAAACGCCTGACAAACTTTTTCATCGCTCATCTGCCGCGCTTTTTTTTGCATAAGATGCCCCGATGTCTTGTATTACTGCCACGGGTTAGGGCAGAATACGCGGCCTGCAAAATCAGACGATAACCGACGCTTCACGCGCCGGTTATTTTTTTGCATCCAGTTTTATGAGAGCGCTTTTGCTGAATTAACCGAGGCCGGGCACGCACCCGGATAGATAAACACTGAAAACACGCGTAAGCGTGAGATTGAGGATGACAAAGATGGGGATGTTTTTCACTCTGCCAGCCAACGCTGGTACGCGTTTTCGTGATGACTACGGCGCCGCGTCAACCGCCAACCGTACTCCCTGTCGCTTAATGCGCAGTTGCCCTGTGACCCCGCTCAGCCAGGTTGTCGCACAGGGGGGACTGAAGCATGTCGCTTAATACCTCCGCCGCACCGCAGCGTGCGCAACTCAAAAAAACGCTTACGTTACTCCCGGTCGTCATGATGGGCTTAGCCTACATGCAGCCTATGACCCTGTTCGATACTTTCGGCATTGTTTCCGGGCTGACCGATGGTCACGTCGCCACTGCTTATGCTTTCGCGCTGATTGCGATTCTGTTCACTGCCGTGAGTTACGGTAAGCTGGTACGCCGCTTCCCCTCTGCGGGCTCCGCTTATACCTACGCTCAGAAGGCGATCAGTCCGCATGTCGGCTTTATGGTCGGCTGGTCATCCCTGCTGGACTACCTGTTCATGCCGATGATCAACATCCTGCTGGCAAAAAACTATTTTGAATCGCTGGTGCCAGGAATCCCGTCATGGATTTTTGTGGTGTTGCTGGTCGGGTTTATGACGCTCTCTAATATCAGGGGCATCAAAACCGTCGCCAATTTCAACAGTGTGATTGTGGTGCTGCAGGTGATTGTCATGGTCGGGATCACCGCGATGGTGATCTACGGTGTGGCAAGCGGTGTGGGTTCTGGCACGCTGGTAAGCAGCCGTCCGTTCTGGTCTGAGAATGCGCATGTGGTGCCGATGATTACCGGTGCGACGATACTCTGCTTCTCGTTCCTCGGCTTTGATGGCATCAGTTCGCTGTCGGAAGAGACTAAAGATGCAGAACGCACGATTCCGCGCGCTATTTTCCTGACGGCGCTGATTGGGGGTGTGATCTTTATCGCGGCCTCTTACTTCCTGCAACTTTACTTCCCGGACATTACCCGCTTCCAGGACCCGGACTCCTCACAGCCTGAGATCATGCTGTTTGTCGCCGGTAAAGCGCTGCAGGTCGGCATCCTGATCTTCTCGGTGGTCACGGTGCTGGCATCCGGTATGGCGGCGCACGCGGGCGTATCGCGTCTGATGTATGTGATGGGCCGTGATGGTGTATTCCCGGAGCGTTTCTTCGGTTACATCCATCCCAAATGGCGTACCCCGTCGCTCAACGTGCTGCTGGTGGGTGCGATTGCGCTGATGGCGATTAACTTTGACCTGGTCACAGCAACCGCGCTGATTAACTTCGGTGCGCTGGTGGCGTTTACCTTCGTGAACCTGTCGGTGATTGCACAGTTCTGGATCCGTGAGAAGCGTAACCGCACGCTGAAAGATCACGTTCAGTATCTGCTGCTGCCGCTGCTCGGCGCGATGACGGTTGGGGCACTGTGGGTGAATCTGGAAGAGAGTTCTATGGTGCTGGGCCTGATCTGGGCCGCCATCGGGATTATCTACCTGGCATTCGTGACCCGCAGCTTCCGTAATCCGGTGCCGCAGTTCAGCGAAGAAGTGTAATCACGCTAACGTTGCCGCCTTCCGGGCTTGATCGGGAAGGCGGCGACAGCTTAACCGGCCAGCACCAGTTCCCAGTTGCCGGCACTTAATCGATCCCGCCCCGCATCACTCAATTTGTTGTCCGTCACCACCTGATCAAACCTCTCCAGCGGTAACGCCAGAAACGTCGCTATCCTGTTGTATTTCGAACTGTCACTCAGTAAAACCCGTTTGCTGCTCACTTCGCTCACCGCCTGCTTTACCATCACTTTATCTTCATCCGGTGTAAACAAGCCTCGTGGCCCCCAGCAGGAGGCGGAAATAAAGGCGATATCAATGGCCAGATTGCGCAGGCTGCGTGCCGCCGACTCTCCGACGCAGGAGCGGTTCTCCCGGCATACGGTGCCGCCCGTGTGAATCACCCGGCACTGACTGGCTTCCATCAACAGGTTCGCCACCATAAAATCATTGGTCACCACCAGTAAATCATCACGATCCACCACTTCCCGCGCCAGGGCTAGCATCGTGGTCCCGGCATCCAGATAGATGCAGCTATTACGGGGAATGTGCCGGGCGGCGGTGCGACCTATTGCGCGCTTTTCATCGTTGTAGAGGGCGCTTTTCGTCATATGTGACGGTTCAGCCGCCAGCCGATCGGCAGAGCGCACGCCACCGGAAACCGACAACACGGCACCTTGTTCCTCCAGTTTCTGCACATCGCGGCGTATGGTCATGTGTGACACACCCAGCCGTTCCGTCAGTTCTGCAATGCTCACCACGCCACGATCGGCGACCAGCGCCAGAATCTGTTGATGACGTTCAATCGGAATCATATCTGCTCCCTGATGATTACCATTTTTTCACATTATAAAGTATCTGCCGGTTAACGAGAACAAAAAACAGCAGCGTAAAACCCAGCAATGGCCTTGGAATCTGCACCACGTCGCACTTGCAGCTGTAAATCCGGCAATGTTAAAAATTGTTCATGTTCACATTGATAATGTTTTTTTGTGAGGGGTAACACATTTTTATGGGAACGAAGCTGGCAGGATTAACAGTAACAAACAAATAATCACTTAATTTAACAGTGGAGGCGTAACATGCCAGCTGAAAACATCTGCGTTATCGGGTTAGGTTCCATGGGCATGGGTGCCGCGAAATCCTGTCTGCGCGCCGGTCTTAATACCTGGGGTGTCGATTTGAATCCCGTTGCGCTGGCGAATTTACGCGAGGCCGGAGCGCGTGATGCGCAGTCATCCGCCTCGGCCTTTGCCGACCAGCTTGATGCCGTTTTACTGCTGGTGGTGAACGCACAGCAGGTTAATGCCATTCTGTTTGGTAAAGAGGGCCTGGCTGCAAAACTGCGTCCGGGCACTGGGGTTATGGTCTCATCCACACTTTCAGCGCAGGATGCACAGCAGATTGAACAGCAGCTGGCTGAACATCAATTGCTGATGCTGGATGCCCCGGTCTCCGGCGGTGCCGCCAAAGCGGCCAGCGGTGAAATGACGGTGATGGCATCCGGCAGTGAAGCGGCCTTTACGCAATTGCAGCCGGTGCTGGATGCGGTCGCAGCCAAAGTCTATCGCGTGGGCAATGAGATCGGACTCGGGTCAACGGTGAAAATTATTCATCAGTTGCTGGCGGGTGTTCACATTGCGGTCGGCGCTGAAGCGATGGCACTGGCGGCGCGGGCCGGCATTCCGCTGGAAACCCTGTATGAAGTGGTCACCAATGCTGCGGGTAATTCGTGGATGTTCGAAAACCGTATGAAGCATGTGGTAGACGGTGATTACAGCCCGAAATCGGCCGTCGATATCTTTGTGAAAGATCTCAACCTGGTGGCCGATACCGCGAAATCACTGCACTTTCCGCTGCCGCTGGCCTCAACCGCCCTCAATATGTTCACCGAAGCCAGCAACGCCGGTTTTGGGCGTGAAGATGACAGTGCAGTCATTAAAATCTTCAGCGGCATTACGCTGCCGCAGGCAGGGGAGAAAATCTGATGCGTCTTGGCGTGATAGCGGACGATTTTACCGGTGCAACGGACATCGCCAGTTTTCTGGTGCAGAACGGGCTGACCACCATTCAGTTCAACGGCATCCCTGCCAGCGATGACGTTACTGAGGCGCAGGCGATTGTGGTCAGCCTGAAGAGCCGTTCCTGCCCGGCAGAGCAGGCCGTTACCCAGTCGCTGGCCGCGCTGGCATGGCTGCAGAAACAGGGCTGCGAACGTTTCTACTTCAAATATTGCTCCACCTTCGACAGTACCGCGCAGGGCAATATCGGTCCGGTGACCGATGCGCTGCTGAATGCACTGGGTGAGACGCAGACGGTCATCTGTCCGGCGCTGCCGGTGAACGGGCGCACCGTCTATCAGGGCTATCTGTTTGTTGGCGATCAGCTGCTGTCCGATTCCGGCATGCGGCACCATCCGGTCACACCGATGCAGGACAGTAACCTGCTGCGTCTGCTGAGGTCGCAGGCGAGTGGCAAAGCCGGGCTGATCGCGGCGGCACAGGTTGATCAGGGCGCAGAGTCAGTGCGTCAGGCGCTGGGCCAGCTGGCGGAGCAGGGGATTAACTACGTCGTCACTGACGCCCTGCATCAGGCGCATCTGTTGACGCTGGGTGAAGCACTGCGCGATCTGCGGCTGGTGACCGGCGGTTCCGGGCTGGCCATTGGTCTGGCACGGCAGTGGGCAACGGCTGAAACTGATGCAGAGGCAGAGCAGGCAGGCCGTCCGCAGGGCGATCGCGCCGTGGTGCTGTCCGGCTCCTGCTCGCAGATGACCAACCGTCAGGTCGCTGCGTACCGCCAACGAGCACCGGCCTGCGAAGTTGAGATTGAGCATTGTCTGGAAGATACAGAGGGTTATGCCCGGCAGTTGTGCGACTGGGTGGAAGCAAATCACCATCAGGCGCTGGCACCCCTGCTTTTTGCCACCGCTGACGCGCAGCAATTGCAGGTGATTCAGCAGCGCTATGGCGCGCAGCGCAGTAGCGCAGCCGTTGAGCAACTGTTTGCCGCCGTCACCCGCGAACTGAAACAGCGCGGCTGGCAGCGCTTTATCGTGGCGGGCGGGGAAACGTCCGGCGTGGTCGCGCAGAGTCTGGGCGTTACCGCCTTTCACATCGGGCCGACTATTTCGCCCGGTGTGCCGTGGGTTCGCGACATTCATCAGCCGCTTTCTCTGGCACTGAAATCGGGCAATTTTGGCGACGAAGACTTCTTCCGCCGCGCGCAAACGGAGTTTACTTATGTCTGAATCTTTCTCTTTAGCGGAGCAGCAGGCGCGTGAGGAGATGGTGCGTCTCGGTGCCTCGTTCTTTCAGCGCGGCTATGCTACCGGCTCGGCGGGCAACCTCTCAATGTTGATGGCGGATGGCAATCTGCTGGCGACACCCACCGGCTCCTGCCTCGGTGAATTACAGTCAGACCGGCTGTCGAAAGTCACGCCTGAGGGGGAATGGCTCTCCGGCGACAAACCCTCCAAAGAGATTGCGTTTCACCGTGCGCTCTACCTCAACAATCCCGACTGCAGGGCGGTGGTGCATCTGCATAGCCACTACCTCACGGCGCTCTCCTGTTTACAGGGGCTGGACGTCACAAACTGCATTCGTCCGTTTACCCCCTATGTGGTGATGCGCGTCGGTGATGTGCCGGTCGTGCCTTACTACAAGCCGGGTGATGGGCAACTGGCCGAGGATCTGGCGGCGCTGGCGCCGCGCTATCGCGCCTTCCTGCTGGCGAATCATGGTCCGGTGGTGGTGGGAACATCATTACAGGAAGCGGCGGACAACACCGAAGAGCTGGAAGAGACGGCCCGGCTGATCTTTACTCTGGGTGACCGCCCGATCCGTTATCTCAGTGATGCCGAAGTGGCAGAATTAAGGAGCCGATAATGCCGAAATTTGCTGCTAACCTCTCGACGCAGTTTACGGAACACCCTTTTGCTGAACGCTTTGCTGCAGCGGCGGAAGCCGGTTTCACGGCGGTAGAATTTCTGTTTCCTTATGACTATCCCGCCACGCAGATAAAACAGTGGCTCGACGATAACCGACTGCAACTGGTGCTGTTCAATACCGCACCGGGCAACGTCGCAGCGGGTGAGTGGGGCATTTCGGCCATCCCAGGGCGCGAAGCGGAAGCCAGAGCGGATATCGATCGCGCCCTGAGCTATGCACTGGCGCTGAACTGCCCACAGGTACACGTCATGGCGGCGACGGTGCCGCCCGAGGCAGATCGTCAGCGCTACGTTGAAACCTTTATCAGCAACCTGCGTTATGCGGCAGAGCGCTTTGCGCCGCACGGCATCAACCTGCTGCTGGAAGCCCTTAACCCGACCACCAAACCCAACTATCTCTACGCCAGCCAGTATCAGACGCTGGAGATGGTTGAACAGATTGACCGGCCCAATGTATTCACTCAGCTTGACCTGTTCCATGCGCAGCGGGTGGACGGCAACCTTAGCCATCTGATTTGCCAGTATGCCGGACGCTATCGCCACGTACAGATTGCGTCAGCACCAGATCGCCATGAGCCGGATGAGGGGGAAATTAACTATCCCTTTATCTTCTCACTGCTGGATGAGGTCGGCTATTCCGGTTGGGTCGGCTGCGAATATATCCCGCGCGGCAGTACCACCGCTGGCCTTGGCTGGTTTGCGCCCTGGGCGAAAAAAAACTGATTTAGCGAACTGAAAAAACCGGTGTTTCGGCATCGGTGAGGATTGGTTCGTTCTTTTTCTGTCCCTGCATCCGATTTCCCTGTACGCCGATAACCCAAAAAATATAACAATTTCTGAGGTTTACTATGTCCACCGCACTGCTGTTAGCCATAGCGACCGCCAGCATCGTGATCCTGCTGCTGCTGGTCATCAAAGCCAAAGTTCATCCGTTTGTTGCCTTGTTGATCGTCAGCTTGCTGGTGGCCATCGCTACCGGCATTCCGGCTGAAAAAATCATGGAGACAATTATCACGGGGATGGGCGGGTTGCTCGGTCACATCACCATCATCATTGTTCTTGGTGCGATGCTCGGTGCGATCATTGAAGCCTCGGGCGGGGCCGAGTCACTGGCGCAACGCTTCAGTAAAACGCTGGGACTGAAGCGAACCGTCGCGGCATTAACCATGGCGGCCTTTATCCTTGGCATTCCGGTGTTTTTCGAAGTGGGCTTTATCATCGTCATCCCGCTGATTTATGGCTTCACCAAAGTGGCGCGCGTTTCACCACTGAAGTTTGGCCTGCCGATGGCGGGTGTGATGCTGACGGTGCACGTGGCGCTGCCGACCCATCCAGGTGCCGCGGCGGCCGCCGGGATCCTGCACACCGATATGGGATGGCTGATGATGCTGGGTATCGCAATTTCAGTGCCGGTCGGGATCATGGGCTACTACGTGGCAAAAGTCATGAACCGTCGCCACTACCACCTGTCAGTGGAGGTGCTGGAACAGCTGCAGATGGCAAAGCCGGAGGGGCAGGAAAAGAAGCATGAACCGGCACCGCCCGGTGCGCTGACCATCAGCGGTCTGATAGTGGTCCCGATTGTGTTGATCGTGCTGGGAACCCTGTCCCACACACTGCTGCCTGAAGGACGTCTGCTACGAAGTGTGATGACCGTGATTGGCACACCGCCGATTGCCCTGCTGATCGCTTTAGGGCTGGCGGCCTGGCTGCTGGGCGTGCGGCGTGGCTGGAGCAAAGACAAGCTGGAGGATCTGACCGGCCGGGCCATTCCCACCTCAGCCAGTGTGATTCTGGTCGCGGGTGCGGGTGGGGCATTCGGCAAAGTTCTGGTGGAGTCGGGCGTGGGTAAAGCACTGGCGGTCACGCTCGAAACGCTGCATCTGCCGCTGGTACCTGCTGCCTTTATCCTGTCGCTGGCACTGCGCGCGTCTCAAGGCTCTGCCACGGTGGCGATCCTGACCACCAGCGGTTTACTGACCCAGGCGGTGACCGGCGTGACGGATATGCAACGGGTTCTGGTCACCCTGGCGGCCTGTTTCGGCGGGTTGGGACTGTCGCATGTTAATGATGCGGGCTTCTGGGTAGTGACGCGTTATCTTGGCCTCTCCGTAGCCGACGGTTTACGCACCTGGACTGTGCTGACGACGATAATGGGGTTGAGTGGTTTTGCACTGACCTGGCTGGCGTGGACAGTGCTGTGATGCCGACCACAAGGAGATCAGACACGCTGACCCGGCAGGTGATGTCGGGTCAGCGTGTCTGACGATACGGTGACTCAGGAAACCAGTTCCTGCGCATAGAGATAAAGCGCTTTGAGCTGCCCAAGCTTATCTGCGTCAGATTCATGCAGATTGGCCAGTCCCTCCAGCTCCTGCATAAACGCCTGAACCCGATCGCCATTCAGCACGTTGCGACGATGCAGCAACCAACGTTGCTGCTCGGCATCATCCAGCGTGCCAGGGAAATTACGCGCCCGATAGCGGAACAGCAGTTTCGCCACGCGCGCACTTTCAAAGCTCAGGTCCAGCGCAGGCAGGTTCGCGGGTGCGGTCTGCCGGATGATATTCATTCCGGCACGGTCGGCATCACTGAAGAACCCATCATAGAGTTGCGTGTCCACATCCTCTGACGGCGTAAAGGGTTCCGCTTCGGCAAACAGCGTGACCAGTTTTTCCCGCACGTCGGGCTGCTGACGCAGCAGTGCCAGATTCGCCAGACAGTGCTGACGATCAATACCCAGGCGGGCCGCATCTTCCGGGCGCAGCGTACTGGCAGGAGCCAGCACCGGACATTTATTAATATGAACCAGCTTGACCGGCACTGCGGGCAGATCGCCGAGATCGTTTTTTGGCGTGTAAAGACGCTCACGCAGCGTGTCAGCATCCAGTTGCTGCAACGGCGACATATCGCCCGCCAGATCCACCACGATTAGCGCATTCCGGTTATCGGGATGCCAGGCCAACGGTACGATCCAGCTGGTATTACCGCGCGCGGCCCCGAACATGCCGGAGACATGCACCAGCGGCTTCATCTGCGGGATGTCGATCAGGTTCATCAGCTTGTTTTTGTTACGATGGGTAAACAAAAACTCAAACAGTTTCGGTTGCTTCTCTTTCACCAGCTTCGCCATCGCCAATGTGGCGTAAACATCGGACATCGCATCGTGCGCATTTTCATGCGCCACACCGTTAGCCTGAGTCAGATGCTCCAGCCGGAAGCTGGGAAAGCCTTCGTCATTTTCTGGCCAGTTAATCCCTTCGGGCCGCAACGCATAGCAGGCACGCATCACGTCGAGCAGATCCCAGCGTGAGTTGCCGTTTTGCCAGGCCCAGCCATAGGGATCGTAAAAGTTGCGGTAGAAGATATTGCGCGTCACTTCATCATCAAAACGCACGTTGTTGTAGCCCACTACACAGGTTTGCTCCGTGGTGAACAGCGCATGAATGCGTGCAGCGAACTCTGCTTCGGTTACGCCGCGACTCATCGCTATCTGCGGGGTGATGCCGGTAATCATCACGGCTTCGGGCTGCGGCAGATAGTCATCAGGCGGACGGCAATAGAACACGTCGGGTTCGCTGACCGGATTAAACTCACTGTCGGTTCGCAGACCGGCAAACTGGGCTGGCCGGTCACGAGAGGGGCTGGTACCGAAGGTTTCATAATCGTGGAAGAGGAAAGTGGGCTCTACGCGGTCGTTATTCAAATTTTATATCCGTTTATTGCGTTCACTGACTTAATGAACAGAAAGCGATGAACCGGCTCTCTGTTCGCTCTGTATCGGATTGCACGCAGCAGGGTGAGTTATGATCGTTGTGTCTGATGCGCGCTGACTGTAGGTTCAGCCATGCCGAGCCAGTATAGCGGCCCGGGCAGCAACTGATGCTACCCCTGTATGGTAAACCATATTCCGGCACGTCTGAAGTTCAGGGTTTAGCTCGCCTGACGTCGCTTTGTAGCCGTCAGGCAGAAACGACCGCCGCATCAGAGGCACGAAACCGTACTGGTGGTATCCGTGTCGATTCTGAAAACGGAAGCCGTTACGCATTTTCTCACGGCGTCACTCGCGCCACCCGCAATTCATTTCATCCTATGAACGCTGCACCTTTTCTATCTGACGAATCTGACAATGCCGACCCGCCGCCCTGGTCCGATTACCAGGCCGTTTAGAGACCCCCTTCAGTTCATACTTTTTTTCAATTTATTCAAACCTTCACAACGCTTTTGCCGTAAAACGTGCGGCTGTTTCCGTTTCGTTTTAGAAACGTTCTTTCCCGTGCAATTAAGGATGAAGTGTTGAAAAGGCGTCTGCTGTTCACCGTTACCGCTACTGTTTTTTGGGCCTCGCTGGCCCAGGCTGATGCGATCCCCTTTCCTGTGACGCCACCGGCTATTGATGCGGCTTCCTGGGTGCTGATGGATGCCATCACCGGGCAGGTTCTGACCGCGGGTAATCCCGATGAACGCCGTAATCCCGCCAGTCTGACCAAACTGATGACCGGTTACGTGGTTGACCGCGCTATCGACCAGAAGAAAATCAGCCGTGACGACATGGTCACGGTCGGAAAGGATGCCTGGGCAGCGGGTAATCCGGCGTTCAAAGGCTCCTCGCTGATGTTCCTGAAGCCAGGCGATAAGCTGAGCGTCCGGGATTTAAGCCGTGGCGTGATCATCGATTCCGGTAACGACGCCTGCGTTGCGCTGGCTGACTATGTGGCGGGCAGCCAGGCGAACTTCGTCGGTATGATGAATCACTATGTTGAGACGCTCGGCCTGCAGAATACCCATTTTGAAACGGTTCATGGTCTGGATGCACCGGGTCAGTTCTCCAGCGCGCTCGATATGGCGAAACTGTCACGCGCCATCATTGATGGTGAGCCTGACTTTTATGCCATGTACAGTGAGAAGACCCTGACCTGGAACGGCATTACCCAGAACAACCGTAATGGTCTGCTGTGGGACAATAATCTGCACGTCGATGGTCTGAAAACCGGTCACACTGAGACCGCGGGCTTTAATATCATCGCCTCGAATGTGGTGGGGAAACATCGCCTGATCGCCGTCGTCATGGGCGGTAAAAGCCCGAAAGGCCGTGAAGAGCAGGCGCGTAAGCTGCTGGTCTGGGGCCAGAACACCTTTGACACCGTTCAGCTGTTCCATTCTGGTAAGAAGATTGGCAGCGAAAACGTCTGGTACGGCAACCCTCATCAGGTTGACGTTGGTACAGCAGAGGATGTTTATCTGTCGCTGCCGCGCAGTGAAGTTCAGAACGTGAAGGCGAAATACATCATCGATCGCAAAGATCTGGAAGCGCCGCTAAAAGCTAACGAAGTGATTGGTGAAATTCAGGTGATGGATAAAGATCAGCCGATTGCCCACTATCCGCTGGTGGCGCTGAGTGCGGTTGAACCTGCAGGCGTCATCACCCGCCTGACCGATTATTTCAGGCAGAAGTTCTGATTCGCAGACTGACAGCACTAACAGGGGTAGCCTGCGGGCTGCCCGTTTTCACATCCCGGCGGCTTGATCTCAGCGTGTTACTGGTAGCTGATAAAGGTTAAATGGCCGTGACAGGTTGTTTTAACTTCCGGGCAGCAATGTGAGGTAGATGTTGATAATTGTAAACGAACGTCAAAACTGTTTTGAAATATCCGACTCGCGCTAAGCCTGAGCCACGTTCAGGGTTAAGATAGCCACATCATGTTCCCGCAACCGGAAAGCCACATTGCGTCCCGATAAGCCCATCTCAAAACTGGAGTTCTGGTTTTATCGCCATTACCGCTCCGTCCACGGCGTGCGCATTGCCATCGCCTTCTTACTCTGCTTCATCTTTGTCCGGGCGACCGGTATTCCTGAAGGCACCTGGCCGCTGATTACGCTGGTGGTGGTGATGGGACCCATCTCCACCTGGGGAAATGTCTTTCCTCGTGCGCTGCAGCGCATCTGCGGCACGGTAGCCGGGTCAATTTCCGGTCTGATTGCCCTTAAACTGGAGTTGATCTCGATGCCGATGATGCTGGCCTGGTGCGGCACTATCATGGTGATCAGCGGCTACCTGACGCTGGGCAAACATCCCTACATGGCGCTGTTGATCGGGATTACGTTGAGCGTGGTGGTGGGGGCGCCAACGGGCGATTTTACAGTAGCACTGTGGCGCGGCGGGGATGTGATTCTGGGATCGCTGATGGCGCTGCTGTTTACCGCTATCTGGGCGCAGCGTGCCTATACACACTGGCGCATTCAGCTCTCTGACGCGCTGGCGGAAATGGCAAAGATCTATTACGCCGGCTTCTCGCCCAATCTGCTTGAAAAGCCGCGCCTCAATAAGCCGCTGGGCAAATTGCTGAGCAGCGTGATCAAAATGCGGGCATTGCTGGAGCCATCGAGCAAAGAGACGCGCATCCCGAAGTCGGTGCTGGAAGCGATCCAGACCATCAACCGTAATATGGTTTACACCATTGAGATGCAGATTAATGCCTGGTGGGCATCGCGCGAGAGCCATCTGATTATGCTTAACGCACCTGCATTACGTCGCACGCAGCAGATGACCAGGAACACACTGCGGGCGCTGTCGGTCATGGCGATTGAGGGTGAAACCGAGGAAGTAATTGCCAACAGCCATGTGCTGACTGAAATCAGTGGCGAACTGCGGCGACTGATTGCCGAAGCCGGCAGCGAGGGTCTGGAAGAGACGCCGATCTACGGTTACGTCTGGCTGACGCTGGAACTGGCGAAACAGCTTGAGCGGATGACCGATCTGATGCGGATGGCGCTGCGTAAATAATCACCTCAGACAATGACTTAATGTGAAACCGGGTTTCTTTGCGCTAAGATAAGAGCCAGTCTGAATTTAGCTGTGACAATTGCTTACCAGGCGGGCTAGCCGCTAAGCTGATCGTTTTGACTCTCTCCCTGCGTCAGCAGGCTCAAAGAAAGGTGCCATCATGGAAAATGCCAAGCAATCATTTCAGGACGTACTGGAGTTCGTACGTATGTTCCGCCGCAAAAACAAACTACAGCGCGAAATTGTCGATAACGAGAAGAAAATCCGCGACAACCAGAAGCGCGTGCTGCTGCTCGACAACCTGAGCGAATATATCAAACCCGGCATGAGCGTTGAGGCTATCCAGGAAATCATCGCCAGCATGCGTGTGGATTATGAAGATCGCGTGGATGAGTACATCATCAAAAACGCCGATCTGTCGAAAGAACGTCGCGAACTGTCGAAAAAGATCAAAGCCATGGGCGTGGGCGAACACCCGAAAGCGTAAAAGCGCAATGCGAGGCGCTAACGCCCCTTGCGTGCCATGCGAACCCGCATCCACTCCGGTGGGGCGGGTTTTTTTATTGCCCGCGTCAGCGTAGAGGGAAAGGGGTTATTTGCCCGCCAGCCTGCGGGCAATCACCTGTAACTGTTGGGACAGCGCCATTAAGTCGCCCCGCTGATCAGCCGGCGGGGCGGTGGTCTCCCGGATCACCAGAGCGGTTTCCAGCGCGTTGCGTGAGGCCTCTTTTCCCTGCAGCCCGGCCAGCATCCGCTCGACACTCTGTGCGCCAAGATAGTGTAAATCCTGCCGCACCGTGGTCAGCGGCGGCTGATACCATGCGCTCTCGGCGGTATCGTCATAGCCAATCACCGAGATCTCGCCAGGTATTGCCACGCCATACTGATGTAGCGCCCGCATTGCACCCAGTGCCATCTGATCGTTCGCCACCAGCAGCGCCTGCGGCAGATTGTCGGGTAATTGTGCCAGCAGCGCCTGATAACCCGACTGCGCGCTCCAGTCGCCGCGCAGGGAACAATGCGGCGTTAACTGATGATCGGCCAGCGCCTGACGCCATGCGTTTTCACGCTGACACGCCGAAACCGCGCGCAGCGGCCCGTTTAGCAGGCCAATCTGACGATGCCCCAGCGCCACCAGATGCTCAACGGCGGCCCGTGCGCCCGACTCATTTGGATACTGACACTGCGCCACTGCCGCGTGGGGGTCGACATCCAGAAACAGCACCGGCTTGCTGCCGCACAGCAGCTGGATCTGTTGTGCCTCATCCGCCTCCAGCGGCAGGTTGATCAGCAGCCCATCGACCCGCTGTGCCAGCAGTTCATTCACAGTGGCGGCCGCATCGTGACGACTGTCCATGGCGATCACCAGATGATAACCCGCCTCAGCGGCACGCTGCTGAATCGCCGAAGCGATCTGCGCCGGTGCCATCAGGGCCAGGTCGCTGGTGGCCAGGCCCAGGGTGCGCGTCGCCTTACCCGCCAGCTGCTGCGCTACACGATTTGGCACATAATTGAGCTGCTGCATCGCCGCCTCAACCCTTTCCCGCGTGCGGGCTGACACCTGTTCAGAACGATTTAAAACACGTGAAACAGTTTGATATGAGACGCCGGCAAGTTGCGCGACATCATCGAGGGTCACAGAGCGGGAAGTCATTGAACTCTCCAAAAGGTGAAGCGACGAGTGTAGCAAATTTTCCTGCTGTGCTGCTGCACACCACACTTTCGCCTCCACGCAAACCAGGGCCGCTGCGGCACCCGATCAGCACACTCTGGCGGCAGGCGTGGTAATTAACGCTGCTGCAAATAAACCTGCAGATTAACATCCACCGCGTTCAGCAGCGGCGTGGCCAGGCCGTTACGCTTCGCCCGCAGCAGCAGGTCGCCTATCACCTGGTCGGCTTCGATATCAAAGCCCTGGGTTAAATCGCGGTACATCGAGGAGGTCATCGGGGTCGCCGGATTACTTAACAGTTCAAAAATGCGGGCGGTAGCCGCCGGGCGCGGCTGATAGCCTTCAGCCGTCATGACTGACAGAACCTCCGTGAAAATCCCCTGTAACAGCGCTTCGCCCCCGCGGGAGCGGAGTATCTGTTGGGTATCGCCGCGCGCCAGACAGCAGACTGCGCCGAGCGTGCTTAGCAGCAGCCACTTTTCCCATAGCTCATCCATAATGTTATCGCTGAATCGGGTATCGACATGGCCGTCGCGCAGCGCCGCATCAATCCGATGCAGTCGTGCATCCTTGTTGCCGTCCAGCGCGCCGTAAAAAAGCTGATGCAGCGGCGTCATCTGGATCACTTCACCCTTATCACCCAGCGTGGCGTTGATTTTGCACAGGCCGCCAATCACCTTATCTTTGCCGAAACGCTGTTGCAGCGTCGCGATGTGCCGCATTCCGTTCAGAATCGGTAAAATCAGCGTTTCAGGGCCGACCGCAGGCGCAATATCACCCATCACCTGATCAAGAGCAAAACTCTTCACCGTCACGATGATCAGGTCGTAGTGACCCGTCAGTGTGCTGGCCTGGGTCAGGTGCGGCTGTAATGTTTCAGTACCCTGCGGCGTCTGCAACACCAGACCGCTGGCCTTGAGTTGCTGATAACGGCGCTCACGAACCAGAAAAGTCACGTCCTGGCCCGCCTGAGCCAGCCGTGCGCCAAAATATCCGCCGGTCGCGCCGGCACCTGCTATCAGAATGCGCATCCTACTCTCCCTCCGCTGAAAACCTCTACCTTAGAACGCCGTGAACGGGCTGACCAGTCTTCATCTCGGTTAGCACACCTCGGGGAATGTAAAATAACAGGCCAGGAACGCGCGTGCAGGAAGGAAAGGCGGTCAGAAAAACAGATTTTACCGGCCAGGCAGGTGGAACAACATGTGGGGGGGATCAGAGTCGGGTAACGCCCAGCGCGGCAGCCTGCTGTTCCCACGCCAGCACGTCCTGATAATCGTCTCGCTGCACCGGGCTGAATCCACTAATCAGATTGTCGTCGCAGACGCTGCGCCAGGCGGGTTCGCTCACCAACTGATGCATCGCCGTGCGGAGTGTCTTCAGGCGGGCCGCTGATGTCGAGGCTGCCGTGATTAGCGGCAATCCGGGCGCGGCTGGCGTCTCACCAATGATATGCAGACCGCGCAGCGCATCCGGCGCATAGCGCGCCAGCAGCGCCCAGCTCACACAGTCGATAGCCGCGATATCTGCCTGTGAATCACGCAGCGCCGCCAGCGACTGACGATGCCCGCCGCTCAGCAGCAGCTGTGAAAAGGTCACGCCCTGACGCGCCGCCACAAACCGCAGCGCGTTATAGCCGGAGTGAGAATCCAGGCTGTTAGCTACCGCCCGCTGGCCGTTAAAATCGGTCAGCGTCGCCTGTTTATCCCGCGCCACCAGCCAGCTGCGATAATTGCGACCGGTGCAGCCCGGAGCCTGATAATGAAAGGTGCCAACCAGTTGAACCCCAGGAAGCAGGCTGACCAGCGGATAGCCGCAGGTCTGGCTCAGCAGCAACTGGTCATCCTGCCAGTGTGACAGCAGAGTGTCAGGCCAGACTGGCTGCGCGGCTACACCGCGCTGCGCCAGCAGCGTAACCACAGCCTGCATCAGTGCCCGCGTAGCGGGAGGATGAATGGCATACATGGGCAAAGCGAGCAGATTATTCATGGGTTTTCTCCCCTGAGCGGCCCGGATGGGCATTGACGCTAACCGGTCTGACCCGGCACTGACGCAGCCAGACCCGATAGCCCGCCACGCGAAAGCCGTGGCTGCGCTGAGAGTCATGCTCACGGTCGCGCAGATAGAGCGGGCGGAGGCCATACCAGGGGACACCGGGAAGGTCGTGATGCACTGAATGGTAGTTCAGATTCAGGAACAGCATGCGCCACGGCCATGCCGCTTCATTATTCACGGCGCGCACCAGCGGATCGTCTGCTGCGCGCGGCTCATACAAGGATCGGACTGTGGTCAGCGCCAGCGCCAGCTACGCGCGCGCGTTAAGCCAGGTGCGCTGCTGCGAAGAGAGATAACCGTTGTGCATGATCCACCTGACAGTGAAAGCGGGAACCTGAACAGTGCGTGAAAGGACGGACAAAGACAAATCGGATAATCGGCTGAGCTATGTCGAAATTCCTGAATATGGCGCTGAAAGATATTGACTATCAGTGGCGGCGTGGAGGGCGTAACCTTTCTCAATCAAAAATCGCCTTGCACCCACGGGCGTTTACCGCCTGTCAGGAGAAACAGAAATGAAAAACATTGGCTTCTTATCCTTTGGTCACTGGACGCCTTCGTCGCAGTCCGCTACCCGTACCGCGCAGGATGTGTTATTGCAATCGATCGACTTAGCGGTCGCTGCCGAAGAGCTGGGCGCGGATGGCGCTTACTTCCGTGTCCACCATTTTGCCCGTCAGCTCAGCTCGCCGTTTCCACTGCTGGCTGCTGTGGCAGCCCGTACCAGCAAAATTGAGATCGGCACCGGTGTCATCGATATGCGCTACGAAAATCCGCTCTACATGGTGGAAGACGCCAGTGCGGCAGATCTGATCTCAAATGGCCGTCTGCAACTGGGTCTGAGCCGCGGTTCACCTGAGCAGGTGATCGATGGCTGGCGCTACTTTGGTTTTGAACCGAAAGCGGGTGAAAGCGATGCGGATATGGGCCGTCGTCACACCGAGGAATTTCTGGAGGTGCTACGCGGCGAGGGCTTTGCGAAGCCAAATCCACAGCCGATGTTCCCTAATCCACCGGGCCTGCTGCGTCCTGAACCGCTCTCTGAAGGTCTGCGTGACCGCATCTGGTGGGGTTCCGGCTCCAACGCCACCGCAGAATGGGCGGCAAAAATGGGCATGAATCTGCAAAGTTCCACCCTGAAGGATGATGAGACCGGCGAGCCATTCCACATTCAGCAGGCGAAGCAGATCCGCGCTTACCGTGAGGCCTGGAAAGCGGCGGGGCATCAGCATGCGCCACGCGTCTCCGTCAGTCGCAGCATCTTTGCATTGGTGAATGATAGGGACCGCGCCTACTTTGGCCGCAGCGGTAACGATCAGGATTCGGTTGGCTTTCTTGATGAGAAAACCCGCGCCATCTTTGGCCGAAGCTATGCCGCCGAGCCTGAGGTGTTAATTAAGCAACTGGCGCAGGATGAGGCAATAGCCGAAGCAGATACGCTGCTGCTCACCGTGCCTAATCAGCTTGGTGTCGCCTACAACGCCCATGTGATTGAGACGATTCTGAAGTACGTCGCCCCGGAACTCGGCTGGCGTTAACCGATGCCACAGCGCCCGCCTCAGGCGGGCGCTATCGGATTAACAGCGTCTGCGGCAATGTCGCTGTCTCTTTAAGCCCTCTGGCGTGGCCAGGTTATCTTCCTGGCTTTTCCCCGTTCTTCCGCGCTGTCTCTCCTGATGAAGCCAGATTTTCCTGTCAGTAACCGCCGCCGCGCGCAATCCCACTCAGTTCGTCCGTTTATCTGCTTTGCCGTCGCCTGATTCTGATGTGCGCATTCGGTTTGCTCGTGGTGGCATAGTCAATCTGCAACAAATGTAACAAGCCGGTTGTGCATCCGGAACAGTGGGAATAATCTGATGACGGCCTGAGCCGCTTCGCTGTGGATTACGCAGGGAATTGCCGGTTATGCCATCGTTGGAAGCTGTTAAAAATAGTTGTATTCAAAGGGATAAGCTATCAAACATATAGGAGCAGACAGGTGTGCGATCCTGTTAATCCTCTATAGAGTAGCGATGAAAATACAAAAAAGAGGTGTGACCATGAGCAATTCCGTTGATGAAGATGCAAAAGATGCAAAGCCGATTGTCGAAGCCGACCGCGAAGTGCCGGCGGGCAAATGTCCTTTTCATGCGGGTAAGCCAACTCAGGCAAACCAGGCTCCGGGCGGCGGCACAACCAACCGCGACTGGTGGCCTAATCAACTCCGGGTTGATCTGCTGAATCAGCACTCATCTCGTTCGAACCCGCTTGATGAAACCTTCGATTACCGTAAAGAATTTGCCGGATTAGATTACCCCGCACTGAAAGCTGATATAAAAGGTTTGCTTACTGAGTCACAAGCCTGGTGGCCTGCTGACTGGGGCAGCTATATCGGCCTGTTTATTCGCATGGCCTGGCACAGCGCCGGAACCTATCGCTCCGTGGACGGACGCGGTGGTTCAGGCCGTGGTCAGCAACGCTTCGCGCCGTTAAACTCCTGGCCAGACAACGTCAGCCTGGATAAAGCGCGCCGTTTACTGTGGCCGATTAAACAGAAATATGGCCAGAAGATCTCCTGGGCTGACCTCTATATTCTGGCGGGTAACGTTGCGCTGGAAAACTCCGGCTTCCGTACCTTCGGCTTTGGTGCCGGCCGTGAAGATGTCTGGGAACCGGATATGGATGTGAACTGGGGCGAAGAAGCGGCCTGGCTGGAACATCGTCACCCGGAATCTCTGGCTCAGTCGCCACTGGGTGCCACCGAGATGGGTCTGATCTACGTGAACCCGGAAGGGCCTGAACACAGCGGTGATCCTGCCTCTGCTGCCCCGGCGATTCGCGCCACCTTTGGCAACATGGGCATGAACGACGAAGAGATCGTGGCATTAATCGCGGGTGGACATACGCTGGGCAAAACCCACGGTGCCGCACCAGCCAGCCACGTCGGTGTCGATCCGGAAACCGCTCCGATTGAAGCGCAGGGCCTGGGCTGGGTTAACAGCCACGGTACGGGCGTCGGCGCAGATGCGATTACCTCCGGCCTGGAAGTGATCTGGTCTCAGACGCCAACCCAGTGGAGCAACTACTTCTTCGAGAACCTGTTCAAATATGAGTGGGTTCAGACGCGCAGCCCGGCGGGTGCCATCCAGTTTGTAGCGGCGGATGCACCGGAAATTATCCCGGATGCCTTTGACGCTGCGAAGAAACATAAACCGACCATGCTGGTGACCGATCTGACGCTGCGTTTTGACCCGGAGTTTGAAAAAATTTCGCGTCGTTTCCACAACGATCCGCAGGCCTTCAACGAAGCCTTTGCCCGTGCCTGGTTCAAACTGACTCACCGTGATATGGGGCCAAAAGCGCGCTACATCGGACCAGAAGTTCCCCAGGAAGATCTGATCTGGCAGGACCCGCTGCCTGCACCGGTTTATCATCCAACCGTGGCAGATATCGCCCAGCTGAAAGAGAAAATTGCGTCATCCGGCCTCAGCGTCAGCGAGCTGGTGTCAGTTGCCTGGGCCTCAGCATCTACTTTCCGTGGCGGCGACAAACGTGGTGGGGCCAACGGTGCCCGTCTGGCATTGCTGCCGCAGCGTGAGTGGGACGTCAATGCTGTCGCGGCACGCGTACTGCCGACGCTGGAAGCCATCCAGCGCGAAGCACACAAAGCTTCACTGGCGGATGTGATCGTGCTGGCGGGTGTGGTTGGCGTTGAGCAGGCGGCGAAAGCGGCGGGTGTATCGATTGAGGTGCCATTTACGCCGGGCCGTGTCGATGCGCGTCAGGATCAGACCGACATTGAGTCGTTCGATCTGCTGAAACCGCGTGCCGATGGTTTCCGTAATTACGGGACGGGTTTCGGCAAAACCACCACCGAAAATCTGCTGATTGATAAGGCGCAGCAGCTGACCCTGACCGCGCCAGAGTTAACAGTGCTGGTGGGCGGGATGCGTGCGCTGGGGGCAAACTTCGATGGCAGCCAGCACGGTATCTTCACGCATAATCTGGGATCGCTGAACACCGATTTCTTCGTGAATCTGCTGGATATGCGCACCGAGTGGAAAGCCACCGATGACACCAATGAGAAATTCATTGGACGCGATCGCGTCAGCGGCGAAACGCGCTTCACCGCCACCCGCGCCGATCTGGTGTTTGGTTCTAATGCGGTGTTACGCGCCTCGGCGGAAGTCTACGCCAGCAGCGACGCCCGCGAAAAATTCGTCAAAGACTTTGTTGCCGCCTGGACCAAAGTGATGAATCTGGATCGGTTTGATATCTGATAGCCGTGAATGTTGTAAAGGCTGAAACCCGCTAACACGCTACTGCACCCTAAAAGTTGGAAGTCCGACTGATTAAGGTGCAGTTTTTTTTGAGCGCTATTCTTCTGAATGCAGGGTCCGGGTTGGCGAGTCCGGATACGGAAGCTGTGCCGCGATTCTTTCATCGTATTTGGCGTAATCCTTTGTATCTCCCAAACTGTTTTTTACGCTCATCCTGACGAAAATTCGTTCCCTACGCTTTGTCACACTCAGGAGGGGCTTTATGTTTATCACGCGTCTTAAAAACGTCGGTGGAGCTGTCATGCTGACGGTTCCTCCCGTCGTTCTGAAAATGCTGTCGTTGTCGACAAACCGCGACGTCGGTCTGACTATTGATAATGGTCTTGATCGTTAAGCCGCACAATCGTCCGCAATATTCGCTTGAGGAACTGCTGGCGTAATGCGATCCGGATGCCGAAATGAGCAAAGAGGATCGGGAATGGATTGATGCGCCTGCAGTGGGTAAGGAGAACCGGTAAGTGGAGAGGAGAAATCTGGCTGGTAACGCTCGACCACACCGCGGGTCATGAACAAAGTGGAAAGCGTCCGGTTCTTATCGTCTCTCCGGCCTCGTTTAACACGTTCACCCGGTTACCGATTGTGGTGCCGATCACCAGCGGCGGAAACGTTGTCCGCGCAGCAGGTTTTACCGTTTCACTGGATGGGGCGGGGTGCAGGACAACGGGCGTTATTCGCTGCGATCAGCCCAGAACACTGGATATGCAGGCCCGCGAAGGCAGGCGACTTGAGCGACTTGCAGAAACTATCGTGAATGACGTGCTGGCCCGGCAGGAAGCCATTCTGAACTGAATATCTGATGTGGCTACAAAAACCAATAAAAAGCCCGCTCAGGTTTCCCTGAGCGGGCTTTTCGAATTTGGCTCCTCTGACTGGACTCGAACCAGTGACATACGGATTAACAGTCCGCCGTTCTACCGACTGAACTACAGAGGAATCGTTTGAACGGGGCGCATAGTAACGGCCTCCTCGGGCCATGTCAAAGCTCTTTTTCACAAATCTGCACGACTGCTGAAATAGTCACCACTATGCTGTTTTAAGCCATGAAAGAACGGCCTGCACGGCAGAGGCACCGGACAAAATGCGACAGGGAAAACTGAGGTGTTTATGAGGTGTTCTGGTGCTGCAGACCCCTTGCCAGACGGCAGGAGGCGTGATTTAGCCGGATAGTTTTTAACTGCCGTCACAAAGTCTTGATTCTCGCTTTGTCAGCGACAGAAATGACACTTAAATTCCGTTTCAACCCTGAACTGAAGCTGTGGAGTTGAAATGAACAAAGTCAGAATCGGCATGATTGGCAGTGGCTATATCGGGCGCTGCCACGCGATTGCCTATGCCCAGGCCCCCACTGTATTTGCGCTGAAAGGCGAAATCGTGCGGGAGATGCTGGCCGAAGTGAATCCTGAGCTGGCGGCCCGACAGGCGGCGACCTTTGGTTTCGCGCGTTCTACAGGCGACTGGCGCGCGCTGGTCAGCGATCCGGCGATTGATGTGGTGGATATCTGCGCCCCCAACTTTCTGCATAAAGAGATGGCGCTGGAGGCGATACGTCACGGCAAACACGTCTATTCTGAAAAGCCGCTGTCGTTAAGCGTGGCGGATGCGCAGGAGATGGTGGCGGCAGCCAAGGCGGCAGGGGTCAAAACCCTGGTCGGTTTCAATTACATGAAAAACCCGACCAGCCAGCTGGCGAAAGAGATCATTACCCGTGGTGAGATTGGTGACGTGGTGCATTTCTACGGCACCCATAACGAAGATTACCTCGCCAGACCGGAAACGCCACTCGACTGGCATTGCCAGAAAGCGCTGGCCGGTCTCGGGGCGCTGGGCGATCTGGCCGCACATATCGTCAATATGGCGCACTATTTGGTTGGTGACATTGCTGAGGTAAGTGGGGACATGATGACGGTGATTACCTCACGGCCCGATCCAAAAGCACCTGCGCGGCAATTACCGGTAGAAAACGAAGATCAGGCCAGTGCGCTGCTGCGTTTCTGCAATGGTGCGCATGGCGTGATTGAAACTTCACGCATTGCCTGTGGCGCAAAAATGGGCCTGACCTATGTCGTCACCGGCACCAAAGGCACGCTGCGCTACACCCAGGAACGCATGGCGGAGCTGGAGCTTTATCTGCATGACGACCCTGCCGGGCGGCAGGGTTTTAAAACGCTGCTGACCGGGCCAGCACACCCTGACTACGCGAACTTCTGTGTATCAGCCGGTCATGGCATCGGCTTTAACGATCAAAAAACGGTGGAGATCCGTGACCTGATTAACGGCATCGCCGCAGGCGATCGCATGTGGCCCGATTTTGCCGAGGGATTGCAGGTTCAGAAGGTGCTGGAGGCGATTGCACACTCAGCAGAGCAGCGCCGCTGGATTGAGGTGTAGGGCTGAGTCTGAAGAGAGTAAAAAGGGGGGGTAAAGTAAAGGGCCGCTGTTGATTCAACCCCCGGCGGGCAGGGCGGGAAACGGTGGCTTCCCGCCCACGTTGAGTCAGATCAGGCCACTTTTCTCCCACCACAACTTATCCAGCGCATAAAAGCGATCGCGTTGACTCTCAGGCTGGCTGAGATCGCGTTTCCATGGCTTTGCCAGAATATAGTGCAGGTTCTTCACCTCATTACACTGCCAGAGACCGCTATGCTGGAATGGCAGCGTCTTTAATGCATTGTAGATATAAGAGAGGGGCTTCCAGCGGTCGGCAAACACTTCATTTAGCAGGTCCTGTTCGGAGAAGGGATAGGCGCTGAGATCATCAATGGCAGCAATCCGCTTTTCCAGTGCGTCGAACACCGCATTGTCGGGCTTAAGCACCAGAAAACCGCCGTTCAGGTAGAAGTCCACATTATCAGGCGCGGTTTCACCGCGTGCCTGCCAGGTGTAGTGGCACTGCTCTGGCTGCCATTCTGCCGGATAAGAGGCAATCCGGTTTGGATTACAGCGACAGGCATGACAGGCGGCCAGCGGGTTATCCCCCAGATCCAGGGTAAACAGCTCATCCATGTTTTTAACTACCAGCATATCGGCATCCAGAAATACCACGCGCTCATAATCAGTAAGCTGCCAGGCGCGCAGCTTAGTCCAGACTTCGCCGAACTGCGCCGATGCATAGTGCTGATCCAGATCGTCACATGGATAGAGTGGCTCGACCGGCTGAATCACGCAGCCCGCATCCTGCAGAATCTGACAGTCAGACGCTGAAATCGCCTGCGTGGTCATCACCACCAGCGGCCACTGGCTGTGGCTCTGTTGCAGCGATCGGTGAAGCGCTTTCACGCCCACCAGATAATCGGGTTGTGTTAAAAGCGTTACCCAGGCAAACATAGCTTTCCTCAATCAGTCAAAAGTGGCGTGATGTAGTCGTTACCCAGCCGGCCCTGAGGATCGAGCTGGTTGCGCAGGGCGCGGAAGGCGTCCCACTGCGGATAAATCTCACGCCAGTTATAGCGTTCTTCATCGTAATATTTGCCCCAGTGCGGGCGTCCACCCTCTTCGGCCAGCAGTTTTTCCACTTCAGTCAGAAAGTGCAGCCCCTCTTGTGACAGCGAGCCATCGTCGGCGTAATAGACGACAAAGCCAAAAAAGCAGGTTGGCTGATCAGCTGCCGGGCTGAGCCAGGCCGACGATGCGCCGGTGCAGCGCAGAATAATCGGGTAGTGCATATGCGGACGGTGCTCTGCATACCACTGCTTAATCCGGCGGATAATGGCGGGGGTTTTTGCCAGGGGTACGCCGATTTCCACATTGATCTGCGGCACCGCTATGCCGCGGCAAAAGAGCTGGTAAATGTCACCGGTAACATCAGTGAAGTCGCGAAAACGGGTAACGGTGCGAAACTGTTTGCCGCCTTTGCCCTGAATCTGAGTATCGCGGTGCATATGTGCCAGTGTCTGATCGATGGTGTCATTGAGGCTGTCATCACCCTCACCGTCATGTTCCACCACCTGACGACCCTGCGCTTCATAGCGCTGACGCTCATCGTCACTCGCCTCATGAGCATTCCAGAAATGCATCAGGTTGTCATCGACGAACCACCAGGCTTTGCTCAGCGGATAGTCGTTGTTCCAGCGCAGCAAATCCTCTTCAAGGGTATCGGCGGAGACGGCATTTTTGTGGCAGGTGAAGATGCAAAGCGGCTCGGTACGCAGCGTTACCGCCGTAACAATCCCTAATGCGCCCAGTGACACCTGCGCTGCCGGGAAGTCAGCTTCGCCACGAACAAATTCGCGCACGCTGCCATCAGCCAGCACCATTCTGATTGCCAGCGCTTCGTCGGCAATCGAACTCTGCTGCAAACCCTGGCCGTGCGTTCCGGTCGCCATCGCGCCCGCCAGCGTTTGAATCGCAATCACGCCTGGCGATGACGCCAGCATACGGTTCATTTCAGTCAGGCTGCGATAGACCTGCTCTAGCGGGGTCGCGCCGCCAAAGGTTACGCTCTGTTCATTACTGGCAAGCTGGCCGCTCAATGCACTGAGATCGAGCAGCACATCGCTCTCGCTGACATGCAGCATACGGCCAGGCGACAGCTTGCTGCCGATCACCCGGATCTGGCCATGGGACTCCCGGATAAGTCTCTGTAATTCCGCTTCACTGGCGGGACGCTGAACCTGATGACGGCTGCCGATTTGTGCATTCTGCGCCCAGTTCCACAGCGCATCGTCATCGGGTTCAATATGGGTCTGGCGAAGCGGATAGAGGCGTGCGGCTCTGCTCACAACAGCATTCCTTTTATAGCAGTTTTATGACAAGTGTTTACTAAGCGTAGACTATGAGGAAGTGCCGCTCTGGCTGCGGGCATTTATTTGCGGATATAGCGTAACGTGGCGGTTACAGCCAGTTGACGATTGCGGCGGATACTCTCTGCTTCGCTGTTATCAGGGCTGAACAGGGCGTTGAACGTATAGCGGTTTGAAACGTGATGAACGCAGATACTGCTGATCAGGCGATGGACATCGATGGTTTGCACATCAGCGATGAATACGCCCTGCTGCTGACCGCGTGCCAGAATGTCATCCAGCAAATCCAGCGCGCTGCGGTTAAGCGCTTTAATCTGCGGTGATTGCGTGATATAGCGACCGCGCAGCAGGTTCTCACTACAGACCAGTCGCATAAAATCGGGATGGGCGACGTGATAATCAAAGCTGGCTTCGACCAGACGGGTCATGGCCAGTTCCGGTTCCATTGCCGCCAGGTTCAGGCCTGTTTCGTGCTGACGTATCTGTTGATAGACCTGCTCCAGTACCTCAATGTAGAGCTGTTCCTTGCTGCCAAAATGATAAACCACCATGCGTTTGGTCGTTTGTGCATGCTCTGCAATCTGTTCCAGCCTGGCACCCTGCATACCAAACTCAGAGAACGTTTTCAGTGCACCTGCGATGATGCGTTTTTTTAGCCCTTCAGGGTCATTTTTACGTTTTGTTATCTCTGACATGATGCTCAGTAAGGTGATTTTGACCGCAGAATGTTAGCACAGTGTTGAGAGGCTGCCCGCAACCACGGGCGAGACAGATGCGGCAACCTGGCACAGCCCAGGCGATTACAGGTATAATCCGGGACAAAATTTCACAGGTTCAGAGACGACAATGACAAAACTCACCTTGCAAGAGCAGATGCTGAAAGCGGGATTAGTGTCCAGTAAAAAAATGGACAAGGTTCAGCGCACAGCCAAGAAATCCAGAGTTCAGGCGCGCGAAGCCAGAGCGGCGGTGGAAGATAATAAAAAAGCGCAGCTTGAGCGGGATAAACAGCTGAACGCGCAGCAGAAGCTGACCCTGCTGTCGAAAGAGTATAAAGCGCAGGTCAAGCAGCTGATCGAAATGAACAAAATCGACGTGGAGCGAGGCAATATCAGCTTCAATTTCACCGACAATAATCTGATTAAAAAAATCATGGTGGATAAGCTAACGCAGACGCAGCTGATCAGTGGGCGTCTCGCCATTGCCCGTCTGGTCACTGATAATAGCGGCGAGAGCCAGTACGCTATCATCCCGGCCAGTGTGGCGGATAAAATTGCGCAGCGTGATGCCAGCGCCATCGTATTGAACAGCGCATTAAGCGAAGACGCTCAGGATGAAGATGATCCGTATGCTGATTTCAAAGTGCCAGATGATTTGATGTGGTAACCACACGCTCACGCATTCAGAAGGGGCTGGCGTCAGAGAGACACATCGCCTCGCCGCTGACAGGATGAACAAACGTCAGTCCGCTGGCGTGCAGCATTAATCTCTTTGCCTTCTCAACACCAGGCAGCAATCGCCCGCCATAAAGATCACAGCCCAGAATCGGGTGCCCCAGTCGCTGACAATGAATGCGCAGTTGATGGGTGCGTCCGGTTTCCGGCATCAGTTCAACCCACGTGACCGGCACCTCATTTCCCTGATCGCCCTGATAATAACCGCGCTGAGTAACCCGGTAGCGTGAGCGCGCGGGTTTGCCCTGAATCGCGCAAATCACCATTCGGGGAAACTGCGCGGGATCTTTAGCAATTGCGGCATCAATCACGCCCGCATCATCGGCAAGGTGTCCGCACAACAGCGCCTGATAGGTTTTTGTCACGCTACGCTGACTGAACTGCTGGCAGAGAGCGGCGTTGATCACCTTGCTCCGTGCGATCACCATCAACCCGGAGGTGCCAAAATCGAGCCGGTGAACCAGCGTGCAGCCAGGAAAATGTTTCACCAGTCGATGATGCACTGAGTCGAGGTTTTGCGGGTTTTTGCCCGACAGGCTTAGCAGCCCACTGGGTTTATTGATCACCAGCAGATGTTCGTCCTTGTAGAGCAGGGTTATCTCGTTATGACAGGGAGGGGCAATAAACGTATCGATAATCGCAGACATCAGGCAACCGGAAAGTGAATGGCAGCGGATCATACCTGATTGCCTGACCGCTGACGAATTGGCGGCAGAGGAGGCGCAAGTTGTCTGACTGAGAAATGAGAAACGACGGTGCCGGTCACCTTCCGGTAGAATGCGCTGTTCTGCGTCAGCATTATCATTCCCCTCAGAATTATGATTGCCGGACACCCCCTCCACTGAGGAGTGATTCACCGCCGTTTCACATCCAGCTGCCGGTGTGCCCGCTAGTGAAGCGTTGGCGAAGAAAAGCGACACAGGGCCGTCAGATGAGAATAAAGAACTTAACAGCCGGGTGCGCATCGAATGGCGCCTTGTCGGTGCGGTGCTGATCTGTCCCCGTAGCCGGATGATGCAACAGCAGATGGCTGTGTGTTTTATGCTTTGCAGAACGGAACGCCAAACGACCGATAATGTCAGGCGTGACTGGCTGAAAAATTATGACCGGTAAAAATCGTTATTGTTCGCCATGCGATCTCCGTACACCTTTTACCTTGTATCACTCTGCCGGATAATTTTCGCGTAATGACTATATCAGGGGGGGGGCATACAGCCGTTCCTGGGGTTACCTCTTTTTTATTCGTTCGACGCTTCCCCCATCGCTTCTCCACTCTGCGTGACCCCCTGCGTGCCATTGGCCTGATATGACGCTAATCCGCCGTGCGCAGCGAATACGGAGCAAACCGTTGCGGCCAGCAGGGTGAGGAGAATAGAGAGTTTCATGGTGGCGTACTTTCCGCTAGCAGATATAAAACGTAACAGCCTGACAGGATTGACGCGAGACGCAAAGAGAACACTCTGAAACCTGTAAATCTCTGCTTTGCAGATCATTACGCCGGGCGTTTTGATCTATTTCAGGTCAGAAACATCACCCGATACCGCAGTCAAACAAACTCTGCATGTCAGTGCGCCTCGGCGTAGAGCGCGTCACATAAACGGATGGAGATGGGGGCGACAGGGAGGTGGTGCGCCTACAGAGCGTTGTGTGCTGAATTGCCGTTTCGTCATGGCCGCAGAAAAACGTGGTTAACCCAGGAGGCTCTCTTTACATCTTCTTTAATGGCTATTTATTGCATTTTTGCGTGTTTTTCTATGATAAATCCGGGCAGATCCCCGCTTTACGACTACAGTCTCTGGTGAGGTTGTCATCAATTCGTACTAATGGAGGATTTTTCAGTGTTATTTCAAAACGACGAAAAAGGCCACGTCATTATTGGCGAAGCGGCACTCAGCCTTGCCCTGGGTGAGAAAGAAATCAGTATCGCAACACTCTTTACTCAGCTGGGTTGTATGGCGAAATCTGAAAGCAACCCTCATCGGTTGGCGCAAATCTCTGAAGCCAGAAGCTGGTTAAGTAGTTTTAAATCACCGACGATTGCCCTGAAACAAGTGCCGTACCTGCAAACGCTTGCAGGCCTGAACGAAGAGTTGAATTAGCCGTAGGTGAACTGACGCCAGTGGACGTAGTCCGGTTCCGGCCGGAAAACGACGAAGCGAACGACCTCATCGGTTGCGCGAAAGCGTGAACCGGCCGGAGAAACTGTCAGGGAAGACACTTCCTTTATCCATGCTGCAGAACAGGGGCATGGTTCTCTGACCGCTTCCCTTGTTTTGCCGCCCCAACAGCCATCCGGTATTAAACGCACTTCCCGGAAGAGCAGAAAAATCAGGGGTGCTCCCAGTATGACTGATTCTCAAATGTGAAATCCTGCTTCATCGCTTACCAGACACCGTGACCCCGGCCCGGGCTTTGGCCCGCGCACCTTACCGGCGGCAATCAGACGCAGGTTCATCGACGTTTACTGAGCAATGCGGCAAACGTCATCACTGATCATCCGTGCGGGGGTGTCTTCGGGGCGGGATGCCGTTATCAGGCCGGAGAGCGTGACCCCCGATGATCTCAAATCTGGCATAACTGAAACGAAAGCGCACGGCGTGGATCTGCAGACAGGGCAGCCAGCCTTATTGTCGTGAGGCTGGCTGCTCGCCGCATCGTTACGGCGGGTTTAAACGGGTGGCGATTAAAAACTTTCCCAGCTGGCATCTGCGGAGGCGCCGACTGGCGTGCCGGTCACTAAACGCGGCGTTAAGGTCGGTGTGGCGCGACTGAGGCTGTTTTGCCCGGCAGAGAGACGGAATACCGCCACCGTTTTTTCCAGCTCATCGGCCTGAGATTCCAGTGAGCTGGCTGCTGCGGATGACTCTTCAACCAGCGCGGCGTTCTGTTGGGTCGTCGTGTCCATTTCGGCCATCGCCGTGGCAATCTGGGAAATGCCCCGGTTTTGCTCGTCGGATGCAGCAGCAATTTCAGTCATAATAGCGTTGACCTGGCTGACTGAGCGGACGATATCATCCATGGTGGTACCGGCGCGTTCCACAAACTCAGATCCATCATGAACGCGATTAAGTGACTCACGTATCAGCGTTTCAATCTCTTTGGCGGCCAGCGAACTGCGCTGGGCCAGATTTCTGACTTCACCGGCAACCACCGCAAATCCACGCCCCTGTTCACCGGCTCGCGCCGCTTCGACCGCGGCGTTTAACGCCAGGATATTAGTCTGGAAAGAGATGCTGTTGATGACGTTAATGATTTCGCCGATTTTGCCTGAACTCTGGCTGATACTGTTCATGGTCACAATCACATCACGGATAATCTCACCACCGCGCCCGGCATTAACCGACGCGTCTGTCGCCAGCTGGCTCGCATGGTGGGCGTTTTCCGCATTCTGTTTCACCGTCGAAGAGAGCTGTTCCATGCTGGCAGCCGTCTGCACCACAGCCGCAGACTGCTGTTCTGTGCGGGATGAAAGATCGGTATTACCCGCCGCAATTTCCGCCGAGGCACGCGCCACGCTACTGACGCCATCACGTACATTGGTAATGATGCGCTTCAGGCTGCTGTTCATCGCATCGACAGCCTGCATCAACTGACCTAACTCATCACCCCGCGTGGTTTTCAGCGAGACGGTTAAGTCACCGCCAGCGATACATTGCGCCGCATTCAGCGTCTCTTTTAATGGCTGCGTAATGCTGCGGGTAATCCGCCAGGCGAGCAGCAGGCTAAGAACAACACAAATCAGTGCGGCAAAGGCAATGCGCCACTCTGCCTGTTTGATAAAGTCAGCAGATAGCTGAGTCTGGAAGGCAAAGATATCGGACACAACCGCATTCAGTTTCTCGGCGGTGGTGGTCAGGCTCGCTGAATCACTCTTTTCTTTCTCGATTGCATCCACATAGCGTGTCAAAGCCTGTCGCTGCTGCGTAAGGGTGCTGAGCACATTGCGTGATAACTCATTAATCGTCGGCTGGGCGAACGTGTCCAGTTGCTCACTCAGGGTAGTGATAGCGGCGTATTCTGCCATGACCGCCGCTCTGCTCGCCTCGGACGGTTTAGCGAGAAACCCTTTTTCAACATTAGCCGCATCAAACAGCGCGGCGGCAAGGTGCATAACGGGCAGCGCCGCCTCGGGTGTCTGCGCCAGATTGAGAGACTCGAACTGATGCGCCAGACCAATCAGGACGTCCGTTCTAATGGCATCAAAGGCGCTGGTTGTCGCCTGTGCAGAAGTCACGAACTTCTGACGTTGGAACTGATAGTCGTTGAGTAGTTGTCCCATTAACCTCACTTTCTGCTGGCCAATGTCATCCCATTTAAAGGCATTCAGGTGTTTATAAAGGTCATCTAACTCTTTCTGCGCCACAACGTTCTGCGTGGCAAATTTAGGATCCTTGGTGTATTGGTACAGCGTGCGATTAAGGCGCGCTTTGCTCAACGCATTCACCACCTCTACGGTGATAGTTCGCCGGGCAGAGTTGTCTTTAATACTGCGAAAGCAGTCAAAGGCCATAAAGGTAATGGCAAGGGAAGCGGCGATGACGATGATGAAACCGAAACCAAGTTTTTTCCCGATTCTAATATTGGAGATGCGTTGAGTAAGGCCCATCAGTTTCACCCTTAGTGAGGTTTCAGAAGCAGAAAAGAGGCAGTTAAATAATGTCAGTGATAATCTTCTTTATCGACAGTGTGAAATAAATATTTAATTTTATTTATGATTAACAACTGCTGTTGTTAATGCATTTATCCCTGTTCCTGGCAGAGGTGATGCGGTGGAGATTCTTTTGGGAATCTATATAACTAATTGATCTTTAATCATAAAAAAATAATTTTTCATAAGTAAAAAACCTTTGGGTCACCTTGGGAAGAGTTGTTGATCTTGATCAAAACATTAGAGGAATGAGGGTCATGGCGCGGGCGCTGACAGGTTTTTATATTCAATATTAAGGATATGACAATAATAAAATGATGATTTTTCCCCCGGCGCTTAATTTCTCGCTGTCCTGAAAACCCTGAATAAACGCGATCAATTTCCCCTGAATCGATCTCTATATCTCTCTTCGGACGCAAGGTATCGCCATCACCTGACTGCCGGATAATCTCATCATTGTCATATTTCAGAAAAATATTCCTGTTTTTAGCATTTGTGATCGCTGCGGGTATTCACTGAGAATGAGAACAGAAAGTTATGGGAATGATAAAACGCCGCAAGCCCGCAGTTTTGCTGGCTTTATCGGGCTAACTAAACCTGACAACAGATTAAGAGCGCATTGCATTTTTCCCTCTGGGGGACCATTTACACTCAGGAGAAAGGTTCCAGTGAAATTCACAAAAGGCATGATCTTCTTCGCACTGGCGATGAGTGCGAACACTACCCTTGCGGCCGAAACGTCAGTGCCTGCTGACAGTTCGCTGCATGTGAACGCCGATCCGGCACTGAAAAGCCTGATACCTGCGGATATCCTCAAGCGGGGCTACATTGTGGCGGGAACAAACCCGAACACGCCGCCGACGACTTTTTATAAAGAAGATAATAAGACGCTGGCCGGTCGCGAAATCGACATCATGAATGCGGTGGGTGAACGTCTGGGTATTGCGGTGCAGTGGCGCGATACCGGCGGCTTCGACAATATTATACCCGGTCTGAAAACCGGGCGTTACGATGTGGCGCTGTCGAACATCAACGCCACACCGACCCGCCTGAAACAGATCGACTTTGTCGGCTACTACAACGCCAGCCTGCTGGGGATTATTTCCCGTAAAGACGCCAGCATCGCCCCGTTCAAATCACTCAGTGACGTATGTGGCAAAGAGGTCGGCGCTGGCTCCGGCACCACCCAGGTGACGCGGCTGGAAGAAGCCAGTAAAACCTGTGAGGCCGCAGGTAAACAGCCCATTAAGGTAGCGATATTCCCGGATCGTCCGGCTGGCGTGCAGGCGGTGGTCAGCGGTCGCGTACCGATGTTCCTCGGCCCCTATGAAGGGCTGCTGTGGCAGGTAAAAGTCATTAAACCGCTGACCATGAGCGGTGAAATTACGGTTAACGATGCACCGGTCTCTGTCGCTTTTCCGAAGGCCTCTCCGCTGGAGCCAGCCGTGCAAGCCGCGCTGAACACATTAATCAACGATGGCAGCTACCGGAAAATCCTCGATAACTGGGGGATCGGATTTGGTGCCGTGACCGAAGCCCGACGCAACGAAGAGATTTTTAAATGAGTGAGATTCAGGACCACGCTGACGACCTGAAAATCGTTGGTAAACGCTACTACGGACGCTGGCTGAGTGCGCTGGTGGTGCTGTTATGCGTGGTGGCGATGGCACATTCGATGATTAACAATCCGCGCTTTGAGTGGGGCATCATTGCAGAAAACTTCACTGCGCCCTCCATTTTGCAGGGTGTGCTTATGACGCTGCAGCTTACCGCCATTTCAGTGGTGCTGGGATTTGCCTTCGGCACGGTGCTGGCGCTGATGCGACTCTCATCTAACCCGGTGCTGGTTGCGGTGAGCTGGGCTTATACCTGGTTTTTCCGTGGCGTGCCGATGCTGGTGCAGTTGTTTCTCTGGTACAACATCGCGGCGCTCTATCCCCGAATCGCGCTGTCGATTCCCGGTTTAGGTGAGATCTGGAGTGCGCAATCCAACGCGCTGGTCAGCCCGTTTAGTGCGGCAGTGATCGCGCTGGTGATGCATCAGTCCGCCTATGCCGCAGAAATTGTACGCGCGGGTATCCAGAGCGTTGGCAATGGGCAGATTGAAGCGGCACGCGCGCTGGGTTATCGCCCGGCTCAGATTTTCCGTCATACCGTTTTACCGCAGGCGATGCGCGCCATTATGCCGCCAGCGGGTAACGAAATCATTGGTCAGTTGAAAACCACGGCAGTGGTGTCGGTGATTTCTCTGCAGGATGTGCTGTTTTCGGCGCAGATTATCTATCAGCGCACCTATGAAGTGATCCCGCTGCTGCTGGTCGCCACCTTATGGTACCTGCTGATGACCTCGGTATTGTCGGTGGGCCAGTATTATGTGGAACGTTACTTTGGTCGCGGCGTCACACGCCGTGAAAAGCGCAGCGGCTGGTCGTTGTGGCCACGCATCTCGCTGCCGAAAACGCAAAGGAGTGTGAGCAATGGCTGAAGCGATCGCACTGCGTAAGGTCACTAAGCGTTTCTCTGGCGTCACTATCCTCGACAACGTCAACCTGGATATCCCTGCGGGATCGGTCACGGTGATCCTGGGGCCATCCGGCTCGGGTAAATCCACGCTGCTGCGCTGCATTAATCATCTTGAAAAGCTGGATGGCGGCACCATCCGTATCGGCGGCCAGAGGGTGGGCTACCGGCAAAAGGGCCAGGCGCTACACGAGCTTAACAGCAGCGCGATTGCACGCCAGCGCGCAGAAATCGGCATGGTTTTTCAGCAGTTCAATCTCTTCCCGCACCGCACCGTGTTGCAGAACATTACGGATGCGCCGATGCGGGTGAAAAAGCAGAGCCGTCATCAGGCAACCAGCAAAGCGCTGGCGCTGCTGAAGCAGGTGGGGCTGGCGGGTCGTGAAGAGGAGTGGCCGCAAAACCTGTCCGGCGGTCAGCAGCAACGCGTGGCAATTGCCCGCGCACTGGCGATGGATCCTGGCGTCATGCTGTTTGATGAACCCACCTCGGCGCTTGACCCGGAACTGGTGGGGGAAGTGCTGCAGGTGATTAAGCAACTGGCGCATTCTGGTATCACCATGGTGATTGTCACCCATGAAATCGGATTTGCCCGCGAGGTGGCCGATAACATCGTCTTTATGGAGAGCGGCAAAATTGTAGCGGCTGGCCCAACGCAGCAGGTTATTGATGACCCGGACAACGGACGCGTCAGAAACTTTATTGCCACGGTGCTCTGAGCGCCTTTTTTTTGTAGTAACCAGGAATCAGAATGACGCAGAAACCGGTTATGCACAGTGCCCACTGGGGCGCATTTCACGCCCAGCGCAGCGGCGATCGGTTAATTATCGAACCATTCCGGCACGATCCCGATCCCAGTCCTCTGTTGCAGAACTTCCGACATGCACTCCATCATCCGGCACGCGTTGCGCAGCCGATGATACGGCGTGGCTGGCTGGAAAACGGGCCGGGTGCGGATCGGCGCCGGGGGGCCGATGAGTATGTCGCGGTTAGCTGGGAGGAAGCCAGTCAACGGGTCGCGCGGGAACTTAAGCGGGTCGGTGAGACTTACGGCCCGGCGGGGATCTTCGGCGGGTCCTATGGCTGGTCAAGTGCGGGCCGCTTTCATCACGCACAAAGTCAGGTCCACCGTTTCCTGAACACCACGCTGGGCGGGTATGTGCGCTCGGTAAATAGCTACAGTTCCGGGGCGGCCTCGGTGCTACTGCCACATATCGTCGGCGACATGAACGAGATCGCCCGACGTGGCGTGAGCTGGGAAGAAATTGCCGGTCACAGCGACGTGGTGCTGGCGTTTGGCGGCCTGGCGCTGAAAAACGCACAGGTGGCCAGCGGCGGCCTGAGTGAGCATACCGAACGCGGTTTTATGCAGCGTGCGGCACAGCGCGGCACCCGTTTTATCTCGGTGAGTCCGCTGAAAAGCGATCTGCCTGAGGAAGCGCAGGGCGAATGGCTGGCGCTGCGTCCCGGAACGGATGCGGCGTTTATGCTCGGTCTGCTGGCGGTGTTGATTGCTGAAGGGTTAACCGATGAAGCGTTTCTGACGCGCTACTGTGTCGGCTGGCCTCAGATGGTCGCCTACATTCGCGGTAAAGAAGATGGCGTGGTGCGTGACGCACCCTGGGCGGCCGCGATCTGTGGTGTCAGCAGTGACCTGATCAGGGAGTTCGCCCGACAGCTTTACGGTCAGCGCGTACTGGTTACTGTCGCCCATGCCTTACAACGCGCTGAGCATGGCGAACAACCCGTGTGGCTTGGCCTGGTGCTGGCGGCAGCGCTCGGACAGCCAGGGCTGCCCGGCGGTGGATACACCTATGCGCTGGGTGCGCTCGGTCATTACGGCAAACATCACAACCTGGTCAGCTTTCCTGCCCTGCCACAGGGGAAAAACGGTATCGACCGCTTTATTCCGGTGGCCCGTATCGCCGACATGCTGCTCCATCCCGGCGCGAAGTTTGACTACAATGGCCGCCAGCTTACTTATCCTCATATCCGGCTGGCTTACTGGGCGGGGGGGAATCCATTTCATCATCATCAGGATCTGGCGCGGCTGCGTCAGGCATTTTGCCAGCTGGATACGCTGATTGTGCATGAAAGCGCCTGGACCGCTACTGCCCGCCATGCCGATATCGTCCTGCCCGCCACCATGACCCTGGAGCGCGAGGATATCGGCGGTGCGCCGACCGACCGCCATTTAATCGCCATGCAGCCGGTGGCACAGCCTTACGCCGAAGCGCGGGATGATTACACCATTTTCCGTGATCTCGCCCGGCGGCTCGGCAGGGAGGAGGCTTTTAGCGAAGGGCGCGATGCGCGTGGCTGGCTGCACTATCTTTACCGTCAGCTACAGGAAAAACTGGCGGCGCATCAGGTGCAGACACCGGATTTTAATCAGTTCTGGCAGCAGGGCACACTGGCGTTGCCGCAGGTTAAAGATGGTGGCCGGATGATCAATGCGTTTCGCGCTGACCCTGATGCCGCACCGCTGCCCACAGCAGGCGGCAAAATTGAGATCTTCTCCGCCACTATCGCCAGCTTTGGTTATGACAACTGTCCCGGCCATCCGGTATGGCGTGAACCGCAGCAACAACCCAGCGCCGACTATCCCTTTTGGCTGATTGCTAATCAGCCCGCAACGCGTCTGCACAGCCAGCTCGACTTTGGTGATTTCAGTCAGAGCAGCAAGCGTGGCGGGCGTGAAGTCTGTAGCCTCAACAGCGAGGATGCGGCAGCGCGGGCTATCGCTGATGGCGATATCATTGAGCTGTATAACGATCGCGGCCATGTGCTTGCCAGCGCACGTCTCACCGACACCATTATGGCCGGCGTGGTTCAACTGCCAACCGGCGCCTGGTACGATCCGGTCGACGCCACTGCCGCCCGTCCGCTATGTCGTCATGGTAATCCGAATGTACTGACAATGGATATCGGGACGTCATCGCTTGCGCAGGGATGTAGCGGGCAGATTACGGTGGTACAGGTGCGAAAATTTGCCGGGGAAGTTACGCCGGTGCAGGCCTTTATTCCCCCGTTATGAGTCGGTTACAGGGCGCTCAGCACTGCGCGCCCCAGCGCCTGCAACTCTGCCGTTGAACGTAACGCGCTGGCTGCCAGCAGATCGGGTGACGCGTCCTTCAGTGCCAGTTGCAGTTTCCTGTTTACGTTCACCCCCTCTGCCAGTGACTGCTGGCGCGTACGCCGCTGATGCAGCGTTGTGCCATCCGCAAGCGCCAGCGTGACGTCATGAAAGCGCAGGGCGGGATTGATCGCATCGGGCGGCGCACGTTCATCAGGTATACGGCGGACGCGGGCGGCCAGCGGCATAATCTGATGATTGAGATCCCCTTCGGCAAAATCCTGTAAGCGCAGATCGCCATAGATCAGCATCGCGGCAATCACATATTCCAGACTGAAGCGTGCTTCAATCCCGTGAGCCGGTACTGATATTGAGGCCGCAAGATCACCGCCTGGCGGAAAAGCGACGGTGATATCCACAATCTGGTTCAGCAGCATATCAAGGGATTTTCCAGCCGCCAGCCACCGCTGGCGCAGCATCCGTGCTGCTTCTGCTGCACTGTGAGTACCGGCGCAGGTCGGGAAAGGTTTGAATTCCAGTCCGGGCGTACTAATCCGCCAGGGGGTGCCCCAGTTATCCAGCAACGTCTCCGGCTGAGCCTGACCCGAACTGCTGGCCGCAAGAAAGGCTTCAATCACGCCCGCCTGGCGGCCACCGATTCCGGCCAGCGTCAATTGAACGGCTGTTACCGCACGTTCTGCGGCAAAGCCCGCGTGCAGCGGTTTTACCGCCGAGCCAAACTGTGCGCGTAAACCGCTGGCCTGGGTGGCCGCAATCCCCAGCAGGGTGGCGGTGGCATCCCTCTCCAGCGTCAGTAAACGCGCCAGTGCCGCCGCCGCCGCAAGGGTGCCCAGCGTCGCTGTGTTGTGGTGGCCCAGCGCGTAATGTTGCTGACTGACCGCCAGTCCCAGACGACCTGCCATTTCCACGCCCGTGACGTAAGCATCCAGAAACAGGTTCAGGCTTTTGGGCTGATACTGTTGCCAGGCGAAAAGCGCAGACAGGATCACCACACTGGGATGGCCGCGGAAATCGGCATGGAAATCATCATAGTCCAGCGCGTGACCGGCGTAACCCAGCAGCAGCGCCTGCGATCGCACGCTGCCGTCGTGGTAGAGGCTGCGCAGTGCCGGTAAGCCACTATCCGGCACCTGACCCTGTAACACCGGCCAGCTCACCGCCAGAAAATCCCGAACGCCTTCACGTGCCTGTGCATGCGCTGACGTATTCGGCTGACTATGAAGAATATGCTCAGCCAGAGCTGCAGTCAGGTTCATTGCGGTCGCGCCAGAGAAACGAGGGCCGCCCGCGCCAGATCGGCCAGATAGTGTGCCGTTGGCAGCAGCACCTCATCATTAACACGGAAGGCAGGATGATGCAGCGCATAGGGTTCACCGGTGCCAATCATCATAAAGGCGCCAGGCAGTTGTTGCTGGTAGAAGGCAAAGTCTTCGCCAATCGGACTCGCCTCCACCACGCGCGCGTCAAATCCGCTCTTTTCTGCCTGCTGCTTAAGCAGGATCGCAGCCCCTAGCGCTGCTGCGCTGTGAAAATCATGCCCGCAGGCGTGCATTACGCCTGGACGCTGGGAGCGATAGCTGACGCCGGACTGCTCTTCAATCGGCAGCGCATCAATATCTGCCCGCAGCACGACAAGCGGCCCTCCTGATGTACCAATCTCCGCCACCAGGCCGGTTTTCAGCGGCAGATCGAGAATACGTATCTGCTGCTGCTCCCGTTGCCCCCGCAGTCGGGCCGTGGTTTCGAATTCCTGATTTGACAGCTCCGGGAATTGATGCAGTTCATGGCGGAACGCGATCAGCTGCTCGCCTGATATGGCTGGGATAGTGATGCTCATTGTGCGTGCCTTTGTGCTGCCGTCTGGCGGCGCTGCCAGGCAGCATGTGCCGCCGGATCCAGTACTTTCTTCATATAGAGGGTGAGATGACCTTTACCAAGATCGCAGGTATGGATAGGCTGGAAGCCGCGTTTCAGGTACATCGCTTGCAGCCAGGGGTGGCTGGTAGCCGTCCCCAGCGAGACCGCAGGGGCTCGAAGCTGACCGATCAGAATGTCCCGTTCTACCCGCTCCAGAACCTGGCGACCAAACTGCTGACCAGGATAGTCAGGGTGCGCACCAAACCAGCCAATATGCGGCAGACCAAACGGGCCGGGCAGCGGTCCCCAGGGATAGCGTACGGTCACTGACGAGACCATCTCCTCGCCGACATATAGCGCATACACCCCGTGACTCTGCAGATGGCGCAATGCCATAGCGCGGTCAGCGGTGGCGGCATCAAACTGAATACCCAGCGCTTTAACGGGTGCATAAGCAGCATGCATTAACGCCAGATAAACATCTGTTTCATCTTCTCTGACCTGACGAAAATCGAGTGGCATGATATTTCCAGAAAAACTGCCATACGTGCAGTTAATTAATTCAGCGAGAATGAAAGATTAACAGTAAAAAGCCAGAGTTCTATATGTGAAAACTCACTAACTTCATGCAGATTTGTGAATAGAGAATGGCCGGTTTTTAATTGCTTAAATTATTATTTATCGTAGTATTCGAAAAAGAAATGACGTGGTTGTATCGATAATAACCAAATGTAATTAAAGCCTTTTTGGATTAATTCTTATATTCAGGATGCCGTTGTGTTAGCGATGACTTCCCCGCGCGCCTATGCGCATGAGGCGGGCCTGCGCACGCGCGTGGGTCAATTTATTAAACCCTATGCCACCCGAATTCATATTTTTACCTCTCCTCGTGCGTGGCAGGCAGTTAATCCGGAATTAAGCCAGAATCTTAAAGATTGTGGCATCCGCTGGCAGCTGGAGTATTTATCCGGCGAATGTACCGAACAGGCCATCGCCAGCGTAAAGCACAATATAGAACAGCAGGGCGCCGACCTGCTGCTGGCGATTGGCGGTGGACGGGTGCTGGATACAGCCAAAGCCGCCGCCAGCCAGCTACCGGCGGTCACGCTGGTTAACTTTGCAACCCAGGCGGCGACCTGCGCGGCCTGGTCACCCATTGCCATCCTTTATAACGCGGCGGGCGGGCATCTGCGCAGCCAGCCACTGGGAAAAATGCCTGAGCTGGTGCTGGTGGACAGTGACGTGATCGCCCGGAGTGACGTGCGGTATCTGAAAGCAGGCATCGTTGATGCGCTGGCGAAATATTATGAATTCCGGCCTTACCAGCAGCATAACCCGGAGGATTTGGCTCTGGATTTGAAGGTGATGAACGCGCGACAGGCTGTTGACGCTTTTCAGCAATATGGTGATGCCGCAATTGCGGCCTGTCAGCAGCAGCGGGTCACATCAGAACTGGTTAAAGTTATTGATGCCACTATCGTGCTGGCGGGGCTGGCAAACAGCGTTCGCGATGTCCTGCCGACGCCGGGTCTGGCGCATGCCATTCACAATCGTCTGACGCACCAGCCGGAGCTGCATCACTGGCTGCACGGCGAGAAAGTGGGTTTCAGCCTGTTGGTGCAGTCGCTGATTGAGCATGATGGCGTCCCGGATAGCGGGCTGCTGGCACTGCTGCGGCAGTATGACATGCCGTTAACGCTGCCCGCGTTACACGGCGATCGTCATGCCGCGCTGCGCAACATCGCGCAGCAGATTACATTCCCGGCAGCCAGTGCAGAACGTCTGCCGTTTACCGTCTCCGCCCGCGCACTGGAACAAGCGCTGCTGGCGACCGACACGCTTTTATAGGCGCGCTGCGCCACGCTTTTTCATCTTTCAGACCAGGAATAGTTTATGCACTCTGTAACTTCATCACGTCGCCTGCGGCTCGGCCTGTTTGTTCAACCGGTGGGCCAGCATGTCAGCGGCTGGCGTCTGACGGAACAGTTGGGCGACCCCACCGACATTGACTGGCTGATCACGCTCGCTAAAAAAGCCGAAGCGGGAAAGTTCGACCTCTTCTTTGTTGGCGATGCCCTGGCGACCAGCCTGTATCGTCTGCCGTCGACCATGGCACGGCTGGAGCCGCTGACGATGCTGGCGGCGCTGGCAGTCAATACCCGACGCATTGGCCTGGCCGCGACCGCCTCCACGACCTTCAGCGATCCCTTTACGCTGGCGCGTAGCTTCTCATCGCTGGATCACATCAGCCGGGGGCGTGCCGCGTGGAACGTCGTGACGTCGTTTTCCACAGACGTTGCACGTAACTTCAGTCGCAATGACATGCCCGATCACGCGTCACGTTACGCCCGTGCGCGGGAGTTCCTTGAGGTGGCATACCAACTGTGGGAGGGCTGGGAAGCGGGAGCCGTTCAGCCTGACAAAGCGACCGGGGACTATTTTGTTGATAAGAAGATCACGCCGATTAATCATCAGGGCGAGCATTTTCAGGTGCAGGGCCCGCTGAATATCACCCGTTCGCCACAGGGACGTCCGGTAATTATCGAAGCGGGTTCCTCTGCAGATGGACAGAAGCTGGCGGCCGAGACGGCGGAAGTGATCTTTACCGCCTCTGCCAGTCTGGAAGAAGCGCAATCCTTCTATCATGCTCAGAAGGCGCAAGTCGTGGCCGCCGGGCGTAACCCGGAACAGGTGGTAATCATGCCTGGCGTGATGCCGATTATTGGCCGCACGCGCACAGAAGCCAGGGCGTTGTGGAAAGAGCTGAATACGCTGGTGGACATTGAAAATGGTCTGCGTCAGCTGTCACTGCGCTTTAGCATGGATCTCAGCCAATATCCGCTGGATGGTCCGGTGCCGGAGGTGCCGCTGGGCGAAGGCAATCAGAGCCGCGTTAAGCTGATGACCGATATGGCAAAACGCGAAAACATGACGCTGCGTGAGCTGGCTGCCGTCGCCGCCGGTTCGCGCGGGCACCGCGTGATTGTCGGTACGGCTGAAGATATCGCCGATGATTTCCAGCTGTGGCTGGCGCAGGGCGGCGCAGACGGCTTTAACATCATGCCAGCCATCATGCCGGAACAGCTGGATCTGTTTGTGGAATTAGTGATGCCTGAACTTCGTCGTCGTGGGCTGTTTCGCGAGGAGTATGAGTTTGCCACGTTGCGGGAGAATCTGGGGCTGGAAAGGGTATAAGGGGCTCTGCCGCGTTAACGGCGTGAAGATGATGAGATCTGCGCTGCCTGTTTTCCAGACAGCCAGCAGATAAACGTTCTGCGGACGACAATCCTTCGTCAGCTGGATGATGAAGCTGCCCTTTACTGATCATGTTTACCCGCTCAATACCCGCCAGTAGGGTCTGTGCCCGCCGGAATGATTTGAATCCCGTCATCGGTCGCGTCGGTCGTTTGATGTTCCGGTGATCCTGCTCCGCAAGGGTGTTCCGATATTTGTTCTGCCTGGTCGTGATACTTTCTTCGTCAGGTTTGTCGGCATCCCGCCGGGCGGTCAGCAGGAAATCAAGGGTCTGCCCTGCGGTATCGACGGCCCGGTACAGGTATTTCCACTGTCCCCTGACTCTGATGCAGGTTTCGTCCATTCGCCAGCGCTGACCCACTGCACGTTTATACCTGCGGAACGCCTTATCCAGTACCGGCACCAGGCGGATGACCCGGCGGTGAAGCGTGGAGTAATCAACAATAATGCTCCGCTCAGCCATCCTCTCTTCCAGGTTACGGAGGCTGAGTGAGTACGCCAGCAACCAGCGAATACACTGGGCGATAACATCGGTGGGATAATGCAGGTGTCGGAAAGATTTTCAGATCAGGGACATAGCCGGCAACATTACAAAAAAAACAGCATGTTCCCGGACACCGGCTTAATGCGACAGAACCTTATTGCCACAGGGGCACAAGAATTGGCAGATTGTTGCAAGGAGGGGATTTTTGTTTTTGGGTAAAGTAAGGACGACGATTATTGCTCGAACTGGACAAGTCATCCCAACGGTCCATTAACGACGAAGCGGCACACATCATTTTCATACTGAACGTTTGTCCTGACCTGTGACATGGTGATCACCTTTCTGCTCCGCTTTGTGCCAGGAGCGGAAGTTTCTGACTCTGTCGTATTCATCTTCAGCGTTTCTGAACAACGCTATGCAAAACGTGTGTTATCAGTTGCAGTACCTGCCATCGCCCTGAATTTAATCGTGATTTTCAGTCAGGAAACCAGACTTAAAGTATACATTTAACGACGATTACGTTCTCCCTCATGAAATGGCCAATGTCTGAATATCATTTTGTATTACTTACTGCTCACTCATGATCCCCGGCTGTTTCACGCTGACAGTTAATACAAAACGTATTAATATTGATTCCTTGATAAGGATAACTAACGGAACAGATAATCACTCTCTGAGGCACACGCTCAAATATGAAAAAGTACCGCCGAGAAGATAGGTCTCACGGCCTTGAGGATAAACATGCAGCTCAAATACATCTGAAGATAAAGTATACTCACTCATTAAATTGTCAAAAATATCTGCTGGTAAGTCATCATCAGCCTTTTTGTTAACAGAGTTAACGGTATATCTGAAAATAGTTTCACTACCATGCTCTACCTCACCTTTATCCAGTAAAACAGTGCGATTTATTTTATATGTCTTTCCACTCGTCTCTGCGGTGCCATTCAGTAAGAAATATGCATGATTGGCCGATCTAATAATAAGATCCTGCTTGAGATGTATTGTTTGAATATCACCTTTATCTTTAAAGGTATAATCTGTAGAATACAGGCAGTTAAATGGAAGGGAAATCTGGTTATGTTGATAGTTATACCAATAAAACCCTGCAGGAAGCGCAAGTAAAATAAAAACTGTAAGGATAATTTTATTTATCATAATGCAAGCCATCACCAAAAAAATAATTCAAACAAACGTCGTTGATGCCTTTTTTATCACTTTCACAATAAGAAAGTAGTGTTCTTCCTTTTCCGTAAAGGGATTGTGATGAAATATCATCAAAATAAATCGTCACTCCCGGATGACAGCTTTTATCATTTTTTTTCAAATAATCATTAACCTTCGCAGAAATCCTCTCATATTGTTGGGAGTTAAGTTCAGAATAAAGGACGAGGTGACATCCACCCTTGAGCGTGGAGGTAACAGGAGTCTGGTCAACGCCGGTTTTGACATGAACTATCACACTCAGAAAAATTAATACGATAAGCAACAAGCTAAAAGCCATTATGTTTTTAAGGGACCAGATCCTGAAAAGACCTTTCGTGTAATGTGTGAATAAACGTGTTTCAATTACGTTATCATTTTCTCCACTGTCTTGAGAGAGGGCGTTTTCGGTATTATCTCTCTCTATTTGAACCCCGTCGATAATTTTGATCCCCACTTTCGGAATGGTCTCTATGAATTCTTCACAACCGAATGCCGAAACAGTCCGGCGCAACAGACTGAGATATTGATTAAGGTTATTATTTGAACCGACAAGCCCGAACTTGTCCCACACCTCTTGTAACAGAAATTCACGGCGAAGGATGCTCCCGCCAGACTCGAGGATAATGAGCAGCAAACGCTGGGCCGGAATGGGCAGAACCACGGTGTCATTACTCTCAATTCGGTAAAGGGCTCCGTCCTCTACACGGAAAGCAATGCTTGAGTTGATAATATATCTCATAAAGAATTGTTATTACGTTTTAATTTGTTATTACATTTTATGTTGCCAGATTCAGATATTCTATCACTTTTACTGATAAATTTCTCAGAATCAGAAGGTTACATTAAATAAAATTTTTAACCATTTTACAGTAAGTGAATCTATAAAAATACAGATAGGTGCAGTGAGATGAGAACTGATTTCTAACGTGCCTACCGCACTTAAAGTGTATATACCTGATTTACCTCCTTTTCGCCACCTTCTATCCTTTTTTTCAATCAGGGTAGCTGATTTCTTTACTCCAGAACCATCGCACTGTTCGAAGTATGATGTCGTGCGGGTGGTATGGCGTTCCGCGGTGTCCTATCAGCAGGGCGTAACCGCTCAAAATCTCACGTTCATGAAGATTTCCGGTCTGTAGAAAAACACTTTAAAAAGTAGATAAATCTATATATTAGTATTTTATCAGAACAATAATCTATTTATGTGCATTTTAACAATATAATTGTACACGAGATCTGTGATGCTCAATACTTTCTTCAGAAGCACGGTTACTTCACGTGTCACCGTAATTAGAAATATCAGCCAGCCTGTTAAACAAACATGACTGGTCATTAAAGAGGCGCCGTACCTGCATGAATAATACAGTTGCGATCTCACGTAATGCACTAATCAATGCTCTCAAAAAATACGATTATTGCGAAACCCGGCATGTAGTTATATTTCTGACCCTACTCCAGGACTGCATACCTGACAGAGCTTCCTGTATTTACATACGAGAAAAGTTAGATGATTGCCTGAAAAAACATGATAACGGCTGCAGTCATTTTCAGCAAATACGCCTGGTTCTGATGAAAATCAATCAGCATCTTCTTGATGATATCGATGATTACAACTGTTAAACATTGAAAAGGGTGTAAAACGATGCTTAAAAAACTAATCGGTCCGTTTCTGCTGTGGATTTTCATTGCTCCGGTTGCTCATGCTTCACTGGTATTGGATCAAAATCGCGTTATATATCCTGGCGCGTTAGACCAGTCAGCGGAGGTTAAAATAAGCAATCCCACCCAGAATGATTTTTTGGTACAAGCCTGGGCAGAAGACAAAGATGGGCGATCACAGCAGGATATTTTTGTTGACCCCCCACTGTCAAAAATCAAGGGGCAGCATAAAATTTCACTACGAATCATGGCAATTAACCCGTCGCTGGTAAATAAACCCCAGGAGCAGCTTTACTGGTTAAATGTGAAAGAAATTCCAAAAATTGATAAGGCCACCAATGCCGCACAACTGGCAATAGTTATGCGCACCCGGATTAAAATACTCTATCGTCCGAAGGGAGTACCGGAAGACATGGAGCAGGCCTTTAAAAATCTGGAGTGGAAACACAATTCATCCGGACTTCAGGTCTTTAATCCAACCCCTTATTATATAACTTTTGATAAAGTCTGGCTGGATAACAAAAAATCCAAAATTATCAAAGCAGACATGATCCCGCCGTTTAGCACCACCCTGATGGCAAAAGGGAGTGCGGGACAAGCAGCTGTCGTTAATTACACTGTAATTAACGACTTTGGTGACACTTCTGACGTCGTTCAGAAAAATGTACATTAACATCCCTTTAACAGGACAAAGAAATTGAATAAATTTACCCTGACCACGATGGCTTCCATACTGGTAATGACTTCTGCAGGTTCGCTGGCTTATGCGGACAGTGATAATACAGCAGTTGTACACTTCACTGGCAAAGTCACCGCCCCAACCTGTGAATTCACTTCACCGAATCAGACAGTACAATTGGATGCCGTACAGTCCAGTGACCTGGACAAAGTCGCCATGGGCAGCGCTATCTCTACTGGCCAAAAGAATTTTTCTCTGAATCTCGCCTGTGAGGCCAAGGCTGAAGCTGGTCATATTGCTATCACCGTAGACGGAACTGCTGATAGCAGCCAGCCTGCTGTACTGGCCAATTCGTCCGGCAGTGAAAGCGGTACCGGTCTGGAATTATTCTCTGAACAGGATCAAAATACGCCACTGGCGCTGAATAAAGAACTGCCGCAAAACGATTATCTGGACCGGTTGAATGAGGGCGATGACAATATTGGTTTTATTGTCAAATATGCACGTGACCGTAAAGACGTGACGGGTGGTGATGTATCAGCTGATGCTACCTTTGTGGTGTCCTACAAATAATCTGGTACAGGCCAGGAATAATGGATTTTTTCGCCTGTATTATGCTCATTAGAAAATAAGTTATGTTCAGGTGCAAATTCCATTTTTCTGCTATTATGCTGGCGATCAGCTTTTCTGCGCAGGGGGCCGATCAGTATGATCTCTCCCTGCTGGAGAATAAAGGTAATGCTGCCGTTGACGCCAGCTGGTTTAATAAAGGCAACGATATACTTCCGGGTGAATATGATCTTCAGTTGATCATTAATGAAAAGCCGCTAAGAAATACGAAAATTTCTGTAGGAGAATATCAGGGGAAAATTTTGCCATTATTTACGACTGCGCAGCTGGCAGAATGGGGATTAAAATTTAAGCACCTCAAAAATAAATCCGCTAAGCTACCACTGGACTTTTACTTCCCACACAGTAAGGTCGATATCGATCAGGGTGAACAAACTATTTCTCTGACCGTACCGCAGAAAAATTTTTCAGAATCTACGGAAGATGATGTAGCCAGCGAAGATGAATGGGATTATGGAATTAATGCCGCATTCACGAATTATTCACTGCAGTACGACCAGGCCCGTACCCAGGGTGTGGCGAATGAGCAAAACGTTTCAGGCACCCTGGAAAACGGGATTAATCTTGGCGAGTTTCAGCTACGCAATAGCGGCTATCTCGACAGGAGCAAACAGCAAAATCTGACCTACCGCAGCAGTACCTCCTATGTCCGTCATGATATAGATGCATTATCCAGTACAGCACTGGCGGGTGACTTTAACACCTCAGGGCTTTATTTTTCCAGCCTGCCGCTGCGCGGGATTTCGCTCGCCTCAAACATGGAAATGTTTTCCTCAGAAGAGAAATCATATATGCCAGCGATAGTCGGTATTGCCAGCGGCAATGCAACTATCATCGTCCGTCAAAATGGTTACGTTATTGCCACACGCAACGTCACACCGGGTCCCTACTCGATTAAAGATATCCCGGCGATGTCTGGCGCAGGCGATCTGCAAGTCACTGTACGCGAAGCAAACGGCAGCGAGCACATTTTTTATCAGCCATACAATAATATCGAAATGCTGATGCCCATAGATGTATTCAAATATGCTCTTGATGTGGGGAAAATCAGAAACACCTATACGAAAACAACTTCTCTGCTTGAAAGCGACATGCAATACGGTATCAGTAGTAATCTGACTCTGCTGGGCGGCCTGATGTATGCGGAGAATTATGCTAATAGCTCTGTCGGTATCGGAGTGAACGCGCGCTATGTTGGCGCTATGTACGGTATCGTAAATCTCAGCCAGAATTCGCTGGCTGAAGACGGGACACAGCGTGCAGAAAAATTTAAAATCGGTATCAATCGCGAACTTAGCCTGACCAAAACCTACCTTTCTGCCAGCTATGAACAGCAGACATCAGTAAACTATGCTGAACTCACCGATGCGTCTCATTCTGTGCAGGTACGCACTGAAAACGGTTTCCGCAAAAAGGCTTCCATACAACTGGAGCAGGCGGTGGGTCTCGGAAATCTGGCACTCATTGTTTCACAGCAGACTAACTGGAATGGATCAGCATCCACCGATGTCCGCAGCAGCCTGAATTACGATTTTAGTTACTTCACCCTGATCAGCAGCATCGACAATCAGCGCAGGCCTGATGGCAGTGATGACAAAACCTTTTCCGTAACGATTTCCATCCCGCTGGGCCGTGAAAAATATCACTATCTTTCACTCAGCAATACAGCCGGTCAGCAGAATCAATCTCAACAGGTGGCGCTGACAGGCAATCTTTTGCAGCAGCGTCAGTTGGGTTATGACGTCAATATGCAGAGTAGCACGGGCGGGAAACAGTTTAGTTCTACCCTCAATTATCTCAGCGAGTTTGGCAATAGCACCGGCAGCTTCCAGACTAGTAATGAGGGACAGCGGCTGACGCTCGGTATTCTGGGGGCCGCTATTATCCATCGTCATGGCCTGACCCTGGGGCAGAGAATGGGCAATGCCGCCGCGCTGGTGCATACCGATCACGTATCTAAACTCTCCGTGGAGAACGAGCAGGACGTGCGTACGGACTCCAGAGGAAACGCCTTTGTTCCAGACATTACGGCTTATCATCATAATGAAGAGTCACTGATAAATAACAGTAAAAATAAAAATATCGACATTCCTGAGGAGATTTTTTCTGCTACGCCGCGCACTGGTGCCATCGTTGAGCTGGACTTTGCCGCACACGCTCAGCAGAAGCAGTTTATTCGACTCATGGACGAGAAGGGGAATGCCATACCTTTCGGTAATGCACTGTATAGCGTAAATGGCAGGATGGTGGGGATCATTTCAGGCGGCGGCGTTGCGCATGTCAACGTTACAGATGACATGTGGCCGCTTCATTACAATAAGAATAATCAAAATATTATGTGTTCTCAGGTTAAAAAAGATAATCAATTTATATGGGATGTCGTATGCGATTTACATTAAAAAAAGCAATGGCCATTTTACTGCTGTCGCAGGCGGCGCAGATACATGCTGCTCAGCGGTCAGTGGGACTGGTAAGCAGTATTCATATTGGCGGCGGTACGCTCCGGGTGACCAATCGTACCCAGCCGCTCTCGCTGCTAAAGACGGTATCAGTTAATGTTTATGCAGCCTTCGGGCAAAATGCCAGAAGCCTAAAAATGGTGACCACATCGCCGCTCCTGGATCAACAGCGCGGTATTTACCAGTCGGATATCCCGGGGATTGGTTTTAGCGTGTGCGAGCAGGAAGGAGAAAACTGTCTGGTAGCGGGACAGACCAGGTCCTTAGCGGGTGCGCACTATAGTTTACGGCTGTATGCCACAGGGGGGATCCGTGGTGGATTGTATGCACCTGGTACGCTGATGCAGCTGCAAAGTGAATCACGAAGTGTACTGCTGACGATGAACAGTCTGCGGATAGACAGTATGCCATGTTCATTTACGGCTCAACGGGTTGACGTCAGGTTCCCTGACGTCACACTGAAATCGGGTGCCGATCAGCTGGCAGTAAAGGCGTTCTCTCTGCCGGTCAGCTGCAGCAGCAGCGATGACTATCGTAACGTACTGGTGTCTTTCAGCTATGCGGGCGAGATTTATCAGGAAAACACGATGCGCACTAATCTCAACGGTATCGGCATAAGCCTGAAAAGTTCTGCGGGCAAACAGATTAAACTCGGTTATCAGGCAGTAACCCCTCTGAATGACAGCACTTTTAGTGCCGTTTTATTGCGTATTCCTGGTGAAAAGGCGCAGGCGGGTAACATTAACACCAGTGCAACGGTAATGCTCACCATGCGTTAAACAGCTCTTCAGCCGGGATTTCCTCGGCATCAGGTTGTTCAGGGGGTCATGTGGCACCGGCTGTTATATTCAGCCAGTGTCCAATGATTTCCTTGTTCTCTTCAGTGTTCTGAGCAGATAAAAATCCATTATCTATGACCCGAACTTGATAGAGGCTCTGTCGCGTTAACGGAGTCAAGATGATGAGATCTGAGCTGCCTGTTTTTCAGACAGCCAGCAGATAAACGTTCTGCTGACGACAATCCTTCGCCAGCTGGATGATGAAACTGCCCTTTACTGATCATGTTTACCCGCTCAATACTCGCCATTAGGGTCTGTGCCCACCGGAATGATTTGAATCCCGGCATCGGTCACGTCCGTCGTTTGATGTTCCGGTAATCCTGCTCCGCAAGGCTGTTCAGATATTTGTTCTGCCTGGTTGTGATACTTTCTTCGTCAGGTTTGTCGGCATTGAGCGGGGTCAATTCTGCGATATTTACAATAAAAAACAGTATTTTACATGACCCAGACTTAATGCGACAGAACCGCAAAAATAGAAGGCAGTCAGGATGTTAAGGTCGTGATGAAGCATCGAACGATCAGGGAAAATCATGTTGTGATTTGCTTACTGACTGTTAATGAGTATGATTCTCATTCTTTATTCGGCCCGACCAGACCAGACCGGCCCGGAACCCTTTATTCCCCTACGGAGTTCTGCATGAAATCGATAAGTCCTCGCAAAGCCGCTGTTGCCATGGCGGTTGCCACTGCCTTTAGCCTGACAGCGTGTCAGGCACCTGCGAAAAAAGCCGATGCGCCAGCCGTGGAAGCGCCAAAACCGGGCAATACCGCCGTAACACAGCGTGTCCTGGGTGATGGTCTGTATGAAATGGCTTACTCCCCTGCATCAAAAGCGCTGTTTGTTGCCAGTGCGCAGGCGTTTAAGGATGTAAACGGCGGCATGATCTACCGTCTCGATCCCACCACACTGGCCACCCAGGGTGAAACACATACCGACATGAAAAACTTCGGTACCGCGATTGATGAAGAAGGGCTGGTGTTCTATACCACCAACTCGCTGGATGGCGCCGTCTCCAAAGTGGATGCAAAGAGCGGCAAAGTACTACAGCGTCTGGTATTCCCGGGCAAAATCAGTAAAGAGGGCTATCCGGCGGGTGCGCGTGAAGTGTTGTGGCATGGCAACGAACTCTATGTGGGTCGCGTGGCTGAACCGGGCTATATCTCGGTGGTTGACACCAAAACCTTTAAACTGAAAACCGAGATCAAAAACGCAGGAAAATGGGTGACGGGTATCCTTTACTCACCGCTGACTGAGCGCATTTATGCGGCCAATGGCTCCGGTGAAATTCTAGTGATTAATCCGCGTACTCACAAGATAGAGAAGCGCTGGACGGCAGGCGATGGCAAAGAGTATCTGTTCCTGAACATGGCGGAAGATCCAGAAACCGGTCGCCTGTTTGTCACAGATGATTCCAAAGGCAAAGCCACGCTGATCTTTGATGAGCGCACCGGCAAGGTCATTAAGCGTATTGAAGGCGATGCAATGGGTATTAAGTTCAACGCTAAGCGTAATGAGCTTTACATCAGCCAGCGCGAATCGAAGAAAGTGCTGCAGCTGGATGCCACCACCTATGCGGTTAAGAACAGCTGGTCATTCGACAAAAATCCCAACAGCTTGCTGATAGGGGCAGATAACAACACCCTGTTTGTCACCCTGAAAGCGGAATTTAATAAAGATTCCTCCACAAAAGGCACTGACGAGATTGCCCGTATCGCGCTGCCGTAATTGCGCGTTAAACCCTAACATGTTCGTCAGTTGAATCACCCGACTTGCGACCCAAGCAATAAGCCCGCTCAGGTTTCCCTGAGCGGGCTTTTCTAATGCTGGCGCTCTGACTGGACTCGAACTTCATCTGTTTCTCCTGCTATGAGTAGCATTAAAATGATCGTGTTATATTTACCCTCGTATTTAATCTTGCATTGCAAAAATATTCAATATATTCAATTTCTTATTACGGTACGCTTTGCAGGGCTTCACTGAACGATTGCCCTGTTTTGGTCGGTTATCCAACCGTTTTCTCTGCTCTGTTTCGCCGCTCACCCGCATCAAAACCGATATCTTTAGCCCTAACCAACAAGGATCTGATGCTGTTTCAAATCAATCGGGCGGAAACGTCATCCGAAGAAAATCATCATTCACTTTAACGTGAAGGAGCCTGAGGGGAAAGCCAGGATTGGTATGACGCAACTGACTCATTTTTTATACCCGGACGAGTTTAAAGACGCTATCCGCGATGTTGAAAAAGGGATCGAACAGCCTGGCCTCACGTGACGTTTCAATGAAAAACATTAACAACAAGGTGGTTGTTATTTCAGAAATAAAAACCAGGCAATTTAATGCAGAGAAAGAAAGATTTTTTCATAAAACACAAATAAGCTGGAGAAAGATATATTCGGGTTTTATCAGTCGCTGATGAAAAATAAGAAAAATTGGATAGGTTCATTGAGGTTACTATCCCTTTTTAGGAAGACGCATTTTATAAAGGAGATGATGAACCAGGTGGGTATTGTCCGTTCAGAAAGGTAAACCAGATAAAAGCACACGCATTTTAACGTTCATTGGTATTCACTCACCGGGATAAGTATAAAAATATCTTCGCATTATAAACTAATAAATCCTGACAACGCAATAATCACGGTATTCCCCGTCATCACTTAACGATGAGGATTGCTTCTGTCTGATATTTATTGTGTGATAAACACGACGTCAGGTTTTAAAAAAATACCTATAAACGCCAGGGGGTAAGTTGTTCAGTCTTGAAATAAAGTAATGAACATATTTTTTGTGTCATTACAAACCTGCTCAGATAGGTTAAATCTGGCAGATAAAAAGAGGCAACGTGATATATACCACGGTAATGAACCCGGAATTTATCGATGTTTTTTATCGATCGATAGTTTGTAGTTGATCGCTATCCTTTGTTTTTTATCAATCGATTTAAACGATATAAAAAAATAATTAAATTCTATCCATTGATTAGAGAGTGGGCCCTAATCTGCGGGCAAGAGTGATCAGATCGGGGGAAATAAATCTGACTACATCTTCGAGCAATAAACGAAAGGACATCACGTCTTACCACTGGCGGTATCGCTGGTGTTTCTGGCTGCCAGCAGCGCAATGATGGTGAATAAGGTTAATGGGGCAATTAGCGCTTCATTGTCATCGTTGAAGAAAACGCTGGGTGTTTCAACTATCTGGTCAGAATCGTGGTCTGGTTTCACCCGTCGCAGGCCTTGGCTCTGTCTGCAAAGACCAGCAAAAGGGGATGGCTTGGAGTGAACGAGGGTGAACGACTGAAGAGGGATAACAGATTGCCAGAAAGCAAAAAACCAGACGTCAGTAGACATCTGGTTTCTTTAAATTGGCTCCTCTGACTGGACTCGAACATAACCTTAATCTCCTGTTTTATAGTGATAATTAAATAATATGGTTAATTTGTTACATCATTTATGCCATCATTTTTATCTGTGAAGGATAAAAAAGTCAATTATAATCAATTCTTTACTTCGCCATACCTTGTCGGACGCTATCGAACCATTACCCTTTTTACCACCTTCTGTCAAATTGCCCAGATTGTTTAGAGCGGTAGTTGAATGACCACCTCGCTGATAGTATCCGTGCAGGACAATAGGTAAGTGAGATTTTCATGAGGAACTGGTCTTCGGAATTTAACAAAAAAATCAGGAAATGGCTGGATATAGATACTTACCGGAAGTTTGACTCCCTGACGTTACAGGAGCTGTACTATGAAATCTGGGTGAGAACACTTTTCTTTAAAGAGAATCCGGATGAGGAGGAAACACGGATTTTAGGCATGTTTTATGGAAAGATCGTGTCAGGGAAACCATTTCTGGTGACAGCCCAGATGGCAAAAAACATGGATCCTGATGTGCGTCTCTACCAGCCACCACATTTCTTTTTCACAACAACTGAAAGGCTGGCACAAATCAGCGTGACGGCCATGCTGAATGAAATGTACTACTGGATTGGAGATAACACGTACCGTATCAATCTGGCTCACTCAGGAAAGGTGATAACAGAGGTGCTCGAAGATAAATTTCCAACAAGCATACTTCTTGAAGTGGATCTGGCTAATGGGACCGATGAGGAAATCACGGAGTCTATAAAGTCCGCTTTACCGCAATGGAGAAGATTTAAAGGTATACCCGAATCTCCACCTGATCCGGTTCGCTTTGGTCATGGCACCATTAAAAAGCTGATTAACTACCGTATCACACCTATGCTGGACATTATCGTATGGGCTGCAAAAAACAATCTGCGCATGGCAGATGACCGCCTCTCCCGGTTACTTTATACGGATGATGACGACGACAATCGAATCCGACATGCACACCATATCAAGGACACAGACAGGCCGCTGGCGATGAAAGCTCTAAAAGTCGACTTTTTACGCCAGTTCCAATCTATATATCAACAAAAACAATGAGATAAAAAACTGGAGAGTTTCAGACGTCATGAAACTCTCGGAAACAGAAGCCGATTAACTTCCGTAAACTCCCGGACAGGAAATTGCAGCCACTCCCTGTCCGGACCGTCACTCATTTCTGACCTTTACTCACCATATAATTCTCCTCGTTGACACAGCAGAGGAGAAATCAACATGTCTGACAGAAAAGAAAACCTTATTCGTCTACCGGAAGTGATTAAAAGAACGGGTATCAGTAAAACCACAATATATGAGCTTATAAATGAGAAGCGATTCCCATCGCAAGTAAAGATCGGTACGAGGGCTGTTGCATTCATTGAAAGTGAAATAGATGAATGGCTTGTTAACTTAATTAATATATCACGTAATAAATTAGCCGAAAAAACAGGGGGTAGTCATGAGTAAAAATAATGTAATTGAATTGAAAGGATGCTCTGAGACTAAGGGTAAAGAATTCGCTATATATAAAGAAATGGAAGCTTTAATTTCCGAGTATTATTTTTATTATGAAAAAGAGCTTACCAAGTCCGGTTACAAAAGGAAGGATATTTTAAATGATAAGAATTGTGCAATGACAGCCATGAACACAGCAATTGAAGCGTTATTGCGTGAGGTTTATGGCGATAAAATTACCGATGCATTTTTTGATTACAATGCACCGTTATAAAATCAAATATAGAAGTTATATTTGGTATAAATGAAGTTCATCTTAACTTAAAACAGGAATGATTATGAAAAATATGAATAATGATAGCATGCGTGTATTTACTCAGTTTGTGTTAAGCCCGGAGTTTCGCAGAGTGTTTTCAAATAATATGAGTTTGATGAAGAATGTGGAGCTTGTGGTGCATGAATTTATACAGAAAACTACGACTGGGTTTGTTTTATCAAAAAAACGGATTTATGCAGATTACCATACGGATAAAAAGCTCCAGGGTGAGTTAAATGATTTTATGAGGGAAGCAATACGCAAAGAGTATGGCAACATAGTAAAAGTAACTTGTTTCCGTATCGAGTAATACAGGTCTGGATTGAGTGAAAATCAAACAGAAAGTAGACGAGCGCCTTGTGCAGGCGTTTGTTTGCCATCATCTAACAATGACGGGAATGAAAAATGATTGATGAGTTTTATCTCCTGTATCAATACAGAAAAATCCAGCAGGCCGCTGCTACAACGGATATCAAAACCTTGGAGCAGATTTTGGTTAAGTTCAGAAAAGTAGTCGCTGAACGGCGTGCTGAGTACTATGCAGAGATCGGGGAAGAGGCGTCAAGGCAGGTGAAAATCGAGAAAATGCGTGATCTGATGTATAGGGACGGGATTCGTGTTGAGGATTTGTTGGCTGGTCCTCGTTGACAAGACTATCTTTGAAGTTTGATGAGTTGTTTTTGTGAATGAAATGCTGGAAAAACAGTAAGGTAAGTAATATATTAGAATTGATATTTTAAGCTGATAGCCTGAAAATACGATGTCTAAAAGGAAGCTATTGTTTTGGCTGCAAAAATCACATCCCGTTTGATTGATCTTACTTATGAAGCTGCGCTCCAATCTTATTGGAGAAAAAATGCTCTCAGGAAATTCCTTCTGGCATCGAATATTTCCAGTAGTTTTGTTTCATCCTGGTCAGAGAGTGAATCAAAACGTGATCTCCTTGATAGGCTTTTCCAGAAATTACAAACTACTGAAAGGGGAAAAGCGGTAATTTTTCTAATGGCTAAAAATTTGTCTGAACAAACTTCTTTTCCTGACCTTAGAAACTGGGAAGATTCAGTGCAAAAAATAAATAATGCCAAGAAAGCGGTGCAAGAACTTAAACTTTATTTAAAAGCGCAAGACGACGAATCTCGAAACGAGAAAAGGCGTGCAGAAAGTCATGAGCGAGTTAGGATTGAGAAAGAACGTGTCCAACGTTCTTTAACGGATAGAAGAAAATTACAACAATCGCTGGATGAAATGCACCTTAAAGTTGGTACTCAGCAAGGTGGATATGAATTTGAAGAATGGTTTTATCAATTACTAAACTTTTGTGAGATGCAGCATAGGAGACCATATAAAAACAATGGCCGCCAGATAGATGGCTCCTTAACCTGTGAAGGAACAACTTATCTTGTAGAGTTAAAATTTACGAAAGAACAGTCTGGTGCAACAGAAATAGACTCACTTAAAGCAAAAGTTAATAAAATGGCTGATAATACGATGGGAATAATGGTTTCCATAGCTGGTTATAGTAAAGTCGCTATATCTGATGCATCTGGAAGTAAAACTACTCTAATCATAATTGATGCTAGTCATCTTTATCTATTTCTTTCTGGTGCGATGTGCTTTGGGGAAATAATATCAAGAGTTAGAAGACATGCCTCACAAACGGGGGAGGCTTATCTACCAACTAACAAATTTCATGGATAGTAAAGATGTGTTGCACTCATTTTTAAAATTTAAAAATAGCTTATTTATATTTATTAAAATCGATAATGCAACATTACAGTTTCTTTATAATTCAACTGTTGATTATAGATAGGAGAAGCCGGTTATCAAAAAGATCGGCCAAAACCTTTTCCAGCGCTTTTGGTTGCCACTGGCAGGCCAGGTAAAGTTCATCTGGTTCGACTTTCTTTAAAAGATCCTCCCGGACTATTGCCATGACCGTGCTGAAAATCTGATCTTTGCATGACAATAATTTTTCTTTATCTAGGAAAGGGAATGGATACTCGGAGAAAATCCTTTCCAGATAGTTTAAATAATTATCCTGGAACTGATTATGGTGGAAGCCATAAACGGAGTAATAACGAATTAGTGACTTTTCGATAACGCTGACTATGCCGTCCTCGTCGTTATGGATGTAAAGTATTATATTTTTTTCATTTTTTTGCATTATGGTTTTCCTTATAGTTATGTAGGCGGTAACTGGAAGTCGGGGAGATCCCAGTCCTTCATATAAAACACGTTATCTTCTTCTGTGCCGTTATCCTCTGGTTTTTCTTGAGGAGGGATTAAAACTGGTTTGGTTGATTCATCTTGATCCTGAGAAGCGAAATTTTCTGTTTCTGACAGGCTCTCATTAATATCGTTCTTTGAGTGGTAAGAGTAAACATTATGGAACATGGGATTGTCGGCAACATTGAATACTTGTGCTTTTTGAACATTAGGACGCTGTTTTTCGTTAATTGTGTGGTACTGGCCTTTTAGAAATATATTTGAGTTCATAAAAAGATCGCCGTCTTTGTCAATGATTATCGATTTGCTTTTGAGCTTTTTGAAAATAATAGACATGTTGGATTTCTTGATATTTAGTTCTTTGCATAGCTTTGCCTGTGAAACGTGAAAGCAGTTACCAAACTCCATTTTATTAAGGATCTTAGCTATTACTTTTAGCTCGTTGCTGGATATATCCATATTAGCGAGTTGCTCGAAGTTTTTAGTAAACATATGAACATAGTCAATGCCTTTTGTAATAGATCTTATGCCTTCTTTTCTGGCTATATAGCGCATTTCGTTTTTATGGTTTTTGTTATGGTGCTGGTATATTTTAAGCGCTTGTGTATCAGAGAAGTGGTTTTTATCAATGTAGTCCTGTAACTGCTCCGGTGTCATTCGCTCAATTATTTTAAAGTTTATATTCTGCATATTTTTATCCTTTATTATTATATTTTTTGTTATTAATGCATTTAACACTAATGTCAATACAAAAGTCAAAAATAAATGGAAAAAGTTTAATATAAGTGGACGGTTGTCCAGAATGTTAGTTAATAACCTAACTTTGTTAATGTTATGTTTAAGCATAACTATGGTTATCTTTAAACATAACTGCAGTTATTTGATTTCATAACCCAAGTTATGGTTCAACATAACCTTTTTTCTGTAACTCCTTGAATGTATTGACAAATGCGTCCGGTAATATATTTAATAGTATTAATAAAGTAAAAGGGATTACAACCATGTGAGATTTTAAATCTCACCAATGGGTTTAGACATGTAAAATGTTTACTCAAACTGGACGTCCCGCCAGTGTTTATTAATGAAAACATTTTTTCTTAATTATGTCATTAAACCCATGCACAACATAAGGTTGTGCCTATGGGGTTAATGGTAGTTGAAGATCTTCTCTTATAAATAACAGAAGAAAATAACAGAGCATTTGCTTCTTTGCCTTTAAGGGGCAACCAGCAATGCCTGTATAGGCTGAATATTTTAGCAATAACGTTTTACATAGCTACATGCTCGCTTGCTCGCACTACACAAAAATAAAAACTTGGATAAATGGCTAGTCTTGATTTCGCTAATGCGCTCAATCGCTAAAACCCATGCAAAAGTTCTGAAGAACGTTTGCTGGCTCTCGCCCTTTGGATTTAAATTTTAAAGCAGCATATGAGCAGGCGAATATGCTGCACAGAAAAACTAATAAAAAAGATAATAAAAAAGATAATAGTTACGTCCTGATCTGCTGGTTGCCCCTTCAAAGGGCAAAGAAGCATGAGTCAGGGACTATGTGTCTTTAAGTTAAAGAAAGAATTATGATCAAATCCTTTGAATCCAATGACGCAACCTGATAGTTGCGTAGGTTCTTCAACTTAAGCCCGACATTACACAGCGGCTGATGAGTGAGGGCACTTTGCTGTGTGAGTCATCGAAATCTTTCGGTCTGGCCGGTAACCTCGCCAAAGCTCTCGTGGTGCCCGCTCCACCGGACCTGTCCCCATTCAAAATTTATGATTCATTGGCACCTCTTTTGGGCATGACTGAGGATTTATGATGATGCTAAAAAAATCAAAACCATTTTTTAATTCGGTTTATAAAAGCATGACAGGCATCATTTTCGCTTGCAAAATATTCGGGTTCCGTACGATGTCCTTTCTCACTATAAAAAATACACCACGTCAAGCCATCAAAGATCATACACAGGGCTTCGTCCTCAATGCTCCCAATAGAATAGCTATCATTTGGGATGCTCAATTTATTAAGGTTTTTTATCAATTCTTCTTTATCCACAAGATTTTCCTTTGATTTTTTTTATTTCTTTCAGATGTCCAGAATCTACGTATTTCTGCACTGATTGATCTAATTTATACTGCGTCCCCAAACCGATTTCACCAAACCAAGGAGCAATTTTGCTTTCCTGTACATTAGGTATGGGTTTGAGAACTTCATAAACAGTATAATCTTTATTATTAGTCCCAAGGGGCAATGCACGCATGGAATATGGTGTACCAACCGGTGAAGTATATGTACCCCCCGGATATCCATAACGATCAATTATTGTTCCAGGTTCCAAAACTGAAATTTTGGTTTCACCAAAAGCACCATCATTTGGTGGCCAATATGAAACGAGTTCGTTACTCAGCCCCAATGGGTCAATCCAACCCAACGGATTCGGTGCATACTGATAAAGATTCCAGCCTCCCAGCAATCCTATGGGGTCCTGTACCGTAAAGCGTCCAATCTGAGGATCGTAATACCTGAAAAGATTATAGTGCAGACCCGTTTCACTGTCCGCGTACTGCCCGGCATAGCGCAGTGGCTGATGAGCAAGGGCAGTTTGTTGCGTGAGTCTGTGGAAGCCTTCCGTCTGTCGTGCAACCTCGCCAAAGCTCCCGTAATGACCGCTCCACCGGAGCTGTCCCTGTTCATCAGTGATATCCAGCGGTGCACCGTTCAGATCGGTGCTGAACCAGAGAACCTCTCCGCTGGTTTCGTCACGCAAATGGTCAATACGCGCCAGCGGGCTGTATGTTTCGTTCGGGTCGTAAAAATATGTCTGGCACTGACCGTTGTGCTGCTGTTCCTGCAAAAGTCGCAGGCCCTGCCAGAGGAAGCGGGTCTCTGTGGTTCCGTGTGGCGTGGTGACCGTTTTGCGTGTGCGTCTGCCCAGCACGTCGTAGTGGTAGCGTGCCGTAAACCGGCCTTCCGGGCCGGTGCCTTCTGCCTGTATCAGCCGGTTTTCCGCGTCATATTCATAATGCTGTTCATGCAGGCCGCTGCGACGGCTGACAAGGTTTCCCCACCAGTCGTATTTCATAAACAGGTTCTGCCAGTGCGTGAGGCGGTTATCCCTCAGCGGCAGGGCAGGGAGGTCATTATCCGGCAGCAGGTTATCCGCAGCGTCGTAGCGGAACGTTCGGGTGCTGTGACCCGGACGGGCTTCGTAGTGCCTGAGAAGACGACCTTCCTCATCATAGCCATAAATTGTGTTACCACGCAGGGTGTCACTGACGTCTGACAGTTCTCCCCGCCCGGTGTAGTTGAAGGCGCGTTCGAAGATTGTCTGTTCCGGCAGGTCGGGTGTGAAGCTGCGCTGCCGGGTACGTCTGCCCAGACTGTCATACTGGCGGGTCTGTTCACGGGTTCCCTGAGTGCGGGCCACCTCCCTGTGAAGGCGGTCGCGGGTAAATTCAGAGATGATTTGCTGATCGAAGCGGATGGCGCTGACGTGGCCGGAACCGTAATGCAGCCAGCTTATCTGCTGGCCGCCGGGCAGGGTCAGCGCAGTGAGATTACCCAGAACGTCATACGCAGAATGCAGTTCACCGTTGACTCCCTGTTCAGCGAGCAGGTTTCCTGCCGCGTCAAAGGTAAACTGAATTTCATCCGCTTCAATTCCCAGCGCCATGCCATCGGCGGTTGGCTTGCGGGTCAGGCCGGTAAGCTGCCCGCTGTTTTTACGCTGGTAATGGTACTGAGCATCGCGGGTAGTGCGTGTGGTCAGCAGGCCGCTGCTGTCATAGCTGAAATGCTGAGCGCGTCGCGGAATGCCGCCATCGTCGTCCGGCCTGCCGCTTTCCATAAGCGTGGTTAGCAGCCCTCGTTCGTTCCATTCCATCTGACGGATGGTGTCGTCCGGGCGGACTTCGCTCAGTGGATGGCCTGTCGGGTCATAAGTAAAACGGTACTCGCTACCGTTGCCGTTTTCCAGACGCAGCAGATTGCCTCTCGGGTCATGGTGCCAGCGGCGGGTTCGTCCCGTGCGGTCGGTAACGCTTTCTGGCAGTCCAAGCGCGGAATACTGCCAGCGAACCTCACTTTCCAGCGGGTCTCGCCAGGCCGCAAGTTGCCCGTGCTCGTTCCATCGTAACGTTTCATGACTGCCATCGGCCCGAATTACGGCGGTAAGCTGGCCTGCATCGTTCCATTCGCGGCGTGTGAGGTTGCCTTCTGCGTCCTCACTGGTGATAAGCTGACCGAACCGGTCATAGGTAAAGCGGGTCACGCTACCGGAGCAGTCAGTGCGTTGCGCCAGCAATCCCTGACGATTCCATTCCAGCATCACGTCACCGCCCCTCGCATCGGTGATGCGGTCAGGCAGCGTTTCTTCTTCATCAGGGTAGTGATACGTGGTGGTGTGATTCAGTGCATCGGTTTCCGACAGCAGGCGACCGTTAAGGTCATACACAGACTGAGTGGCTGTTGAATCCGGGAAAACCGTGCGGGCGATTAGGTCAGTATTACGGAACCAGTAATACGCTGTGGTGCGGCCTGCCGGGTCGGTCTCTGACGTCAGGCGACCGTAGCGGTCCCACTGGCTGCGCCGCATGGCTCCGTCAGGCAGGATAACATCGCACAACTCCCCATCACGACAGACGAAGCCGGTCTGGCGACCGTCATAATCGGTGAAATGTGCAACATTATCATCGTCGTCAACCAGCCAGTGTGCCTGTGCGCCATCCTCGCGGGTGGCGCGGCGGGTGCCGTTTTCAAAATCGTAATCAAAATCAAGCTGCTCGCCCGCGCTGTTGCGGTATGCCACCACGCGCGGCAGACCATCAATGTTCTGCCACAGGTATTCATTCAGAAGCCCGTTGCTGTCCTCATGGCTGCGCAGTAAATCCGTACCGTCCCCGTCGTCATACCAGTTGAAACGGCGGCGTACCTGACCGCCACGTCCGGTGACGCTAATCAGCCGGGCCTTAGCGTCGTAATCGTAGCTGACCAGACAAATCCCATCGTCCAGCCAGGCTCCGGCAAGGCGAACCTGTCCGCTGACGGTTACGTAGCGGCAGACCACGCGTTGCCCCGCACTGTCGGTGAGTGCATGCAGCGTGTGGTCGCCGTTCCACTCAAACAGGATATCGTTACCACAGGGGTCGGTGAGTCGCAGCGGCAGGGCAGGGGAATTGTCCCGGAGGGATGAGTAATGCCAGCGTTCGCCGCTGATGTGATACACGGACCAGGTATCGTCCTGATGGTGTTCCAGCCAGCGCTTCTCCGGTTCACAGAAGGTTCGCTGTCCTTTCGGCACCAGCGGGAAGGAGACGTAATCGCCTGACGGTGCGCGCCACACCAGCCCGTCCTGATATTTTTCCAGTCGGGTTTCCCAGAAAAGTGACCAGCCACGGCCGAGTACGCTGTCGCCGGGATTGCCACTGCGCCAGTAACGCTGCCAGACAACCGGCAGACGGGACGGTAATACAAAGTCCAGATCGTCATCACCAGAGAGAAACTTCTGGCCGCTGACAATATCCACCGGGCGGGCGATGATGCCCACGGCGGCGGCGCTGGTCATCAGCACGCCAGCGCGGCAGGCGACGCGGGCCAGTTTGTTGATACCCGGGATTTTACTGAACAGTCTTCCCAGCGCACCGACTTTGCCTGCCGCTCCGCCTGCTCCACCAAGCAGTCCGGCAAATAACAGCGTCAGGTCAGAGGCTTTATAGAGCCATTCCGGAACTTCTGACTGCATCGGCAGTGTCTGTTCCGGCTCACCGCCGATAATCACATCTGCGGAACCGGTCATGACCTTTCCACCACAGGTGGTGTGGTCGCCGAGACGGGCAGCAGGCAGGCCATTGATGTACACGCGTGAGGAGCCTTCGGCCATCTGCTGTGAGCCAGCATCTTTGGCGCATTCCACCATGCTGTCGGTGGCAAGGGCGGCAGGTCTGCCATTAATGAACACGTTGTGAGAGCCGGTGGCAATAACGCCTTCCTTCTCCATACTGGCGGCCCCGGCATCCGCGATACTGTCTCTGGCCTTCGTTGCCAGTTCGCCCGTAAAATACCCCACCGCCAGGCTGGCTCCGACCAGAAGCACACCAATGCCCAGGCATGACGCACCGATACCCGCCACCATAAGCGCACCTGCGGCGATACCCCCCGCTGCGGCAATCAGTCCACCGACAATCGTTCCGGCAATCATCCCTGCCAGCGCATGAGAATGGCCGATATCATCACCCACGCGCGCCGCTTCGAACATAACAACGTTCCTTAATTGTCAGGTGTTAAAAGAAAAGCTGGCAAGCAGCGCATGGAACTGTTGACTGTCTTCGTCTGTCAGTATCGCGGTGCAGGACACAGTGAACACCAGAATATGGTTTGCAGACGTGTTAAATACCGCCTGTTGCTGGAAGACCCGTTTACCGTCACGCAGATAGCTGGCATGCACATATTCACCCTGCAACAGGTTATTGCCGAGCACAGCAGGCACCCGTTTCGTTTGCTTCCAGCCTTTCAGATGCTTTTGCATCAGCGTTAACTGCCGGTCAGTATAACCTGACAGCGTCTCGTCATCATTCATCGAATCGCGGGAGATGTTAAAAGCAGGCTTATTCTCACCGGGAAGGGTGAAGACATTAACGGTACGATCCTGATAGTGATCAGGAAGGGTGATGCGGCCTTCGGTAAAAACACAGAGAGGGAGATTTTCAGACATTGAGCAGCTTCCGTATGCATCAGGACGGTTTAAGTGTGCCACAGGGGCAGGCAGCTTGCTATACAGAGGTTTCATTTACTTACCGAAGGTAAATGTTCTGAGATAAGTATCGGTTCAGCAACAGGCTGATTCAGCCGATGCCCGCTTTCGAAATGCAAAATCAGTCAATTAATCACACATTTCATTAACTTATTGATCTGTATAATCGATCGATATGAGCCTATCTAATAGTCATTAACAATCAATAAGCTCTTATCGATCGGTAATTAATTGTCCAAATCGATCGATATATGTGTTTTGATAGTTTATAGCTATCATGTGTTGTGGGTTTGATCGATAAAAACGATATGACAGGCCCTTTGTTCAGATCAATTATATCAATTACTTAGAGTTAATCTGGCGAGAAAAAGAGCATGTCAGAATGTCCATTTTGCGGTACAGAAGTGCAGGAGCATGTGTCAGTGTGCAGGGGATGTGGTGCTGAGAGAGTTAAAGGTTATGTCAGCCAGCAAACCATGAAGGGACTGGTAGGCGGTGGAACCATCGTTGGCATTCCGGCGGGATTTGTCATGGCCTATCTGACCAAATCCACCCCGGTGATGGTGATTACTTTGCTCGCATTAATGCTTGGCCCTTTACTGATTCTAAAATTTAAAACCAAAGACAAAGTTAGCTGGATTCGTCCGACTGCACGTTAATGGCTTTGCCACATCAGGGAAAAACACCACCACTCACTGTTCTGAATGACAAACTCAGGGCAGTGAGTTTTTTATAATCCTTTGCAGGTTATTTAAAATGAATAAAACGATTACGGCTCTGTTAGTCTCTGCCACTTTCACGATTGCAGGTTGTCAGCAGCTTAACGACGCAACCGGGAAAGTAGGGGAGTCAATCAACTCCTCATTATCTTCTCTGAGCGGGGCTTTAAGCCAACCAAACAGTAAGAGCAACACTCTGGCCTCGGATAATCTTCCTGTAAACACCGTTAACGGTTTGGGCATTATTTGCCGTGATTATGAATCCAACGCGATGGCTGGTAAAAATAACTGGATTGGCAAGAAAGTCAGCATCAGCAATGCCACTGTTCTGGAAGCTCAGGAAGCTCACGACACAATGAAGTACCTGGGTGCGCAGAGAGACCATAAAACTTACGCCATCATCTTCCAGACGCCTCATACGAACTATTGCGCTGGTGCTGTGCTGCTGACCTATTATCCGGGTCAGGATGACGATATCCTGAAAATCAGGAAAGCACAGAAGATTACGATTACTGGCATTGTATACGATATTGGCGATAGGACGTTTAACACGCATAATAACGGCAACATGGCATGGAAGGTAATTAAAATGAAAGATGGTATCGTAAGGTAGATAAATGCTCAGGTTAATTCTTAACTAGCCTGAGCAAAAAATAATTTATACTAAAAGCTCTTAGGTGATATTGATATTATTTCTTTATACAAAGGTGATTTTGAAGTATAAGGCACCCGTCCGGATGGTACTATTATTGATGCGGGATCTAAATGTATCTCTTGGTCATCGAAAAATATTTGAGGGTTAAATGATTTTAATATTTTTGTTTTTTCAACACCACCAAGAAAAAATGCTTCATCGATATTTACACCCCATGCTCTTAATGTTTTTATTACACGAAGGTCAGCAGGACTATTTCTGGCAGTAACTAGTGCTATGCGAACTGGTGAATAGTCTACTTTTGCTGGCAAACGCGCCTGTAATTTGGCAATTTTCTTTAATAAGGTTGCATATGGTCCTTCTGCCAGTGGTTCATTTTGTTTTTCATTTTCCTGTGCATGAAATTTTTTTAGCCCCATTGTTTTATAGACGATTTCACTTTCTTCATCGAATAATACAGCATCACCATCAAATGCAATTCTGACTTGATTGTCTGGGTATTCAGACGACACTTTTGGTGGATCTTTCAGTATCGCAACGGCACAAGTCTTGGAATCAATAACTCTTTGCGCATCATTGATATCGGTTGTAAGAAATAAATCCACATCAAATGCATCAAGATAATCTACAACACTTTTTCCTCCACAAAAGACTGAGCGAGTAATATCAATTTCTTTTTTTCTAATATTATTTAAAACCATTAACCCTGTATC